>Ga0316204_10000450_pt1 | contig 152604 bp, 133 predicted proteins | sample 6monrhotite_MG_2_FD_205661 | JGI IMG/M metagenome (GOLD analysis project Ga0316204, IMG submission 205661) | Microbial mat bacterial communities from mineral coupon in-situ incubated in ocean water Damariscotta River, Maine, United States -... | ecosystem: Environmental > Aquatic > Marine >... | reverse complement strand
TATGATTTTATCGAGAGGTGGCCAAGAACGGTTCACCGCCCTCACCCGGAATGATCACAAAAAATAAAAAACGATGTCAGAACAAAACTCCAAAGTGAATCCGACCGAAACCGCTCCGCTGGACCAGATTTCTTTCACTCAGTTGAAAAACATTGTTTTTCAGAGAAAAAAGCTGATTGCCGGGATAACTTTGCTTTTTGGGCTGTGTTCTGGAGGTTATGCTCTTTTATCGCAACCCCATTTTCGAGCGGTTGGCTATCTCAAGGTAGGTCACTATTATACCGGCGAAAGTAGTGCAGAGCCTGTAGTGGACGCTCTTGATGTGTTGGCTGAAATTCAATCAATGAAGAATGTTGGTAAGCCGGAGGTGTGGATTGAGTCTGCGAATATGTTCCGACATTATCATACTATTATTGAAATTAAGTCTCTCGGGGAGTCAAAGGCGGCAGCGGTCAAGATCATTCAAGACATAGCTGACCGATATGGAGTTTTGCACGAGCCAAAGCTTAAATCCGCCTTAGAACTGAAAAATATTGAAATGAGAGGGTTGATAAGAGAGTTAGAACAGCTTGAAAGGACACCTAAAGCAGATTTTGAAGAGACGATGTTTCGCATAGAAGAGCGGTTGAATTTGCTGAAATCGTTTTTAGATCCCGACTTTGACGAGCATTTCCTGCCCAAAGATTTCAGCGCTTTTGGAAACAAGAAGGGCGAGCTGCCCCTCAGTGTGAAAAAAATAAAAGAGCGTCAGGCCGCCGCAGCCAAGAAAAAGAAAAGTCATACCGTCGGAGATTTGAAGAGCTCAGACAAATTGTTGTCAACCTTGGCGCCACCGGTAGTGTATCAGCAAATTGTTCAGCTCACAAAAGGACTTGAAGGGATCAAAACTTTTGTCTTTGAGCTCGAAACAGAGCGTATTCCACAGTTAAAAGTCCGGATCGAGCAGCTACGGGTACTTGAAAATCCAGCGAAATCCGCAACCACTGCGCTTATCGAAGTCAATGCACAAGAATCCCCCGTTCAGTTTAGTTTGGCGGCTTTTCTTGTTTCGGGCCTGTTGATGGGCCTCTGTTGTGGCCTAGTTGTCTCCTCCTGTGTCGAGGTTTATTCTCAAAAGCAAAGGTCTTAGAGGACTTCAATTCAACTGTTGGGTTTTCGTTCTTAGGGGGGGGGCAGGAAAAAATCAGCTGGTGATGTTCTCGACAAGCATATTTGAGTTTTTGGGTGTAGTCTAAATCATTTTTTTTAAGGAAGAGGAGATAGCTTCGATGAGCGATTCGATTGTGGTGATTCAAGCAAGGAGCAGTTCGTCCCGGTTACCCGGTAAGGTGTTGTTACCGATTCATGAACACCCTTTAGCAGTACTGGTCGCCAAACGGGCCGCTAATCGGGGCAAAAAAACCATCGTGGTGACTTCTAACGAGCCCAGCGATGACCCTCTTTGCCGAGTGCTGGAAGACTTTGGCCAAGCCTTTTTTCGAGGCAGCTTAAACAATACGTTGAACCGATTTACAACCGCTCTTTCGAGTTATCCTGACTCGACCTTGGTGTTTCGCTTGACTGCCGATAACCCGGTCCCCGATGGGGCCCTGCTAGAGGAGGTTGAAGCTGAGTTTTTGTCTCGAGGGCTTAATTATTTATGTTGTAACGGAGAAGAGTCCGGCTTACCCTACGGTGTCAGCGTCGAATTGATGCGGTTACGTGATCTAAGAAATGCAGAGCAGCAGGCGAGCGAAGCCTACGATATGGAACATGTCACGCCATTTATCATTCGAGAAAACGGGCTTCAGTATTTTAAGAAACACCAGAGCTTGGGCCTGGGAGCTTTCCGGTGTACCATCGACACTTTCGACGATTATCTGAATATCCAGGAGCTTTTTAACGAAGTTGAGGACCCGGTTCAAGTTTCGGCGATGCAGTTGATTGAAACGCTCCAAAATTTGCCGAATCGTCCATCGGTGTCTCAACCGGTGAGTAAGTTGGTGATGGGTGGGGCGCAATTGGGGTTCCATTATGGGATTGCCAATAACTTGGGTCAGCCTAGCCTAGAAGACGCAGAGCAGATGATCAAAAAGGCTATCAATAATGGCGTTGAATATATTGATACCGCCCATGCCTATGGAGAAAGCGAGGCGGTGATCGGCGCGGTGTTGCAACAGGGGTGGGAATCTCGGGTCAAGGTGATCACTAAATTGTCTCCCTTAGAGGAATGCTCGCCGACCGCTGACTACCCGATGATCAAAGCCTGGGTTGAATCCAGCGTGTTTGGTTCCTGCCGTTTGTTAAGACGGGTTTGCTTAGATTGCCTGATGCTGCACCGGGCAGAGCACTTAACAACCTTCGGCGGAAACATATTCCGGGTCTTAAAGGACTTGAAGCGGTCGGAGGTGATCGCTGAGTTAGGGGTCTCGGTGCAAACTCCCGAGGAACTGGATTTAGCACTGGAAACCCCCGAAATTTCTGTGATTCAGATCCCTTTTAATATCTTAGACCACCGATGGGGCGCGGGGATTGAGAAAGTGAGAGAGGTAAAGAAAGGACGTCATTTGATCATTCATGTCCGTAGTTCTTTGTTGCAAGGGCTCTTGCTTAGTGAAGTTGAATCAGCCTGGAATCGGGCAAATGTCGCAGAGCCATCGGTGATTTGGCGATGGCTGGCCACTCAAGTGAAGGAAGCCGGGCGAAAGAATTTGCTGGATTTGTGTTTGGCCTATGTGTATTCCCAAGATTGGGTTGATGGTGTGGTTGTTGGGATGGAATCAGTCGACCAGTTAGAAGAAAACATTAGACTGTTTTCAGCTCCAGAACTTACAACAAAAGAGCTGAGTCAAATTGTCTTGAACCGTCAAACGCAAGACGAACGGTTACTAAATCCTGGAAATTGGAAGGAGAGTATCTCATGAGCACAGGAACGAATCTATTTTCTTTGGAGGGAAAAGTGGCTCTGGTCACTGGAGCGTCCGGCTATCTTGGTCGGGAAATGTGCTATGGTTTTGCAGAGGCAGGCGCCCATGTTTTGCTCAATGGTCGAAGCGAGCAAAAGATAACGGCCTTGGCTAATGAGCTTCAAGGTGCGGGCTATTCTTGTGAGCCGGCTATTTTTGATGTCAGTTCTCTGTCCCAAATTCAAGGCTTTTTTGAAGGCCGAACCTCACAATTGTTAGATATCTTGGTGAATAATGCCTATTGGGGTCCTGCGGGCAGCATCAAAACGAGTACTGAGCAGGACTACCGTGCTTGTTTAGAAGTAGGTTTTATATCGGTCCACAACTTGGTCCAAGCGGCCTTGCCCTCAATGAGACGAGCCAAAGCTGTCAACGGAGATGCCTCGGTGATTAATATCGCTTCGATGTATGGGATGGTGAGCCCAGATATGCGGATCTATGGCTCCCCTGAAGACGCCAACCCGCCTTTTTATGGTGCGACCAAAGCCGCTTTGATCCAGTGGACTCGTTATGCTGCCTGTGAATTTGGCCCCGAAGGTATCCGGGTCAATTCCATTTCTCCCGGGCCTTTTCCTAGCCTCGAAGCGCAGGAAGGGAACAAAGAGCTGATGGAAAAAATCACCAGCAAAGTGCCTCTAGCGAGGCTGGGGAATGCTGAAGAGCTCAAGGGCCCCGCACTCTTCTTAGCCTCTGCGGCATCGACCTTTGTCTCTGGGTCAAACCTTGTGGTGGATGGCGGCTGGAATGCTTGGTGATCATGAGGTGGGGGCAGTTCTTTCGGTGATATCGAAAGAACCGAGTTGGGCCAAAGATTAAGGGCTTTGTTTCAACATCTCTTTTGCGAGTTTCTCGTAGCCTAGATAATTAAAATGTCCCCCACGCTTGGTGGCATAAATCCGGTCACAGGTAGTCTCGTTGAGTAACGGGGCGATGTAGGGTATTTTCTTTTCCTTGAAAAACTCGATGAGGTCTAAGTACTGGTTTGGTTGATGCTCTTTGTAGCAACCTGCTTTGGATTGAATAAAGACAAATTGAAGGTCAATCTTGCGGTCAGAGGCGATTTGGTGAACTTTGGCAAAGACCTGCTTCATGAGGTCCAAATTTTTGTTATTCGTGAGCGGTTGGCGGGCAAATTTTGGAGTATGATTTTTCCAGGCAACATAATTTTGTAGCCGCGTTATGCGAGCCCAAAGATAATGGCCGTTAAGAATCTCCCAAAATGCATTGCGGTTTGCCAGCATGGCCTTGGTGTTAGCAATGTTATTGTGGTTTTCCCGGAGATAAATATCTGACTGAACCAACGCTTTCTTAGTATATTCTGATAAATCTTTAGAAAAATAGTTTTGTGTGAAACTTGGATCGGCCCAATATTGTTGAAGAATCGGAGATTTTTGTTCAGCGTCTAAGTCAGTGATGTCATTAGCCACAATATACCAGTAGACTTTTTTTGCCGTATATTTTTTCAAAAACTCAACGAAACTAGCGTACTCTATCAGGGAACCACTACCGCCCATCCCAATGGATACCGTGTTCTTCCCAGAGATTTTTTGAATTTGATACTGGGAATGGAAATTTGTACAAGCACCTTGAGCAAAGGAATCCCCAACAATCAAGTAATGAATGTCTTTATCCCAGTTTGCATCAGGGTTAAAGAAACCATATCGATCATTTTTCTCGATGTGATAACCTTCGTCCTCTTCGCAATGTAAGATTCGTACATTGGGGACACCCCCCAGAGGAAGTGAAATTCCTGGTGGCAGGATATTTTGAAAATTGGGGTGAATCTGGCCTCGAACGTAGGTTTGAGGCGCTAAATCTGGAACAATATCAGGAGTTTTCTGCCACTCATCAAATTGAGCCGTTACCCCGTCACGGCCATCAACAGCCATGTTGTGATATAAGTAAACATTGCATCCGATCCAAACCAGCCCAAAGCTGAAGACCATGAGGGCGAGGTTCGCAAGCAGGGCTTTGTTTTTAATCCAGTTCATATTGGTTCTTGTAGTCGAGCGTTAGTTCTTTGTTCTGTTCTTCCTTAAACAGGATGATATCCTCAACAACCAAAACGTCTAATTCGGTGCCCATGAAACAACGGAAGGCATCGGTTGGGCTGGAAACAATGGGCTCGCCTCGAACGTTAAAGGAGGTATTCACTAACACCGGGCAACCGGTGAGTCCTTTGAACTTAGAAATTAACTGGTGGAAGCCAGGATTTTTGTCCTGGTGCACTGTCTGGACTCTCGCCGAGTAGTCCACATGGGTGACTGCGGGGATTTGAGAGCGCTTCACGTTAAGCTTCTCGATACCAAACAAGCTCTGCTCTTCCGAGGTCATTTCGTGACAAATATCGGGATGAACCGGGGCGACTAACAGCATATAGGGGCTGTCGCACTCGATATCAAACCAATCTTTGAGGTCTTCTCGTAAGATCGCAGGAGCAAACGGGCGGAAGCTCTCTCGGTATTTTACTTTGAGGTTCAGCGTCTTTTGGGTTTCCGCGGACCTTGGGTCCCCTAAAATTGAGCGGCATCCTAATGAGCGAGGGCCAAATTCCATTCGACCTCGGAACCAGCCAACGGCCTTGCTGTCCTTTAAGGCTTCAGCGGTTTTATCTAGGGTTTCATCGGTACTGAACTGATGAAACACAGCCCCAGCGGCAGTCAACTCTTCAGTAATTTGCTCGTTGGTATAGGATGGCCCGAGATAGCTGCCCTCCATTGAGTCTTGGGGATTCGCTGTTCGCGGCTGGTTGAATTCACCGTGCCACGCCGCCAATGCCGCCCCCAGGGCTCCACCGGCGTCGCCGGATGCTGGTTGGATCCAGACTTCTTTAAAGGCGCCGTCTTTCAGGATTTTTCCGTTGGCCACGCAATTCAAGGCAACCCCGCCAGCTAGGCACAAGTTGGGGATGCCGTATTCCTTGGCTAAGGCCCGAGTGATTTTGAGCACAATCTCTTCGGTGACCGCTTGGACTGAGGCGGCGACGTCCATATGGAACTGAGTCAACTCCTCAGATTCTGCGGCTCGAACAGGCTCACCAAACAAACTGGCGAACTTGGCGTTGGTCATGGTCAAACCCACCGGGTAATTGAAGTACTCTAAGTCTAAGCGAAAAGACCCATCTTCTTTAAGGTCCATCAGGTTGTCGATCATCAAGTCTTTGTACTTTGGTTCTCCGTAAGGGGCCAGACCCATGACTTTATACTCTCCACTGTTGACCTTAAAGCCAAGGTAGTAGGTGATCGCAGAGTACAAGAGCCCCAGGGAGTGGGGGAAATGCATCTCTTTAGCGATCTTGAGGTCGTTTCCTTTACCAATCGCAACGGTACCTGAAGCCCATTCCCCGACGCCGTCTAAGGTCAAGACAACCGCCTCGTCAAAGGGAGAGGGGTAGTAGGCGCTCGCCGCGTGGCTGAGGTGATGCTCGGAGAAGAGCAACTGAGACGGCAAAAAGGTTTTTGAGAGCTTCTTCAGCTCTTTGGTCAAAAAGTCTTTTAAGAACAGTTTCTCCCGTAACCAGACCGGCATAGCCATTTTAAAGGACCGAAATCCCTTGGGCGCATAGGCGAGGTAGGTCTCAATCAGCCGTTCAAATTTCAGGAAGGGTTTGTCATAAAAGACAACATGATCCACTTCATTGAAATCGATCTTTCCTTCTTCAAGGATGTATTTGATCGCTTCAATCGGGAAGGCTGGATCGTGTTTTTTCCTTGTGAACCGCTCTTCTTGGGCAGCGGCAATGATTTCCCCATCAATCAACAGTGCCGCGGCACTGTCATGATATAAACCTGAGATACCGATGATTTTCATATGCTCACTAGAAAATCGTGTAGATAAAAGGGGCGACTGCAGAACCTTGAGTCAAGACGATCAAAGCACCAAAGAGGACAAGAGTGATGAAGACAGGGAGGAGCCAAAACTTTTTTCTGACTCGTAAAAAGGACCAAAATTCGGCAAGAAAGGACAACATAAGATACTCAGCGAGTTAAAATTGATTTTTCATGGATTGAACGGGAGTGTCTCGTTCGATCCAGTAGCTTTCAGCGGTGGGATCTTGCTTTAAGCTCAATAAGTCTTTCCCAAATAACCGGGCCCCTAAACCTAGGGGAACAACCGTGGTATAATATACAAGACCCATCACCACCGGAGCGACAATCGCTCCGAGGAATAGCCCGAGTTTAAACCACCAGTAGTTGGGGTGTTTCCATATTTTTGGAAAGGTGAGGGTTATGAGGAGAAAAACTCCCGCTACACCCAGACTCCACCACCGAACCGGCAGCTCGTGGAGCAAAGGGAGAAGCCCATAAATGAGGGCGACACAGGTAAAGACAAAACCAAAGCTTTTTTCTGAGCCTGGCTTGATTTCGATGACTGCTTTTTCTACGATCACGTTTCCCGTAAGTCTTTAAAGGTTCAATGTTTAGGATATTCTATATTGTTTTTTTTGTCCAGACAGCAACTGTGTCCCCGGTCCATGGGACTTTTGTTCTCCCTCGACCGCAGACAGAATAATTGTTATTTGGGGTCGATCAAATCAACTTGGTCGGTGCTCATAAGGAAGTCGAGTACCGATAGGTAAGGCTGAAACTCGCCATGGAGTTGGGGGTACTCAGGGTGGCTGTAATCTTGGTAGGTGATCCCAATTTTGTGCTCTGCAAAGTTCTCCTCTTCAAGGTAATCTTTACCCAAAGCGCCTGAAATATAGTGATCCGCTTCAAAATGCCGGCATAAATCAAGCACTAAATCAGATTTTTTGCTCTCGATGTCCAACGTGCTGGAACGAACCAACTGGGTGTCGATCTGAAGCTCTTTGAGCCAAAATTTCAGATGGGCCAAACATAAGTCGCCGAGAAGCGGGTGCTCCTCTTGGTACAAGGCTTCAACTTGAGGAAACAATCGATCAAAATGAGGGGCTTTTTTATAGTTTTGAGCAATGGACTTGAGGTGCTTACTGGCCCATTTTTGCCGTGGGTCGATTTCTAGTTCGGCGATGCTTTTGTTCTTATAATCCTTGGTGATCACCGGGATACTGAGCCAGATGGGGCCTTGGTGAGTTTGAATTTTATTGCGATTGATGAAGCTGTTTTTTTCGAATTGGACCGAGTCTAAAAAGATAAAAACATCTGCTTGTTTGATTTTAGAAAAATAACCAAGCCAAGGGAGGTACGCAGGTTGATGGGCAGTTAAAATCATATCATGAGACCAAAGTTTGGAGCCGTTGGATAATTTGGGTTTGTTCGTCGTCAGTTAAGCTCGGGTAAATCGGGAGAGAGACGAAGCCTTGTGAATAAGATGCGGCCTTGGGGAAGTCGGCAGGCTTGCCGAGTAGTTCCCAGGATTCTAAGGGGTTGATCGCTCGGATTTGCTGGGTTTCTAAACCAGCAATGATCCGCTCGGGGTCCGGGTGTTGCAAAATTGCTCGAAACCGGACCGGAGAAATGTCGGGGCTTGTGGGTTCGAGTAAATTGAGTCCTGCTGCTTGATATGCCTGGAAGATTTCTTCTCGACGTTGTATGAACTGGGGGAACCGTCTTAGTTGGACCCGGCCAATCGCTGCCTGAAGGTCGGTCATTTGGAAGTTGAACCTCGGGGTTGCGTCTTCTCGGCAATCGAATTCGCGGTAGTCACGGATTTGGTTGATCAGATCGGCGTCCGCTGAGACCACCATGCCCCCCTGCCCCCCGGAGGTGATGAGTTTGGTTGAGTAAAAGGAAAACACCCCGGCCCGGCCAAAGGTTCCTGCCTTTTTCCCTCTGACACTTGCGCCTATAGCCTGGGCGCAGTCTTCAATCAGCATCGGGTGGTCCTGGTTCCCTAAGTCGGTAGGAATCCCATACATATGTGCGATGATCGCCCCATCGGCTGATTGAGCTTGGTTCAAATCAAGGTTGGGGCTCGTTGTTTGGCTGTCATGCAAGACCTCGCGTTGCCCGGCCATGGCGACTGCATTGCGTAGCGAAGAGCAGACATAGGCCGGTAGAGCGATGCTTGATCCGGCGGGGAGCAAACATTTTAAAGCGACAAAAAGAGCCGCCGTACCGCTGGACAATGCCACTGCGTGGCCCGAGTCAAGGCCCAAAAAAGCACAGACTTCGTCTTCAAAGGCTTGAACTTCTTTGCCTTGGGCCAGCCAGCCTGAGGCTAAGACCTTTTGGGCCGCCTCTTGTTCTAAAGGACCGAGGGTCAAGCGGTTGTGTGGGATCATGGTTGGTTGTTAAGCGAGTCGGCGTAATATCCTTCCTTGACCACCATGGGGTTTCCGACCACCAAAGAGTAGGGTGGGATGACGACCCCTTCTACGATAGTTCCAGCGGCGACCACGGTGTGGTGACCGATATGGGCACCGCCCTTGATCACAGAATGTGAGCCGACAAACACATTGTTTTCCAGGATGATGTCTTTGCGGTCCACTTCGGTGGCCAGTCCTAGGCAGAGCCGGTGCGAATCAGCGCAGTTGATCGCCACAAAGGAGGCAATGTCACAGTTGTCGCCAATCGACACCTTGGCCCCGTTGGCATTGACTTCTGACATCCCGGCAATGTAGACATTCTCCCCGAATTCAGGCTCGCCGTTGATCCACACCAAGGGGTGAAATCGGTTTTTTTTAAAATGGATGAACTTTGCAAACAAGTCACCAAAGGTGGTTATATCCATCAGCCAAAATCTCCGTATTGAACCAAGCTGCCCTTCTTAAGGGCTTTCAAGGCGTTTCGGGAGATCACCTCACCGAACATCGACGGACTCAGGCCATTGCCTGGCCGGCGAAGACCGATGTTTTTGTCTGTTAAGGTCTCGCCAGGTGCGACGTCCTCAAGTACAATGATGCTCCGTCGGGCTAAAACCTTCATCTTTTCTTCTTTCGGGGTGGATTTTAAGGCACCCTGACCCACCAAGGTGTGGGCAAGTCGAATCGAAGAAATCCATTCGTTGAGCCCTGTAGGGTCTTCAGAAAACCAGTGATCTGGCCCAGGGAGGTCGTGGTCTAAAGTGAAGTGTTTCTCAAACACACAGGCCCCGTAAGCGACCGCTAAGGAGGAGGCCAGAGGGCCTTGGCTGTGGTCGGAAAACCCGATCGGGAGCATCGGGAAGGTTTCCGAAAGGGTTTTGATTTTTTTTAAGTTCACATCAACAGGTGGGGTCGGGTACTCCGAGGTGCAGTGTAACAGCACCATGGGGTAGCCTTCGTAGCCTCCGATCAAGTCAACAGTTTGGTGGATTTCTGATAAATTGGCCATCCCGCAGGATACCATCATCGGCAGCCCGGTCGACTTATAGTGGCCGACCAGGACGGTGTTGGTGAAATCGTCGGAGCCGACCTTGATCGCATCAATACCGATTTTTTGGAGTAACTCTAAGTCCGAAGTGTTTTGAGGGGTCGATAGGAACAAAATCCCTTGGGAGTCGCAGTATTGTTTTATTTCGAGCCATTGGTCGTCGGAAAATTCATATCTCTGGAACATCTCGAGCATCGACTCGGTAACTTCTTTCCCTTGAGATTGATAGGTAAACATTTGGTTCGGGTCCCCTACAAATTCGGAGGCTTTGAAGGTCTGGAATTTGACCGAATCCGCACCGGCCGCTTTCGCCACACGGACCATTTCACGAGCTTTCTCCATCTCGCCGTTATGGTTGATTCCCGCTTCGGCGATGATGAACGGTCGCCCGCCTCGCTCAATGGTAAAGGGGCCAATGGTCAACTTTGTCATATTGAATCTCAAGAAGTAGTGATGTTAGGTCGCGTGGGGTGATGACGGCTAGGTTGCGGGTGAGTTTTACCAACAACCTTATGGTTTATCGTCTAGGCGTCTCGATGTTCTCCCAGAAAACGCATCTTCCCAAGGGCGGCCAAGTCGTTCAAAATCCTGAATACTTTTTACTATAATCGTTAGGGCCCGTCCAAGGGTTTCTGCAAGGAACCGGGTTCGAACGAAGACACAGAGCCAGATGTTGGTTTCAAGGAAACGCCCTGAGCACGAGGGCGTCTTGGTACGCTGAGCCATTTGCCGCAGGAAAACAGGGCTGGGGCATGTATGTTTGATCGACGACTACAACGACAAATTCACCACCGCAACCCCCAACTCACGTTGGTCTGGTGAACCCAAAATGCTGGGTTTCCAGAGCGTATGGTTGACGATTTTCAGACGGTGCGCTCCTGAGTTTTCTATAGGGGTCGAAAAGGAGACCGGTTTGTGCTCAGTAAAGGTGAATTGCTTTAATAAACTTCCGTCCAAATAGAGGTCCGCTCGGTTTGGTCCCTGGGACTGTCCTGAAGGGATCGAGGGGTGAAGGTCAAAGTTCAAGACCCCTGCTCCGTCAAAATCGATCACCCCCTCTCTGGTGCTCCACCGGGCTTCTTTACCGTCCCAGGATTCGGGGTCATAAAATCCGGTGAATTTGATCAGGTGCTTAGCGAACCGAGAGTTCACCACCGCGATGCCCAGCTTCCGTTGGTCTGCCGAGCCAAACTGGCTGGGTTGCCAAATTCGTTGGTTAACTAGCTTGATCACATGCTCCCCGGGGGTGGGGACTTTCAGGGCAAGCGACTGATCCGGCCCGCCGATAAACCCGAAGCTTAGGGCGAGGACGCCATCGAGGTAAACCTCCGCAACTGTTGGCTGGTCCGCTTGATCCCCAGGGTTCGCAGAGTGCAATTCAGCCATAAAATACCCTTGACCTGAAAAACGAATTTCTCCGGTCTGTTCACTCCACCGAGCTTCTTTCCCGTTCCATATTTCGGGCTCATAAAACCCTTGGAACTCAAAATGGTCTTTGACACGCCGCGGATTTACCAGAGCAGCGCCCAATTGTCGGTGGTCGGTACTGCCATGGTCACTTGGGCACCAGGTTCGTTGATTCTCGATGCGAAGGACATGAGAAGAAACCCCCGGCAGGGGCAAGGAAAGATCAATCGGTTGGTTGTTGATTAAGCGGACTTCTTGGAGCAAATGACCATCTAAAAAGATACGAGTGACCGCTGGATTGTCTTTCGTTGCCGTCGGGTCGCTTGAATGTAAGCTGAACTCTAAAAACCCATCCCCTTCAAAAGTAACGGTCGCTTCTTGTCCGCTCCAACGGGCGTCTTTACCTGCCCAAGGTTCTAAGCCATAAAATCCAGAAAAACTAAGCCCATGTTTTATAAAATTGGGGTCTTTGATTTGGTACTTATCGGCCGGGGAAAACCCAAACCAGGGAACCAAGGCGCTGATCAACACCAAGCCAAAGAACCCTTTCAAAACCCAAGAAAATCGCCTCTCCAACTCCTCGGGAAAGGGAGCTAGAGTCAGCCCGTAACCGAACATCAAAAAATACACAAACCAGATCACCCCGATGTAGGACATGTTTTGGGTCAGTCCGTAGAGGTGAAAGGCAAGGATGGCGAGAACGATCGAGATGTTGAAGGTCGCTTTTTCGAAAATAGCGTCACGAATGAGGCCGGCAAGCAGGTATAGGTTCATACTCAACCAGAGCAGTAGCCCCACCAACCCTAAACTGATCACCAATTGCAGATAGAAATTATGGACTGTCTCCCAAGTGGTGTTAAATCTTGTGTTCGCTCCGTATTTACTCTGAGGTTCCTTCATTAGGCTGTTCGCCCAGTATCGGTAGCTTTCAAACCCGAGACCAAAAAACGGAGATTCACCGATGATCCACCTGCTTTCCTTCCAAATCATGACTCGTTGGGCGGGAGTGTTGATTTCGCTTAACCGAGCCCCCAAGTAGCGGCCCTGCTCTCCCTTCTCTGTGTCTCTTTGGACTGATTCAGTGGTGTCACTGGAGCGATGAATGGGTATGGAAGAACTCAATTGATTGGTGAAAAAGGCCTCAACCAAAAACACGCTGATGATTAATGTGATTGGAATAGAGGCAGCGGCGAGTCCAAAGATTTTAATGATCGTTTTGGGGTTGGGCCGCTCGTGGGAAAATCTGTTGTACCAATAAAAAACGGCCCAGCAGGTGAATAGGATTAAAGGGTAAATTAACCAACTGGTCCGAGACCCGGTGAGGATTATCGAAATTTCCGTGAGGACAATCCCCAAGAATAGCGCCCCATTGGTTACCTTGGTCCGGTTGGGGTGGAAAAAACCGGCTAGGATAAAGGGGGTAGCAATAGAAATATATTCAGCAAACCATCCGGGGTTACGGAAAAAGGATTGCAGCCGGACGTGGTCATATCGCTGGGTAAACCACCCCAAGCTGTAGAGCCCTTGATGCTCTAACAGCCCAATGACAACCGCAATCATCGCCCCGGAAATTAAACCGGCACCGATATGTTTATACAGTTGAATCCGGTCGGACCGCTGGGATAGAAGGTAGACCCATGATCCATACATGAACACCCTGAGTACCGAGGTGACAGAGTATTCCCAGGTTCCAGGAGCCGATAGGAGCATGGCATTGAAGGTGTCTTGAGGCCCCCAGAGGGAAAAACGGCTGAAAAAGGGTGCACCGGGAATCCAGGGAAGGGAAACCAGGGCCATGAGTCCAAAGAGGGCCAGCGCTTTATTTAAACTTGAATTTAACGGTAGATTGGATGGGGATGCAACCTGAGACAAGAGCAGCCCTAAACCAAACTGGGCAACCAGAAGCTCAAAGACGATATTGTGAGTCGAGTAGGAGTGGGACCCGTAAAATATAAAGCTTCCGACAAAGAAAAATAGGGCTTTGCTTGTGTGGTGCCTGAAAGTAAATAAAAAAACCGGTACCAAAAAACTTGCTAAGTAGGCCAGAGCCCAGCCGAAACCTAAGGATTGGAAGTGAGGGAACCGAAATAAAATCATCGCTCCGAACAAGACCGCGATCATCAATAAGCTGGGTCGGGTGACAATTCGCATAAGAACCTGAGGTAGTTCTTTGGGGGTAAGTTGAACTGAGTCCGTCATGTCGCCCTGTTAAAAAAAGAGATTTTTTTGTATTTTTTTCTAGTGGTTTTTCCGATATAAAACCCATTAGAAGCTTGTTAGACCAGCCTTGACAAGGGTTAGCAGTTGCATTTTATCATCAGGTTGTCAAGGCTGTTCGCTTTTGTGATTAAGCTCTTTTGGCAGCATTAAAGAAGGGGCTCAAGCAAACGAACCGGCCAACTTGCAGCGGAAAATCGGTTGTTCTCGATTTTCTAATACTGAATCGATCGGCCCAAAATAAAGGCTTCGGCGGCTCGGCAACCAATCGTAGCTCCTCGCCAGCGAGCCAAGTGCTCAAGGGCGGTGGTGGAACGGGCGTGAGGCCAGTCACGCATCTCGGATTCATAGACCTGTAGAGCTTTGATTTTTTGGTCTAAGGTCTCAGAAACGTCGACAAACCAATTGGGCTGGAAAGGTGTCGCGGTGTTCATGGTTTGCCACTCTGTGCTTGAAGCAACCTCAAAAAATAGAATCTTTTCTACCTTACAGCCCGGTTGAGGGCGGCAAGCGGTCACCACCGCTTCATGGGTGACTCGGTGGTCGATGTTCACGTCCCCAATATGATGGGTGTAGATGATGTTCGGTGAAATCGAAGCAACTAACCCTTCGACAACCTTCACCACGTCGATCAAGTCAACCGAATCCATCCGGTTGTCTGGGAGATTGAAAAACTGAATGCTGGTCACCCCTAACAACTTGTTTGCTTGTTCAGCGGTTTTCTTTAAAGTGGACAGTTCTTCCTCGCATTCCCCCACATTCCGTTGTGATGCCCGGCTGGTTAGGCCTTCGGCGAGAATTGCCACATGGACTTCGTCTCCGGCGTTACAGTGCCGAGCCATGGTGGCCCCACAGCCTAAAATCTCGTCGTCTGGGTGGGAAGCGACGACTAATACAATGTTCTTTTTCACCTTGATTCCTACATTCGGTTTCAAAAGTCCTTGAGACTAGACGGGTTTTTTGACAATAATATCCCAGCTGGATCTCATATATTTGTTCGGTTCGAAATGTTGGACTTTTTCTTGGGTGAGAAATTCCAGTTCGAAGTCTTTGAATAAGTCTCTTAGGTGGCCCTCATCGCTAAAGTGGACGTTGCCAAGTCCAGAAAAATCAGCGGCGTTGATTTTGGTGCGGGTATACACATCATCTGCTTGCTCGCCAAGTTTGTAGCAGTAGTGGTCGGTGGAAAACCAATTAATTCCGATGTATTGGCCACCGGGCTTTAAGCTTTTATACACTTCACCAACCGCACGTTTGATGGCGGTGGTTGAATTATGGGTGATCGAAGCACGATCAACAATCAGGTCAAACTGGCCTTCAAAGGGGAAGGGCTTGGTGAAATCACCGGCAACCAGGGTGTCTTTGTAGACCGGGAAGTTTTCCTGTAACATCTTCACGATGGTTTCGCTGCCTTCGATCGAGTGGTAGTCAACTTTGAGCCATTCAAAAAAAGGAATGTTTGCCCCAGCTCCACAACCAAGCTCTAAGACTCTTGAGGTTGAGGAGGGTCGTGCGTAGCGCATTACTAAGCTGACAAGGTTGCTCCAAGGCCAAATACTTTGATGGGCGTTGTCTTTGTAGGTTTGGTCCCATTCATTAGAAAAGCTCATTGTCCCCTTATGTATATGATGGTGTTTATCGTGTTTTTTGTTCTCAGGATGTATTCTTTTGATGAAAAATGCCAACATTTTCGGCTCTTTTACAGATGATAAGGTCCCTTGATTTAAGCGATATTCTTGGTTTCCTGGCTGAGGAGCTAGGTTGATGAGTTGGTATCATCGGTAGATTGCTTTCTCTCGTAAGGCACAGCGCCTATGATTTTAGAAAAGATGTAGGATCACACCCCTCTCTGGCCCTGGGAGCGGGCGCAATGATTTAGCTGAGCTCCTCAAAACAACTGAACAGGGCAGTATGCCCCCGATTTGGTATAAAGTGATGCATTGGGGGACAGGAGTGAGTTCAGAGGAAGCCAGGAACATTCACCCATGGGCCGAAGAGAGCTTAAAAGGCCTGAACAGTACCCCTTAAACGGAACACTAGGCATCTAGCGTCGGAGTCTAAAAGTAAACAAACCCATAGAGCCCAAGGTTGCCGACAACCAGGGCTTGGTTTCCTTCAGAAGCAAAAGCGGCACGACCGAAAAAGGAAGCTCCCCAGGAGTCTTCTTTATAGCTCAGAGCGAGTCCCGCCGCACCGCCATATTTCGAGGCGTTGAAGTCCACACGTTGGCAATTCAGCGCCACGTCCTTTGCGATGGTACTGTTCAAACAAGCGGCGCTCACACCGTCACCGTGGGTTAAATAGGCACTCCCTCGGGCGGCAGTCCGGCTGGTCCCGAGGCCTAAGCTCAAGTCCAGCACACCGTTCCCGGCTTTGACATAAGGCCCCATCCAGAGCATCAAAACAGCCGCGTTTCCTGTCCCTCGGGTGCCCAGGTCGAGGCCAGGTTTGATCTTTTCCTGAGGGTCCGATGCTGTTCTGGATGCCCCTTGGATGCCGCTGTTTTTCTTTTCTTCTTGGACCGGCGGCGCCTGGCTCACCAGTTGTCGATCAACCCAAAATTGTTGGTAGCTCAGGTCAAGGGTAAACCCAAGGCCGACCTGATCCGAGCCCAGTTGGAACCGATCAGACTCGACCCCAAGAGTACCGTTGAGTTTTGCCCCGGCACCCATCACTCCAAAAGCGGACAGGTCGGAACTGGCGTCGGTTTGGATGACACTGATGATGTCCGCGGCGTTGCCTCCGCCGAGCTTGAATTTGCCTGCCTGGGCCGTTTGTACCCAGGCTAGTGTGATGGCCAAGGCAATCAGGGTGGTGATTCGGGTCATGGGTCTCTCCTGTCGGTAGTTTAACTCAAAATCAATGCAAAGAACATACTAAATTTTCGGGTGAAAGGTGATATAAGCCCTGATAGTATTATTTGGAGGGAAAGTTAGTTATAATTGAAGCGATACGCCTCTTTTTTGAACATCAAGTTTTTTAACTTATTGCCCTCGATACTTTACAGTCTGAACGACGACACCGCCGGAAAACGTTGCAGTTTGGGGGGCAAATCCTTAAAAAATGTGGGAGGCTGGGGGCACGGTGACCAATTTACGGCAAGTGAAAGGGTTGGAGTTTGACTTAGTGTTACTTTTAGAACCAAACGAAGACAACTACCCGGCTCGGATCGAAGGGCGAAGAAATCTCTATACGGCGCTGACAAGGGCCAAAGACGAACTGGTCTTTGTCTCGTCAACCGCTCCCTGTGCTCTTCTAATCGGTGCGATTGATGCGGGCTTGATCGAACCCATGGAGGTCAATGCAATTGAACCAGTCCAGTTCACTGAAGAAGACGATGATCCTTTTTGAACACCCAACAAACAGAATGAAACCGAAGGATGAATTGGAAGGAAGAAAGAAGGTCTCTTGACCCAAGGGGCTTTTAAATTTTTGACGCTAGCTCTAGAGGTTATTCCCGAGGAAGGGTTTAACTGCCGATAACAACTCTTGCTGATTGAAGGGTTTAGGGATAAAGGAGTCAAATCCTGCTTCATAGGCCTTGAGGTCTGACTCCATCACTGAAGCACTGATTCCGATGATCGGAATCTTAGTGAATCGGGCATCGGATTTGATCTTTTGGGCCAGCTCAAGGCCAGTTATCATGGGTAGATAGTTATCCATTAATATGAGGTCTATTTGTACCGCCTCTATCACTTGCAACGCATCGGCTCCGTTCATGGAATGATAGACTTCAAAAGGCTCCTTAGAGAGAAAGGCATCCAAGAGTTTTCGAGTCAATTCATCGTCTTCGACCACAAGGACATGGGCATCCCGTAGATCACGCTGGGCTATTTTGATCGGCTCAGGTTGGCTTTGGGGCACCGAAAGGGTGACCGGTAAATCCGGTAAATCGAGTTGAAATACACTGCCTCCAGACCCCTTTGGATAATAGGTGATATTTCCGCTCATCGCTTGGGCAAGGTTTTTTGAGATCGCCAACCCCAACCCGCTCCCAGGGTATTTTGTCAGGTCTTGCCCTCTTTGTTGTCTGAAGCTTTCAAACACCCGCTCCCTATCTGCCTCCGCGATGCCCATCCCGGTGTCGACCACCTGCACTTTGAGCGAAGCCACTTCTGGTTTATCCTCCGTTTTGTTGTACTCAACGACGAGGCTGACCTTGCCTGTATCGGTGAATTTGAGTGCATTGCTGATTAAATTGGTGAGGATCTGACGAAGGATGGCGGGGTCAAGGGTTAGACAGGGCCCATCACTAGGTACACAGACCTCCCAGTCTAAACCTTTTTGATCAAAGGCCACCTGGAACATCAACTGCAGCTTTTTAAAAACGCTCAACAGGTCGACAGCAGTGGGGTGCAAGTCGATGCGTTGGGACTCGATTTTTGAAAGGTCTAAAATATCGTTGATCAGACTTAATAATACGTTGCTGCTGTCCTTTACGATCGAAAGATACTCTTGATGTTGCTTGTCATGCACCTCGTCTTCGAGCAACTGGACGAAACCCAAAATCGAATTGAGGGGATTACGGATCTCATGGCTGATGTTCGACAAGAAATCAGATTTTGCTCGGTTGGCGTCCTCGGCTATTTTACGAGCGTGCTTGGCGTTCTGTTCGGCGGCATGCCGGGCCTTTAATTCGGTTTTTAAGGCAGACCATCGAAAAATCATATAGGAGGCGAGCACGAAACTGAAGACTGCGGCGACAACAACCAGCTCATCGAGATCTAGGTCTTCGTGGCCCTTAGAATACAGATGGATCGACTCAAAAAGATCCAGCTGCTTGAAGAGTAGGTAGAAACCTACCCATAGGAGGACAGCGAAGAATGGTAAATATATATCTTTGGGTCGAATCAACTGCCGCCTCTTAAGGAAGGTAAGAGGTTAGACTACTATAAAAGGGGTAATCTGATAAGTTAGAGAAATGCGTAGGAACTAAGGGAAACCCCTAGGGTCAATCTTGGAAGGGCCATTGGTCGGCTTTGATAATGCCTTCACGTAAGGCGTATCGAACCAGGTCAATCGTATTTTTCAAGTTAAGTTTCTTCATCAGGTTGGTGCGATGGACCTCAACGGTTTTTGGGCTGATGTCGAGTAATTCAGCAATTTCTTTGGTGTTGCGCCCTTCCACCAAGAGGGAAAGAACTTCTTGTTCTCGCCGGGTAAGCTTCATGGGGGCCGGTTCGTTGCGGACGTCCCGCAACAGGGAATCGGTCATCCCTTGTTGCAATTGCCCATCGATATACATTGCACCGCTCCCCACGGCCCGTATGCCTTCAACCAACTTATCTGGTGCTGATTCTTTGGTGATATACCCAGTGGCTCCGGCTTGGAGCATACGAAGGACGTAATTTTGCTTGGTGTGTGTCGAAAGGGCCACGATGAAAAGGAGGGGAAACCGCTCTTTGGCAGCCTGGACCAACTCGAAACCGTTGGAATCCGGTAGACTGATATCAACAATCATCAAGGTTGGTGAAACTTGTTCCAATAAGTCGAGTGCAGACGCTGCGTCACCGACGGCGCCGACAACCTGGAAATCTGGCTCTACGGAGAGTAAATCAACGACGCCTTGGCGAAAAATCGGGTGATCTTCGACCACTAATATTTGTTGGGGTGTTGTCATAAAAAATATTTCTTCCTGTTCACTGTGCCTTCATGATATCGTTTTTCTCAAGGAATCGTCCAGCCAATAGCCCTATTTATCGGCCTAACGAGTGGGTCTCTAGCGGTACTTTGACAGATATCTGTGTGCCTTGCCCTGGAGCCGACTTGATCTCGCAGGTGCCCTCGATCATTGCCGCCCTGCCGATCATTCCTTTGACTCCCAGTTGTTGGCCTTTGTTGCTAGGTTTCTTAAGCTGATTTAAATCATAACCGACTCCATTGTCGAGGACCTCTAAAATCAGTTGTTCCTTTTGATACTTCAAAATAACGTCCACCTGGGTGGCCTGGGCGTGGTTGGCGATGTTTCGTAAAGCTTCTTGAAGCACCCGGTAGAGATGGGTTGCCCGCTGGCTGTCTGGTTCGACCTCTAGTGAATAGCATAGGTCGAGCTGAACCGAGTGAAGCTGTCTAAATTCATGGCATAATTCGGTGATGACTTCCTCAAAGTCTTGCATTTCGAGATCAGGCGGTGCCAGCTCATAGGCGAGCACACGAACCTGGGCGATAGAGTCCTGTATCATTTTGGTCAAATTCAATTGGCTCTGATCTTGGCTGGGGTGTTTGCGCTCTAAAAGCGATATTTGGATGTGAATCGCGGAGAGCAAAGGAGCTAACCCATCATGTAGTTCGTAAGAGATTCGCTGTCGCTGGGTTTCTTGCGAATTAACCAAGTCTTGCCGCAAGTTGTGGAGTTGCGACTCGGCGACTCGGCGGTGTTCTCTGTGGCGGATTAACCAGATCTCTAAAAACGACAACAGACCAAAAACCAAACCTGCAAGGGCGTATACCCTTGAAGCTTCTTTTTGAGCAATAGCTGCTATCCGCTGTTTAGGCATCCAGGCGATCGCTCGTATGTTTGAAAGCGCCCCCAAGTCGGCAGTGGTGACACTGAGTTGGTCTTTGTAGGCCAACAAGTCCCCTTGCTCGAGCCGACTGCCTTGGTGTTTAAACTGCATTTGAGCCCAAGTTTGCGGGAAGTGGAGGGCGAAATTTTCAGACTTGCGCTGGGGAATCATAAAGCCCCATTCTTCACTCGGGATTCGGCCTTTGAGGTAGTAGCCTTGCTGATTGACGAGTAAAAGTTTATACAGTGAGCCGTTTTCATGGTCGTTGATGAGTTGAAGCAGGTCCTGGCTTTTGTAGTTCAGCACCAAGACCCCCAGCCGAGTGCCCTGTACCGAGTTCCAAGCCGTAGCGAGCCGGATCATTGGTTTGTAGGGGATTTCGATTTCTCCTTTTTCAACGTTTAGGTCGAGCGGAGAGATGTAGACATCCAAGGGTGCTAAGTTCAAAGACTGTTTGAAGTAATAGCGATTTCTTTTGTTTTGGAGGTCCTTTTTCTCGATGACACGGGGCTCGTCGCCTTGATGATCGATCCTGAGTTTTTCATTGCCATTGAGGTCGAGTAACCGAATTTGATCGTAACGTTTTTTCACCTTCGCAAAGGCCAGCAGGCTGCGGTTCAACGGCTTGGGATCGGCAGGGTCAAAGGACTTCACCTCAGAGGACTGGGATAAAGCCAAAAGGTCCCTCCGTAATTCCGAGAGATTCTGGTGAAGGTGCTCGACGACCAATTCCAAAACCCTGGACGCCTCGGCAACCAACCGAGCGTTTCGCTGTTCGTTACTGATCTGCAAATATCTCAGGCTGTATCCCCCGATCACAACAAAGGTCACGAAGACGGCAAGTGTGGATTTGATCAGGACGGGACGGCGTTTTAAGGAGAAAAAAGACAAGTTTCCTCGGGAAGTCTGGTGAGTTCTTAACTGACCAGGATCTTTTCATATTCCCAAATGGATCGCTAGTCTAAAGCCCCTTGAGAACGGTGCTGATTGCAGTAGGGGGCAAAGCGGAGAGGGAAGAACTGACTCGAGACTACAAAACCAATTGCTTATGAACAAAGGGAGACGTCATGGCCCCTAAAAGAGCCGCATAGTCGAGAGAAAAACCTAGTTCATCGCCGATTTGGACGAGCTTGGTTTTTCCGTCTAAAATCAGGTGGTCGCTGCTGGCGCCGAGGATTTCGAAGTTGCCTTTTGGGCAGAGGCCTTCGATGCATGTGTCTTGGCGTCCAATGGCCATGATAAGCCGTAGCATCAACCCTTGGTCTGTGAAATTAGGGACGTTACCAAAGGCGTCTTGGCCAATGTTTCCTTCAGGTAAGGAGGGTTTTTCTTTGGCCTCGATCACCTCGGCTACCAACTGGAAAGCATCTAGGTGAAGCCCGGGGATTGGCGTTCGAGTGAGCGTTTCGCAGCCTAGTAAAATAGATTCACCGATGCGCAAGTTATTGACCCGGCCCACTTCGTCGCTCTGCTGGAACCACTCATAATTGGCTGAGTTGCCTCCTGAAATAATACTCAAGCTGATGCCGCATTCAGACTCGATCATAGTCGCCAGACGGGAAAGCTCGTTCATTTTTGTAGTGTCTGGTTCGACACCGCCGTAGCAAGCTAAGTTACAGCCAACACCGACCACCTTGAGGTTCGTTAACGTCGAGGCATGGCGAACAAAGGCCAGCAGGTCTGTCGGGATCACCCCTTCACGGAGGTCTCCCATTTCGACCATGATGATGACTTGGTGCAATTTGTTTTGGTGTTTTGCCTGGGCAGAAAGGGCCTTTAGCGTGTCCATTTCCGTATTTAAGCTGATGTCGGCAGACTGGACCACTGACTCGGCTCGGCTGATCGGTGTCCGCAGGAGGATGAAACGGGCGACTAACCCGGCTCGTCTCATCGTTTCGATATTTTCGATTCGGGAGTCCGCAATATCGGTGATCCCGCCCGCCAGTATCGCCCGAATAATCGAGGGTTCTCCGAGGACTGCTTTAGATACACCGGTTACTGAAATTCCTTTTTGCCCGTATTGTGCCACTAAAACACGAGCATTTTCCTGGATTTTGGAAAGAGAAATCTCGATTCGAGGGGTCACCCCTAAGCCGGGATTTTGTCTGCGTCGAGCCGTTTTAATTTGCGGCCTAACTCGGGGAACGTCACCCCTAACGTCTGGACCAATTTCTGGCACCCATCAGTCAATACATCCAAAGTCGGCAGTTTCAGCCGTTGCTCATAGTCTTTGACCACTTTGGCTTTTTGCAGTTCTGGGAGGTCTTCATGATTGATGGTGATCGCCATCACTTTGGCTTTAGAAATCGCTTCGATCAACTGGATCTCGCTTTCTAGGGTCGGCATGGTCAGCTGGGGGAAGTCGCACCGGACTTTTCTCGCTGGCGGGTGCTGTAAAATCACGGCATCAGGCAGGCTTCCTTTGAGGATGCCGACCGAACTCATAAAGGCAGGGTGTCCCACCGAGCCTTGTCCTTCGACAAGAATGATGTCCGGGTTTTCGTGTTCCACCGCCTGGAGGACAGAATACTCGATTTCACCGATCACAAACTGAGAGACCAAGGCGTCAATGGACTGACCATATTTCGCCCCTTGCATGATGGCGGTTTGGCCGGTAGCGATCAAGATCGATTTGATACCCAGTTGGTTTAGCTCTTTGTTCAGCTCGATAGCTGTGGTCATTTTGCCACAGGCGCAATCGGTGCCCAAAACAGCGACAACCGGAGCCGTTACCCCGACGATCTGCCCGGTATAGACTCGTAACTTTTGGATTTGTGGTGATTTACGGATGTCCTTGATTTGCACACCATGCTTTTTGGCAACAGAGACAAATTCCGGGTCTTCACTAAAAAACTGGTGGAGGCCGTTGATGATATCCATTCCTTCGGACATCGCTTCTTTGACCAAAACTCGCTCTTCGGCGCAGATATCAATATCCAGCGGAGCTTTGCCGTAGATATAACATTTCGGAGTGTCTCCTAGGGCGCTCAAGGCGGCGTCCAAATGGGCAAAAATCGGGATTCCATTTTTTGGTTCTCCCAGGGCTTCTCCGGCGTCTTGACCAGCCAGTCGGCTGTCGATGACACCTACAATATCATACAGTTCAGAATGTCGAACCAACCCTGCGGCGGTTTTTCCGTCGACCAAACCAAACTCTTTTTCACAGTAGATCAACGCAGTACTTTTCTTGACGTCCATAAGGACAAACTCCTGTAACTCATTTTCGAACCCTTAAAAGACACGGCGGAAGTTGAATTCCTGTGCGTCTCCTTCGTCGGAAACTCCAGCCTCGATATGCAAGCAACTGATTTTGAGATGTTCCTGTTGTTAAGGTAGGTGGGGGGATTGTCGGTCATAGGGACGTTACAAGGACGGCGGAGCATAGATGGCCACCGGGCAACCTGTCCTGAAAGACAACACCTTACCGAACACCCTAGCAGAGTTTGACGCAAATAAGTGATTAATAAATATGAAAATTTCAATATAATTTTGTTGGGTAAGGTATTTCCTGAGGTCCAACGAGCCGGTTAGGTCGGACATTCCCTCAAACCTTGAGCCTTTTAATCGTTGTGGGGTCGAGCTCCTCAGGTATGAACGGGGGAGGGACAGGATTTCAAAGACCTTTCCGGGCGGGGATCCTGGCTAAAGCTGTCGGCGCTTTTTTGTTTGCAAAAAAAGGGTGTAAGGCCCCGAATTTTGACTAGGGGACCCGGACTGGGGAGGGTTAGGCGACAAAAGCCTTCAGCAGAGACACTTCGTTTTCGATCCCACGAAGCACAACTGAGTGGGATTCTGTGGTGAATTTAGCGTCTCTCAGAAGTCCCGAAATCTCAGAGTTGTTGGAAATCGCCTCGGAAAACCAAATTTCTCCTGCATCCGCTTGGCCTTGAATTCGGGCAGCGATGTTCACGGTTCGCCCAAAATAGTCGAGTGACTGGTTGGCGTTGACAGCCAAGGCAGGCCCTTGGTGCAACCCGAGTTTTAAGCCGACCTGGCTTCGTGAGGTTAGGTTGTATTCAGAAATCAGTTTGAGCATTTGCAGCGCCGCTTTGATCCCGTCACTCGGGTGAGAAAAGGCAGCCATGACAGCGTCGCCAATGGTTTTGACCACAGCACCACGGTGTTGGCTGACCGCCTGGGTCAACAGGGCAAAGTGATCTTTGACCAGTCGGAAGGCCTCAATATCACCGGTATCTTCGTACAGCGCCGTGGAGCCCTTTAAATCGGTGAACAGTAGGGTCACATCACCAACCCGCAAATTCAGGTCAGAAGGCAAATCTTGGATGGCAAACAGCTCTCGAAAAAGTTGTAAGTTCAGCACTTCTTTCCCCGATAAAAACCGTTTAAACCGGGAGTTGCTGTCTTTGATCTTACGCTTTTGTTCCTCACCGGCAGATTGTATGAAGTTTAAACCAGCGGTTTGCTCGTGTTGATTGGCAATGTTGAAGGTTACCTTCCCGGTGCCTATTTCAATGTTCTCTGGAAGATTCCCGGTGTCAGACAGGTTGATCGTCACCTCATCAGGCCCGTTATGGGTGCTTTTTACATAGGTCTGGGTGTGGTGATTCAAACTGACGAACCGGTAGGTTCCTTCTTCACAATGAACCGAAATCTGTTTGGTTTGCCCAGCAGGGGCGAACCAAAACCCCAAGTTAAGCTGCTCTAAGGTTTCGCTGAGAACAGTCGAGGGTCGGAAATTCGCAGAAAAGTAAAACTGCTTAAAACTCTCTTCATTTAAAAAAGGATCATAGGTCAAATCCTTGATGATCGCCCTCGGTTGAAACACAACCTCAACCTTATCGTCCAACTCACCGGTCAAACCCCGGTCACAGGGGTAGCAGTAGAATTCAGTGCCAATCGAATTTAGGCTGCCATGTTGGTGCTCATTGGCGCCACAATGTGGGCACAGGGTGTTCCAGACTAAATCAAAAGCTCCGGCGTTGACGGCGTGAAGAAACCAACGGATCAATTGATCCGCATCGACCTGGATTTTTTCAGCCAGATCGTAGGGATTTAGGTGGTACAGGTCCCACTTCCCGGCATCTTTGACATAAGCCAAGACGGCAGATGTGATCTCAGGAGAGTGTTGTTCTAATGTTTTGACGATTCGGTTCTCCATGTTGCCTCAAGGGGTAGGGGGAGTTGGCTTGGTTTTTTTTGCCAAGGTAACGATTAACTGGTTGAGCTGTTTTGCCTCTTCTTGTCCGTACAATTCGGTGTATTTGTGCAGAAGGTCAGTCCAAGATTTTTTGATTTCCGGGATCAAGGACCTCCCTTTTGGGGTGATCGAAATGTTGACGATCTTCCCGGAAAGGCATTTTTCGCAATACCCGAGGGTTTCTAGTTTGGTGACAAACCGGGTGATGGTCGAAGGGGCTAAGCCCAAGGTTTCCGCGAGCTGTGAGGGCGTTAAGGACTCGGATACATTGAGAGCCACCAAGACAAACCCTTGGTTGGGCGCTAAGCCGAGGTGCTTGAACGCCGACTCAGCCATTCGGTCGATTTCTCGTTGTAATTTGGACAGAGAAAAGAACAGGCAATTTTCAAAATAGCTGCTTAAATTGGGGGAATCTGGCATCGGGCCCTCGTTTGTATGTACAAGTATTATGATTGTACATACAACTATTGTCAAGGGCCTTCTTTGATTTAAAAAACCTAGGAACCCTTTGTTTGACTTCAATTGCCCAGGTGATACAATAGAGCGAAGCCAAACCATAGGACTCTTGATGAAATCAAAAGATTATGCTTTTGAAGCAAGGATTCATACCCTAGCCGAAACGCTTTGGCAGGCAACCCAGGAAAAGTCTCCTGGGTTGTTTGACCAAGATTATTGGCAAGGAAAATTGCTTGATCTGGTGATGAAAGATCCGGCGTTCAAAGTCGACTTGTTTCGGTTCATTGATGTGTTGCCGATTTTGACGGGGACCCAGGAATTTACCGAACATATTGAGGAATACCTGCTCAAGCCCTCCCACCAACTCCCTAAATTTATTGAACTCGCCCTCCAAGCGTCGACCTTTAAACTCATGGCTCCCCTTGCGGGCCGGGCGATAAAAAGCAGAGTGAGGGACCTGGCGATGGGTTTTATCTTGACCGATAAAATGGACCAGGTTCCGGCCCAGTTAGGGCACTTAAACCGGCAAGGGCTGGGGTACACCGTCGACCTTTTGGGGGAAGCGACCTTAAGCGAAGAAGAAGCACAGGGGTACCAACAAAAATACCTTGCGCTGATCGATCAGATTGCCAAGGCCAGTAGGATGATAGAGGCCCATGGCACCGCAAAAAATGCGGTACAGGGTCTAGGGAACTTGTCGATTAAGGTCACCGCTTTTGCTCCGTATTTGGAGGCCGCTGACCATGAGGGAAACCTAGACCGGTTGGAAGCGATGTTGTTACCGGTCTTTTTGAAGGCAAAAACCCAGGGGGTTTTTGTTCATCTTGATTTAGAACAATGGCAATATCATCACCTCACCTATCAGCTTTTTGCACGCTTGGCGCTTCATCCAAAGTTGCGGGATTACGACCAACTCGGTGTGGTGGTCCAAAGTTATCTCAGGTCCACCGAGAAGGACCTTGTCTTTTTGCTCGGTTTGTCCAAACAGCGAGGCACCTCGTTCAGTGTGCGGTTGGTTAAGGGAGCCTACTGGGACTATGAAGTCATCAACGCTCAAACCCATGGTTTTGACGTTCCGGTCTGGCTACAAAAGGCGCAAACCGACGCCAGTTATGAAGATTCCACCGAGTTTTTGTTGACTCACTACAACGAACTTCGTCCTGCCCTTGCCAGCCATAATCTCCGTTCGTTATGTCATGGGTTTGCCATGGCGGAGCAACTGGGGGTGCCGAAAGAGGGGCTTGAAATTCAGATGTTATATGGCATGGCCGAGCCCACTCGACTGGCGATTATGGAGCAGGGGTATCACGTGCGGCTCTATGCACCGGTGGGCCAGTTGCTGCCAGGGATGTCCTACCTGGTCCGTCGTTTGTTAGAAAACACCAGCAACGAAGGGTTTTTACGGCAAAGTTACCAAGAGGGCACCTCCTTGGAGCAATTAACTCAGGACCCTCGGAGTTTAATCCAAGCAGAACAACCCACCGCTCAATCGACCGGTTTTCAAAATTGTTCGGAGTTGGACTTTTCTCAAGTTGACGTCATCAATGAATACCAGGCAGCCCTGGAATGGGTGAGCCAAGAATTGCCGACCCCGGTACCGGCGGTGATTGGGGGGCAAGAAGTTTTTGGGCATGGCTCAAGGTTCACTCAAAGCCCCAATGACGCCGCCCAGCAAATCGCAGAACTCTTTGACTTAAAAGAGACCGAAGCAGAACGGGCGGTCCAAAGAGCGCATTCAGCCGCAGGGCAATGGTCGGAAACGTCGGTGAACATCAGGGCCGCTTGTTTGGACCGGCTTGCTGACATCTTGGAATCAAAACGGGTTTTCCTTTGTGCCTTAGAGTCCGTTGAGGTCGGAAAACCCTGGGCAGAGGCTGATGGGGATGTGGCGGAGGCCATCGATTTTTGCCGGTATTATAGCTCAGTGGCCAAAGAAACCTTAGCGCCCGAACGTTTAGGACAGTTAGATGGGGAAGAGAACTGGTTGACCCATGAGGGCCGGGGGCCGACTGCGGTCATCGCCCCTTGGAATTTCCCCTTGGCGATTCTTTGCGGCATGACCACCGCCGCTTTGGTTGCCGGTAACCCGGTGCTGATCAAACCGAGCTCAAATTCCAGCCTCACCGCCTACCATTTCTTTTTAGCGCTGACCGAGGCGGGCTTCCCGGCTGATGTCGTTCAGTTCTTACCGGGCGATGGGGGGCGTATTGGCCGGCTTCTGGTGGACCATCCTTTGGTCCCAGTGGTCGCTTTTACCGGTAGTAAGTCGGTGGGTTTGGGGATTTTAGAACGGGCAGGGAAGGTGATTCCTGGTCAGAAATTGATCAAAAAGGTCATCGCAGAGATGGGCGGGAAAAACGCGATCATTATTGATGAAGACGCAGATATGGACCTTGCTGTCGCCGGAGTGATCCAATCATCCTTTGGGTTTGCAGGTCAGAAGTGCTCGGCGGCATCTCGGATTATTCTGGTCGGGAAAGCGAAAGACCTGTTTCTACCTCGGCTGCTGGAGTCGGCAGCGTCGTTACCTGTAGGCCCTTCGACCTCACCGAGTTGCCGGTTGGGTCCGGTCATCGACCAAGTGGCTTTTGACCGGTTGTTAGGGGTAGAGGCAACCTTGACCCAAGGAGCGGAGCTGTTGTTCAAAGGAAAAGTCCCCGAAACGGGGCTCTTCATTGCCCCACAAATCTACCAAGTGACCGATGCCAGCCATCCGTTGATGCAACAAGAGTTATTTGGCCCGATAGCCGCTGTGCTCACCTGTCCTGATTTTGAGTCTGCGTTGCAGGCAGCCTTGGACAGCGAGTACTTCCTTACAGGGGCGATTTTTTCAAGAAACCCCGCCCATTTAGAGCGAGGACGACGGAAATTCAAAGTCGGTAATCTCTACCTTAACCAAGGCTCCACTGGGGCGAAGGTCGCCCGGCAGCCCTTTGGTGGGTTCGGGATGAGCGGAACGGGCACAAAGGCAGGGGGCCGGGATTACCTAAAAAACTTCACCCACCCACGGAACGTGACCGAAAACTTGTTGCGTCGGGGTTTTTCGCCGACCTTGCTTTTATGAGGCGACCATGAATGACCCAGGACTGAGTTTTTGTATCCAAGCCCATTTGTTGGATAGTCTGATCTTATCTGAGCTTTTAGATCAGCTTGCCGAGTTGAACATCGAGTATCAGATCGAAGATTGGCAGATTGGCCAAGGCCGCAAAGACGCAAGCCAGATTTGCCTGCGCCTTTGGCCCCATGCCGAGCAGTTGAAACCCCTCCGTCAACTGATGGCAGACTTTGACGGCTCCCCGGGGGAACCCCAAGCCTTGGAGGTCCAGGTAGAACCTTCGCCACAAGACGGCGTGTACCCCCCAGAGTTCATCACCACGAGCAACCAAGGGACCGAGGTTTTTCACCAAGGTCGGTGGATGAAGGTCGAACATCTTTGTATGGACGCAGGAATCAAAGTCACCGCAACAACGGCGAGAGCGGTGAAGTTTTTTGAGGTGATGCAAGGGGACTTGATCGTGGTGAGCAACCAGGGGGTCCGCACCCAAATCCCTCAGCCCCAACGAGGAGAAGGCGGGTTTCATTTTATGGGTTCTTCGGTGAGTAGCGAAAAACCGTGGCAACAGGTGATCCAGAAAATCGCTGAACAAATCAGGGGCCTAAAGGGCAAGAAAAAGGTTTTGTTGGTCGGCGGGCCGGCGATTGTGCACACCGGGGCGGGAAGCGATTTAACCCGCTTGATTGAAGAAGGTTGGGTCAACTTGATTTTTGCAGGCAATGCCTTGGCAACCCACGACATTGAGTCCGCCTTGTTTGGGACCAGCTTGGGGGTGGATTTGAAGTCTGGGGAAAGCCAAAGCTTGGGCAACCGGCATCACCTCAAAGCGATCAATGCGATCCGCCAAGCCGGGAGTATTAAAGAAGCGGTGAGCCGGGGAGTGTTAACCACCGGGGTGATGCACAGCTGTGTCAAACATCACGTCGGTTTTGTGTTGGCTGGTTCGATTCGAGATGACGGCCCGCTTCCTGAAATGATCACCGACGCCATTGAGGCCCAACAGGCGATGAAGGTTCGGTTGCCAGAGGTCGGGTTGGTGTTGATGGTCGCCACCTTGCTGCATTCTGTGGCGGTCGGGAATCTGCTCCCAGCGAACATCCCGACCTACATGGTCGATATCCACGGCCCGGCAGCGACCAAACTAGGGGACCGAGGCACCGCTCAGGCCGAAGCGTTGGTGATGGATGCGAAGTCCTTTTTGCATGAACTCTATTTGGCCTTAACGTCATGAAAGCCCTGCTGTGCTCTCCCGATTTTTTCGGGGTTGAGTATGAAATTAACCCTTGGATGCACCGAGAGCAGCAACCGAATAGGTTGCTCGCTAGGACTCAGTGGGATCTTCTTTGTAAAACCCTCAGCACCCTTGGGGTGACGCTAGAGTTCATTACCCCCCGCAAAGGCCAGCCTGATATGGTGTTCACCGCCAACGGAGGCTTAGTCCGTGGCGACCAAGTGGTGCTTCCCAATTTTCGACACCCCCAGCGACAAGGGGAAACGGCCGCCTTTGCCTCGTGGTTTTTGTCACAAGAGTACCAGTTGATGAGTTTGCCTGAGTCCTACCCCTTTGAGGGGGAAGGGGACGCCTTGTTTTGCGGCGATAGACTGTTTGCTGGGTACCAGTTCCGAACCCATTTAGGGGCTCATCGCCGGTTAGGCGAACTGCTGGGCACCGAAGTCATTTCCTTGTTGTTAGTTGACCCCCATTTTTACCATCTCGACACCTGCTTGTTCCCGGTCAATCCCGAGTTAGCACTCTATTACCCACCGGCCTTTGATGAACATTGTACCCGGCTGTTGCAGACCCACTTCAAACAACTCATCCCCCTCACAGAGACCGATGGACAGGCCTTTTGTTGTAATGGATTGGCGGTTGGTCGTCATTTGATTCTGCCTCGTGGCTCCGATTCGCTCACCCTGGCGGAGAAGTTGTCGTCTCTGCAGAGAAGCGAAGTGAGATGATTTGTGTCGCAATTCGTGACACCGGGGTGAGTATGGACGATGAAACCCTGGAGTCTGTGTTTCATATTGGTAAAAAAGGTATTTCAAACTTCGGGACACAAAACGAGTCGGGGACCGGTTTAGGACTCATTTTGTGTGAAGAGTTTGCGAAAGCGGTGGGGGGCAAGATTGGCGTGGCAAGCGAACTAGGAACAGGAAGTAGGTTTTGGTTTACGATCCCCACCGGAAATGAACAACCTGTGGTCTCCTTGGAGGATGAGCTCCAGAGCTTGGAGAAGCTCAGTCATATGAAGCTCTTGATCGCGGAAGACAACCCGTTGTCTTTAGAGGCGAGTTCAGTGACGTTAAAGGACTTGAACCTTGACAACCCACCCTTGATCTTTGCCTTGACCTCCCATTCAAAAAAGGAAATCAACGAGATGGAACAGCAGGTTCACTTTGATGGGTTTTTAAGTAAACCGCTTGATAAGGAACAACTTTTGGCTGCTGTTCTTCCCTATTTGCTTGATTAAGGCCGACACAAAACCCTGACCTTTCGAGTATTGAACGGCAGGGCCTGTTGCCACCTAAGCAAACCTCTGGCCGACTCTTACACCAGAGGCTCGACCCCAAAATTTGTCAGATTGGCTCGCTCAACCGAGCAATTTAATGCACAAAATTGCTTATTAATCTGTTTATTGATACACTGCAAGCAGTCATCAAAAATTTACACTTTTCCCTTGTGACCCCCATATAACGGACCGATGAAGTTTACTGACCTGCCCATCGCGAAACAATTATTGATCGGAACCACCGCGCCTCTTACATTGTTTTTAGGGATCGGTTGGCTCTCGATGAGCGCTCTTTTCCAGGTTGCTGAAGAAGACAAGATGGTAGACCACACCTACCAAGTATTGACCCAGGCGTCGAAAGCCGAAAAGCTTCTGGTGGATTTAGAAACCGGTGAACGGGGGTTTATCGTGACCGGGGATAGAGGGTTCTTGGCCCCATACCAAAAAGCCCGCGCTGAGATCGACGAAACCCTTGCTAATCTGGAACGATTGGTGGTGGACAACCCACCTCAGGTTGAACGGGTCACTCGGGTACGTGAGGCAAAAGAAAAATGGCTTAGTGAAGTGGTCGACAAAATCATCGACATCCGTTCTAAGGTGCCGCAAGGGGCGGAAGAGGGGAAGACCTTAGAGCAATTGCTAGGTAACTCCATTGGCAAATCGATGATGGACGAGATAAGGAGCGATCTGCAACGGATCGATCAATCATTTACAGGTAAGGGCTTGGACAGAGGACGCTTGTTGACCGCTCAGGTGCTTAATTCTGTTTTAGACATGGAATCCGGTCAAAGAGGTTTTTTAGTCACTGGCAAAGAAGATTTTTTGGACACCTATTTTAGCGGTCAGCGCACTTTAGGTCCGAAGCTGACCACCTTGGCCTCCTACACACAGAAAAAATTGGGCAACAGTGGCCAAGCCCGGGTCGAGCATGTGGCCGACTTGGTCCATCACTGGATCAAAAAGGCTAGCGAGCCTGAGATTGCTGAGCGTCGGCGGGTCATAGACCACCAGGGGGCCTTGAGGCAGATCGGGAATATGGTTTCGGCCAAGTTGGGTAAAAACCTGATGGACGAGATGCGTGAGCAATTGGACCATTTTAAAGAGGTGGAACAGCGACTTCTGATGCTGAGAAATGATGCAGCTAAAGCCGATCGGGCACAGGTGCTCTGGATTATTGGGCTGGGGATCGCGTTCTCTATCGGCTTGGCTTTTACGGCGACGTTGCTGGTGGTTCGAAAGATCAATCATGGGTTGCTCAAAATCGCAAATCAGTCCCAGTTGATTGGTCGGGGATTGATTCCAGACGAACTGAGATTGACTCAGACTGATGAAGTGGGGATTGTAGCCGCCAATCTAGACAAGTTGGCCAGTGGGCTCCGGCAAAAGCTGAAAGTCGCAGGCAAACTGGCGGAAGGGAACATTGAGCAAGAAGTCGTGTTGCTAAGTGATCAAGATGAAATGGGCCAAGCGATGGTTGAGTTGGTCCGGCGGCTCAGGGTCAAAGCTGAGTTGGTGGCCCAAGTGGCTAAAGGGGACCTCAGCGCTGAAATTACCTTGGCCTCCTACCAGGATCATTTGGGGCGTAGCCTTCGTTTAATGTTGGATAGTCTGAAAGAAAAGGAACAGTTGATTGGGCAGGTAGTTCAAGGAAACCTGCCGGATCAACAGACCCAGTTTTCCGATGTCGATATCCTGGGTCAGTCATTGAGCCGAATGGTGGCAACCTTGCGCGATATTGCCAAACAGGCGGACCAAATCTCTGAAGGAGACTACGCAACCACCATCACCCCTCGGTCTGATCAAGACCGGCTCGGACTGGCTTTGAGCCGAATGACCGGGGCGCTGAAACACAATGAAGAGACAAGCGCCCTTCAAGACTGGCTCAAAAATGGCCAAAACCTTTTGACCCTCGAGATCAGGGGGGAATTCGACGGGGCCAAGCTTGCCAAGAAGAGCATCAGCTTTTTGGCCACATACCTAAAGGCCCAAATGGGCGGCTTTTATGGGCTCGATGAGCAGGGCGAGCATCTGGTTTTGATGGGCAGTTTTGGTTTCAGTAAGCGCAAGGCGCTGAACGAACGTTTTAAGATCGGTGAAGGACTGGTCGGCCAAGCTGCACTTGAGAAAACGATGATTTCGGTGACCGAGGTGCCTGAAGATTATATGAGAATCAGTTCGGCAGCTGGCGAATCCTTGCCCCGCAATGTGGTGTTGGTTCCGCTGTTATTCAACGAGCAACTCGCCGGAGTCATCGAATTAGCCTCCTTTGAGATCATGAATGATACGGCAATGGAGTTGCTCTTGAGTGCCGCTGATTCCGTCGCTATTGGCCTCAACGCTGCCCGGGCCCAAACCCAAATGGCGGCCTTGTTGGACGAGACCCAAAGGCAGTCCGAAGAAATGCAGCGTCAGCAAGAAGAGTTGGAGATATCCAATAAGGAGTTGAGCAAGCGAACCCATGACATGGAACGACAGAAAGAAGGGGTCGAAAAGCAAAATGTTGTGATCGAAGAAGCCCGTGCTCGCTTGGAAGTCCAAACCACGGAATTAGCTCTTTCATCGAAGTATAAATCTGAATTCATGGCCAATATGTCCCATGAACTCAGGACCCCGCTCAACAGTATCTTGTTACTCTCCCAAACCTTGGCTGAATCGCCGAAGCACAAAAACCTGAACGACAAACAACGTCAGTCGGTCAGCACGATATATAACAGCGGCTTTTATCTCTTGAGCTTGATCAACGAAATTCTGGACCTGTCAAAAATCGAGGCAGGGAAATTAGACCTCAAACCCGATGATTTTGCACTCGCTGAATTCACCGAAGAACTGTTGGCCGATTTTACCCATGTGGCGGCAGAAAAAGAGTTACAATTTGAAGTGAAGGCCAATTCAGACTGCCCCGCTGAGATTAACGTGGACCGGTTGAGGCTGACTCAGGTGATCAAAAACCTGCTTTCAAATGCCTTCAAGTTTACCGATAAAGGAGGGGTCACGGTTTCCTTTACGGGAGTGACCTCGAAGGAACTGGAGGTTATGGGCGAGAGTACCAACCAGTGGATCGCCGTGCGAGTCAATGATTCAGGCATTGGAATCCCTGATGAGCAACAGTCAACCAGCTTCGAGGCGTTCAAGCAGCTCGATGGAGGGCTTTCCAGGCGCTATGATGGCACCGGCTTGGGGCTATCGATCTCTAGAGAGTTGGCTCATTTGATGGGTGGGAAAATCTTTTTGGAAAGCAAGGTTGGAGTGGGCTCGACCTTCACCTTAGTCTTGCCTTTGGTCTCCCCGGTGACCGGCGGCCACGGGGACCAGCAGACCACTGAGTCCTATGTTTTACCTACTCCAGCTCCCTTGGTCCCTTCGTTGCCCAAAAGCCGAAAACCTATGGTTCTGGTGATCGAAGATGACCCACACTTTGCTCAAATCTTGGACGACCGCTGCGAAGAAATGGATTTTTCATGCCAAATTGTTGGGAACGGAAAGGAAGGCTTAGAGCTGGCCAATAGCCTTCAACCGACCGGAATCATCTTGGACGTCAAGCTGCCTGACATGGATGGGTTGGAGGTGTTGGGCAGATTGAGAGAAAACGAAAATACCCGGAATATCCCGGTGCATGTGATCTCTGCTTACGAGCTTGAGGAGAACCCCGTCGCCAAAGGAGCGGTAGATTTTTTGACGAAGCCGGTCAGTAAAGGGCAATTAGAAGCGATGCTAGAGAACATCTCAGGGCATCGTGGTGACCAGGTGGCTCGGGTGCTTTTAGTGGAAGATGACAAGGTGCTGCGCGAGACTCTCGCCGAGCTTTTGTCCGACTCAGGCCGGCATGTAAAGGCCGTAGCCCAAGGGAAAACCGCGCTCAAAGCAGCCGAAAACCAGGGTTTCGACTGTGTGATCCTAGATTTGACTTTAAAAGACATGGACGGTTTGGAGGTCTTAGAAAAACTCGGAGAGGTTTCCCCTGGGCTCCCGGTAGTGATCTATACCGGACGGGACTTGACCAAAGAAGACCAACAACGGTTGAACCAGTTTACCGATGCGATTGTGATCAAGTCAGACCACTCGGTGGAGCGATTGATGGACGAAGTTGACCTGTTCATTAACCGCCTGCCTCTACCGGCAAGCGAGGCGACCAAACCAATGGCTGCGGCTGACATGGTCCCGTTAGCAGGTAAAAAACTGCTCTTGGTGGACGATGACATGAGAAACCTCTTCGCCCTTTGCCAAGTCCTCGAAGACCATGGGTTAGAGGTGGTCTTGGCAGGCGATGGAGCTAAGGCTTTGGAGATTTTAGAAGAAGACCTGAGCATCGATCTCGTGTTTATGGATATCATGATGCCCAATATGGATGGGTTGGAGGCGATTGGTAAAATCCGAGGTCAATTGGGCCTCAAGAAGCTACCCATTGTGGCGCTCACCGCGAAGGCAATGGCCGAAGACAAAGAAGAGTGTCTCGCCGCTGGAGCGACCGACTATATGACCAAGCCGGTGGACGTCAACCGGATGTTGTCGTTAGTCAAACTTCGGCTGGAGGTTTAATGGAGCCCAAACACAGCACAACCGATTTCTTGCATTTGGAAATCTTGGCCGCCGCTATCTCGAAGCGATATGGCTACGAATTTGGAGGCTATAATGCAGAATCCCTCGCCCGGAGGGTCTCTTTGTTTTGCGACCAACAACAGTTGGAGCGGATCAGTCAATTGGTTGATCCCTTGATCAACGACGCCCAGCTATTCCACCGGTTTATAGACCACATCACGGTCCCGGTGACCGAGATGTTTCGGGATCCCCCCTTTTATAACGCCCTCGCCAAATTAGTGTTGCCACGGTTGGCCAGCTACCCGCATTTTAAGGTATGGCACGCCGGTTGTGCCAATGGAGCCGAACCGTTCTCTGTGGCGATCTTATTGAAATTGCAAAATCTATTAGGGCGAGCCTTGATCTATGGCACTGACATCAACTCCACTGAGTTGAACCAAGCCAAAAAGGGAATCTTCAGTCGAAAGCAAGTAGACCAATACCAAAAAAACTTTGCTAGTGTCACTGACCAGGTTGACCTGAACGATTTTTTTTTGCCCGCGGTCATTCGGCCATCTTGAAACGTGAACTTCGGCAAAACATCACGTTCGCCACCCATAATTTGGCTGTTGACCACAGCTTTGCGGAGGTGAATTTGATTTTATGCAGGAATGTGATGATCTATTTTGATGCAAAACTTCGAGAGCGGGTCCTCAGGTTATTTCATGAAAGTTTGGCTCGCAAGGGATTCCTGTGTTTAGGCTCTCGAGAGAGTTTGATCACCCTGGAGAACCAAGGGTTATTTGAGCTGGTTGATATGGAAAACCAGATTTATCGACGCATTTAATAGGGGTGTGGAGTTTGTCAAACAAGGTTAAAATTCTGGTTGTCGACGACCGACCAGAGAACCTCTACAGCATGGAAGAGGTCTTAGAAGGCGAGCCGATCGAGTTGATCAAGGCGCTGAGTGGGGTTGATGCGTTGAAGGCCTGCCTGGAGCACGAGTTTGCCATGGCTATTCTAGACGTCCAAATGCCGGGGATGAACGGATATGAACTAGCCAAGCTGATCCGGGGAAAAAAGAAACTTCAACATTTACCGATCATTTTCGTTTCGGCAGTTTTCAACAGCCACGAGCACGCCTTTAAAGGGTACGAATCTGGAGCGGTAGATTTTCTGACCAAGCCCTTCGAACCGACCTTTTTAATCGCAAAGGTGAGGATATTCACCCAGTTGTACCTGCAAACTCAGGCGTTGGAGCGGGAGTTGTCATACCGTTGCCAAATGGAAAAGGAAAAGAGTATCCGTAATATCCAACTGTCCAATGCCCAGCGAATTGTCAGTATGGGCTCATGGAACTGGGATCTGGAGCAGGGTAGGGTCCATTGGTCGGACGAACTTCGACTGCTTCTTGGCTGGGAAACCGCTCCGGCAGGCCAGATTGAGAGCTTAGTTGACCTCGTCCCCAAAGGGGATCAAGCGGTGTTCCTGGAGGCAGTAAACCAAACCAAACAAGCAGGTGATTGTTTCCACTTAGACCACCGCATCCTGCGAGCTGATGGCCAGGTGCTAGAGGTACAAGCGACCGGCGAGGCGATGGTTGAAGACGGTCAAGTGACGCAGATTATTGGCACCTTGCTGGACGTGACCCACCGCAAGCAGATTGAGCGGCAACTGACCGAAGCGAAAGAAGACGCCGAAAGGTTGCTGGCGATTAAGTCCGAATTTATCGGGATGATGAGCCATGAGATCCGCACCCCGATGAGTGGTTTGATGGGGATGGTTCAACTGCTGGAGTATTCAGAGTTGGACGCGGACCAGCGAGAGTATCTACGTATCATTCAACAGACCAGCACTAATTTGATGACTCTACTGACCGATCTTCTCGACTTCTCGAAGATCGAGGCCGGGCAAATGAAATTAGATGTCACTCAATTTTCTCTGTATGACCTGATCCAAAAAAGTATTCATCTTTTTTTTCTACCAGCTCAGCCTAAAGGTCTAAAACTGGACTCGATCATTGCCTCCGATTTGCCCGATTTGGTGGTAGGAGACTCAACCCACTTAGGGCAGGTGATCACCAATTTAGTGGGAAATGGGATTAAGTTTACCGAGACCGGTTCGGTTTGCTTGAAAGCGACTTGTAAGCGATTCAGTGAGTCGGAGATTCTCTTGAATATTGCGGTGACTGATACCGGTGTTGGGGTGTCTGAAGATCGGCAGGAACAGATTTTTGAAAGCTTTTGCCAAGTCGACAGTTCGTTGAGTCGAAAATATGGCGGTGTTGGGCTGGGCTTGGCGATTTGTAAAAAGTTGATCACCTTGATGGGTGGGAGCATTTCAGTGAAAAGCCGCCTGGGGCAAGGGAGCACATTTGAAATCGAAGTCCCCCTGAAAACTGGCACTGACCCTGAAATAAAAACAGGTGGGTATCACACCCTGAGCGGCAGACGGCTGTTGCTCGCTGATGCAAACCCTGATTTAGTGGAAAGGTTCCGAAAAAATGCTGATCGTTGGTCTATCCAGTTACAACATGCCGGCGACCGGGCGAGTTTAGAGCAGTTGCTTCGGCAGGATCATGAGTTCGATTGGATTATTTTAGATTATAACCTGCCCGGAGCATCCGGTCTGGATGTTACGGCCGAAATTCGGAACCGGGCACCTCAAATTCCGTTGATCTTGATGACCAACCAACACCATCTCAATTTGATCGACCGGACCAAAAAAATGGGCATCGCTCATTGTGTGGGCAAGCCTTTGCTTTGTATGGACACTGTGTATTCCCTGTTGGTCAAAAGCGCCTTGGTTAGTCCTGACGATTGACATCTAGGAGCTGATGGGGCTCACGCTCGGGCCTTGGGGTTTGCTAAACAGCACTCGGTTGTTCACACTGAGGCACTCTTCAATCAAGTCGAAGAGCAACCCGCTGTGGACCGGTTTGGTTAAAAATGCATTCATTCCTGCTGCAAAGCAGCGTTCCTTCTCTCCTTCTAAAACCGTGGCGGTCACGGCGATGATCGGAACATCGGCTTTTGTGGCTTTGTTTTTAAAATTCCTGATTTGTCGGGTCGCTTCGTAGCCATCCATCACCGGCATTTTACAGTCCATCAAAACCAGCTCAAACCGCTGGTTTGAAAGAAGGTGAACCGCCTCTTCACCGTTGTCGACCGTCTGGATATATACCCCAAGGCTATTGACTAACATGGTCATGGTCAGGCGGTTGAAGTAGTTATCTTCGACGTACAAGATCCGAGGGGTGATTTTGGGTTCTTGGTCTTTGGGGTGCATTACCTGGGTTTGGGGAACCGGTGCGTTCTGTGAGGAGGTCACCGAGTTGCTCAAGCAGGCGGTCAGGGCCTTCATTTGCAAGGGGATCAGTAAACGACCAAAGATGCCGGTTTGTTGGTAGTCCGTCGCTTCTTCATATTGGTAGGTTCGGTTCAGGATGACCAGGTGGGGCTGGTGGCTTTGCATTGTCTCTAATGAAGTGACTAGGTTGGCCAATCGGCCTGAGTGACGATCACAGTTGGCCAACAACATCTGGATGGGCCTTTGGGTCTGGGCGCTTTCCATGCAAACCTGAAGAGCCTCTTCCTCGGTGGCTACCTGTTCCAATTTGAGACCCAAGCGGGCAAAAAGATCGATGTTCCACCGGGCCCGGGTTGAGTTGTCTTCAAGTAATAAAAAACGGTGGCCTGCCAACTGTGGTTTAACCTCCGAGGGGCAGGTATACCCTGATCCTTCTGCGGTCTCTTCAACAGGCACTTCAAACCAGAAGCAGGTCGCCTTTCCCTCCAGTTCCTCAAGCCCGATTCGGCCTCCAAGCAATTGGACTAGATTCTGTGCGATGGTCAGCCCCAGTCCCGTCCCGCCAAAACGACGGGTAGATGAGCCGTCCCCTTGGGTGAACAGTTCAAAAACGTCCTCTCGTTTATCAGCAGGCACTCCAATCCCTGTGTCTTCAACTTCGAACCGCAGCTTCAAGTGGGTGTCTTCAGGTAGCTGTTTGACGTTGAGCCGGATCTCCCCGGTGTGGGTGAACTTCAGGGCGTTGTCGATTAAAATCCGCAAAACTTTCCAGATCGTTTCGGGGTCTCCTTTGATTGAGGTGGGCACCTCAGGTTCGACCCGAACAACGAAGTCCAGTCCTTTTTCGGTGGCCCGTTGGCTGATACTTTGCAGTGGGCTTTCTAAAATCCGCCAGAGGTCAAACTCTCGGATGTCAACGACCGGCTTATTTTCACTAAACTTTTGCATCTCTAGCAGATCGTTGATCAGGTCTAAGAGCGCTTCTCCTGATTGCTTGATGATGTCATTGTAAGCCTGTTGGTTGCCATCTAGATCGGTGAAATTCAACAACTGGCTCATGCCGATGACCCCGTTTAAGGGAGTTCGGAGTTCGTGGCTGATCACACTTAAAAACTGATCCTTCGATCGATTGGCAGCGGCAAGTTGTCGGTTTGTGTGTTCAATGGTTTGCCGCTGTTGGTGGAGATCCAAAAAGACCGTCACCTTGGCCAGCAAAATCTGAGCGTGCAAAGGCTTGAACAAAAAGTCTACCGCTCCCAACTGGTAGGCTCGCATCAATTCAGAGCTCAGGTTGTTGTTGGCGGTGATGAAGATAATGGGGATACTTTTTGTTTTTTTGGTGCCCCTGATTAACTCGGCAGTTTCAAAACCGTCCATAGTGGGCATTTGTACATCTAACAGTACAAGTGCGAATTCGTCTTTCAATAAATGTGAGAGTGCTGCTGGGCCGGAATCGGCCTCAACGATTTGGACGTCTAACTCATCCAAGATTCGAGACAACGCCAACCGGTTTGCCGCCAAATCATCAACCACTAAAACTTTCGTTTGTTTCATGTCTCAAAATCTGGTTGCTCGGCCAGAACGGTTGTCACGCACATCGTTTCGGACCCATTTCCTTGGAATACTCTGTAATCCAGAGTTGTTCAGAATGGACATCATAGCAGATTGGTAAAAAAATAAAAGACTTCTTTTGATATTATGATGCTGTCGGTGCCCGTTAGAAAACAAAGAGCCTACGGAGGCAATGCCTATAGCCGCTCTGCAGGCTTGTTGGTTTTGCCTCTGTTCGCCTCATATATTTATACGAAAGTGGGTTGCCTCTTGGTGAGTATTTTAAAGACCTTGTGATGGGCTTTGATCTGAGGTGAAATCCCATTTATTGGGGCTTCTCAGGGAAGTCTTAGCGGATATCCCACCTAAAAATCAAAAAGATAATGGCCGGTTCACCTTTGTTAAAGCCATTGCACCTTGGGCTTCTTTGCCTTTTTTTGGCGTTTAGCTCTACATTATGGCCGATTGAGGCACCTGCTTAAAAGGTATCCCCGCTGATAGAGCAGCAAGATTTGCGAGAGGGCCTATTGTTACAACCTGATTTTTCGAGGTTGCTACACAAAGTAAAGTGGCCTAATCGTCCAGACAACTTTTAGGTTGAACGATACTCGTCAGTTCGATTTTCGTTAAGCTGCTTTCAATCTTTCCTTTCGATAGACTTCCATCGGTTTTTTGTACTTCAGCGCTGAATGAAATCGGTTTATAGCGATTCGTAAGTCTTTGATGTTTCGATAGTCATGAATGTAGACTTCTTCGTATTTTAGAGCCCTGAAGAATCGTTCAATAGCGATGTTGTCGATGGATCGACCTTTTCCATTCATGGATATCTGAATTTTGAAGGATTTCAATAGCCCTGTATGTTCTTGACTGGTGTACGGGGAGCCCTGTTCAGGATTGAAGATTTCTGGTTTTCCGCGTTGCTCTATCGCTTCTTTCAATACATCTGTGACTAGCGCCGTACCCGTTGAGCTGGAAGCTTCCACATCAGTATTGAACGGCTGTGCCAATCGATGATTGCGGCCAGATACATAAACCCAACTTGCACTCGGATATAGGGGATATCTCCGCTCTAAACTTGGTTCGGTCGATTGATCGACAGTCCTCTGAGGGCGTAAAATTACCGAAATTCAGGAATAGCGCCTAACTCAAAAGTTGTACGAAAAGTTAGGTCTATTATAATTTTTTTGTATTTTATTGTTTGTTAAATTTAGGGTTTTACTTAGGGTTGAATTTGAACACGATGTCTCCGGTCTCGGAAGTAGAACATCAGAGTTTGGGATATTTCGGTTTGTCCTAACCAGAAGACAAATCAATCCCGTCTAGGCTACTCTAAAACCGTTTTCAAAGTGGGGAATAAGGTGGGGAGAAATCCCTGGGAGAACTCAGGCGAAAGCTTAAGTGTCTGAACAAAATGGCGGGGTTGACGAGACTCGAACTCGCGGCCTCCAGCGTGACAGGCTGGCGTTATAACCAACTTAACTACAACCCCGCACGGGCTGCTTGGAGCGAGTGCGGTGCACTGGCGTCCGAAAGGTATGCACTTCGTGGTCGTCAGTCCTGGCGGCTAAACAACAAATCGATCAGGGTAAGGACTGAAGCACAAAAACAAAGAGGGGATGGCGGGGTTGACGAGACTCGAACTCGCGGCCTCCAGCGTGACAGGCTGGCGTTATAACCAACTTAACTACAACCCCGCACGGGCTGTTGGGTGTTGGGACCCATTCTGCATTATGGTGGGCGCTACAAGGCTCGAACTTGTGACCCACGGCTTGTAAGGCCGTTGCTCTACCAACTGAGCTAAGCGCCCATTAGCCTATGAAGATAAGATTGAACGAGGATATTGTCAAGAAGATATTTTGTGAATTTTTATAATAAAGAAACTGAGGGGCTTGGCGGATATTTCGCTTCTCCTGGGCAAATGAGGGGGAAGAGCTGCGGGCCTCTAGGGCGACTCTTGGTTAGCCCTAGAGCCTTGAAAATCGTTACCCTCAGGCTGAGGGTCTCTCGTGACCGCAACCTGGGGAAAACACTAACCAAGGGCGCCTAGAGGTTGTATCCCTTTTCTTCATGCTCGCTGATGTCCAAACCGACCGACTCAGACTCTTCGTCGACCCGCAGGCCTAACCAAGCGCCAACCAACTTCAATAACACCCAAGTACACACTGCGGTATAGGCACCGGTGGCCAAAACGCCGACCGCCTGGACCCCAAACTGTTGTGGTATGCTGGTGATGCCCTCAGCAAAACCCCAGCCGCTGAACGGGCCGAGGGTCGTTGCGGAAAAAATACCGGCCATCAGGGTTCCGATGATGCCGCCCACGCCGTGGACCGGGAAAACGTCTAGGGAATCGTCAATTTTTAGCTTTAATTTGATCCACTGGGTGGCATTAAAACAAACAAACCCAGCGACCAAGCCGATCACTAAGGCCCCTCCTGGGCCGACAAATCCTGAGGCTGGGGTGATCGTGCCTAGGCCGGCGACCATCCCGGTGACGATCCCTAAGACACTGGGCTTACCAAACTGTTTCCACTCCAAGACCATCCAAGCGATGGCCCCTGCGGCGGCGGATAGGTGAGTGGCTAAAATCGCCATCGAGGCGTTTCCATCGGCGTTCAGTGCACTGCCGCCGTTAAAGCCAAACCACCCGACCCAAAGCATCCCCGCACCGGTGACCGTCATGGTCATGTTGTGTGGCGGGGTGATGGTTTTGGGGAACCCTTTGCGGCGCCCGATCACCAAGGCACTCACCAAAGCGGCGACCCCTGCGGTGACATGAACCACCGTCCCGCCAGCGTAGTCAAGGAGGCCCATCTGCTGGAGCCACCCGCCACCCCATACCCAATGGGCAACCGGAGCGTAGACAATACAGGTCCACAAAATACTAAAGACCAACATAGCCGAGAACTTCACCCGTTCGGCAAAGGCACCGATGATTAGAGCGGGGGTGATGATCGCAAAGGTCATCTGGAACATGATAAAGGCGCCCTCAGGTAGAGGGCCAGCCATCGAGTCGGGAGAAACTCCAGAGAGAAATACTTTGGATAAGTCACCAATCCAAAGGTTTCCGCCGCTAAAGACCAAACTATATAAGCCGACCATCCATAAAATACTCACGACCGCCGTGATAGCAAAACATTGCATCAACACGCTCAAGACGTTCTTGCTGCCCACCAATCCGCCGTAAAATAGGGCTAAGCCCGGCAGTGTCATAAAGAGGACCAGGGCGGTGGACGTTAGAATCCATGCCGTTGCACCGGTGTCTAGAGTGCTGGGTGCGGCGAAGCACAGGCCGGGCAGTAGCAAGAACCCGGTCATCAGGATTGCCAAGGGGGTTACCGTGAGTTTGTTCATTGAAAGGCTCAGTTGTTCAAAAAGAATGATCGCCTGTGGGCGACGTGTTTTTTGGCGTGATTTTTTCACAACCCTAGGGGTTTGTAAAACTGGAAGCTTGATTGACTTCTAGGGTCGGCGCCGGTGTTTAGTCTTCATTTGTTTGTTTTGTAAAAAATTAGTCTTTTTTAAGGCTCAGTAGATAGTTGAGGGTCTGCTGCAAGACCGCTTTTGATATAGGCTTTTGGATCACCCCGTCGATCGACTCAGGGGGGCAGTGTAGTTCGGTCCCGGAAGTTGAAGATAAGGTGGTGATCAGCCCGATGGGCCCTAGGTATTTGCTTTGCTTGATTTGGTCAATCACTCCGGTCTTGATGTCCCCAGCCCAGCCTTGTTCGATTAGGAGTAGGTGCGCATTCTCCTCTTCGATCGCTAGGTCCAATTCCTCTTGGGTTGCGCAACCTGTCACCTGCATCCCAAAACTATTCATCCAGCGTTCCATTGTGTAGCGGCTGATTTGGTCGGATTCGGTTAAGATGATTTTGGCCGGCGACAGGTTGAACGGGGTTGGTGTGTCTGGTTTCGTCGGTTTGGGTAGCGCTGCCTTCGGAGCGCTCAATTCCAGGCTTAGTGTCACTTTAGTCCCCTGGTTGGGGGTGCTTTTGATTTGGAGGTGCCCTGCGAGCAGGTTGGTTAGTTCCTTAACCACCGACAGCCCGAGGCCCACTCCAGAAAAAATCTTGGTTGATGACGAATCCCCTTGAACAAAAGGCTGAAACAGTTTTTCCATGGTGGGGTCGTCCATCCCCAGCCCGGTGTCTTGTACGGTGATCTCCACCAGCCAGCTTGAAGAACTGCGAGCAAAGGCTTTGGCTTGTAGCTCAATCGACCCATGGTGTGTGAATTTCACTGCATTTGACAGCAAGTTATCAATGATCTGTGCTAGTTTATGGCTGTCACCGTAGAGCCTCGGGGGTAAGCCGTCGGCTTTTAAGTTGATTTGAAGTTTTTTCTCTATCGCTGTGGGGGCAAACAAGCTGATTTGATCTTCAAGCAGCTGCTTCAAGTCAAATTCATGCTCCCGAAGTTGCATGACGCCCTGTTGTACCTTCGACAGCTCCAAGACGTCGCCAATGATCCGGAGTAACGCGCGGCTGCTTGAGTCGATCACCCCCGTCAGTTCCTGTTGCTCTTCAGATAAAGGAGTGCCTTTGAGCAAATTTGCCATGCCGATGAGGCCGTTCAACGGTGTGCGGAGTTCGTGACTCATATTGTGTAAAAACTCGTTTTTTACCCGTTCTGAGTCTTTGAGCTGGATAATCAACTTCTTTTGCATTTGTTGGGAATTCAGCTGCGCTTCAAGCCGCTCCCCAGCCAACATTTTTAATCGATCTGCCATGGCGATGGAAAGCAAGGTGACCTCAATGGCCGAGCCAAACAACATTCCGTTGTCCACCCAAAAGCCGGGCTCGATCAGCCCGACCGCTTTCAGACAGTAGAAAATGATGCTGACCAGCAGTAAACTCCAACCATACAGGAAAAATCTGGCAGGCCGGTACCCATCTAGGGTTCTGGTGATACCGATTAAGAAGGTTACAATTGCGGCGAAGACCGAAAGCAAAATACTGCAAAAGATACTGAAGGAAAAAAAACCAAACAATGCCAAGACCCCGTTAATGCCCCCCAAGACCATCAAGAGACTCAAGGTATTGTTGAGCCGAGGTTGGGTTGTGTGTGGCTCTAAGAGGCGCTTAATAAACAGCCCTATAAAGACAATGGTCAAACCGATAAACGCCGGGCGGCTGTTTTTATTCCACACCGGCCACTCAGGCCAGAGGTATTCGTAGGAAAGGCCAAACAGGGAACTGATTAAAAAGGTAAAGCTGGCGGCGTAAGCGACATAGTAAAGGTAGTTTCGATCGCCGGTGATCAAAAAGATGCAAAGGTTAAACGCGATCATTACAAAGGCAACCCCAAAGAAAATCCCCAGCCCAAGCTGCGATTCGTGCCGACCCGAAAATAGGTCTTGAGCTCCCAACAAATGGAGGGGGATTTCTAGGGTGTCACGTGAGCGAATTTTGAGGTAAAGTTGTGCCGTTTCTTCCGGTTGTAGAGCAAAGGGAAACAGGAAATTTCGATAAGGTAGGGGTCGGCTATAAAAAGGCAGGCTGTCTCCTGTGTAGACAACTTTCGAAATTTCCCCGTTTTTCACCATAAAAAACGTCAACTCGTCGACTAAAGGGAAACTGTATTCCAACGTCCAGCGATCTGCCGCTTGGCCCTGGTTGGAAACCTCAAGCTGGACCCAGTAGGTTTTATTGGTGAACCCAAAGTTAGGGATTTCTTGGCCAAAGGGGGTGAACCGGGTGAGTCGGACCTTGTCTAAAGGAACCGAAGAATCGTCAAGTGCTAGGTAAGAGGCTTGTTCCCAGAGGTTCTGGACTGGCTTGCCTGGGTAGAGCTCTAGCCCTATCACTGGGAAGAGGGCCCAAGTGCAGAGTGTGAGCGTGAGGGCAAAAAAACGAGCCAGCTGAGCGATTTTCCACATGACTGTGTTACCTGTGTTTTTGAATGGGATTCATTGCACTACAAATACATGACAAGCCCAGCTTGGACAAGTTCGCATCCCTCGGTGCCTTTTGGCTGGGGGAGAAGGCGGTTTTTGGGTGGTCAAAATGGGTTGGTTTGGGTTTGTTCCGGCGTAACTTGCTCAAACAATGAATAAACAATAATGCCCCATTTTGCCCTAAAAAAAAATTGCAGCCCCCTTCCTAATTTGAGAAGGTGTAGGTTCATCAGGTGCAGATTTCTCTGTCGGACTGGACCTGTTGAAAACCGGGATAAGGTTTTGGTTGCGCCCTTACCCATTCTGGTGGGGGGCTTTAGCCCCCTGTCAGACCCTCTCTCTCACAAACTCCCTTTTTTATTGTGATCTACCCTTTTTGGGTTTGTATCAACGTCTTTTTTCGTGAAATGGTACGTTAAACGCCCATTTCTTGGCGGATCAAGGTGCCAGGTATTCCTGGAGTTGGTCTAATTTTGCCTCTAAGGTTCCCAAGGGACCGAGCCGTTGGGTGTTGAAGTAGCTGATGACAAAATTCGCTGTCCCCAAAACCGCCTCAATCCGAGGCCGTTTTGGAACTCTTTGGAGGCTCAAGTACCGTGTCAAGGTTTTTGCACGCTGGGCCCCCTGGTTATCTTGGTGAACACGCCAAAGCCCTGAAAGTTCGGCGAGCTTAAGTCGGGAGAGGCCTGTGTTTGCTTCCCACAGATCAACACAATGTACCATCAAGTCGACCACGGCGAACTGGAGGGCTTTGGGATGGGGACCCGGCGGGGAATTGGTCTTTGAATTCTCTAAAGTGGTGAACCAATTGCCTAGGGGGACCAATTCGCTCAACGAAGGCCAGTTCGCGTAATCACGCCAAGTGGCTGGCTCTAAGGGGTACACCACGACAGATAACAATTCAGCGACTCGGACGACCGGTAAAGGGTGGTCGGCTTGTCGTCTCAGTGCGACGTCCCCGGTTTCCAAGGGTAACACCAACAATTCAAACCGTTGGATGGTTGCTTTGGCTTGTACCGACACCTGCAAGCCAAAGGCCTGGGGGGAATCTGGGGCTTCCTGCTGGACGAAGCTCCAATCCCAGGGGAAGGACCCTGAGATGGGGACCCCTAGGTCCTGTTTGGAGAAACTACCATTCCGTTGCGGCCAGGCTTCACTGAACTGAACGATTTTTCCAAAGCGGTCGAATAACAAGATAGGTTCCGGGTTGGGGCAAATCAATCGGGTGAATTGTTTTTGTCCCTCCGCTAAGGGGAAAGGTGTTTTCGAGGTCCGGGCAGGCTGTTTGGGAACAAAACGTTCTTTAAATTCCGCCTGGCTCCGCGTGAGATTTCGTAAATGGGTTTGAATGTTATGGAGGTTAATGGGCAGAGGCAGAAGTACATTGGCGCCCAGTTCTAACAGGCGGAGCGAATCGTCAGACTCTGGGTTTTCGGACAACAAGATGACTGGGAGTTCCCAGCGGGAGTGGGTTTGACGGATTCCCTCAAGGACCATCGGCCCATCAATTTGGGGCATATCTACGAGAGCCACCACAGCCTCATAGTGACCTTGAGCCCACTGGGAAAACCCTTCAGGCCCCCCAAGGGCCGTGGTTACATAGTAGTCTTTAGATAAACAGGCGCAAAGTGTTTTGAGACGTTCTCGGTGAGGATCAATCAGGAGAATAGAGAGCCTTGATCGAGGTGCCTCTTTGGGCAAGGTAGCCTGTGGCTGCGGGGCGGCGTCGCTGGATGGGAGGCTGAGACGCAGGCAGGTACCTTGATGAAAATCAGAGGTGATTGTAAATTGGGCGCCGATTTTCGCACAGAGAACCTGAGTGACCTCGACCCAAAGTAAACTGGGAGGTAGTGTCGGGCTGTTGTCTTGGGAGCGAAGCCGCTGCACTTGCCGAGAGTTTAACCCAAACCCAGAGTTTTTCAGGGTGATCAACGTTTTTCCTGGGGACGAGGATCCAGAAATTTTAATCGAACCTGACGGGGCGGTTTGTAAAAGAAAATCAAAACAGAGGTATAATATAGACCAAAGTTCGCTCCACTGACCGAAGGCTTCAAGGGCCTCATTGGCCGTGGTGATGAAGGTGAGGTTCTTTTTTTTTGCCCTTGGCCGGAAGTGTTCAGCCAACTCTGCAAAGAGCAGGTGAAGCTTTATAACCTGGGGGGCAGAGGGCCGGCTGGGGGACAGAAATCTGAGGTAAGCTTGGTAGTGCTGCGATGCCCGGGCCGCTTCTAAGGTTAAAGAGGCCAATTGCTCCTGGGAGGACCCAGGTAAGCAGCGGAGAGCTTTTTCGTTCTCTTCGCTCCATTTTAGCCACTCTGATGTTACTTTGTAGGACTGATATAATTGTTGTTTAAGATATTCATGCTCGGTGTTCTCTTGCTGTTTCTGCCGGTCCAAGGGGGCTCCTGCAAGGAAGTTGAGGGGATTTCAAATTTATTTAAATAAATTTATTTTGATCAAGGTTGTGATTATCCCCAGGGGAGTCAAAAAGGGCAAGGTCTTACCGGGAAATCCGCCGCCACTGGGTGAAGAGATAGGGTTGTTCTGCGCCGCTTGGGGTGAGGTGATTCTGCTCCACTTCTGTGCGCAACTCGAATTGGGGACCCAGGAGTTCTTTCAGGGCATCGACTTCATGAGACAGGGTTGGCAACCCGTTGGCATAACTTGAGGTGTTGGATGCAAACCCTGCGAGAATGACACTGCCACCGGGCAGTAAAGCTCCTTTGAGACGTTCAACATAGCGCTGTCGGTCTGCTGGGTTGGTTAATAAGGGGAGTAGCCCTCGATCGTGCCAGCACCGAAATTTGGGTGGGAGTGGCTGGGTGAGGATATCAGCGGCAATCAGTTTGATTTTATTTTGGTGTTCTTTGAGCCGCTGATGGACCTGGCCGAGGGCGGTTGGGCTGAAGTCTAGCAAGGTGATGTCAGTAAACCCGCAGGCGACCAACCGGTCCACCAGCAAAGAGCTTCCTGACCCAATGTCAATGATAGGCTGAGCCTCCGAGGCTGTTCCTATCAGGGCTAAAGAGGTTTCCGGGTCCGATTGAAACCATTCAAGTTGGTCAAATTTGTTTTGTTGGTAGCTTCGTTCCCAGGCCTGTCGTTGATCATTCATTGGGTCTCCAAAAGGGGTGTTTGGTTCTATTTTAGGCTGTTTTTTCCCTTTGTTAAAGAGCAACCTTGATTTAAGGGGAAGAACCGCCTTGAGCTTGGGCTTGCCAAGGAGCAAGAAAAGGCGATAAGTTTGTAGTCCATCCCACCTGGTTAAATCGATTTGTCTTTGTTTTCAGACAAGTATGTATTTTTGGGTTTTGTGGGGTTGGAAGGGAAAAGCACGAAGAGGAAAATTTTGTGGCTACTTCCGGGTTTCGGTTACAGTCTGAACGCTGATTTTTATATAATTTTTCACGAAACGATTCATGTTCGATAAATTTTCGATCGGAGCTAAGCTCCAGTCTTCTTACGGCATCCTTTCTTTCTTGCTCGTGCTCTGTGCCTTTTCTGGGTACAGTGGATTGCGAGGGGTTGCGGAGCGGAATGACAAACTTTCTGGGGTTAACCAGATGGCACGGCATATCTTAGAGATCCGCCATTTGGAAATGCAGTTTACCTTGACTCGAGATTATAAATACTCTCAGGACTTGGACGAGCGACTTCATCAGCTCAAAGAACAAGCGAAAGCGACAGACGCTTTGTTTACTGATAAAGCGAATCATGACCAAATGTCGGTGATGGTGAGTGCGATCGGGATTTACGAGACCTTTTTTCAAAAATATGTCGCAGACACCGCCCAGCAGGTCCAACTCCAAGACAAGATGAACCTGGCGTTTAACCAACTCATCAAACGACTTGAAGCCTTTTTGTCGGTCCAAAAAAAGGAACTAAAGAAAGAGCTCAAAGGGGGCCGGATTGGCCCGTTGAAGTCCAGAGTGCAGAAGGTGACTGCTGGCGAAGACGCTTTGTATTTGGTTGAGGGGCTTCAAATTCACTCTAAAGAGTATTTGTTGACCTACGATGAAGTTCACGTCGAGGCGGTCGAGGCTGAGTCAGCGAAGCTGAAAAAGAAGCTCAGTGCCCTCAAAAAAATGTTAGCTTCAAAGGCAAGTAAAGCAGCGGTTGAAAAAATCATTCAAGCGGGGATACAATACAAACAGGCCTTTGATGGCTACGTAGAAAAAAGCGAGGAGCAAAAAGACTCAGAAAATGCCTTGATGCTTTCGGCAGCGAAGGTGGTGGAGTTGACAGAAGCCGGGCTAGTAGATCAGCAGTCGAAGATGGACAGCGAAGTGGTCTCCTCCCAGTTGTATGTCTTTATCGTCGCCTTGGCAGCGATCTTTTTGAGTGTGGTTCTTGGCTATATCTTCAGTCGGAATTTACGAAAAAGGATCTTACGATTAAAAGATCACCTCCAAAAAGTTGAGCAAACAAAGCATTTGTTTGCTGATAAATCGGTCGAATCTGCAGACGAGATTGGGCAAATTGGCTCGGCTGCGAACGCTTTTATCTTAGAGATCAGATCGGTGATTCAGGAGTTTGCCAAAGGAACAACAACCTTGGCATCGGCGTCGACGGAACTTTCGGCCTCAACGGTAGAAATTTCTAAGACCGCCGATTCTCTCCGGGACAATGCTGAGTCATCGGCGTCTGCAGCCCAGGAAACAAGCTCGAATCTTCAGCTGATGAGCGAGGCGATCAACCGAATCAACGAGCAGATCATTGAAATCCAACGAGCCGGAGACGACGCGAACACCCTGGCAGCTTCTGGGACAAAGGCGGTGACCGAAGCTCGAAGTTCGATGAGTGCGATCACCGAGTCTTCTAATAAGATTGTGGGGATCACCAAAGTGATCGAAGAAATTGCTTCCCAGACAAATTTGTTGTCTTTAAACGCGGCGATTGAAGCGGCGAAGGCTGGCGAGTTTGGCAAAGGGTTTGCGGTCGTTGCTGAGGAAGTCCGTGGGCTTGCGGAACGAAGCACTGACGCCGTCGATGAAATTAAAAAGCTGATTGAACAGAGTGGGACGGATGTCAACGCAGGCAATGAAGTTGTCCTGCGGACCAGTGATGCATTGGACCAAATCATTTCAGCGGTGCAAACGATTTCTGGGGGGATTGATCAGAACGCCCGGGATATTTCGGAGCAGGACGCCAGCACCAAAGAGGCTAGTTTAGCGGTTGAAGACATCGCGATGACCGCTGAGTCAAATGCCGGTTCGATCAGCCAGTTGGCCGCTACGGCAAATGAGGTCAATCAAACCGCAGAGTCGTTGAGTCGCACAGCAGACAACCTCAATGAGCAAATCAGTCATTTTCAGTTAGAATAGCCTGATCTTGATGAGTTTCTGAGCACCGCTGGTGCTCAGAAACTCTTTGTCTTCCTTGCCCTGCCCTCTCCGTTTCTGCCGAACCAATCGATAGAATCACTCAGTAGGACACCTCACGTTCTAAACTCCGGTAGTTCACCGCTTCGGCTAAGTGGGAGAGTTCAATTTGCTCAGAGTCCCCCAGGTCGGCGATCGTTCGGGCCACTTTGAGGATAGAGTCATGGGCTCGGCTCGAGAGCCCCATCGTTTCCAACGCACTTTTTAAGAGTTGATGCCCTTCTTTGTTTAAAGGGCAAAAGCTTTCGACCTCTTGGTGCGACATATTTGCATTGTACCGGGTCACTCGACCTTCGAACCGTTGGTGCTGCCATGCTCTGGCTTGTTCCACCCTGCCTTGGATCACCGAGCTGGGCTCCCCAGGAGCGGCAAAGTTGAGTTCGTCGTAGCTTAAAGCGGGCATTTCGACCTGCAAGTCGATCCGATCAAGCAAGGGGCCTGAAATACGAGAGCGGTACTTTTCCACTTGGGTGGCAGAACAGCGGCAAGGTTTTTTGGTGTCTCCTAAGAAGCCGCAGGGGCAGGGGTTCATCGCAGCGACCAAGATAAAATCGGTTGGGAATCGCAAGCTCGATTTGGCCCGAGAGATTTGGATTTGTCGGTCTTCGAGGGGCTGCCTGAGCATATCCAGGACGTTGCGAGGATATTCAGGCAATTCGTCTAAAAAAAGCACCCCATGGTGGGCGAGGCTCACTTCTCCAGGGCGTGGGATGCTCCCGCCGCCAATCAAACCGGCGTTAGAAACGCTGTGATGCGGGCTTTGGAAGGGCCGTTGTTTGAGCCGGTCAACGCCCGGTTTCAGTGTCCCGGCCACTCCGTGGATTTTGGTCGCTTCAATCATCTCATCAAATTCCATGACCGGCAGAATGGAGGGTAACCGTTTGGCTAACATCGACTTCCCTGAGCCCGGAGGCCCATTAAACAGGACATTGTGCTTTCCCGCCGCACAAATCTCCATCACACGCTTGGCGGTTTCTTGGCCTTTGACTTCTGAAAAATCAAGCGCAGGGTACTGAGAGTCTCCGGTTTCAGCAAGAACAGGAGGCACAAAGGGAGCTAAACAGCAGCTTTGGTTTAAATGACCCATGACATCACTGAGGCTGGCCGCTGGAAAAATCTCCATTCCCTCTACGAGGTGAGAGGAGTGTGCATTTTCTTGGGGAACAATCATTTGGGTGATCCCTCGCTCCCGAGCCGCTAGGGCAATGGCCACTATCCCGCTGACCGGACGAAGCCGCCCATCGAGGCTGAGCTCGCCGACCAATAAATAGCCTTCGCTGGCCCGATCGGGGAGTTTTTTAGCGGCTTCTAAAATCGCACAGGCGATCGGCAGGTCGAACCCGGTGCCTGCCTTGGGGAGGTCGGCCGGGGCGAGGTTGACAATCACCTTGCGGATCGGGAACCCTCCGGCAGCATTGTTGAGGCTTGCCGTGATTCGGTCCCGGCTTTCTCGGATACCGGAGTCGGGGAGGCCGACGATATTAAAGCTGCCGAGGCCGATGGACACATCAGCTTCGACTTCCACGAGGTGCCCGTCGACTCCTAAAATACAGGCTGTTTTAGTGATCGCTGTGGGCATGATCCCTCCAAGGAAATCGAGATTTATCGGTCAGAAATAGCTTGAAATATTTAATAGGCCCCAAAGTAACCGGAAAGTAAACGTTTGTCCACTTCTATAAACCGAAGGATACACAACTTAACAGTTGCCCCAGGGGTTTGTATTCGGTAAAGTTAAGTCAAGAGAGGCTATAGGCCCAACTGATTTTTTTCGTTGCTAAACTAAAGGCAGTTCGATGCATGAATATAAACTTCCATCAATAGACCAAAGCATTTCTGGCTGGTTGGACCAGCAGAACCGGGAACAACAACAAGACACCAATTCAAAATTCCGATTTTCACTGACCCTTTCCCGCCAATTTGGGTGCGAGGCCTATCCTATGGCGGTTGCGTTGAAGGAAGCTTTGGAAAAAGAAGATGAAGGACAAAGCTGGACGATTTTTGATCGAAATTTGATCGATAAAATCTTGGAAGAAACCCAAATCAGCCGAAGGGTTTTGGAAAACTTCGGCAGCAAAAGTGTCTTTTATGATTCTTTGATGTCTAGCTTGGTCCCCAAGTGGACCTCCGATGCCGATATTTATGAATTGATGGTCAAGACCATCATTTCTGCGGCTCAAGAAGGGCGTGCTATTTTTGTGGGCCGTGGGGCTGCTGTGGTCACCCAAGAGATGCCTCGATGTTTCCATTTCCGTTTGTCAGGAGAGCGGGAATACCGAATCGGCTCCTTGATGCGCCGCCGAAAATTGAGTCGAGAAGAGGTCTTGAGCATGATGAAGGAGCGAGAAGCTGAGCGAGAGCGCTTTATCAGTCGGTTTTTGGGCAGTGATACAGCGGCGATCGACAATTACCACATGGTCCTCAATACCGAAAAAAGCTCCATTGACCAGATGGCCCAGACGATTTTGCGGCATGTCAAAGTCCACATGGACGGCCTTCCTTAGCCTTTGCTCTGAGCCCTTTGTTTCGAACTCAAAGGGCTCAACCTGTTCCCCCTTTGTCTGATGAACAACCCTCAATACGCTGTGTTTTCGCACCCTGCTGTGAAAAATAGACTTCGTTTTGATTTGCTCAGTAATGGACTGTCTGAGCTCGAGTTCCTCGTGGAGGAACAGGCCTATCCTTTAGGGGATTTGAGTGTCGGTGGCTTTTGTGTCTTGGTCCCACCGGTAGGCGCGGGCTCTGATGACTTAGCCTCCCCCTTTTTGCTTGAAAATCCCGAAGGCGAACATGTCCGTGGGACCTTTCGGTTTGCAAAGGAAGCACTGCCGGCCGCGGTGAAGCTTGTGGGCGTGGTGAAAAACACCCAGTCCATTGGGCTGAACTCTATCCCCGAATTGATTGCCCAGGCTGAACGTTGGTTCTCGGCCCACCCTGAGTTTTCTGAAACCCATCACAGTGCCCAAAAGCTGGCTTCTATGGTCGAAGCTACGGGAAAGCTCACCAAAGAAAACCAGTTTCTTCTTGGGCCAATGAATGTTAGTGTAATGAACCTGCTGATTGAAGCGCAGATGCCTTTTGGAACATTAAACAATATTTTCAACCCTCTACATCACCAACCCCAGGTTCGAAAACTTGGGGTTGAGTTTTTCACTGCTGTTGAGGGAATGGAGTTACTAGAGTTCACAAAACCGTTAGCTCTGTATCCACCCACTTAAGCCATCGAGGTTGCTCTTGAGGTGAATTTTTAGTTCACCTGTGGAATAACACGGACAAACCTGGGATTTCGTCTCACTAAACCGGACAAAAGATTAAACATGGCGGAAGAAGAAAAAACAACAGATGCCGGCTCGGTAGACGAAAAAATCGAACAGGCTCTTGAAGCAAAAGAACAATCTGAGCAAGTGGATGATCGGGTGCTGCTTTTAAGGGAACTGATGGGAAAAGAAACCTTCATTGATCCTTTGAATCCAGATGTGATCACCAAAGCCTATGCGCAGTATGACAAAACCCCTGAACGGATGATTCAGGTGCTGATCGACGCCTTCCAAGGCTATTGCCGTAAGGTGATTCGTGAAACCGCGGTGATGCGCATCAAAGACGAAACGGCTTTGCTGCCCTACGAAGAAGCGGAAGCCCAAAAGCGAGAAGCGGTTCAAAGCCTTTCGCAGCGGGTCCAATCGGAACCAGAGTTGGAACGCTTGTTGGTGATGTTGCTGTTCAAAAACCACTTTTGGACATGGCTACGGTTTGGGCTGAAGGACATCTTTAACGACCAGCGACGACAACCGGGCCACAGCATCAACAACTATCTCAACATTCGGTTTCACAAATTCAAGGGAGCGAAGAAGTTTCACACCGTTGCCGATTTGGTAGCCTTTGATTTGACTGAGATTGTGAATTCTTTTAAGGCCGAAGTCTTGAAGAAAAACGTACGCATCTTTGATGCACCTGCACCCTAGAAGGCTCCCTTAACCTGGAGCCGAAGACCCTGATTTCCTCAATCAAACCTGGGTCTCATCGTAACGAAATTTCTTTGTAGATCCCAGGAGGCCCGTTTGTCTCCCGAGCTTTTTGGGGGTCTAAAATGGCTTCAAGACGACCAAGAAAATGATGATGATCAACACAATCGTCGGTGCTTCGTTGAAGAACCGGTAGAACTTGTGACTGTGCTGGTTGTTGTCTTCGGCGAATTGTAGCAAATACCGGTAGCAAATGAAATGGTAGATCACCAAGAGGACCACTAAGGTCAGCTTGGCGTGCAGCCACCCGCCTGTAAAACCAAATCCTAGCCAGAGCCATGCACCGGAACCTAGGGTTAAGATCATGCTCGGAGTCATGATATAGTGAAAGAGTTTGTGCTCCATCACTTTAAAACGTTCTAACCCCAAGGTATCATCGGTCATTGCATGGTAGACATACAATCGAGGTAAGTAGAATAACCCAGCGAACCAAGTGATGACTACGATGATATGAAGAGATTTAACGATTTCGTACATGATTGTGTTGTGGTGATGTGGGCAAAAAAAAAGGGGCTTGGCTATCGCCTCACCCCCTTTTCAAGTAGCTAAGGAAAAAGTTACGAGTTTACAGCATCTCGTAGTTTCTTCCCAGGTCGGAACTTCGCAACGGTCGCTTCAGGAATATTGATCTTCGCACCGGTCTTAGGGTTACGGCCTTCACGAGACTGTCGGCTCGCTGTAGTGAAGGTACCGAAACCGACTAACGTTACGTTTTGTTGTTTAATCAGTGCCCCTTCAATTGATTCTAAAACGGCGTTTAATACTTTTTCAGTCGCCGCTTTGGTGGCACCTGCCGATTCGGCAGCTTCTGCAACCAATTCGGCTTTAGTCATGTTGTCGCTCATAGATATGTTCCCCATCAAGAGAGATTTTTTAAAAAAAAAGGTAAAGTTAATTGGTTGCAATTAGATTGTTATCAAATTCAAGGCCAATTGCAACAAGATTTCACCTTTTTTCCTCTCTTTTTTCCCTGTAAACCCGCTCCTAGCCTAGAAGAAGGATTTCAGTAAGATGGTTTCCTCTCGTTTTGGGCCGGTGGAAACTAAAGATATTTTGGCCCCTAACAGCTCGGCGATCCTTTCTATGTAAGCTTTTGCGAATTTTGGGAGGAGTGCATAGTCTGTGATCCCAACGGTGGCGCACATCCAGCCTTCATGCTCTTCGTAGACAGGGACCATCCGTTCTTGAATTTCGAGCTGATGAGGGAAATAGTCCAGCTTTTCGTTGGTTTTTGGGTCAAGGTAGTGGGTGCAGATTTTTAAAGACTTCATCCCATCCAGTACATCCAACTTGGTTAAACCTAAATCGGTGATGCCGTTGACTCGCACTGATTCTTTGAGCAAGCAAGCATCAAACCATCCACAACGCCGGGCCCGACCGGTCGTCGCACCAAACTCATGACCCACCGAGGACAGTTGCTGGCCGTCGGCGTCATCTAGCTCTGTTGGGAAGGGGCCTGAACCGACCCGGGTGGTGTAAGCTTTGACCACGCCGACCACTTGATCGATCTTGTTGGGGGCAACACCTGAACCGGTACATGCACCTCCAGCGGTGGTGTTGCTGCTGGTCACAAAAGGATGAGTGCCGTGGTCGATGTCTAGGAACGTGCCTTGGGCGCCCTCGAAGAGCACGTGGTGGCCTCGGGTGATTTCTTCGTCGATCATCCGTGCGGTGTCGCAGATGAAGGGCGCAATTCGCTTCATATGCTCCATCAGGTCATCAAACACCTGGGTGGGGTCTAAGAGCGGACCGTCAAATTCCAACACATGTTTGAGGTAATTGTTCTTGTCTTGGACCAGTCGGGTGAGTTTGTCTCTGAATTTTGGGGTGTCCGCAATTTCTACAAACCGGATGCCTTCTCGACTGGCTTTGTCTTCATAAGAGGGGCCAATGCCTCGGCTGGTGGTACCAATCTTGTTTTTACCGGCTCGTTGCTCTCTCGCTTGGTCAATCAGCATGTGAAAGGGTAAGATCAGGTTTGCCAAATCACTGACAAACAACCGGCCTTCGACGCTCACCCCAAGACCCTTGAGGGTGTCGATCTCTTCTAAGAGCGCCTGAGGGTTGATCACCATCCCGTTGCCGAGAACACAAGCCACTTTTGGCTGGAGGATTCCTGAAGGGATCAGGTGCAACACAAAGGTTTTGTCTTCAAACATCACGGTGTGCCCGGCGTTGTTTCCCCCTTGGAAGCGAACGACAAGGCTGACATGTTCTGCCAACAAGTCTACTAATTTTCCTTTGCCTTCGTCGCCCCACTGGGAGCCAATCACGATCATGTTTGACATTATTTCATCTCGCTAAGTTTGTGGCCCTATAGTGGGCGAGGGTTGTCGGTGTTGGATGCTGTCTGACGGACTACTTTGCCTTCTTTGAGTTGAACTTGCCCTGAGGCAAGGTCGTCAAGGGCTAAAGGGAAAATCCGATGTTCTTCTTGTAAGACTCGACGGGCGAGGTCGGCTTCGGTGTCCTCTTCAAAGACAGGAACCACCGCTTGGTCAATCACCGCTCCTGAATCGACCCCTTCATCGACAAAAATCACGGTACAACCAGAGTACTTGACTCCGTACTGTAACGCCTTTTTGTGGGCATGTAACCCCGCAAACGCAGGGAGTAGTGAAGGGTGAATGTTGATCATTTTACCGGCCCAACGAAGCACAAATTCACTAGAAAGCAACCGCAAAAAACCGGCCAAGGCAATCAATTGGATGCCCTTGGCTGTTAAAGCTTGATCAATCGCTCGGTCGTATTCTTCTCGGCTTGGGTAGTTTCGGTGGTCTAAAACTAACGTTTCGATACCCGCTGCTGCCGCCCGGTCGAGCCCTTTGACCGCTGGGTTGTTGCTGATCACGAGCTTGAGATCATAGTTACAGTCTCCCTGCTGCCAGAAATGTATCAACGCCGCAAGGTTGGTGCCGTTGCCAGAAATGAGGACCGCTGTGGGTTTCATGACTCAAATTCGGGGCTAGACTCAATGACTTTTTGGGCCAGGCCCATGCGGTATTCAACATGAGTCGCTTGCAAACCCGGGTATTTGATCCCTAAAATTTGCAGCGCTAAAACAGCGGCGTTGTCGCCACGGTCCAGGCCCACGGTGGCTACTGGAATCCCCGGAGGCATCTGCACGATAGAATACAAGGCATCCTGTCCGCCCAAGGTCGCACCGGAAACCGGGACCCCAATCACAGGGATATCGACTTCAGCGGCAACCACGCCAGGAAGCGCAGCGGCCATCCCGGCGACCGCAATGACCACCTCGATGCCTTCGTCAATCCAAGTTTCTAGCACCTGACGGGTTCGCTCGGGGGTCCGGTGGGCAGATGAGACCTTGAGGTCAAAGCCCAAATCGAATTCGGTGAGTAGCTTGGTTGCTTTGTCGGCAATTTTCATGTCCGAAGCTGAACCTAAAATGATCCCCACTTTCTTTGTTGAGGGTCGGTCTGCTTTGAGGCCTTTGAGGCCAATGTCTCGTCTCATTTGCATTCCTGGCCAATGGATTTTCTGGGCTTCTTTGTAGGCTTTTTTTAAGGCGCTGGGGAGGTCAGGGCCGAGGGCAGTGACCGCCAAAACGCGTCCGCCGTTGGTTTGAAAACGCCCGGAGTCGGCTTTGGAACCTGCGTGAAAAACGTAGACCTCTTCGGAGTCCTCAACCTCTTCGAGCCCTTGGATAACAAATCCTTTTTCGTAGGCTGCCGGGTATCCTGCAGAAGCCAAGACCACACAACCTGCGGAACTGTCTTTCCACTTGGGCTGGTAACCGGCCAAGTTTCCCTGGGCGATCCGTGTACCTAGCTCGATCAAATCATCGTCGAACAACATCATCAAGGGCTGGCACTCAGGGTCCCCAAAGCGAATGTTATATTCAACGACTTTAGCGTAGTTTTCTTTGATCATTAAACCGATGTAAAGCACGCCTTTATAAGGACACCCATCGGCTTGCATTCCTTTTAAGGTCGGTTCAACCACCTCTTTGATCACCTGGGCTTCGACTTGGGCGTTCACAATCGGGGCAGGAGCGTAACAGCCCATACCGCCGGTATTCGGGCCTTGGTCTAGCTCGAAAATTCGTTTGTGGTCTTGTAAGGTCGGTAACGTGACATAGTCGGTGCCGTCAGAAAATACAAAGAAACTGGCCTCTTCCCCGTCCATGAATTCTTCGATCACCACTTCTTCGCCTGCCTTACCAAATTTACCGCCAAACATCTCTTGGACCGCTTCAGTCGCTTCCTTGAGGTTAGGGGCAATCACTACGCCTTTACCGGCTGCTAGCCCACTGGCCTTGATCACATAAGGCGCACTGAGGGTCTTGAGGAAATCCTCAGCCGTTTGTAGGTCAGTACAGGTCTTGTATCCGGCCGTTGGGATCTGGTGTCTGGCCATGAACTCTTTAGAGTAGGCCTTGCTCCCCTCAAGCCGCGCCGCTAACATACTCGGGCCAACGACTAGAATGCCGGCTTCTTCGAGCTTTTCGGTGAGACCGCCAACAAGGTAGTCTTCTTGGCCAATGAACACCAAACTAACTCCGGTGCTCTTGGCCCGGTCAACAATTTGGTTAAAGTCGGTCAGACCCCAGCACTCTGCAATTTGGGCAATTCCGCCGTTGCCTGGGGTGGCGTATAGTTCGGTGAGTTGGGGGCTTTTTTTTAGTGCATAGGCCAAAGCGTGTTCACGCCCGCCTGCACCGACAACCAAAACCTTCATGGTTCATTTGATGAGGGATTAACGAGGCAGCCAGCAAGGCCGCTTACCTCGAATAATCTGGATGAAACCTAGGGGTCGGTCAAGGGGATTTTGGGGATGAATTCCCCGGTTCAGTTTTTCAACCTTGCCTGGTCACAGATTGTTACGGACAAGGAATGGGTCGCCCCCAATTTGGTCCCTTAAGACCCTCTTTTATCGGGTGAGGTGTTTTTCGCTTTTTCTGCGGTTGCCCTGGTTGGTCCTGCGGACCTAGGGGTATTGTCCCCACGAGGCGATTGATTGTGCTGAGGGTCCAATGGGGTTTGCCCTGGGGTGTTTGGGGTGTCTTGGGAAGCCTCGGCAGGGGTTGTTCGAAGTTTTTAGCTCAAAGTTTTATATGATCCCATAAATCCTATTGGTTTCCGGGATATACCCTCTTAGAAAAGTACCTCAGTACGCTGTTAATCCTAGTCAAAGTGCTGACTTTTCCTTATAAGAAGACCTTAACGAAGGTGAAGGAATGAAAATACAGTTTTTAGGGGTCGGTTCGGCATTCACAACCTCAGCCTATTATCAGTCTAATTTGGTGTTGACCTCAGCGACAGGGAAACGATTGCTGATCGACTGTGGAACGGATATCCGGTTTGCTTTGGCTGATGCGGGTTTGAATGCTGCCATGTTGGATGGGGTTTATATCTCGCACCAACATGCGGATCATATCGGCGGGTTAGAGTACTTTGCTTATGCGACGTTTTTTAACCCTGCGGTGAAACGACCGGTGATGTTTGTTGAAACAGAACTGGCTCGCCAGATGTGGGAAGACAGTCTCAAAGGCGGTCTTTCCGTGGTGGATGACACGCCAAGGCAACTGAACGATTTTTTTGAGGTTCTTCCTCAGGACGTCGGGCGACCTTTCACCTGGGAAGGAATCACCTTATCGATGATCAAAGTCCCCCATGTCGTGACCACAGTCGGAGAGATCCCTTCGTATGGATTACTGATCCAAGAAGGGGGAAAAGGAGGCGCTTTTTTCACCACCGATACGGTGTTTATTCCGGAAATTTTGTCACAACTTCCAGCAGACCTGGAACTGATTTTTCATGACGCAGAAACGTCAGAGCGACATTCCGGGGTGCATTGTCACTACACTGAGCTTCTCCGGCTCCCCGAGTCTTTGCGGGCGAAAATTTGGGCCTATCACTATCAGCCAAACCCGAGCTATGACCCTGTAAGTGATGGGATGCTTGGGTTTGTACACAAAGGGCAGGAATTTAATCTCTGAACTCTTGGGTTCACAAGAGTTCAGGAAGGCAGGTTAGCTGGCAAGTAGAGTGGTAATCCACTCGGTCATGTTGGCTTCGAGGTCGTCGTGAAACCCTTTCACTTCATGGGCAATCACCCCGTCTTTGCCGATCACAATAATTCTCGGCAAGCTATAGACTTGATACTTTTTGATCGCGTCCCGCTGGTTCGGTAGCATCATCGGTAGCTTGATTTTTTTCTTGGCAATAAAGCGAACCAATTCTTGGTCGCTCACTTCAGTGTCAATATTCACGTAAATCAACTTGACTGCTTTATCTTTAAAGCTGTGCGCAATCCGGTTGTAGGTGGGGATTTCCCGCATACAGGGAACACAGGTGGTTGAAAAAAAGTTTAGCACCACAACATTGGAAGAGACGGCAGGGATATATTTCCCGTCTTTCTCAATGAACTTGCCGTTGGCGTCCTTCTTGAACCCAAACTCTTTCAGCAGGGAGCGCAATTTCATCAACCCAGCGCCTTGGGCTTTTTGACCGCTTAAAAAGGGCGCTTTTTGCCCGACCATGCTCTTGCTAGGCGGTGCGGCAAAGGTGAGGGTGGCAAAGCTGCTGAGCGCTAAAATCGAAAGTAAGATGTTTTTTTTCATAGTTTAAACAGGTCAAGGCCGGATTCGTTGTCCAGCCGATTCATTAAGGTTTAACTGTTTACCCGCGATTTCCACCCCTTCGAGGATGTCGCCGGCGATTTCTGTGAGGGGCATGATTTCCCCGGAAATACTCACCGATCCTTGCTTGCCTGCAGGGACATCCACGGTTCCGCCCGTCTTGTTGGAGGCCAGAGACACTAGGCCTTTTAAGGTGCCGACGCGGGTTTGCTTGCCTGTCGATTCGGTGACAAAATCTGTCCCCTTGACGCCGACCACGGCATTGACGGTTCGAATCCGGAAACTGCGGCCTACTCGGTGATTTACCATCGCACGCAGTTTTCCGCTGAGTTTTAAGGTGATTTTTGTCACCGATGGGGTGACTTTCGTGCGGATATCTAGGGTAGAATTGGGCCCTAAATAAGCTAGGTCACCGTTTTCAAAAGCGATTTTCGCTTTTCCATCCGGGCCTGTTTCGATCTGGTCATCGTTATATAAAGCGGTTTCTTGTGAGCGAATTTGCATCATTCGTCCTTCCCTGATCACCTGAACGGACTTTTCGAGTAAGACCAAGGTGGCGACCTTAGGGGCAGCGAAAAGAACCGGGGCGCTGAACAGCATAAACAATAATATCAAAATCGTTCGCATATCTCTCCTGATGATTTCCCCTGGTAAACTACCGAGAAAAAGCGATTGTGTCCAAAGGCTTTTTTAGTTCCGAGCGGTGAGTTCCATGGCCAATGTTTGCAGCGCCTCAAATTGGATGGGTTTTGCCAGGACGTGGTCTACCCCGGCAGCGAGGCAGTGTTCAATGTCATTAGCCATCAACTTGGCGGTCACCGCAATGATCGGCACAGCAACTTTCTGGCGCTCTTGCTCCATGATCCGGATTTGACGAGTCGCCGACAGGCCGTCTAAAACCGGCATCAACCAGTCCATTAAAATGAGGTCGAAGTTTTCTTGCCCGTGCATTGCGATGGCCTCCGAGCCGTTGTTAGCCAAAGAAACCTTCATCCCGCATTTCAACATCATTTTTTCAAAAACGATTTGGTTGACTTGGTCATCCTCAACGATCAAAACGTGTTTCTTCTCGTTGCCTTGGCTCGGTGCGGTCAATTGCCCGGGCACGTCGGGGTCTTGTTTGACGGGGATGTCGGACAATACAAAAGGAAGTTCGACCCAAAATAGGCTTCCTTGGCCTTCTTGAGATTCGACCCCCCAGGTGCCTTCGAGTCGTTTGACCAGTTCAGCCACTAGGGACAACCCGATCCCGACCCCTGCGTAGGGTCTCGTGGAGCTTGAATCAACTTGGGTGAAGGGCTCGAAAATCATCCGTTGCTTGTCAGGAGCAATCCCGATTCCGGTGTCTTGGACTTCAAAACGAAGGTTCAGTCGACCGGCTGTGTTCTGGGTCGATTGAACCCGGAAGTCAATTTGTCCAGCGGTGGTAAACTTAACTGCATTGGCCAGTATGTTGGACAGGATCTGATTCATCCGTGAACTGTCACCGATGAGATTCGGCAATGACTCTGGGAAATCTGAGCGAAATTTCAGCCCCTTGGCCTTTGCGCTGGCCGTGAACAGGTGGTCTAAGTTTTGAACGATCTGCAAAGGGCTCAGTGGAGCGAGTTGCAGGGTCAGGCTGCCTTCTTCGATTCGCCGAACATCAAGGATGTCTGCGAGCAGCGGCATCAACCCGTTGCCTGAACTTAAAATAATACCGAGTTGCTCTCGTTTTTCGGGGTCCTCCTCCTCTTCAAGCAGCAGTTGGGTGAGGCCCAAGATTCCGTTCAGTGGCGTCCGTAGCTCGTGGCTCATCATGGCGAGAAAATTGCTTTTGGCTAAGTTCGCCGCTTCCGCCACTTCTTTGGCCGCCCGGAGCTGTTCTTCTGCCTTTTTTCTGGCGCTGATGTCTATCGCAAAGCCCACCATCATCGGTTGGTCTTCATCAGGCAATTGGATGAATTGTTTGCCTCGCCACTGAGTGACGTGCTCACCGTCCACCTCGAGGTCAAATTCAAGGAATTGAGGTGCCTTGGTTTCTCTCAAAAGAGCCTCGGAATCCTGGATCTTTTGGGCGGAAACGGGGTCGAGGAAGTCGTTGTCTTGATGGCCTTGGATTTCTTTGGCTGATCGACCTAAAACGTTTTGAACCGCCTCATTACAAAGCTGGTAGCGGCCTTGGTAGTCCTTTAAATAGACCGCGATCGGCAGCGCATTGAGGATTTGCTCTAACAAGGAACGCTGCTGGTTGAGGGCTTTGTCTGCTAAGGATTTTTCTTCGATCTTCCGTTGGAGTTCTTCGTCGGAAAGCTCTAGCTCACGGCCATGGTGGTCTAGCAGAGATTTGAGCTGATCTCGGTGCTTTTCAAGCTGTTGGTTGCTTTGGGTGAGTTGGCGAAATAACAGCCCATAAGGGTTTTGAATCCCTTCTTTAACCACCGCCCTATATAAGCAGAACACAGCGAATAGTTTAAAACAGTGCCCTGCAATGTTCGCGTTGCCGAACACGTTGCTGTACAGAGTAAAAGAAAGCTCGCTTAAAATGGTCAGCCCTAGGGTTCCAATCAACAACCAGACGACCACCGGTTCAAAGTGATCCCGTTTTTTCCAGAGGAAAAAGGCAGAGAACCCGAAGGCCAGAGCGATCAGGTATTCGCTGACAATTTTAAAGGGTGTCAATCCTTGGCCGGGGATAAAACCGACTGGGAATAGGTCCCAAGAAAAAATAGAGGCGAGTAAGAATAGAGACACAGCGCCATAACCAACCAGGGCGATGAACGGTTGGAACGCTCGCCTCATCATGACCGTGGCCGTCAAGAAGCCAAAGGCCTCGATAAACCGGGCTGCCAGCCAAAGTTGCACTGCCCGATTTGCGCCCCCAAAGTCTCCGAGAGGGGCCATGTTTTTATAAGCTAGGGCGTGGAGGGTGTCGAAAGAACCAGAAAACAAGAAGGCGATGCCGAGCCACAGCAAATATCGGTTGCCTGAAATATTCCTAGCGTTCCAAGCAATGATAAAGATGCATAATGAAATCAGCGCAGAAAAGATCTCGACAGCGCTGTGGAAGACCAGATAGTTCACTTGAGCGATGGCGACCGCTGCAACCAAGATGATCCCCCAAATTCCTGCGGACGACCAGGGGAACGATTGATAGAGCCTAGAGCTGCGTGGATTCGGGCGCTGTGTCATGTTGGGTTAATCAAATTTTGTGAACATAAAGGGGCTGAACTACGGAGTTGACCCTAGCAAAAATAGAGGCTGGTGCCTAGCAAAAAATTGTTTACCCTTGGGGTCGTCTGAGCCCTTAGTGTGCTCATTTAAGATAACAATTTGAATTTTTTTAGCCGAAAATCGGGAAGGGTTTTCGGCTAACTGATCGCCGCCAATTGACTATCTTTTGATCAACCTCAATGTCGCCCTTGGTAACCACCCGATCCAACGAAGGTGAAATCACAAAACTCTTTCAGGTGGAAGGTGGTTGATTCATTGCTCCTAGGGCTGATAGGCTGAATAGATCAAATGTAAACTGTAGGTTTGGTGATGATGAAGGGATTGTTTTTATTGTTAAGCTTCTTGGCGGTGGTTCCCCTGGTTTCAGCTCGGGATTTTCAGATCTGCTCAAGTTACGGCCAGGAAAAAGTGTTTGTCTCCTATGGCTACTTTCTAAACCAAAAATGGGTCGCCCAGGGCTGGTTTATGGTGCGAAGTGGCCGGTGTTTGCCTTTCGCGGCCCCGATTAAGGGGGGACAGTTTTATTATTTTGCCTATAACGAGGATCAATTCATCAAGTATGAAGGGGATAAGCCTTTTTGTGTGGATTCAAAGCCCTATCGGGCGGAAGTTGAAGCGCCAAGTGTGGAGTCCTGTGAAGATGAGGGTCTGCAGCTGAGGCTGTTCAAATCCTTTGATTTAAACGCCGAGTCTAACCAAACCCGACTGATTTTAGAGCCCCCCAAAGGCCCGGAAACTGACCCGGTCCCCTACAAGGAAGCGGACATAGACCAACTCAATTTATGGGCCAGCGAAGGGGACCCGAATGCCCAGGCAGAGCTAGAAGAACGCAATACCGCAGCGAAGTCCAAAGCTGAAATCCCCCAGAATGCTCGTGAGGATATGCAAGAAAATGACACTCAGGTTGAAGACGACAAAGGGGCCTTTGAAGTAGACTAGAAAAACACCTTGTCAGTTTGCATTTTCCTTCCTATGATTAGGGATTCTGGAGCTTACGCTTCATTTTTTCTTATCACATCATTTCGATACAATCTTCAGGAGACTGGAACATGACTGTTATCAGCATGAAAAGCCTATTCGAGGCTGGGGTACACTACGGACACAAGACCGAGCGTTGGCACCCTAAGATGAAGGATTATATCTATGGCTCAAAAGCCGGGATCTATATCCTGGACCTGCGTAAAAGCATGCAGGCCCTTAAAGAAGTTTATGACTACGTTTACAATATCTCTTCTAATGGCGGAAAAGTCCTTTTTGTAGGGACCAAATTCCAAGCTCGAGAGATCATCGCTGAACAAGCGGCTGCTAGTGACAACCCTTTCGTTAACCTTCGGTGGTTAGGTGGGATGTTGACGAACTTCCAGACCGTTAAGCAGTCGATCGCAAAGTTGAAACGAATTGAAGAAATTCGTGGCCCTAATGAAGATTACCCAGGGGTGATCAAGAAAGAAGCGGTTCGTCACGAGAAGGCTCGAAAGAAGTTGGACGCTGTTTTAGGTGGTATCCGGGATGTACGGAAAAACCCATCTGCGATCTTTATCATCGATCTACAACGAGAATCTATCGCGCTGAAGGAAGCTCAAGTGTTGGGTATCCCTGTGATTGCTGTCGTTGATTCGAACTGTGATCCACGAGGGGTTGACTTCGTGATTCCTGGTAACGATGACTCGGCGCACGCTATTGAATTGTACGCTGCAGTGATCGCTGCGGCTTCGATTGAAGGCAAACGAGCTTTTGATTCTAAGTCCAGTGCTCCAGTTGAAAAAATCGTAAAGACTGAGGCTGCTGAGCCTGCCGCTGCACCAGCAAAGACTGACGAAACACCTTCCTAAACAAACCGAAGGGAATTTGATATCAAGCAGCCTGAGGCAATCAGGCTGCTTGGAACACCAACTTGACGAGAGAAACCAGATGGCAACGATTACCGCTGCAATGGTGAAGGAACTGCGCGAGATCACAAGCGCAGCCATGATGGACTGTAAGAAAGCCTTAGGGGAAACCGACGGCGATATGGAAGCAGCCAAGGAAATCCTTCGAAAAAAGGGACAAGCGAGTGCAGACAAAAAGTCTTCTCGTGACACCAAAGAAGGAGCGATTTGTATCGCACAAGAAGGCAACAAAGCAGCGATGCTGAAAGTTGCTTGCGAGACCGACTTTGTCGCGATCAACGATGACTTCCAAAATTTTGTGGGCTCAATGGCCACGAAAGCCATGGAAGTTGGGATGGACCAATTTGAAACAGCCAGCAAAGAAGACTTTGTCGGCGCCATTGCAAAAATGGGCGAGAACATGGTTGTTGCTGAAGGCCAAGTTTGGGAAACCAACGGCGGTGTCATCGGTGGCTATATCCATGGAAAAGGTAAAATCGGCGTTTTAGTCGAGTTGAGCAACGACGGCGCCAATGCTGAAAAAGCGTTGGAAGCAGCTCGTGGCTTGGCGATGCACATTGCCGCTTCTCAAGTTGAAGCGATCAGTGCAGACGACTTGGACCCACAGGTTCTTGAAAAAGAAAAAGCCTTCTTGATCGACCAAGCCAAAGACTCTGGCAAGCCGATAGAAATCATTGAAAAAATGGTTGTTGGCCGGTTGCAGAAATTCAAGAAGGAAATTTGCTTGTTAGACCAAAGCTTCGTGCGGGAACCGGACAAGTCGGTTTCAGCTTGGCTGGCGGCTCAAGCAAAAGAGGCTGGCGGAACGTTGAAGGTTACCAAATTTTACAAAGCTAGCTTTTAGTGATACTGAGGGGATGTTAATCATCCCCTTTTTTTTGCCTAATGGTTTCGACCTCTCCCCCTTCGGTTCATGCCCCAAGATGCAAAACGAATTTTATTAAAACTCAGCGGGGAATACCTCGGTGGGCCCAAAGGTCAAGGGTTTGACTTTCAACTGTTTGATCAGCTGGCCCTGCAGCTTTTAGAAATTCGGGCGAAGGGTTTTGAGCTGGCGATCGTGTTAGGGGGTGGGAATTTCTTTCGAGGAGCCGCAAGCCTCCCGATCCCTATGGACCGTGTGGCGGCAGACCAAATTGGTATGCTGGCGACGGTGATGAACAGCATGGTGCTCAAAGAAACCCTCATCTCACATGGCCAACCGGCTCGAGTGATGACCGGGTTAAATATCCCGGCAGTTGCGGAACCCTTTGACAAGCGAAGGGCGACCCAAGCGCTATCCACAGGGGATATTTTAATTTTCGGCGGTGGCACAGGAAACCCGTTCTTCTCAACCGACACCGCGGCGGCGTTGCGGGCCTTAGAAATCGAAGCGGATTGGGTGGTTAAAGGAACGATGGTTGACGGGGTGTATGATAAAGACCCGAAAAAACATAGCGACGCAAAGAAATATACCTCACTGACCTTTTCCGATGCCCTGAAGCATGACCTCAAGGTCATGGATGCGGCGGCGATTGCCTTGTGCCGGGAAAATAACCTCCCGATCGGGGTCGTGAATATAGGGTCCAAAACCGATTTGCTTGACTTTTTGAGCGGCAAAGAAGTGGGCTCAACGGTCCATTAGACATGGAACCCGGACAGATCCCCCCCAAAGCAGGTGGTTTCAAGCGGCTGGTAAATGCTTTTTTTTATTCTCTTGCCGGCTTAGCGGCAGCCTTTCGGAGCGAAGCGGCTTTCCGCCAAGAAGTCATCCTGCTTCCAGGGACAACCTTCTTGGCATGGTGGCTACCCTTGCCCCTATTTTGGAGCCTCTGGTTGACCTTTGGTGCTCTGTTTTTATTGACTATGGAACTGGTGAATACCGGTCTGGAACGACTGGTTGACTTGGCGAGCCCAGGGTATCACCTGCTGGCCAAAGAAGCGAAAGATATCGGGAGTGCTTTAGTGCTTTTAGCGATGCTCTTTTATGGGTTGCTTTGGGCCTTGGCTTTGTGGCCGATCTTCGTCCGTTGACTTGCCGGCTGCGGCGTCCTGCCCGGCCCTTACTTAAACCGTAAAAATCTCTGCAGCCCTAGACTCAGTCGTAGTCTGGGGCTCTCTAGAATCAATTGGTGGCAAAAGGCGGCGTTTGCTTGCGAAAGGAGCGGGTCGATCAGGAATTTTGGCTGTACCAGCACTGGTTTTTGGGTCCCTTTGGCGATCTGGTGAATCTGGTCGCGGTCAGAATCGGTGTCGCAGATCAATTTAATTTCATCAAAAAAGGGCTCTAAATTGACAGCATTCCAGTCTTTGGGGCTGTAGGTGATCCAGTCAGCGCAGCGGATGTGCTCGGGCTCATAGCCATTTGTCTCCACCGCCACTTCATAGCCTTGGTCTTGTAATTCCAAGATGAGCTCGTTTCGGTCCTCTAAACTGGGTTCACCCCCGGTGAGGATCACATATCGGGTGGGCCATTCTTTGATCGTGGTGAGCAGTTCGTTGATCGTTTTTTTGTGTTGCTCGGTGCGGTGCAGCGGTTCGTCGCAAAAATCGCAGTCTAGGTCACAGCCAAAAAACCGGATAAACGCCGCCGCCCTTCCTTGGTGGCAGCCTTCGCCTTGCAAGGAATAAAAAACTTCACTAACCAGCATTGAGGTCTTTTGATTCCGCTAGAATTTGGGGGGAATAGACGACTTTTGACAAGTCGATTTTTAAGTCGTCGTCTCCGGCGAACTCTGCGTAGCCAGTCTTGGTTTCATGGACAATCACCTTGTGGACCGGGAAGCTTAAAGCCTTGGCTTGGAGGTAAATGTGCCTCGACATCTGCTCGGCGGTAGGGTTATAGGGTAGGATCATGTACCGATCATTGAGTTGAGGGGCCATGTCAACCAGAGGTTGGTCTTGGTCCCAGACCAGCAAACTGTGATCAAAGGCGTCCATGAAGCTGTTAAATCGATCTTTGAGTTTTTTGAAGTCCATCAGCATTTGAGCTTGGTCTTGGGTCTGACCTTCTAAAAAGATTTCAAATACATAGCTGTGACCATGCACCCCCTGGCAACGGGTGGTGTAGGCATAGGCGACCCGGTGGGCGACTTCGGCTTTAAAAGATTTTCGGATGATCATAAGTTTCCTTCGGTTTTACTCTACCCCTATCATAAGGAGGAAGTTGATTCAAAACAAGCGAAAAGCGGTGAATTTGGTAAAGGCTGATACTAGGATAAAGAGCGAGCTTGCCCAAATGGACGGATAGGTCTAAATTGAGCGACAACCTAACCCTCTGACAGGCGCAACATGATTGTAAAAGGCTTCCTAGTTTTCGTATGTTTTTTGAGCTTACAGGGCTCACTGTTTGCTGAATCTTTGTTTAAGGTGGATTTTTCCAATGCCCCTGATGGGGATGCAAAACGTTGGTTAAATCTGTCGAATTTTGCGTTGCAAGAAGACGCTCGAAAAATGAAAGAGTTGCGGATTCAAGACGGAAAACTGCTGATGGGGATCATGCCCGGCCAATTGGGTGGGATGGCGCTGCGCCGAGATGTCCCCGGAGCGACTCATGTCAAAGTGGTTTGGGGAGTCAACCAATACCCTCAAGGGGCGAACTGGGATAAAGGAGTCAAACGAGAGGCGGTGATGATGGCCGTTGCGTTTGGGAAACAGCTCCAAGACAGTGATGCCTGGTTGTTGCCAAAGATTCCCTATTTCATTGGTGTCTTTCTAGGGGAAAAGGAAGACCCAAAAGTTTGGCGTAAAGGAAAGTATTACACCAAAGGCGGGGCTTATATTTGTCGGCCTTGTGGGTCAAAGCCAGGGACATTGGTGACCACCGAGTTGGAGTTGCCTCACAACTTCAAAGCTCGGTTTGGTAAGAAGATGCCCGACGTGATCGGTTTTGGTTTTGAGTTTGACACCCGAGACACCACAGGGGTGTCCGAGGTGGTGATTCAGTCGGTTGAATTTTTCGGGGAATGAGCCGCTCCCGAGGGCCGGAGCCGGTGGAAGGTCAGTCGTTCTCCGTTAAACCGGACCTCGATCTGATCTCCTGGGGTGATGGTCCCGTTGAGGATTTTGTAGGCTAATTTATCTTCCAGCTCCCGCTGGATCAGCCGCTTCAAAGGCCGAGCGCCAAACTCTCGGTCAAACCCCATTTCCGCCATCCGGCGGCAGGCATCGGGGTGTACCTTCAAAATCATATTGCTGTTTTTCTCCAGCCGCTCCGATAGCTTTTGGACCTGCAGCTCCACCAACTGCTCTGCTTCTTCGATCGCTAAAGGCTCAAAGACGATCACTTCGTCTAACCGGTTGAGCATCTCAGGGCGGAATTGGGTGAGTAAGATCCGCCGAGCCATCTGGGCGCTGACCGGTTTGTCATCCAAATAATTTTGCAAGACCTGTTCACTGCCCAAATTGGTGGTCAAGATGATGATGGTGTTTTTGAAGTCCACATGCATGCCCCTCGAGTCGGTCAAGGTCCCTTCATCGAGGATTTGCAGTAACACGTTGAACACCTCAGGGTGTCCCTTTTCCACTTCATCAAACAACACCACCGAGTAGGGTTTTCGGCGCACCGCTTCGGTCAACAAACCGCCTTCGTCAAAGCCCGTATAGCCCGGAGGGGCGCCGACAAGCCGACTGACCGAATGTTTTTCCATGTACTCGCTCATGTCGAGCCGGATCATCGCCCGGTGATCGTCAAACAAAAAGGCAGCCAAACATTTGGCGAGTTCTGTTTTGCCGACCCCAGTGGGCCCCATAAAAATGAAACTTCCCAAGGGGCGGTCTGGGTCTTGGATGCCGGTTCGAGCCCGGCGGATAGCGTTGGATACGGCGTGGATCGCCGGTTCTTGGCCGATCACTTTTTGGGCGAGTACTTGCTCTAAATGTAAGAGCTTGACTTGCTCGTCCATCATCATCCGAGAGATGGGGATACCGGTCCATTTGGCGATGATTTGTGCGATGTCTTCTTCGTCGATCTCTTCTTTGAGCAACCGGCCGACCTTTGAATTGCTGAGCAGTTGGTTGGCTTGGTCCAACTCCCGTTGCAGCCCGTCAATCACCCCGTATTTTAGGGTCGCTGCTCGCTCCAAATTACCGGACCGTTGGGCTTCCACTTCTTCTTGGGTGGTCCGCTCGAGTTCCGCTTTTAAGGCCCGAATTTTCCCGATAGCGTGTCGCTCCTCTTGCCACTTGGTGCGCAGTTCGCCTGCTTGGAGTCGGTATCGGTGGATTTCGTGGTCTAGTTCGGTGACCCGTTGCTTGGAATCCTCGTCTTCTTCTTTGACCAAGGCGGCCCGCTCGATTTCGAGGCCTAAAGCCTTGCGTTCCGCCTGATCGATCACTGTCGGGACCGAGTCGATTTCGATCCGAACTTTGGACGCCGCTTCGTCGAGCAGGTCAATCGCCTTGTCGGGCAAAAACCGGTCAGGGATGTAGCGGTCTGCGAGCCGGGCGGAAGCGATGATCGCCGAATCCTTGATGCGCACGCCATGGTGCACTTCGTACTTGCCCTTGAGGCCTCGCAAGATGGTGATACAAGCCTCCACGGTCGGTTCTTTGACCAGCACCTGCTGGAATCGCCGGCCTAAGGCGGGGTCTTTTTCGATGTATTGCTTAAATTCGGTGATGGTGGTGGCGCCGACACAGCGGATCACGCCCCTGGCCAGGGCCGGTTTGAGCATGTTGCTAGCGTCCAAGGCGCCTTCAGAGGCTCCTGCGCCGACCAAGGTGTGCAGTTCGTCGATGAATAAGATGATGTGTTGCCCAGCGGTTTCGATCTCTTTGAGGAGCTTTTTTAACCGGTCTTCAAATTCCCCTCGGTATTTGGCCCCTGCGACCATTGCCGCCAAGTCCAAACTCATTAAGCTCGCCCCTTTCATGCTTTCGGGGACGTCCCCTTGGTGGATTCGTTGCGCTAACCCTTCGATGATTGCCGTTTTGCCCACACCGGGCTCGCCGATAAGAACCGGGTTATTTTTGCTGCGTCGAGACAAGACCTGGATCACCCGGCGGACCTCTTCATCTCGGCCGACCACCGGGTCAAATTTGTTTTCTTTGGCTAGGGTGACAAAGTCTTGGCAGTATTGGGTCACAAACTCCAATTCGTCGGTTTCTCCACGGGAGGTGATTCGTTGGTCTCCTCTCAGGTCGTCGATCGCTTTAATAAAACCCTTTTGGTCGATCCCCTGGGCTCGTAAAATAGTGGAGGCTTCGGTGCCGGTGTTGGCGAGAATGCCTAAAATTAGATGCTCTGGCCCGATGAATTCGTCACGCATCCGGTCCGCTTCGTGTTCCGCTTTTTGGATGCACTGCTCGCAGGAAAAGGAAAGGTACACATCGGTGACGGTGTTTTCGGAAGGGCCTAGTTTGCTTAAATAGCGTTGCAGTTCCGCCTCAAGGAGCGAAACATCGACCTTTAAAACAGGCCAAATGCGAGTGATCAGGCCTTCGGTGCATCGAAGCAAGCTCAACGTGAGGTGTTCCGCCTCCATTTTCTGTTGCTTGCCTTCGGAAACAATTTGGTGGGCCAGGTAAATGGCTTCTTCACCGGGGCGGGTGAACCGCTCCATATTTAAACTCATGATCACTCCCAATGTGCGTTGGGTTCACCCTACCTAGAGCGAAGGACCGGATCAAGGGTTGGATAGGGTTTTTTCGAATAAAATGTTTTTCCATGGGCGACCAACAGCGCATGGAACTCCTGATAGGTTTGAGTCTCTGCTGGAAATTGGGCGGTGATCGACTGGGCAAAACGGTCGTAGGAGGCGGTGGTATCTGGATGCCCGAGGGATTGGAATATCCGGCGGGTGTAGGCGTCGATCACAAAAAAGGGGAACCTGAGGGCATAGAGCAAAATGCAATCGGCTGTTTCGGGTCCGATCCCTTTGACCTCCAACAACAACTCACGGGCCTCTTCCCCCTCCATCGCTGAAAGCTTCTCAAAGGGGACTTGAGCCAAAAAAGCCGAGATGTTGTGTAAATATTGGGCTTTTTGGTTGCTGTAGCCCGCAGAACGAATTGTCTGTGCTAGGGTGTCTTTTGGAGTTTTTGCGATAGAAACCGGGTTCATCAGGCCTTTTTGGGCCAGTTGGCCCAAAGCGAGACGCACATTGGACCATCTTGTATTTTGGGTGAGGATCGCCCCAATCACGATTTCGAACTGTTGCGCAGCGTTGCTCGGTCTCGTGCCTCGGTGGTCGAAGTAGGCCGGTCCCTCGGTGGTGTACTCTAGAGGCCACCAACCTTGGGTGCTGTAATGACTCAGCAGTTGGTGATACACCGATCCCGGGGTTTCCATTCAGATTTATGGATTCACGGCGTCCTTGAGAAGTTTCCCGGCTTTAAACCGAGCGACCTTGGACTCAGGGATTTGGATCAATTGCTTGGTTTGCGGGTTGCGCCCTTGTCGAGATTGGCGAATGCCTACACTGAAGGTCCCAAAACCCACTAAGGTGACAGATCGTTTGTCCATCAAAGCGGCTTCTACAGTCCCAAAGAGTTGGTTGATGATCGCTTCTGCGGCGGTTTTTGTGGTTCCTGATCGCTCTGCGGCGATGGCGACTAAATCTGCTTTGGTCACGTTGTTGCTCATGACTCCTCCTGTTGCGTTTGGTAAAGTTACACACCGAGTTGTAACGGATCGAAATAATCAAAATCCTCAATAGACTTAGCCTATTGGAGGGCTAATTAAAATAGGGCAAGCTCCCTAAAACTATATTGGGAGGGGGCCTAGGGATTGATTGACAAACCGAAGCCAAACTTTCACTTTGAGTAAAAAGAGGTGTTTTATGAAGCCGTCTATTTTAGTGGTTGGAGCCACAGGATTCATTGGGCAAGCCCTAGTGAAACGATTATCCCGTAACCACTCTGTGATCTGTTGGGTCAGGGACCTGGAAAAAGCCAAAACGTTGCTTGGGGACCCTGTCACTTTGGTGACTTCCTTAGACCAAGTGAGCGAACCGGTCAAAACAGTGTTTAATCTAGCGGGGGCTCCGATCATGGACAAGGCTTGGAGCGCGGCGCGTAAAGAGACGTTGTACCGGTCCCGAGTGGGCGTAACGAAGGATGTTGTGACGTGGATGAGCGGGCTCAAGGAAAAACCCGAGGCGCTGGTTCAAGGTTCAGCGGTCGGTTACTTTGGCGACCGTGGTGAAGAGGAATTAAACGAAACCAGCTTGTTGGGGACCGGTTATTTATCTGAACTGTGTGACTCCTGGGAACAAGCGGCTTTGGAAGCGGAGGCCCTTGGAGTACGTGTCGTCTTGGCTCGAACGTCGATGGTCTTGGCCTCAGGCGGCGGCGCTTTGGACAAGATTCTCCCGCCCTTTTTGGCCTTTGTTGGTGGTCCGTTTGGCTCAGGGAGCCAGTGGATGCCTTGGATTCACTTGGCAGATGAACTCCAGGCCCTCGAGTTGTTGAGCCGGGATGTTTCGCTCAAGGGGCCCTTTAATTTAGTCGCCCCAGGGCAGCGAAGGTCAACCGAGTTTGCGCAAGATTTAGGCGCCGCCTTGCACCGACCCAGTTGGCTCAAAGCGCCGAAGTTCGCGTTGAAGACCCTGCTGGGCGATCGGGCCCAGATGTTACTTTGCAGCCAGCGGATTGTGCCCCAGCGGTTGATCGACGCCGGCTTTGTTTTTTCTTATCCCCAGTTAGATGGGGCCTTTACTGAAATTTTCTCTTGACTCTGTTGCTATGACTTTCGAACCCTTGACCGCTCTTTCGCCACTTGATGGCCGGTATGAATCTAAAGTTGCTCCTTTGCGGGCGACTTTTTCTGAATATGGATTGATTCGGTTTCGGTTACAGGTCGAAGTCGAATGGCTGGTTGCGCTCAGTTTAGAGCCAAACTTTGCCCCTTTAGCCCCGTTGGACCAAGGGTTAATCACTTCTTTGCGTAGCCTTTATCAGGATCTAACTCCAGAAAAGGCAGAGCGGGTCAAAGAAATCGAGCGAACCACCAACCATGACGTCAAGGCGATTGAATACCTGATCGGTGAAGAGCTAGACAGCTTGGGTCAGACCGATTTAAAGCCTTTTGTACATTTTGCCTGCACCTCGGAAGACATCAATAACTTAGCCTATGGCCTGATGGTCAAAGAAGGGGTGCAAGAAAAATTGCTACCGGTATTAGAACAATTGACCGCTTTGATTGAGGCCCGGGCTGATGAGTATCGTGATGCCCCGATGATGGCTCGAACCCATGGCCAACCGGCCAGCCCGACCACTATGGGCAAGGAATTTTATAATGTCTTCGCTCGGCTGTCTCGGCAAATCAAAGGGATCAAGTCTCAAGAGTTTTTAGGGAAAATCAACGGCGCAGTGGGCAACTTTAACGCCCACCGAGTTGCTTGCCCTGAGTTAGATTGGCGGGCTTTTGCAGACAAATTTGTGACCGGTTTGGGGCTGACGTATAACCGGTACACCACTCAAATTGAGCCTCACGACTACCTGGCAGAGCTGTTTGGCAGCTTCATCCGGGCGCAGGTGATCTTGATTGATTTTTCTCGGGACCTTTGGGGCTATATCAGCAACGAAGCTTTTTTACAGGTTCCTGTCGCCGGTGAAGTGGGCAGCTCGACCATGCCTCATAAGATCAACCCCATTGATTTCGAAAATGCCGAAGGCAACCTGGGGCTTTCGAACGCCTTGTTGGACCACATGGCCCAGAAACTCCCGGTGAGCCGGTGGCAACGGGATTTAACAGACTCGACTGTCCTTCGGAACATGGGCGTTGGTTTCGGGTATGGGCTCTTGGCATTGCAATCGCTGCTCAAAGGGCTTTCGAAACTCAAGCTCAACCCGCAAGTCTTAGAAGCGGAATTGGCTGATGCTTGGTTGCTGCTTGGTGAGCCACTCCAAACGGTGATGCGTCGTTATAAAATCCCTGGGGCCTATGAAAAGTTGAAAGAACTCACCCGAGGAAAGTCTGTCGGTCCGGCGGAATTGGCGGGGCTGATTGACTCGTTAGACATCCCGGAGTCTGTGAAAGAGGAGCTCAAAGCCTTGACTCCACAAACCTACTTAGGTTGGGCCAAGGAATTTTAGGTGAACCAGTATCAACTTGAAGATTTTGACTTCACCTTACCTCCCGAACTAATCGCCACGAAACCGGCGGAACCGAGGGACCAGAGCCGGTTGTTGCGGGTTGAGCCCGGGACAGGTGAGCTGGTAGACTACCGGTTCACCGACTTGGTGGACTTGCTAGAACCCAATAGTTTGTTGGTCTTAAACGATGCCAAGGTGATCCCTGCCCGGTTGATGGGGCAGCGCAAATCTGGGGCGGCGATTGAGGCCTTATTGCTCAAGGAACTGGCTCCCGGTCGGTGGTCGGCGAAGGTCAAGAAGGCGGCGAAGCTGAAAATCGGGGAAACCTTGGAGTTCAGTGGGCAGAGCCTGCTAGCCGACTTTGCCGGTCGGTTGCCCCAAGGGGAGAGTGTTCTTGAGTTTCACCACCCTGAGACCTTGTTTGAAGATTTAGAAAAATACGCTCACCCGCCGCTGCCGCCCTATATCTTAAAGGCAAGAGAAGGTGAGCCTCAGCCCTTTGCTCAGGATCAAAACTCCTACCAAACGTTGTTTGCCAAAAACTACGGCGCTGTGGCGGCCCCTACAGCGGGGCTACACATGACTGAGAGTTTGCTGGGCCAACTCACTGGAAAAGGGATCGAACTGGCTTTTGTGACCTTGAATGTCGGGCTTGGCACCTTTGAACCGATCCGAGTGACCGATTTGGACGAACATCAGATGCACCAGGAGTCTTTCCGGGTCAGCGAGGAGGCGGCGAACCAGATTAACCGGGCAAAAGAGCAGGGCCGCAAGGTCGTTGCGCTGGGGACCACCAGCCTGAGAACCTTGGAATCGGCCGTTGAAGACGGCCAAGTGGTGCCGGGGTTTCAAGAAACCCAGCTGTTCGTTCGCCCGCCTTATGACTTTCAAGTGGTTGACCAGTTGATCACCAATTTTCACTTACCCAAATCAACTTTGTTGATGTTGGTTTCCGCTTTTGCGGGCTATGACGTGATGCAGAAGGCCTACCAAGAAGCAATCACCCGTGAATACCGGTTTTTTAGCTACGGCGACGCCATGTTGCTGGGGTGATTTTTTTCTATTTTGTTTCCGGGAGCGTTTAAGTTTTCCGCTCCCCTGCCGAAGAGAAAGTAGAACCTTTCTTTTTTGGAGGAAACCATGCCTTTTTTATCTCAGTTACAACAAGCCAACCTGTTGGCCTCTAAATACGAAAAAACCGACCAACCAACAAACTCAGGTGTCGAAGCCAGTGCGTTGTTGAAGGTGAAGCAAAACATCTCGCTTCTCGCCGAAATTAGCCAGATGCAACGGGTCAGCTACTCTCCCTATTGATTTTTTCTCCCCCCCTAGGGAGCTTTACAGGGGAGTTGTTCCCCTTGGAAATTTGCCGCCCGACCCCTCTGGCTCTGGGCTTTCTACAGAGAACCTTCCAGGTTTTCCTTTCCTTCCCATAAAAGCTTGAGTTTGCATTCACGGGGCTCTTGTTAGAAAAGCTTTATTTTGTTAGCCTTGGCGAAAAATCGGAGCGGATTTCAATCCGAGTTTTCCAACTATATTGCCTAGAATCCCATGAGCAACGTAATTTCTTTACCTGATTCATCCAACACCCATGCCTTCAAGGCGGGCGACGTTTTTCTGCTGTTTGGCGAGTTATTCCCCAGGGGCTATGCGAACGGTTTGGTAGACGAGGCAAAAAAAGCGGGGATGACAATCATCGGCGTCACCGTGGGACGCCGGGAAAAAGACAACAGTCTGCGGCCCTTGAACGAAGAAGAACTCAAACAGGCTGAAGAAAATCTTGGCGGAGAAATTATCAATGTGCCGCTCTGGGCAGGCTTTGATATGGACCCTGCTAACGACGGCAGCACCGCTTCCGAAGCGATTGCAACGATCAAACCGGCAGACTGGAAAGACACGAAGCTGGATTGGGACAAAATCGCTGAATCTCAAGCGAACAGTGTCACTCGGCTGCGGGGTTCGGTTGCAGCGATGGCCGAACAACTGAAAACAAAAATCCCCCAAGGGGCGAACTTGTTTTTGGCCCACACCATGGCTGGCGGCATCCCAAAATCAAAAATCTTTTTGGTGTTGCTCAACCGAGCGGTCAAGGCCAAGGGAGATCGAGCGATTCCTTCGAAAGAACTTTGGGAATCCGAGTTGGGGCTCTTGGCTTCAAAAAACTACGACGCGATCACCGCCGACACCTTCAAAGAACTGATCGACGGCACCGCCGAAATCAGGGAAATGGTTGAAGGCTGGGGCGGAGTTTGTACTTACTCGGCTTATGGTTACCATGGCACGGAAATCCTGATTGACGGCGAGTACCGCTGGCAATGTTACTCCCCTTATCTACCGGGCTGGTCCAAAAAACGATTGGAAGACCACGCAAAAAAGGCCTTTGATCAAGGGATCAAAGCGGTGGTTTATAACTGCCCTGAGGTCCGAACTAATTCCTCTGATTTATTCAGCGGCGTGGAAATGCCTTTGTATACGCTGCTGCGAGCGTTGAAAAAAGAAAAGGGCGGCGCCTGGGCGGACCAGCAATTTGAAGTTTGTGCTGGGTTGCTCAAAGACGAATATACCTTAGAGCAACTGTTAGACGAAGTGGACCAGTATCATGTGGCTGAAGAGATTGCCCCTTTTTACCGAGATTTTGAGAACTGGCCGTTGCATAACAACCCTGAAATGGTTGAGGTGATGCTCACCGCTTCTGAGCGGGTCATGGCGATGAACCAGGACAAGAAAAACTTGATCACCGACCACCTCAGCGGATTGGTGGTGGAGTCGAGCGGTCGGTTGATGTTTAACGAGGCCTATGCGCCTCATGGCCCGGTCTTGTGGTTAAACCACGACTTGATGGCCAAAGAATTGAACCGATTCCACCAATAACCGGCCTGTTAGGGTAAACTTTCTCCGCTTAAGGATCTATGAGCTATCTTCGGCTTATGCTGGTTTGCCTCACCTTGTCTTTGGTTAGCCCCGCCTTTGGGGCCCAGGGGCTCGATATCGTACGGTTTAACCCCAAAAAATCGACCTTGAAGGTGTATCAATCCTTTCAAGAAGGGTTTTTGCTGGTCTCCTTGGAGCCCAAGGCCCCGAAACGGTTTGAATGCACCCCCAACCGATACCTGATCTACCAAAACAAACCGGAGCGGTTCACCTGGATTAGTGGAGCGAACCTGAAGGTGTCTAGCGACTTCAAGCAAGTGGCCTATTTAAAGGTCTTAAAGATTGGCCCCTTGGGGAGTAGCGATTGGGTTCCAAAAGCCAAGCTGGTGAGCCGGCTTGTGCAAGCGAGTCCGACCTTATTAGCCCAAACGGCGATGCAAGACAGCGATAAAAACCACTGTTGGCAGCAGCCGGTGTTGATGCAAACTGAGGGGTTTAAGGAAACGCCCATCCCGGTGATCGGGGCGAATTTGTGCAAAAAACGATGGTGCAGCGAGTTGCAGTTTACCCCCCAGGGTAGCTTGAAATTGTGGGTTGCCTTAGAGCCGAAACGGATTCAGATGGCGGAATTTTCAGGGGACAATCTCCTGAGTCTTGGCAAAAAATCCGATTGGTTTACCAAGGAATCACTGAAGCTTGAGCCGGTCCCCCGGAAGAATTTGCTCGCAGGTAAGAAGCTAGAACACACCCAAATACCCTTGGCCGCTGGCGGGCGATTGATTGTCAAACAAAAGAAAAACCAAGTCACCGTGACCTTGTTGCGTAGCCGCCCGAACCTCGCCAAAGCCAAGGCCCGGTTGCAAGGAGCCAAGGATCTTTTGGCTGCGAATCAGCCTTCGAAAGCTTACCAGCAAGCCCGGTTCGCTTCTTGGCTGAACCCCAAAGACTTTGATCCAAAGTACCAACAACTGCTAGCACTCGCCGCGTTTGCGGGCCCTGCCAAAGTGTTCGAACACCTCAGGCAGGACTTTAGCAAAGCTGAGCAAAAGAAGGCTTGCGCTCAACTACACCTAGACAAAGCTTTTTTGAGGTTGAAAAAACAAAAGCTGTTTTTAGATCAGTTCAAACAGGCTTGCCCTTCCAGTTTCTCGCCCGTTTTTTAATCACTTCTTGGAATGTTCGAGCTGCTCGAGCCGTTCCCAGAATTCTTCGGCCGCTCCCTGGGAGTGTTTCGGCTCGCTGAGGTCAACCCCAAAGCTAGCGGCCCCGACCTGCTGGTTGAGGGTTAATTGACACCCACAAAGTGCTGCTTCCACGACCACACGCCCCTGCGGCTCGGGCCAGCGGGGTAGATACACAAACTCTTGGGCCCGATTCATCCAGTCGGCGACTGCTTGTGGGGCAACCTGACCGTGGTCGGTGCCGAACTTGGGTCGTCCCTGGGTGTCCCCACCAATGAAGTGGATGTCTCGGTCGCTGTATTGCTGCTTGAGCGTCTCTGCGCCTTTTGCTTCGCAAAAGACCCCTGCGAAGAGTTGGGGCAGGTCTCTGGATAGGTTGCGGTCCTTGAAAGTCTCGGTGTCGATCATCGGCCTCAAGATAAAACTAGGGTGGGAGGGGTCAAACCCAACGACCTCTTGGATGGTTTGTTGATGGAGCGGAGACAAAAATACATTCAGTTGAGACCGGTTGTAGAGTTGCTGCACTCCTTCAGATCGGGCGAAACATTGGCCTGAAAAATCACCGGAGCGAAGGTTGCGCTTGAGATGAAACTTCCCTTTGTGAGGGCAAGGGTCTTGAGACTTGCCGGAACAAGGCAGGTAGTCGAGGTTGCAACAGTCCACATAGGCGGTGTCGAGGTGAACATACGCTCCAGAGGTGGCCTCTTTGATCCAAGACAGAGGCAGCTTTTGGGCGCTCTCTGGACAGTTGAACAGGTCGGCGACCAGGGTGAGGTCTGGGGAGGGGTGAAGTCGGTGCTGCTTGGGGAGAGCGCTGGACACCCTGAGGTCGTGTCCCCGCCGCTCTGCTGTCTGCAAGAGTTGGCTTAAGATCATTTCCCCTCCGCCTTTGGCGGAGGTGGGGTCTAAAAAAGCAAGGTAGTTGATGTTCATGTCGCCTCAGGTTGCCTGACTTTCTCAAAGCCTAGAGGCTCCGTCAATTGGGGGCATTTGTTCGCCCCCTTGACTTGGGCGTACATATGTTCTAAAGTGAACAAAACATCTCACTGGGAGTACACATGTCGCTGACAAAAAAACAATTGGGTATCTTTGAATATATCAAACGATACATTGAGGAACACCAGTACCCGCCGGCTGTCAGGGATATTGCTTCCCACTTCAATTTAGCCAGCGCCGGAGGGGTCCATAAACACCTCAAAAACTTGGTGGAAAAAGGGTACATCTCCTTGGACTCTAACGTTTCCAGGTCGATTCGCATCCTCCACCAAACCGCCTCGGAGCCTTCGATTCGTACCGAATCGGTGGTGGATTCTTCGGTGGTTGAGCTGCCGCTCCTAGGGGCTGTTGCCGCCGGTCAGCCAATTGAACACTTCACCGAAGGGGAAACCTTGGCGTTGCCGGAGTTTATGGTACGCAACCCCCATAAAAGTTATATCCTCAAGGTCCAGGGGAACTCGATGGTCGAAGAAGCGATTTTAGACGGCGACTTTGTGATCGTCGAAAAACGGGATTCGGCGGACAACGGGGAATTGGTGATTGCGATGTTGAATTTCAAAGAAGCGACTTTGAAGCGGTTCTTTAACGAAGGCAACCGGATTCGGCTCCAACCGGCGAATTTCGAGATGCAGCCGATTTACGCCGACCCACGGGAAGTGAGTATTCAAGGGGTGGTTAAAGGGGTGTTGCGTAGCTACTGAGCGAAGCAGTACATTTTTGTTACGCTCATCCTTGGTTGCCCAGGGGGACTGTGGCGTTGTCATGCCCCTGAGGGGCACACAACACCAAGGAGTTTCTAGTGTTGATTCGCCTGTCAGCGCAGCCGCACCCTCAAGGGCGGGCTGCTGAATGACTCCCCAGGGGATTATTTCCAGTTCACCGCCAAGTCAGCGAGTAGCCGGGTGGCCGTTCCAGTCGCTCCTTTATCCGGGTAAAAAGGGATTCGCTCAGCGCTCCACGCCGTCCCGGCGATATCGATATGAGCCCAAGGCACCTTGCCGGCAAAGTGCTGTAAAAACAGCCCGGCTGTGATCATCCCGCCTTCACGAGCTCCCACATTTTTTAAGTCCGACAGGGTCCCTTCAATGTCTTTTTCATAGACCTCATGATGGGGCATACGCCAGACCGGGTCACCGGTTTGGGTCGCTGCCTTTTCGATTTGGCTGGCTAACTTGTTCTGGTTGCACTGATACCCGCTGTTATAGTGACCCAAGGCGACCACACAAGCGCCGGTGAGGGTGGCGACGTCGACCACAGCGACCGGTTCAAATCGTTTCACACCGTAGCTGATCGCGTCGGCGAGGATCAATCGGCCCTCGGCGTCGGTGTTTTGCACCTCAACGGTGGTTCCGTTGAAAGCGGTGAGGACATCCCCTGGTTTCACCGCTTTGCCGTCGGGCATGTTCTCTGAGCTGGGGATCAGAGCAACCACATTAACCTTGGGCTTTTCCTGGGCAATGATCTGCATTGCCCCTAAAACCGCCGCTCCGCCACACATATCGTGTTTCATTTCGTGCATTCCACCAGCAGGTTTCAAGGAAATTCCACCGGCGTCAAAGGTTAAGCCTTTGCCAACGAGCATTAAGGTGGGGGCGTCTTTACTGACATGGTATTCAAGGATATTTAAAAAAGCCGGTTCCTCTGATCCTCGGGAAACACCGAGCAAGCAGCCCATGCCCTCTTTGGCCATCGCCGTTTCGTCCAAAGCCTCAAACATCAGCTCGTGCTGTGTCGCCACTTGTTCACAGGCCGCTTTAAAGTCCGTCGGTTTGAAGTGGTTGCCTGGGTGGTTTCCTAAGTCTCTGGCGAGGTTGGTTGCTTCGGCTCGGTTGAATGCTGATTGGGCCATACCGGCAAGTTTCGGTTTGGCAGCGGCCAGAAAATTGATTTCTTTTAAGGTTGTTGCAGGTTTTTTTTCTACCTTAAACCCTTTGTATTGGTATCGGCCTAAGAAAAAGCCTTCCAGAAACGGCTCAAACTGTTTAGAAAGAAGGTGGCTCGAAGGCTCAGGGATCAGGAAATTCAAGGTCGAAAAACTCACCGATTTGAGGTGTTTGCCTAATTTTCCGCCCAGGCTTCGGGGGTCCGCGTCTTTTGGTGTGCTGACCAAGTAGACTCGCTCTAGTTCGGGGTCATAGACTTGGTGGATACCCGGCGTGTCCAGCTTGACTTCCTGGAGAGACAAGAAACCGGTCCAACGTTGTACAAGGTGAGCAGGCCACCCTTCGGGGACAAGCGGTTGGCCTTTGGGGTCTAAAAAGACCACTAAATTTATTGAAGCCTTTGGACTCTTTTGATGAAACTTCATGCCTTCCTTGGTGAGCAAAAGTGAATAAAAAAACCTGGGATATCGCCAGTATTGAGCAAGCCTATCACGACGTCATTGAACCGATTGGTCGGATCCTAGACCAAGCCCAGAACCTGGGTCTGGCCGGATTGCTTCCTGGCGACGACCCGCTTGCCTTGTATCTTACGTTCATTGAGTCTATCGAACAAGAACTGTTCGTACAATGGAAGATCAAAACCGAACAAGGGATGGACCGGCTCTTGGCCCATCAACGAGGGTTTATCACCCAAGATTTACGGGCGACCCAAGGCTGTTTTGCTCAGTATGCTCGGCTTCGTAAGGCCACTTTGGCGTGCCCTCCGGTATACGGGGATTGCGCTTGGGCAGGGCTGGTGAGTGATCGGGCGATGGACCTGAGTAGCTATCAGACCTTAGAAATCAACCCGGAACAAGGGGCACCTTTTTGGGAATTGTGCCTTGAAATGATGGGCTCCACCCCCCACGAATTGTGGCTAGGGTTGTTGAACCTCTGTGAATTGGGCTCAGGACCTCGGTTCGAACCGCTCGATTTCTTCAAGCCTGGGTTGGCTAGTGGGCCTGGAGAAGAGACTCACCAACGACTGATCAACGCAAAGCAGGCAAAGGCGTACCAAGAAGCTTTAACCGCTTTTTGGGCTCAAAATTCGGGTGGACTGTTCAGTCGGTACGAGGCCTTTTTGTTTCGCCCAGACAAGTCGGGAGACTGGGTTCTTCAAGGGGACAGGTTAGAAAAAACTTGCTCTTTCGAGCAACTCTACGGGGTCGACCGGCCGGTGAAACAACTCTGCACGATGGTTCAGCGTTTTTTAAACCAAGAACCCTATAGCCATATCCTGCTTTGGGGCGCACGGGGGATGGGGAAGTCCAGCTCCGCCTTGGGCTTGATCAATGCCTTCGGGTCCAAAGGGCTGCGGCTGGTAGAGGTCTACCAGCGAGACTTGCAAGCCCTGCCCGCGCTGTTTGAATCCATCCGTGGGGCGAAAGAGCGGTTTGTGTTGTTTTTAGATGACTTTGGGTTTGAGTTGGGCAACCTAGAATACAAATCCCTTAAAAGCGTTTTCGAAGGCTCTTTGGAGCAGATGCCAGACAATTTGTTGATTTTGGCGACGTCCAACAAAAAAGATCTGGTCAGCACCCCTTTGATCGACCCAACCCGCCCCGAAAGCGCCCAGGCTGAAGATGAGGCCCGAGCGCTCGACGATCGGTTTGGATTGAAACTGTTTTTTGAGCGCCCTCAGTTTGAAGATTTAAAGCAGTTGTTTGGCTTTGTGGCGTCTAAATACGCATTGGAAGCCGAGGTCGAGGCCCTCTGGCCGGAATTTTTACGTTTCGCAAGGTTGCATGATCATGATAAACTTTCGGCACGTACTATCGAACAGTTTATTGCAGGGAAAGGGTGAAATCGATTCGGTTGTTGGTTTTTTTGGGGTTTTTATTGAGCTCGGTGAGTGCCGCTTTGGCGGTGTCACCGGTAGATCAGCTCAACCAAATCCGTGAATCCGTTGGCTTAGGGGCCTTGGTGATTTCGCCGGTGCTGACTCAGGCGGCGTTGTCTCAGGCGACTTACCTTGCTCAAGGGAACCCCCCGGACCACCTGCAAATCGAAGGGTACCCGAATTATGTAGCCGAAACCCCACAAGGGCGGGCTGTGGCCGCCGGTTGGCCGACAGCGTTAGTCTACGAGAATTTTTCTATTGGCGAACCGGACGCTCAAGTGAGCTTAGACGAACTGATGTCGGCGATATATCACCGGGCGATTTTTTTAAAGCCTGAGTTAGACCGAGTGGGGTTTGCCCAATTTGGGGAGGGAGAATTCGCTAGTTATGTCTATGTGCTCAGCTCAAGTTTAGCCGCCCAGGCTTGTTTGCCTCTTCCTGAGTCCGACTTGCCCCAAGGGTGTGAGGCGGTCGACCCGCTCAGTCAAGAGGAGTTCCAACTGGCATCCTTAGCGAAACGAAAAACGAACCCCCGCTGGGTTGCCTGGCCCCACCCGAGTCTGCCGGTTGACCCTGTCTTTTACGATGAAGTGCCCGACCCCCTGCCAGACAACGAAGTCTCGGGTTACCCCATTTCGCTAGATTTCAACATGTCCTTGCTCAAGGTGCCTCCTCGGTTGATCAGCTTTGAAGTGTTTGGTGCCAACGGTGAAAAGGTGGAAGCTTTGGACGTTCTAGAGGCGGATAATGACCCGAACGAACGGATGGGGCCCGGGAGTTTTACCTTTTTTCCGGCAGAGCGCCTTCACTGGGGTGAGTCTTACCATGTGGTCTTTAAAGGAAAAGTCGGTGGTCGACCTGTCGAAGTTCGTTGGGCTTTTCAAGTCAAGTCAAGTGCTGGGGAATTGGTCTCGATCAAGGCAGAAGGCGAATGGGTGCGCTTAGACCCCGAACAGGGGTACAGCCTCTATTTGCCTCCGAACTCCGAGCATCCGTTTTTTGGGGATATGGAAGCCTCGGAGGTGGAAGGGCTGGAATTGCAAATGGAGTATGAAGACAAAAATACCCTGGGATTTCGGGCCGCAGCGGTCGATTGTGCCAGGGTACATTTTTCGTTGAGCGGAGGTCGAGCCTTTCATGTCTTGGTCGGCTCCCCAGGGGGTGCGACGTTGTTTGAAAAGCCACCGGTTTGTTATCCAGCAGCGTTAGAAGGACTGCGAGGTTACCGGTTAGTCAGCGGGTTGCAATTGCCGATTGAACAAAGCTTTTTTATCAAGCTCCCTGAGTCGTTGACTCTCTCCCAAGGCCTCACCTGGACCTTTGAGCCGGACTTGCAAGTGGACGCTAAGCAGGTCGCTGAGAACTTGATTCAAGTAAAACTATACGGCCCCGCAGGCGGAGCGGTGCGCTTGATCACTGCAGAAGGAGGGGAGTATAACTTTATGTTGTCGAAAACCCCGAGCCCTTTTGAGTTGTTTGCTCCTTTAAAGGAGCAAACCCCTTAAAGCATCGGCCTTACTTGGCCGGTGGGTCCGGGAAGTGGGCGTCTTCGATCCACAGCGGTTCAATCCGTTGGACTTGACCCCCTCGTTTTTGGAAGTCTTTGATCGCTTGATCCAATTCCTTTTGGGTCGGCGGGCTATTTTGTTTCCGTATTGGCGGTGCTTTTTTCAAGGCCAACTCCCTTTAAGCAAATTTTTGTGCCGCTTGCGACATCTCAATGTCCATGTCCCCTTGAGGGATAATCTCAAGGTTTTGGTAGTACTCTTGAATCGCTTCGGTCTGTGTGTACAAGGTGATGCGAGTTGGTCGGCCCGCTTGGTATTCCCACAGCACATCCGAACTGTGATCTTCCTTGGTTCCGGTCCAATTGATATGGAAGGTCCCTAAGTCCCGGACCGATAGTTTATAGGTTCGATCGGTCATGATGGATAGCTGAATCATCTGGCCCAAGGTTTCTTGGATTCGTTGAAAATCGGTTTCCATAGTCTCTCTTTTGGATGAAGTTGCCGTTGTTCTGTGGTCAAATTTGTCTTCGCTCCCCTCCTTATCGGAGCAGAGGAAAAAATCTTTAATTTTTTTTTGGGCCCCTGAACCCTTGGAGGAAAACCCGAGTGGCAAAGGGTGGATTTTTGAGAAGAACCGCTTTATCCTGAAGCCACACTCTCTCTAAGAGGCCCGGTGAAAAGTCACTTGTTTCTCTGGTTATTGATCTTTCCGCTGTGCGGTTGTTCCCCTACCCCATTGTCTAGCCCCATGGATGTCAAACAGGTACTCAGCCGCTATGAAAACAGGCCGGGTCTTCAGTATCAGGTGATGGGTGCGCAAGGGGTCCTCAGTTCCCAGGCGGTGGGCTTGCGGGATGTCGTGGGCCGGTTACCGATGACTGAGTCGACCGCTCAAATGGCCTATTCGATGTCGAAGGTGATCACGGCAATCGTGGCCTTACGGTTAGCCGACCGAGGGGTTCTTGATTTGGAACGGCCCTTGGTGAGCTATTTAACGGACTTAGAGTACCCGGAAACCTTGAAGCTGCGGCACTTGATCAGCCAGACCTCAGGGCTGCCCAACCCCTTACCTTTTTCCTGGACCCATTTGCCTACCGAGGAACAAGGGTTTGATCACCGAACGGCTCTGCGAGAGGTTTTAGAACAACATACAGGGTTGGGCTTTGAGCCCGGTAGCCAGTACAGTTATTCCAATTTGTCCTATTGGCTGCTCGAGGCTGTGATCGAAGACGTCACCGGTCGCCCCTTTGAACAAGTGGTGGCTCAAGAGGTGACGGTTGTGTTGGGTCTAGGTACCGAAGACTTGGGGTACCAGTTCCCTGATCAGGGCGAGATGGCCAAGGGGTATCTGTACAAATATTCATGGATCAACCTACTCAAAGGGCTGATCCTGCCTAAAGCTTATTACGGCGGCTATGAAGGACGGTGGTTTTGGGTGAAACCTCATCAACTGAACTCCAAAGGTATGGGCGGGGTGATCACGTCGGCTCAGGGGCTAGGGGTGGTCTTAACTGATCTGCTTCAGCCAGACTCCAAACTGCTGAGCCCTCGGGCCAAAGGGTGGTTATTCGAGGTCCAGCAGGACCCTCAGGGGAACCCCTTGCCGATGACCTTAGGCTGGCATGTCCGATTTGAAGCTGAGCAGGTGGCCTTCTTTTATAAGGAAGGAGGCGGAGCCGGATTTCATGGAGAAATGAGGCTATACCCTGATGAGGGCATCGCCTCGGTGGTGTTGAGCAACGAAACGGGCTTTGACGTGAAGAAATTTTTGAACCGCTGCGACCCGGTGTATTTCTAAATGCAACCTGCTGGAACCTTGCTGGTAGACAAAAGAGACTGTTTTGCCCCCTTTAATTCAGGCTGTTCAACAGGCTCCCGGTCTCATCGTTTAGGTCGCAGGGACGTCTTCCCAAGGTCTTTGTCTACCGAAGGGTGCCATGGTAAGGGAAAGGTTGCGGCGCCGTGGCTTAGCTTTAAATTTACGAACCTACCTGTGTTGAGATGAACGCCTATAAACTCACCGGCTTTGCAGCAGCGATTGGCTCAGCTTTGATCGCTGGGTCTACGGGGCTCTTTGTCCGGCAGGTTGATCTCAGCGGGGAGGGGATTACCTTTTTCCGGCTGGCGGTTGGCTTGGTGTTTTTGTTGGCCTTCATGGGGGCTCGCCAGAAGTTTCAGGCCGTTTCTTTTGACCGCTCCTTCGCTGGTTTGGTGGGGGCAGGGGTCTGTTTGTCGTTGGTGATACTTTGTTATATCCATGCGATTAATCATACCTCCCTGTCGAAAGCTGTCTTTTTGTTGTACCTGGGCCCTTTGTTCGCATTGTTGTTGTCTTGGCGGTCTGGGGAGTCGCCCTCTTGGGGAAGTTCCTCTGCTTTAGCGATGTCTGTTGGGGGCCTTGGTTTGCTGGTTGGTTTTGATTTTAAAACAGGCTCAGGGCCCGAAACCCAGGGGATTCTTTGGGGCCTCGGCGCAGCCTTGAGCTACGGTTTGTATATCCAGCTGAACCGCCGCTTACCAAGCCAGTTGTCGGTTTATAACCGAACATTGGTGCAACTGTTGGTAGGGGCTTTTGTAATGACCCCTGCCTTGGAGGTCGGTGAACTCGCTCGCTTGGATAGCACGGATCTCGGGTGGTTGACCGGGATCGGCTTTTTTCACGGATTCTTGGCGATTCTCCTGGTTGTTGTGGCGATCAGTCGGTTGAAAACCGCTGAATATGTGACCTTATCTTATTTAGATCCCTGGGTTGCCGCTTTCATAGGTTATGGGGTCTATGATGAGTCGTTAGGTGGAGCTCAGATGGCAGGAGGGCTGTTGATTTTATCTGCAGGGATGATGCAGCTGCGCTTGTCGAGCGAATCAAAAGGGCGAACAAAAAGGAATAAACAGGAAAATTGAAGCGGGGGAGTCTGCAGAGGGGGACAGGGGCCCGAAGGCCCCAACCGGAATTAACCGATTTTGTTGAAGAGCATGAAAGCAATCAACAAAGCGTAAATAACCAAAGACTCGATCAAAGCAAGACCGATGATCATTGGGGTAAAGACCTTGTCAGAAGCGCCTGGGTTTCGAGCGATCCCTTCAAGAGCCGCAGCACCAACCAAGCCCTGGCCAACACCGCCGCCAGCAGCAGCGATACCAATTGCCAAACCGGCGCCTAAAGCCAAACCTAATTCTTTGAAGCTGCTTGCGTCAGCAGAACCTTCAGCAGCGAAAGCCGCAGCAGGAGCGACGAGTGCTAAAAGCACAAATGCGATTTTTTTGAACATCTTGTTGTCCGTGTATCTGTAAGTTTAATGGTCGTGAGATAACGCCATTTGAAAATAGACTAGTGTCAAGAGTAGAAAGACAAAAGCCTGCACAAAAGAAACAAACAGCCCAAGCCCTAAAAAGGGAAGAGGCAGGAGCAAAGGAAGGATGCCAAAAAAGACAGCGCCAACCATGTGGTCTCCGGTGATGTTTCCAAACAAACGCAAAGCCAGAGAAACTGGCCTTACCATGTGGCTGATCAATTCAATAGGGAACATTAGCCAAGCTAACCACCAGGCAGGCCCCATGAAATGTTTAATATACGAAAACCCATGAGTCTGGATGCCAAGGACATGGGTAAGGATGAAGACGATCAGCCCCAATACGATAGTAACGTTAAATTCTTCAGTAGGCGGTACAAAGCCGGGGATCAAGCCAACCAAGTTGTTGGTCAGGATGAAGATAGCTAAGCTGCCGGTCAGCCAAAAGAGCCCTTTGGCTCGGTCGCCGATGGACGCTTTGGTGAAGTTGAATAGCCCGCCAATCAGCAGTTCCACGATCGAGGAAAAGTCTAGCTTTCCCGAAGGTACGATCTCGGTGCTCGCTCGCAGTTTGGCTCCGCCAACAAAGGCAAAGACAATCAGTACGGCTGAGGTGAAAAGTAAGTTCACCCCAAGGTGAGGGTCAACCCCAACAGATTCGAGGGCGTGATTGACAGGTTGGGCTAAAGAGCCCCAAGCAAATTCGTTCGCTGACATCAGGTCGTTTATTGTTGTTCTTCTGTGGGTTGCTCAGGGGCCGTTGAAGCCCGAAAGAAACTGGTCAGAAGCATAATCAAAAACAAGGTTGAAAGGCCAGCCATCACGCCCCAAAGGTCTACTTTAAAGTAGAGCAACGACACAATCAAGAAGGCCATTGATAAGCCAAACTTGAGCAGGTAAAACGTCACAATGGGGCCCCGGGGCTGGCCGGGTACAAATAATCGGGCCAACAAATACTGAGACATGTAGAAGTTGAAGGCCACAACAATGCATCCTACTAAGGCCCCCTTCGCAAAGTCAAGCCCAAAGGCGAGTTCTCCGCTACCGATTACGATAGCAAAAAGAACCAATAAGGAGAGGTTGATTTTCTTGAGTCGAGCCGCCTCGGCGGGGTTTATTTCATTCAGATTCATCAGGGGGGGTGCCTTTATGGTCGTTTTTAAGCTTATTTAAGGTGACTATCATCGCCCGGAAACCTGCCGCGATGCCGCAGAAAAACCAAAAAAACAACATCCAAGGGGCAGTATCTAACCAAAGGTCTAAAAAGTAGCCGATCGCTGCTCCACAGCCTACGGAGAGGCCGATCTCGATTCCAACCGAAGAATATTCTAATTGTTGAAACCACTTGGAAGAGGGATTTTTTTTATTTTTTTTCATCCTTCGTGGATAGTTGTTTGGCGGGGGTTCGTCAAGGGTTGTGCTAGGCGCTCTAAAGCTAAATCGCCTGTTTATGGATATCAGGTCTTTGCAAAGGTTACGTCGCCGTTTATACTTCAAAATTCTTGGGGGAAAACAATGAACCAAACAGCAGACGCTTTGCCAACTCAACTCATCGCCTTTTTGACGTCGATCACCGACCCGATGCTGCTCTTCAGCAACGAGGGCGAATTGATTTGGGTGAACCAGCCTTTTTGCCGAGTGGTCGGCCGGAGGGAAGGGACCTTGCTGCATCGCAACTTGTCGGATGTTCTAGAGGCTGGCGATTCAAGGGTTTTCGAAGCAAGTTTGCAACAGGCACTCAAGGGGCAACATGCACCGGTTCAAATCGAGGTGACCTCTGCGCTCAGCGGGGACAACCTGCTGATGGATTTTAATTTTTCCCATATCAGCCAGCAAGATCAAACCTTCTTGATGGTCCGAGCTGACATCGACGAGCAAGAGCATGCTCGATTCATGCAGTTTGATGAAGAAACCTACAAGGGGCTGCTGAACGCCGTCCAGTCCGGAGTCTTGATCTTAGAAAAAGACCAAATCCAATATACGAACGAATACTTTTGTGAACTCTCTGGGTTCAGCGCTGAGGAACTGCTGGGGCGTCATTTCTTTGATATGATTCACCCCAATGATGTCCAATCCTTCAGCGAAGCCTATAGTAAGCGAGGCCAAGGCGGGATTGGCGACGATGAATATGAATTCCGAGTTCGAAACCAAGACGGCTTGGTGACCTATGTCTATATGGTCTTGGGGGAATTGAATTTAAAAGGCAGGGCGTTGCAGGTCGCGAGTGTGCATAACGTGACCATGCGCAAGCTCGCAGAAGAAGACAAACAAAACTATTTCAGGCAGTTACAAGATCAATTAGAGTATGTCGATAACCTGATTGAACGGCTGCCCCTTGGGGCTTGGATCATCGACTTTCTACCTTGTGACAAGGAAGATCCCAACCCGCTCTGCAATAGGCTGCACAAGGAACTGGGGTTTGCGATTTCGATCCGACGAGCCAATGAAGTCTTGTGCCAGATGTTAGGCTATTCACAGCAGGAGATGGTGGGGAAATCCATCTTGGACCCGATGTTTGTGGACGAGGCGAATGCAAAGGTTTTCTTGGACGCTCTGATTGCCCGTCGTTTAGGTAAGCGAGGTAGTTACGAAGTCAGCATGAGGCACCAAACAGGGCATAATATCCCCATCTTGCTTGAAGCGATCCCGACAACCTTCCACCCTGAAACTGGCGAAGCCGTCCAGTCCATCGGGTTGATGGTGGATTTAACAGAGCGAAAGGCTTGGGAATCTGAGTTGCAGCGGTTAAACGCTAAGCTGTTAGAATACTCGAAAACCGATGCGTTGACCGGGCTTTCGAACCGCCGAAGCTTTGATGAGTTTCTCTCCAAAGAGCGAGCGAGAGCGCTACGGGAAAAGTGGGAATTGAGCCTGGTCATCATCGATATCGATTTCTTCAAAAAATATAACGACGGGTATGGACACCTTAAAGGGGATGATTGCCTGCGTAAGGTATCGGCGGCGTTCTCGAAAACTGTGAAGCGGGAGATCGATTTGCTCGCTCGGTATGGCGGTGAAGAATTTGCAGTGGTGTTACCGTCGACCGGGATCGAGGGGGCGACCATTTTAGCAGAGCAGCTCAGGAAAGCGGTCTTAGACGCAGAAATCCCTCATGAATTCTCATCTGTTGGCCCCTATGTCACCATCAGTTCTGGAGTCGCAACGATGCACGCAGGAGAAAATATCAGTGGGGATAAGTTGATTGTTTTGGCTGATGAGGCATTATATCAGTCCAAAATGGATGGTCGAAACCGGGTTACGCAGGCGCTGCGAACTCACAGCGCCGCCAATCCGTAACAGGCTTTTTTAAGCGGCGATCAGCTTGTCTAGCTCGCCGTTTTGGTACATCTCAGTCACGATGTCACAACCACCAAGAAACTTTTCGTTGAAGTATACTTGTGGCAAGGTCGGCCAGCTAGAGAAGGTCTTGATTTCGCTGCGGATGATTTCGTCTGATAAAATATCAAAGGTGCTGAAATCTGCACCGAGCCGTTTGAAAATCTCAACAACTTGAGCCGAAAAACCACACTGAGGCAACAAGGCGTTCCCTTTCATAAAGATAACCAGCTTGTTTTCGCTGATCATCGTCTGGATCTGGTCCTTGGCATTGAACGGAGTGGCTGGTTTGGCGAGTTTGATTTCGTTTGATTGCTGCATGAGGTCGTTTACGGAAGGCTGGTTTGAATCGAGAGTGCGTGGATTTCTTCTTTCATGGCGTCACCAAGCGCTGCATAAATCATTTGGTGCTGCTCAATTAAGCTTTTGTCCGCAAAGGCACTAGAGGTCACGTGAACTGAATAGTGGTTTTGCTGGCCCGTCAAATCTTCGACTTGGGCCTCGCTACCTGGGATACCGGCCAATAACTTGGCCTGGACTTCGCTTGGGGTTGCCATTGTTTTTATAGATAGAGATTTAAAATATATGTTAAGGTACCCTGTTTAAAAAAAGGGGTCAACCCTTGGGGTTATTTTCCTGGATACCTTTCGATTCGGTACTTAAAAAGGAATTCAAAAAAGGCCGGTTGGTCCAGAGGGTCTTGATCAAACCGAAACAGATGGCTGGGGCATTTACAGTCGGAGCAGCCAAAGCCTATGATCTGTTCGTCTGATAGAGGCACCAGATCCTGGGCTAAGAGACACTCCAAATCTTCTTGAGTGCGGATCGGTAGCGCAGCGTGGTGCTTTGCTTGGGCCCGGAGGTGGTCAATATGCCAGTGGGGCTTTTTTTTGAGTCGCTGATGGCGGGCGAGCCGCTGGTCAAGGTTTTGGGCAGCAGAGCCGACATACAGGTAATAGCCGGGCGCAAAGGTTTTGACCCCTAGCTTGCCAATCTCGATTTCTTTGGGTTGATCCAGGTGCATGAGATAGAGGTAAGAACCCTGGTTGTGTGCCTCCTTTTCGAGCAAGTCCCAGCGAACCGGGAGGGACTGAGTTTCCTCTGAAAGAACCAACTCCTTGTCTGTCGAAACTGCCAAGGCCAAGACTTCCAGTTGGTCTTTGTGCTCCAAAATCGCCTGGGCAAAGTCCAAGTCGGTGTGCCAGTCGGGGACAAACTGCTCTAGCCCTTGTTTGCCAACTAAAAAAATCACCACTGGCTTGGGGCCGTCTTGCGGGGAAAGTTCGGCAAGCTCCTTCACGTGTTTGACCGCTCGGGAGCTGGGTGCGTCCGGGAACATCGCCGTGGTCCGGGAAAACAAAGTGCAGCTTTTCACTTCACCGAGCCGCTGGACCCCCTCTTTTTCTAAGAGCAAATCAAACCGGCTGTGCCCGACTTTATGTTCCCGTTTTTTGACTCGCCATCCGCAGAGTTCGGGGACCTTCCCTTGGTTGATCAAATACTCTGCAAAATCATTGGCGGCATGGGTGTGCAGGCAGATGGCGCTGTCCCCTTGGAGGATCCCGACAGCCCGCCAGTCCATCCGGCCCTTGGATTCGGCGGTGGACTGAACGAAAAGAGTCACCCCTTCAAAGAGCAACTCACTGAGTCGGCCAGGGTTGGAGAGATAGACCTCAATTTCTTTGCCCTCTAGCTCGGCGTGGACCACAAAACGGTTAGGCCGCCTCAGGAAACGGGCTTCTTGGAGCTCAGAAAACAGGCGCATGTTACTTCTTAAGTGCCGAGTGAGCGATCAAGAACGCCCCTTTGATCATCACAATGAGGCCCAATACATTGGCCAAAATATGCAGCCGGGTGAACGTCATCCGCAGCGGGTTGTCTTTAGGGGTGTTTTCAAAGGAGCCAATTTGGGTGATCAAATCGGTGGTTTGAGGCAGTAATACAAACCACTGATAGCCATTGATCAATACAGCGATTCCTAAGATAGCGATCAGCAGTTTGGAGGCCTCTTTGCCTTCGAGCGCCAAGTAGCTCAGCAGGGCTATGAAAGTCACCGTAAACAAAACCGGGTAATAGATAGGGAACAAAAAACCCACAATATGAGCCGCTTGGTCTCGGCTCAGTTGGCCAAAGACTCGAGGGGTCACTAAAAAAGCAAAGCAGCCCATGCCGCCTACCCATAGGGCCAGGGAGAATTGATAGGTGATTTTGAATAGGCTGTTCATAGGGTCTCGTCGAAATGAAAGTTCTGCGCTCAGGGTTTGGCCCAACCTACGAGGTCCAGGTTGTTTGGGCAAGGGTGAGTCAACGAAGTTGGTAAGGAATCCACCAAAGCGCAGAGTAGGCATATTCCTTGTATTACTTTTGAGGTAATCTCAAGAATTGGACCCTATGTTTAAGTTTTCTATGCAGACCGCTTTGGACGTTCGAGGCAAGCAGGAGAAGGTCAAAATGAAAGAAATGGCCTTAGCTTTGGCGGACCAGCAAGCGCTGGAAGCCCAACTGAGCCAGATTGATCAGGACGTGGATGACTCCAGTAATCAGCTCGATCAGCAAAAACATGGGTCAAGTTTCTCAATTGATCAATTCCGGTTTATGGATCAATTTCGACAAAAAAAACGGCTGGAGCGGGGGCAGGTTGTCGCCAAACACAAAGAGGCTGCGGCTGAGACTGAGGTCAAACGACTGAGTTTGGTGGAGTCGTCGAAAAACAGAAAAACCTTGGAAATCTTGCGAGACCGAGAATTGAGCCGATTTCAGGCCAAACAAGTAAAATTTGAGCGGGAATTCGCCGATGAGGTCGCTTCTAACCAGTTTGTACAACAACACAGATGAACCGTAATCAACCGAGCCACCTTGGGGTGTTCTTTTTGCTTTTTGCCCTTTGTTGCACTGCCCAACCTGCGTTGGGGATGGATAAAGCAAAAAGCTGGGTCAACAACCTGAGACCGGGAACCTTCTCCACGAATGGGGATGCGTCCTCAGATGCCGAGGGAAACCGGGAAAAAACAGAATTTTCTGAATCAGATGTGAAAGTTTTGATCCAGCTCCAAGCTCGAGAAGCGGCGCTGAAAAAAAAGGAAGAAGACTTTGCCAAGCGAACCGGTGAATTGAAGTTGCTTTCCCAGCAGATCGAGCAAAAGTTAGATCAAATGCGAGGCTTAGCCGGGAAAATCGAAGACATGAGGCAGCAACGTAAGCAGATGGACGAAAAGGACGTGACGCGGATGGTTAAATACTATGAGACCATGACCCCTGACAGTACCGCGTCCTTTTTTAATCAAATGGACCGGGTCACAGCGATGCACCTATTGATGCGGATGAATCCTCGAAAGGCTTCAGCAGTGATGCAACTCTTAGAACCAAAGGTCGCGGTGGAAATCACCGAGAACGTTACCCGATTTAAGAAAAATCGGTCGGAATTGAAGTAGGAAGTTTAACCCAAGTTTTTGCTCAGGGCTCTCAGGGACGAGAGCTGAAATCCCCAAGGTAGGGAGTATTCATGAATGTAGGTCAAAGCAGTCTTAAGCTCAAAGGAAACGTACAAACTGAAACCCAAAAACAGCCGCTAGCGGTTGAAATGGCAAAATTTACCGGCCAGATGGTAGAAGCCGAAGGAGATTTAAATTTCTCTCGGCTGACCAGCGCTCCAGCCGCTAAGGTGGATACGGCCAAAGAGCTGTTTGAAGACAAAAAAACCAAAAAACAGTTGGACCAAGAGCGGTCTCAAGACTCGATGATCGCTACCTATGTGGCTGATCACAAAACCCAACAAGCGAAGATGCAAACCAGTTGGTCAAACCGACATGTGGAAGAAGGGTTGCAAGGACGTAAATTGGTCAACCAGGCGAATGAAGTGCGGCTACGAAAAGGGATCGATGAGATTCAAGGACGGTCGGCTGAAGAAATTATGGATAAAAAACTGATGGCAAAAAAGGGCCATTTGTTTAATCCCGGTTTGGCCAAGGCGGCTGGTGAGAACACTCCCAAAGCTCAGTTTACTGAACCCAAAGGGATGGAACCGAAGCAAGGGGCGGAGACCCCATCGAGCTATAACCCGAGCTTATCAAACCCCACCAGTGCACCCACTGCTGACCAGCAGCAACGAGCGGGTCAACAAGCTTTTGACGCCATGCGAGCGGTAAAGACCGAGGCGGGCCCCAAAGCCGAGCCTAAGGTAGCGAGTAAAGTCGAAGGTGCCCAAGGGCTGACGAAGGCGAATGCAACGTTGAGCAAAGCCCCTGTTTCCGGGTTTAAAACCGGAAATACTGATATGGCGAGCCTCAACCTAGGGGACAACAAAGCGGCGGTAAATAAGCTGGCTTTGAAGGAAAACAGTCCTAAGGAAGTGCCGACTCAAAAGTACACCTCTAAGATGGAAACCAAAGAGCTGAGCCAAAACATCAAGATGATGTATAACGCCGAAAAAACCGAAATGACCTTGAAGCTGAAACCCGAACATTTGGGTAAAGTAGAAATCAAGCTGAGCAAAGCGGGAGAACAGCTCAATGGAAAAATGCGGGTGGATTCGGTAGAAGCCAAAGAGGCGATGCAACGGGCCTTGCCTGAATTGAGAGAAAACCTCTTAAATCAAGGCATCCAGGTGGACCAGTTCACTATTGATGTCAATGACCAAGGGCAAAACTCCTTTGCAGACGCTCAAACCGGCAGTGGCCAGTCGAACCAACAAGGCCCACAAAATGCATTTTCTCAACCAGGGGACTCAAGTTTAGAACCTCGATTAATGACGGAGCCCACAGCCCCGCAGAGGCAAGAAACAGTTTCCAACGATAATCTCAACATTTACGCTTAACCCACTCGGAGACGATTGTGACTCTTGATGCAACTCGGTCCACCTTAGCCAATTCCTCGTCTGTACTGCGAGACAAAGCGGTGCATTCTGGCAAGGGGAATGGAAAACTGGAAAAAGACGACTTTATGAATCTTTTTCTTACTCAAATGAGCAACCAGGACCCAACCAGCCCTATGGACAGCGCTGGTATGACCGCTCAAATGGCCCAGTTAGGTTCGATGGAACAGTTACAGAACCTCAATAAAGGCATGGAGACCTTGAATAAAACCCAGGCTTCGGCGGCTAGTTACCAGGCGCTGAACTTTATTGGGAAAGATGTCCAGATGGACGCTGGCCAACTACAGTTGTATCAAGGTGGTGGTCAACCGGTGTACTTTAACTTGGACCAAGAGGCCTCGAATGTCCGGATTTCCATTGAAGGGGCCGATGGCTCTCCGGTTCTTAATGAACCTTTGGGTGTCACGGCGGCCGGAAAGCATCAGTATGTTTGGAATGGTTTAGATGACAAAGGCACGACGATGGCCGATGGGTCTTATAAAATTCGGGTCTTCTCCGAAGCTGTTGACGGCACGAAGAAAGAAGTGAGCGCTTACAACAGCGGTCGGATCAATCAGGTTGAGTTCAAAAATGGTGAGGCATATGTTGGCGCTCAAGGTCGCCAGTTGCCTCTATCGAAGATTCGCTCAGTGGATAATTCAAGCCAGCGAACTTTTGGTGAAGCCAAGCCTTTATCAATACAAAAAGATTTAAACCCTTTGGGGCCGATCACCAAGGCAGAAAAATAAATTGGGCAAGGATGCCATAATACACCGCCTTTTAAGGGCGAATCACGGAGGAAAATCAGTATGATCGGATCGTTATATACAGGCGCGAGTGGCGTAAAGGCTCACTCGAACGAAATGACGGTGACTGGTTCTAATATCGCCAATGTGAACACGGTTGGATACAAATTCAACCGGGTGAACTTTGAAGATTTGGTGGCCACATCGCTCGCAGGTGGAGATAAACTGGGTAAAGGGGTCAACATCGCCAATATCCAAAATATCCAGACCCAAGGCTCTTTTGAAAGCTCGGAAAACGAAACTGACCTGGCGATCGATGGGAACGGGTTTTTCACTGTCAAAGACAAAACCGGCCAGACGCTATACACCCGAGCCGGCCAGTTTGACTTTGATAAAAATGGCTTCATGACCACCCAGGATGGGAAGTTTTTACAGGTTAAAGACGTGAACCCTGACACCGGGGCGTCGGTCGGCGCCATGAAAAAGATCAATATTTTGGACCAAATCGACCCACCAACCCCGACGGGAAACGGTGTGAAAGCCGGGACCGGGATCAACTTGGTGGCGAATTTGGATTCGAATGTCAAAGAGCCTCAGTTGCCGATAGACTACGATAATGTCACCGCAGAGATGTACAATTTTTCCTCTTCAGTGACGGTCTATGATGAAAAAGGCCAGGAACATTCGGTGAACGTGGTGTTTCGAAAACTGGCGGACAAACCGGACGACATTGACCCGGCAACAGGTCAGCCTGTGCCTGGGACTGGTTTTAAAAACCAGTGGCAGTGGATGGCTTTAGCGCCCGGTGAAGACTTAGCCGGTGGCATCCCCGGAACCATGAAGTCTGTCGGTGGCGGGTTCATGCAGTTTGCTCAAGACGGCCGATTAGTCAAAGACATTTCTGGCGAAATGGTTCAGCCTCCTTTACCGGCCGGTGCGGCCCCAGGGACACCGCTTCCTCCGGTGACCATGCAGCGAGCCGAGCGGGTTGATGGCACACCAGCACAAATTGATTTTACCTTCAAAGGCTTTGAAACCGCTCAGAAGATCGGGCTCACCTTTGGTAAAGGGAGCAACCCTGATGACCCACTCGATACTCGAACGGGTGTTGAAGGCATCACTCAGTTTGCCAATGATTATAAATTAATCACTGCCAACGCCGACGGGATGAAATCAGGCAAGATTGAGTCGATCTTCATCAAACAAGACGGAACCATCGAAGGAAGCTTTGATTCTGGAAACTCCAAGGCCCTAGGCCGAGTGGTGTTAACGGACTTTAAAGCGAAAGAGAAGTTAGCTCAGTTAGGTAAGAACCTCTACAAAGAGACCTTCGAATCTGGCGCTGCGATTGAAAACGATCCAGGTAAAAACGGTTCAGGTACAGTGAACTCAAAAACCTTGGAACGATCAAACGTGGAATTGTCCAATGAATTTGTGAATATGATTGAAGGGCAACGTGCCTTCCAAGCAAACGCAAAGACGGTGACCACTTCAGACGAAGTGCTTTCGGACATGATTCAAATGAAGCGTTAATTGATTTAACGCCCCCAGATCCATCAGGACCGCCTGCAGCGTCCTGGTGGTGTTTGCACAAAAAAAAGCCGCAAATCTCTTTTGGAGGTTTGCGGCTTTTTTTGTTTGTAGGGCTCTTGGTTTAAAAGAGCACGCTGATCGAATCGCCGTTGTGAATCCGGCTGATCGCCTGGGCAAACAACGGAGCGACTGATAAAATCTTAATTTTCGGGCACAAAGCTGCTTTATCTGCCACCGGGATACTGTTGGTGACGAGCAGTTCGTCAATTTGGCTGTTGTTGATCTTTTCGATCGCATCGCCGCAAAGCACCGGGTGGATGATTGCTGCGGTGGTCGAAAGGACACCGTGGTCTTTTAAGAAGGCCGCCGCTTTGACTAAGGTGCCACCCGAAGCGACTTCGTCGTCAATGATCAAGGCATGCTTGCCCTTTACGTCGCCGATCAGGTGTGTTGGGACGACGTCATCACTGTTGCCTAGCCGGCGTTTGTCAATGATCGCCATAGGAAGGTTCAGCTTGTTCGCAAATCGGCCGAGGTGCTTGGCTTCCCCGACATCTGCGGCAACGATCACATAGTTGTCTAAATCTCTTTTTTGGAGCAAGTGATCACAAATCACGTCGGTGGCCATCAATTGGTCGACAGGTACATCAAAAAATCCCTGGATCTGCGGGCTGTGAAGTTCCATGGTGAGGAAACGATCTGCGCCAGCAGTTTGCAACATTTTCGCCATCAGCTTGGCGGTGATCGAAATCCTTGGCTGGTCTTTTTTATCACTACGGACATAAGGCAGGTAAGGGATCACCGCGGTGACACGAGCCGCTGAGCTGTGACGCAGGGCATCGAGCAAGATGGCTGTTTCTAAGATATGATCACTGACCGGCGGGGTCGAGGTTTGAATCACAAAGACATCAGCTTCCCGGACGTTGTCTAAGACCCGGACCAACATGTTTTCATTAGAGAAGGTGATGACTTCAATCTCGGAGATTTCCTTAGACATAAGTTGGCAGATTTCCTCTGCGAACCCACGGTGAGATCGGCCACTGATAATTTTAAGTGGACCCTGCATAGCGATTCCTTTGGCGAGTGATCAAAAGTTTTTTTGAATTTCTCAGCCTATCGAAACCGCAAGATTTGGTCAAAGCTTCGAAGGAAAAAACCTGAATTCGGGGATCAAGGCAGGTCGAAGGCGATCACGTTCAGCGCCTTATTTTCAGCCAAAGAAATCCGAATTTCGTCACCGAGGTTGGTTTTGACGACATCGAGGGAGCTGTCAAAGCTCAAAACGTAACCGTCCCGGTCGGGGACAATCACAATCTCGTGGCGAGAAGAGACGATACCGCTGGAAAATTTTAGCGGTCGTTTGAGGTTTGGGAACAAGACTCGAAACCCGAAGGCTTCCAGTTCGTTGGAAAAGGGGCTACCGCCTGCGTTATAATGCCACGCGTGGCTGCCCATGCCGGTACAGACCAAAACCCCAGAACAATTGAAGTCTTCGGTCATCCCGTTTTGGGAAAGGTGAAGTTCGCAGGTTCGGTAAGCGAGGGGCTGGCCAAAGTACACTTCGTTGAGCGCAAAACTAGGCAGTTTTTCACCGTTGACTTCCGCCTGAAGCCGGTTCCATTGTTCAACCCGGAAACGGCCCTCGACCAGATCAGCAAAATGGGCATCTAAGTTAGTGCGGTTGATTTGAGTCAGCGCTCCGTAGCTACCAAAACCCGCTTTGGGTTTATAGTCAGAGTTGAGGCCTAACAAAGTCGCTTGGTCAAACAGCTTGGCGCAGCTTAAAAAGGTGCCATCGCCGCCGACAGAAAGGACCAAATCCTTAGCGGTGGGCGCTATTTCGTTGATTTGGCTTTCTCGTAAAAACTGGATCGGTTGGTTGTGCTGAGCGGCCAAGGACTCCAGCGAGTCGATAAAGGCCCGTTGGTTCTCAGCGCTCTTGTGGATCGCAGATTGTTTGAAAGGGCTGAGCCGATTCATTCGGCTCGCCCGCTCATGGTTGGACTGATGAAACTCCAGTTCCGACCGTTTTAACACACAAAAGATTCGTTCGAAGGGTTTCAAATTTGCCCAGTTACGAAAGAATGTCTTTGAGTTTATCCATGAACCCTTGCTTCATTGGCGTGGTGTTCTCGCCGCTGATTGATGCAAATTGTTCGAGGAGCTTTTTCTGCTCTTTATTGAGGTTGGTCGGCACTTCCACAATGATGTGGGCGTAGAGGTCCCCTCGGTCTTGTCGTTGGAGCTTTTGGATTCCTTTGTTCCTCAGCCGGAAGACTTGTTGATTTTGCGTCCCTGGCTTGATGGTAACTTTCGCTCGACCCGACAAGGTCGGCACTTCAATCTCGCTACCTAAAGCGGCTTGAGTGATGCTGATCGGAACGTGGCAAGCAATGTCGTATCCGTCTCGCTCGAAAATCGCATGTTCAGCGACCCGAATGATCAGGTACAAGTCCCCTCGAGGTCCACCACCGACACCGGCTTCGCCTTCCCCTGTCAGTTTGACACGAGCCCCTGTATCTACCCCTGGTGGGATGGAAACTTTGAGCTTCTTGCGTGCATTGACACGGCCACGGCCATGACAAGTAGCACAAGGGGTACGAATGATTTTTCCAGTTCCTCGGCAGTTTGAACAAGAAGTTGCGACAGAAAAGAAACCCTGCTGGATGCGCTGAGTTCCTGACCCGGAACAGACTGAACAAACCTCGACGTCTTTGCTTGTTTTTGCCCCGCTTCCACCACACTGACCACATTCCTCTAGTCGAGGGATCACCAGTTCGGTGGAATAACCAAAGGCAGCTTGCTCGAAGCTGAGCTCCATGTTGTAGCTCAGGTCAGAACCTCGCTCACCACGGGTGGACCCGCCGCGACGAGAACCTCCGCCTCCGCCACCACCAAAAAAGTCTGAGAAAACATCTCCAAAAATATCGCCGAAGCCGCCAGCCCCCTCAAAGGGATTGCCACCACCACCGGCGCCCATGTTGGCACCTGAGTGACCAAACCGGTCGTATTGGGCTCGTCGGTCCCCATCGCTGAGGACTTCGTAAGCCTCACTGACTTCCTTAAACTGTTCTTCCGCCTTGGCGTCTCCCGGGTTTTTATCGGGGTGACACTTTTGAGCTAGTTTACGGTAAGCCTTTTTGAGTTCTTCTTTCGAAGCGGTTTTGGAAACCCCAAGGGTTTCGTAATAATCCCGTTTTGACACGCGGTTTGCCTGGTTGGTCCTGCCCCTTTGAAAGGGGCAGGAAGGGTTTTAGGTTAGTCTTCTTTGATTTCTTCGAAGTCAGCATCAACGATGTTATCATCGTCTTTCTTAGCTTTTTCCTTGGGCTCTTCGTCCGCTCCGGCTGCGCCTGCGCCTGCAGCTGGATCTTCTTGAGGTTGACCGGCGCCTGCTGCCGCTTCTTGTTTGTACAGCGTCTCAGAGGCTTTATGGAACGCTTGGGTCAGCTTCTCAGTGGCTGCTGTGATGACCTCAGCGTCGTCCCCTTCGATGGCTGTCTTGCACTCAGCCAAGGCTTCTTCAATCGCTGCTTTCTCGCCCGCTTCTAGCTTGTCACCAGAGTCAGCCAGGATTTTTTCCGATTGGTAAACCAAAGAGTCTGCTTGGTTTTTCGCTTCAATGGCCTCACGTCGCTGCTTGTCTGCGTCAGCAAACTGCTCAGCTTCTTTAACCATGTCGTCAATTTGTTCGTCCGACAAGCCGGAAGAGGCGGTGATCTGGATTTTTTGTTCCTGACCGGTGCCGAGGTCTTTGGCCGATACGTGAACGATCCCGTTCGCGTCGATGTCAAAGGCAACTTCGATTTGTGGGACACCTCGAGGAGCCGGTGGAATCCCGACAAGTTCAAAGCGGCCTAAAGTCTTGTTGTCTGCAGCCATCTCTCGTTCCCCTTGGACCACGTGAATGCTTACAGCAGGCTGTGAGTCCGTCGCGGTTGAGAAGATTTGGCTCTTTTTGGTGGGGATGGTGGTGTTTCGCTCGATCAATTTGGTGGTTACACCACCCAAAGTCTCGATCCCTAGAGAAAGAGGAGTCACGTCTAAAAGCAACACGTCTTTGACGTCACCAGCCAAGACACCGCCTTGAATCGCTGCACCGATGGCAACCACTTCGTCTGGGTTTACACCCCGGTGAGGGGCCTTGCCAAAGAAGGACTCAACGGTTTCAACAACCTTAGGCATTCGGGTCATCCCGCCAACTAAGATCACCTCAGCGATTTCGCTGACAGTAACCCCAGCATCTTTCAATGCCGCTTTCATTGGCTCAAGACAGCCTTGGATCAAATCGTCGGTCAGGGCTTCCAGCTTCGAACGAGACAGTTTTACGTTCAAGTGCTTGGGTCCGCTTTGGTCGGCGGTGATAAAAGGCAGGTTGATGTCAGTTTCGTTGGAGCTAGAAAGTTCGTGCTTTGCCTTTTCAGCCGCTTCTTTGAGTCGTTGTAACGCCATTTTGTCGCCACGAAGGTCAATGCCTTGCTCTTGCTTGAAGGTATCAGCTAACCAGTCGATGATTCGAAGGTCAAAGTCTTCACCACCTAAGTGGGTGTTACCGTTGGTTGACTTGACCTCAAAGACGCCGTCACCGATTTCTAAGACGGTCACGTCAAAGGTACCGCCACCTAAGTCAAAGACAGCAATGAGCTCTTCTTCTTTTTTGTCCAACCCGTAGGCCAAAGCGGCAGCGGTTGGCTCGTTGATGATCCGCTTCACGTCCAAACCAGCAATTTTGCCGGCATCTTTGGTCGCTTGTCGCTGGGCATCGTTAAAGTACGCAGGAACGGTGATGACCGCTTCAGTTACAGGCTCACCTAAATAGTCTTCGGCAGTTTGCTTCATTTTTTGTAAAATAAAGGCACTGATTTCCGCCGGAGAATAGGCTTTTGAGTTCGCTTCGACCTGAGCCAAACCACCACTGTTCTTGGTGACGGTGTAGTTTAGATTTTTGAAGTCCCGTTGGACAGAATCAGAATCAAACATTCGACCAATCAAACGTTTCGCCGCAGAGATGGTTCGGTCGGGGTTGGTGATTGCTTGTCGACGAGCTACCTGGCCAACCAATCGCTCATCTGAGGTGTCGGTGAAAGCCACCACTGAAGGGGTGGTTCGGGTCCCTTCCGAGTTTGTGATTACTTTAGGGTCGCCACCTTCCATGATGGCAACACAAGAGTTGGTGGTTCCTAAGTCAATACCGATGATCTTTCCCATATTTATTCTCCTAAGGGTGGTTAGTTAGTTGGTTGGTCGGTTTGTTTGGTTTTAGTTTCGGGCCACTTGCACCATCGCAGGGCGCAGGACACGGTCGTGTTGTTTGTACCCGGCTTGCATCACCAGGGCGACATGATCGTTTTCAAATTCCTCGGAGGGGATCATCCCAACCGCTTCGTGAAGGTTCGGGTCAAACTTTTCACCTAAAGGATCAATCCGCTCGATGTTGTGTTTTGTGAGCCCGTCATAAAATTGCTTTTTGGCCATATTCACCCCTTCAACAAAACTATCGAGAGCTTCAACGTTGTGCTCTCCTGAAGTGGCGTGGTCGATGGCTCGTTCTAAATTGTCTAAACCGGGAAGCAAGTCTTTGACCAAATCGACGCTGGCGTATTTGAGTCGACTTTGAACTTCTGATTGGCTGCGCTTTTTGTAGTTTTCGAACTCGGCAGCTTGCCTGATCAGCTTATCGGCCATTTCGGCTACTTTCGCTTTGTAATCTGGTTCAGCCGGTTCGACTTCTTCGGCCTCAACTTCTTCTTCAGAAGCATCAGCCGCTTCTTCGGTTGAATCTTCAGCGGAAGCTTGCTCTTCGTTTTCTTCTACTGGGGTCTCTTCGGCCGGCTCTGGCATCTCGTTTTGTTCGTTTTCTTCTACGTTCATGACGGCGTTCGTTGGTTATGAAGGGGTTAGAAAATGGTTCACTGCGTAACTAAGCTTGCGGCTGGACTGGGAAATGGCGTCCATCACTTTGGGGTAATCAATCCTGGTAGGGGCCACGACCCCGATGCAACCGAGGAGTTTGCCTTTGCTCCCGTAGGGGGTTGCAAAAACGGCGCAAGACTCTAGGTTATATCCGTGGTTTTCTGCTCCGATTTGGATATGGAGTCCTTCGGTTTGGGACATAGTCTCAAATAAAGTGGTCAAAGAGGCTTTGTCTTCAAATTGGCGGTACACTTTGCGTAAATTCTCAGAGTTCTGGAACTCAGGGTACTCACAGAGGTTGGCGCTGCCACAAAGGTATAATGAGCCGAGTCGGTCGACGGCAAAGGCCCGTTTTCCAATGCGAATCGCTGGGGCTGAAAGTTCCTGGGCCTCATCGGCTAGGGTTTCGATCAGCCGGTCATGGATGTCTCCGATCACTTTCCCAAGGAACAGGTTTCTCAAGGTCGAAGCGATTTTGTTGAGCCCCTCTTGGGCGGGGCATTCTCTAAAGGCAATGATCCGGTGACTCACCATCCCCGCTTCGGTGACCAGCACAACCAGCACTTGGGTCTGGCTGATCCCGATTAACTCTACCTTTTTCAGGACACTAGGCGTTGGGCGAGGCGCTAAGAGCACTCCGGTGCAATGGGTGTCCGCGGTGAGTTGGTCGGCAACCGATTGCAACACGTCTTCGAGGCTTTGGTATTGTTTGCCTAGTTTGCTGCCAAAGTCGTCATTTTCTTCAGGTAACGGGCTTGAAGGGCGATGATGTTGCTGCACCTGATCGACGTAAAATCGATAAGCCAAGTCTGTTGGAATGCGACCGGCAGAGGTGTGGGGCTGGGATAAATAGCCTGCCTCAGTTAAGTCGGACATGACGTTACGGATAGTCGCCGCAGATAAACCCACCTTGGCCAACTTCGCGAGGGACCGGGACCCGACCGGTTCAGCGGTCTGTATATAGTGCTCAATGATGGTATTGAGAATCTGTTGGTTCCGGTCGTTCAGCATGGCCTTGAGATAGGTGATTAGCACTCTTGGTAGTTGAGTGCTAAAATCTACCAGCTTTGTTTGAGGCTGTCAATCTCCAAGGCGAACCAAATGGCTAAGTGGGTTGGCGAAAACAACGGCTTATGCTAGCGGATGGTTAACCGCAGTCCTTGATCACTTATTCAACTCATCGTTATGAAGCTTAGCCTCAATCTTCCGTTGTCGGTTTCCTGGGAGGATGGAACCTTAACCTTTTTGGACCAAACTCGTTTGCCTTTAGAAGAGGTCTTGGAAACTCAAGACACGGTGGAACAGGTTTGGCAGTCGATCAAGATGCTGAAGGTTCGAGGTGCACCGGCTCTCGGCGTGGCGGGAGCTTATGGATTGTTAGTGGGGTTGAAGCCTCACGTGGAACTGGCGGCGGCGGATTTTTTGAAGAAGGTCGCTGAGGTGGCAAATTATTTGGATTCTTCCCGACCGACTGCGGTGAACCTGGGCTGGGCGCTGCGCCGGATGGTTGCTCATGCAGGGACACTGGAGGGGCTGACTGCTGTGCAAATGCTTTCGGAGCTGGAAGCTGAGGCCCAGAGAATACATCAAGAAGACATCGCTTGCTCCCACAAGATCGCCCAAACCGGGGAACCCTTGATTCAAGAGGGGATGGGAGTCTTGACCCATTGCAACGCCGGTCATTTGGCGGTGAGCGAATTAGGGACCGCCTTGGCCCCTATGTACCAAGCCCATAGCCAAGGAAAACAGTTTAAAGTCTACGCAGACGAAACTCGCCCGCTTTTACAAGGGGCTCGGCTCACCGCTTGGGAGCTGAAAAAAGCGGGGTTAGACGTCACCTTGATTTGCGACAACATGGCCGCATCGATGATGGCCCAGGGGTTGATCCAGATGGTGATTGTTGGGGCGGACCGTATCGCTGCGAACGGGGACGCTGCAAACAAGATAGGCACCCTCGGTGTGGCGATCTTGGCTAAACACTTTAATATCCCGTTTTATGTTGCTGCACCCTTTTCAACCATCGATCTAAACACTGCGGTGGGGAGTGATATTGAAATTGAAGAACGAGAAGACCAGGAAGTCTCCTGTTTTGCAGGGGTGCAGACCGGACCGCCCGGTGTTCAAGTGCGAAACCCGGCGTTCGATGTGACCGACCACCGGTTGATCACCGGGTTTATTACGGACCAAGGTTTGATCAAGGCGCCTTTTGGTGACCAACTAAAAAACACTTTTTCCAAATAAGTAAAATTCAATGAATCCCAAAAAACTGAGTTGGCAGATTTTCCCGACCTTCGTGCTGGTGTCCTTCATCGCGATGCTGGTCTTGAGTGCCTTGATTTCCCGGCACTATGTGCGGTTGTTTGACCATCATACGGTCCAAGAACTGTCTGACCGAGCCCGGATTCTGGAGCCCGATTTGGCTCAAATGATCACCAAAGGCCAATGGGTGCGACTCAATACAATGGCGGACCGCTTGGCCTTGGGTAACGACGTTCGAGTCACCTTGATTTCAACAACCGGGGAATTTCTTTCCGGTAGCCTTGGGAATTTGAGTACCGTTGAAGACTTGGGGCAAGACGCCGAAGTCTTAGCTGCATTGAAAGGGGAAACCGCGGTGGTGCAGCGCTTTGACTACACCACGCAAAAAGAAATGTTTTATGTCGCTCAGCCGGTGCACCAGGGAGCGAAAATTGTTGGAGTGGTGCGGTTGGGGCTTCCTTTGAACGGTTACCGTGAGACCCTTTCATGGACCAGTCTGCCGTTGCTGACCTTGGTGCTTTTTTTGAGCCTCGCAGCGGCCCTTGCTGGCCTGTGGGCGGTGATTCGCCAGTTTGGACCTTTACGAGAAATCCAAATGGCGGCAGAGTCCTTCTCTTGTGGCGACCTCAACGGCCGGTTGCCTGGGTTCTCCATCGAGGAATTTGACCAAATCGCCAAATCATTGAACCGGATGGCCGGGCAGCTGAACGAGCGGTTTGACACGATTACCCGGCAGAAGGCGGAGCAAGAAGCGATCTTTGAAGGCATCAGCGAAGGGTTGATGGTGTTGGACGAAACCGGGCTGGTGACCAACTTGAACCCGGCGGCGATCCGGATTCTGGGGCTGCCTGAAGTCTTGTCAAAACGACTGACTGAACTGATTCGCCACCCTGACCTCGAGGCCTTTGTTTGGCGGGCTTTGTCGGGCGAGGAAATTGTTTCAGAGCAGTTTGAGTTGTTTCAAACCGAGCAGATCATCCAGGCGACCGCCGGCCCTTTGGTGGATTTTCAAGGTCAAAAGATTGGGGTGTTGTTGACTTTTTACGACATGACTCACCAGTTGAGGCTGGAAAATATCCGCAAAGAGTTTGTTGCGAATGTTTCTCATGAACTGAAAACCCCTATCACCAGTATCAAGGGTTTTGTCGAGACCCTGCTCGATGGGGCGAAGGATGACCCAGATGCCTATGACCGGTTCTTGGGGATTGTGCTGAAGCAGGCGAACCGACTGGAGATGATTGTGGAAGACCTGCTGAGCCTTGCTCGGATCGAACAAGCTGGGTTTGGCCATCAACTCAACCGAGAACGGTCTGATCTGAGGGATTTATGTCTCTCTGCTTTGGAAACTTGCCAGCATAAGGCCGACGCAAAGGACATTGAGGTTAAAGTGCAACTGGGGGGTCCGGTCTGGGCTGAGGTCAACCCGACCTTGGTGGAACAGGTTTTGTTGAACTTGATTGACAATGCGATTAAATACAGCCCCGAAGATTCACAAGTGGATGTCTTGGTGTCCGGGGATGAAGACCAAGCGGTGATTGAGGTGATCGACCAGGGGATTGGCATTTCGACCGAGGTGCAAAGCCGGATTTTTGAGCGATTTTACCGGGTGGATAAAGCCCGAAGTGGCAAAGACTCCAGCACCGGGTTGGGGTTGGCGATTGTGAAAAATGTAGTCAAGCTTCACCAAGGAAAAATAGAGGTGACCTCGACTCCTGGCCAAGGGAGTCGATTTGTTGTGAGCTTTTCTGGTTCCCTTTAAGCCTTGAAATAGGCCGGTTGAACCTAAAGAAAAGGTCGAAAAGAAGTGAAGAAGGCTAAAAGAAAAAAACAACAAAAACTTTACAAACTTGTCCAGGTGCAGTAGTTGAACCCTATTGCTATGTTTTGTTCCTACGTAAGGACAACGAAGCGATGCTTTGGAACAGTAGCATTTAGCTACAAAAAACATCAAAAATACAAAAGGACGTCATGAAAAAGGTATTTGGAATCGTTTTGGGCACAGCCCTGATTTTCTCTAGTGCTTCAGTTGTAATGGCTGACGCCGCTGGTAACTACTCAAAATGTGTTGCTTGCCACGGTGCAAACGGTAAATCAACCAACCCTGCTTACCCAAAATTGGCTGGTCAACATGCCAAGTATTTGAAAAAGCAAATGGATGATATTGCTTCAAAAAAGCGAAAGAACAACCCAATGTTGGCCGCTATGGTTCCAGCTGTTAAGGGCTTAAGCTCTAGCGACCGGAAAGAATTGGCTAAATGGCTTTCTGAGCAGTAAGTCGATTGAAGAAATCTGTGCTTCGGCGCAGATTTTTTAGGCTTTTCCTAGCCACTCCCCCCTCTGATTAATCCCCGTTGCCACTATGACTCGCTCTTGTGCGAGGCGAATCACCCCTTCGATTTTTCCGAACCGCTCCCTGTACCCAGTGATTTGAATGTCTTGAAACTCCGCTGTAAAACTCTGGGGCTCAAGTGATGTGATCTGCACCTCCTTAAAATCAAAAAAATCTTTGGTGAGCGGATTGAGGCATTTATAAATCGCTTCTTTGGCGCAGAACGCTGCCAATGGCTTCCAAGATAAATCTTCTTGGACCAGATCGACTTCTGGGGTGGAAAAGAGCGAAGGAAACAGCTTCGCCCCGAGGGAGCGGCTACGCAGTTCGAAGTCTAGCCCAAGGGAACGAACCTGCGAGCCTCTTTGGGCAATTAAACACCCGGCGAGTCCGTTGTCGTGAGCCAAGGACGCAATGGCTCCTGGAGGCCACAAAGGGGCGCCTTGCTCTCCTTTTCCGATAGGTAAGGGCAAGAAGCCTGCTTGAATCAGGCTGGTCTTTGCAGCGAGGCGACCGGACGAAAACTCACAGACTCGCTTCGGTGACCGAAAGTTTCTTGCCAAAAATTGCTCTTTGCCGTGTATCTCTCTAAAGTGGTCTTTGATCGGCAAGGTGACGAGCAGGCAGTCTTTTAAAATTGGGTCAATGGTCCGTTTCATCAGTAAGCTGAGGTGGTTTGGAGGTCTGTTTTTTTGAAAGTATGTGAGGAATGTTGAGAAAAAGTAAAGGTCCGAACCTAAAGGCCTTAAAACATTTGAATAAAATATCGTTTTTCGGTATGCTTCCATGAGAAAAAGGAATTAGTACAAGGAAAGGGCTATGAGCAATTTACCAGCGACCATCGAAACCGCGATTCAGCAAACGGTACAACATATCACGTTTCATGTTGGAACCGAGCTGTTTGGTGTAGATATTATGTGTGTGGAAGAAATCATCATTCCGCGCAAGTGCACCGCAATCCCTCGGACCCCAGACTACTTTGTCGGGATCATTAACCTACGTGGGGAAGTGATCTCTATTTTGGATATGCGCCAGCGTTTCCACTTGGACTCCGCTGAAACGACCGAAAACTCCCGGATTATTGTGATCCACTCCCAAGGGAATAAATTTGGGATGTTGGTCGATCAAATCAGCTCCATTGTGACCCTGGAAACCAGTGGGGTTCAATCGGCTTCGAAATTTGTTTCCCGTGAAAAACAAAAATATATCGAAGGGTCTTACCGGCTGGACGAAGAAAATATTTTGCTTTTGCTGGACCCAGAAAAGCTGATTGATGAAGAAGATTTCTATATTCAGCAAGAAATCCAAGGAACCGGCGACTTAGTCCAATCTGTGGTTGAAGAACAGGTCGATGTTATTCCCGAACTGTTTTTGGTGGGCTTTGCGATTGGTCGGGAACGATTCGCCATTGAGTCCTTGAAGGTTGAAGAAATCATCCAAATGCCTGAGATCACCCCAGTCCCTGAAATGGACAACTTTGTAGAGGGGATTTTTCACCTGAGAGAATCGGTGATCCCTGTGATTCGGATTGGGCAACGGATGGAAGTGGTCGGCAAGGACATTGATGAAACTTGTCCGGTGATCATTGTTCTGATTGAAGGGGTGAAGGTCGGTTTGATCGTGGATATGATCACCGAAGTGTACCTTGTCAAAGAAAACGAGGTGATTGACCCACCGATCACTTTAAACCAAAAGCAGCTTGATCAACTCCGAGGGGTGATTAAACTCGAACGAGAAGGAGGCACCCAGATTGTCATGTTGCTGAAGCTTGAAGAACTCTTCAGTTTCGAAGAACATGATGCCCTTCGTGGGCTTGAAGAAAACGCCGACGACCAGGATGCTTTAATCGGCGAGCAGGAAGAAGAGGTCCCGATTTTAGAGTTTATACTCAACGAAGAAAAATATGCCATCGAAGTCGCCTCGGCGAACGAGATTATCCCGGTGGGCGAAATCGTTAATATCCCAAAATCCCCTGAATTTATCCGAGGGGTCATCAACCTCCGTGGGGACGTGATCAGTGTCGTGGATCTCCCGAAACTGGTAGGCAAGGATCAAGAAACCTTTGCAGAAACAAGCAAAATTCTGATTGTTGACACCGGGACAGAAGTGGCCGGACTGATTGTCGATCAAGTTTCAGGGATTCGAAAGGCATTGTTGTCCAGTTTTGAGCCGCCCAGTGAATTGCTGAGACAACGGGGCAATGTGTATATCCGTGGGATGAGCAAAGACGACAAGACGGATGATATTGTTGTGCTAATGGATATCGCAAACACATTGCTGCAAGCCCAGGGGCAGAGCTCGGTTGGCGATGGTTCATTAGATGGCGTTCAGGCGGAATTAGAGCAGCTTGAGGAAGAAGATCGACTGATGATTGGGCAGGAATGATCCAAACAGGTAAACCGTACCGGGTTTTGGTGGTTGATGACTCTGCCTTAATGCGTTCTGAACTTTCTAAGATCATTGAACTAGACCCTCAACTGGAAGTGGTGGGCACGGCGATCAATGGTCATTTTGCGATTGAAAAAGTCCAAAGCCTTGATCCGGATGTGGTGACTTTGGACGTCAATATGCCTCAAGTGAGTGGACTTGAGGCGTTGAAGACGATTATGCGGGATTTCCCACGGCCTGTGGTGATGATCAGCTCCTTGACTCAAGAAGGGGCAGAGGAAACCATTGAAGCCCTGGAGTTGGGAGCCGTTGATTTCTTGGCCAAACCTTCGGGTTCGATTTCTAGAGATATAGACACCCAAGGCGATGAAATTCGCAAGAAGATCCGAACTGCCGCCACCGCACGGAGCAAACGTCGCTTTCAACATAGAGCAGCGAGCCCTATAAAAACAACGACCCGGCCTGCTGCACGGACAGCCGCTCCGGCGGCCCCGAGACCCGGTCTAAGGTCGAATGAAGTTGTTAACCCTAAGGTCGACCCACAGGGGCAGATTCGAGGCGGAGGCCCTCAGGGTGTAGTCGTTGGTATTGGCGTCTCGACCGGCGGCCCAAAGACCTTGATGAATATTTTGCCTCAAATCCCTGGTACCTTTCCAGGCTCGATTGTGATCGCACAGCATATGCCGGAGAAGTTTACGTCCAGTTTCGCACAGCGGCTTGATAAGTTATGCCCGATGTCGGTCAAGGAAGCCCAAGAAGGGGACATCATTGAGTCAGGGACGATCTATATCGCACCCGGTGGGAAACACTTGACCTTGGTTCATCGTAACCGCAAACTATTGGTTGTTACGTTAAGTGAAGAAGAACCAGGGAAAATTTATAAGCCGTCAGTCGACATTTTGTTTGAGTCACTGAATTTAAATCTAGGTAAAAACTGGCTTGGGGTGATGTTAACAGGAATGGGGGCAGACGGGGCGAAGGCGCTAACGGCGTTACGCAAGATTGGAGGGCACACTATTTGTGAGTCCGAAGAGAGTTGCGTCGTTTTTGGTATGCCTGGCCGTGTGGTTGAAATGGGGGGAGCAGAGTTTATCTTAGATGAAAACCAAATCTCCGAGAAGATTATCCAGTTGTCAGGAGATTTGTTATGAGTATTTTAACACCGATGCAGCCGATCCCGGTCGCCGACATGATCCCGATTCGGGATTTGGTGCTTCAAACAGCAGGGATGTTGTTTGAAGAGAAAAAGTTTTACTTCATCGAAAAGCGTATCCAAAAGCGGATGCAAGCGACGAACTCAAGTTCGGCAAAGGAATATTACCGGCTCCTCAAGCTAGGTGCAGGCGATGAAATGAGCCAACTTCTCGAGGAGTTGACGACCAACGAAACCTACTTTTACCGAAACCTCCCTCAGTTAGAATCTTTCGCCGAAGAAGCCTTGATGCTGATCGTTGAAGAAAAACGTCAACGAGGGGATTTTAAATTGCGTTTTTGGAGTGCTGCCTGTTCCTCAGGTGAAGAACCTTACACGCTTGTGATGTTGGCCAAAGAAAAATTACCTGACTTTAATAAATGGCAAATTGAAGTGGTGGCCACTGACTTAGACACCAAGATTTTGGCCAAGGCGAAAGCCGGCTCTTATGACAAACGCTCGGTCAAAGATGTCCCTCCAGCCGTTTTGTCTCGATACTTTGATAAAGAAGGGGACCGGCATGTGGTTAAGGCCGACGTAAAACGGCATGTAAAGTTTCAGCAATTAAACCTGATGGAGCGGACCGGGATGAGGAGAATGCAAGGGTTTGATTGTGTGTTCTGTCGTAACGTTTTGATTTATTTTGATGATAATGCAAAAAAACGTGTGGTCGCAAGTATCTATGACGCCCTTCAACCTGGTGGATTTATTTTTCTCGGTCACTCTGAATCGGTTGGAAAGTTAAGTGCTGCCTTTAAACTGGTGAAATTCAAAAAATCTCTTTCCTACCGGAAGTAGTCCTTTTGAGGTGATATGACAGATACAGAACGCCAAAACGAACTCAGTCGCCTGTTAGGAGACTTGAAAAATGGGGATGAGCCTTTGAGGCGCTATGCCGCAGAAGACTTGGGGTACGAAGGGTTTGTAGAGGCCGTTCCCGCTCTGGTTCACGGATTAATGGACTCGTCCGTCGCTGTCGCCGAAGCTTGTTCGGCTTCCTTAGGAACTATCGGCGGGGACCCTGTCGCCCGCGCTTTAGTCGTAAATCTTGCCAGCGAAGATGTTCGGTTACGAAATTTGAGCAGTGAGGTTTTGAGCAAAATTGGTAATGATGCGGTGCCTGCATTGGCATCCCAGTTAGAGTCTCTCGATCGAGACGTTCGGAAATTTGCGGTAGATTCCTTGCTAACCATCCGTTCTGATGCGAGCATGAAGGCTTTAGTTGTCGCTCTGGATGATTCAGATGTGAACGTGGCGGCGACTGCTGCAGACGGTTTGGGCGAAATCGGTAACCAAGACCATTTGGAAATTTTGGCAACCTATCTCGGCACTGAGGATGAATGGATGCGCTGTGCGGTCGTACGGGGCATGACGACCATCGGAGGAACCAAGGCGTTAAAGTTAACTCACTCATACCTAAACGATCCCAGCATGGTGGTGAAAATCACCTGTATTCAAGGTGCGGGGAAGATTCATGAACTTGAGTCTGCAGTTGCCTTAGCGGAGCTGTTAAATAGCGAAGAACCGGGCTTTTTCGCCTCTGAGGTGATCACAGCGTTACACTCGGTGGTGACTCACCTTGAGCCGGAAAAACTCTCAGAAGTGCCACGAGATGGCTTGGCTGAGAAGTTGGGCGCAGCCTTAGATGAGTCGATGAAACCGGCGATGCTGTGTGCCATCGAGTTAAGTGGACTCTTCGGGTTCACTGAAAATATCCCAAGGTTATTGAAATGCTTGGATACCGAGGATTTAGACCTGAGGGCTCAGGCGGTCAACAGCTTATCAGCGATCGAACAAACCGATTTAGTCCCTTACCAAGAGTGTTTGCAAAATCCCGAATGTCCCGTGGCTAGTAAGGCTTCGATGCTAGAGGCGGCCTCGGCAGTGTTTGGAGAAAAAACAAAAGACTTATTTGAAGAGGCCCTAGCTTCTGAGGACGCTGATCTGGTTGCAGGTGCCTTGCAGAGCGTACCGGCCTCCTTGGCCAGCACCTTCTCCTCTTTGTTCTCAGATTGGGTCAGGTCGGATTCTAGTGATTTACGCCAGGTTTGTGCTGAGGCTGTAGGTCGGATCGGGGGAGACGAATTTATTGTTCCTTTGGTCAGCCAACTGCTGGCTGAAACGGATGAAAACGTCTTGGAGGCGATCGACTCCGCTTTGGTCCAAATCGGTTCAAGAAGCACCACCTCAGGGATTCATGCCTATTTACGGTCCTTTTCTGCTGAAGAGCGATTTTTGGGGCTGAGCCGGTATGGGATCGATGATTTGGACGGTCAAATGGATGACATTGTGGCTTCCTTAGAAGACAAGGAACCTCTCGTCCGTGTAGTTTCCTTTAAAGTGTTGGCCAATTTAGACCGGTTAAACGGTGATCTCATCAAACGAGGATTGGCAGACAGCGATGTGTTGGTTCAGGTGGAAGCAGCGCGCGGTTTGTCCCAATTATCCGATCCAGCGGCTTGTTTGAGTATCATTGAAACTCAACTTCAAGCAGGTTTGCAGATCGAAGAACGGTTGAATGTTGAACTGATAGGACAATTGGTAAAAATTGGTGGAGAGGTTGCTCTCCCTCTGATCCGGCCCTTTTTGCATTCTGACTCGACCTGGGTTAGAGTGGAAGCAGTGGACGGACTGAAAGCTCTCGGCGACCCTTCGGTGGTCGCGGAATTAAAAGAATTAGTACGTGGGGCAGAGGATGAGTTCCTTGATGCCTTAGAACAAGCGATATACGAGCTGGAGTAGAGACAATGTCCCAAAAAGTTTTGGTGGTTGATGATTCACCGATTGTACGTAACCTGCACAGCGTGATGTTAAAATCTGCTGGGTTCACCGTAGAAGAAGCGGAAAATGGCTATGACGCGCTAGAAAAGTCGATGCAAAGCCAATTTGACCTGATGGTTGTGGATATCAACATGCCTCGAATGGATGGGTTCACCCTTTGTCGAGAAATACGGGTCTCTGAAAAGCACAAAGATGTGCCGATTATTATTGTCTCCACAGAGGCGGAGGCAGAAGATAAAATGCAGGGGTTCCAAGCCGGAGCCAATCTGTACCTTGTGAAGCCTGTGAAGGCGGAACAATTGATTGTTAATGCAAAAATGTTGCTCAGCTAACCTTGGAGATCACCGATGGCAGATGATTTAGACGATCTAATTCAGGGGTTTGTAGAAGAATCTCATGAAGCCTTTGAGTTGATTGAGAACGATCTTCTAACCATTGAAGAACACCCAGACGATGGGGAGATTATCAATGGAATCTTCCGGGTCCTACATACCATTAAAGGGACCGCTGGGTTCATGGGCCTTGAAGATATCAATCAACTAGCCCATAAGCTAGAAACGATTTTTGATATGATCCGCAAGGAGACCATGTCGATCAACTCGGAGTTGATGGACACCCTCTTGCCAGCGATTGACTTGCTCAAGCTGATGGTCTTTGAACTTGTTGAGGCAGAACGGTCTGACTATGAGCTGCCTGCGACCATGGAACTGCTAGAGTCGATTGCCGCACAAGGCCCTGCACCTGTGGTGGGCTCTGTGGCTCAAAAAGCGGTGATTAATGTTGCAGATTCCTTCGCCGCAGCGGAGCCAGCGGCGGCGGAAGCCCCTGCGGCCGCACCGCCCGAAGATGACGGTCCGATGGTGATGGAATTAGTCGGTGAGTTTGTACAAGAAGCAGAAGAGCATTTACAAACCATCGAAGAAAACCTTCTGAAGCTGGAAAAAGAGCCAGAAGACGCTGAGGCGATTAACGAGGTGTTCCGAGCGACTCATTCGATCAAGGGCACGGCGTCTTATGTAAATGTCGGTAAAATTAGCCGGCTTTCTCATAAGCTTGAGACGATTTTTGATAAGGTGCGCAAAGGCAGCGCAACCTACTCTCCAGAGTTGGCCGATTTAACCCTCAAAGGGTTGGACTTGTTGCGAACCTTGATTTTTATGCTCAAAATGGGCGAGGAAATCGGGATGATACAAGTGGATGACTTGATTGTTCAATTAGATAAGTTTATCGGTGCGACGGGACCTGCTGCGGAGGCCGAAGCGGCCCCGGCAGCGCCAGCTCCTGCGGCACCTGCCGGTTTACAAGGGGACGCTGTGAGCCCTTTGGATGCCTTTAAAAACATGTGTTCCCAACATATCGTAGCGATTCAAGTGGCAGGCAAACAACTAGCCTCTGGGCGGATCGGGGACGAAAACTTAATGGTTTTAAACCGCACCACCCGCACCCTTTCTGGGGCTGCAGAAAAAATGGGCGCAATGGACTTTAAAGCCATGGTCGACCAGTTCGGTGAGTTGGTCTTGTTTGTCCTTTCGGGGGAAAAAAAGGCTAACCAGGTGGCGCCTGAGTCCGCTCCGTTGCGAGACAAGATTGAAGAAAAGCTAGAGTACTTCATTGGGGTGAGTGAGGCGGATTACGCAGCGACAGGCAACGAAGCTGGGAAGAGTACCGAAGCGGCTCCTCCAGCAGTGGTTGAAGCCTCCGCACCGGCGGCGCCAGCGAAAAAGGCGGCCGCCAAACCCGCCGCTGCGGTGGACAACGAGATTAAAACCATGCGGGTCGATTCGAGCCGGTTGGATATTTTTATGAACTTAATTGGTGAATTGATCATCGCTCGAAACAGCTTTAATCACACCTTAGGTGAAGTGGCCGGGGCGAATTTGCCTGCCAGTGCGTTAACCGACCTGCGAAGTGTTGAATCTGCGTTTAACCGGATTTCTGAAGACCTGCAAAATACCTTGATGGAAATGCGGTTGATCCCTGTGAAAACTGTGTTCCAGAAGATTCCTCGGATCGTACGTGACATCAGTCGCAAGACAGGCAAAAACATTCAATTGCAGATGATCGGGGAAAACACTCAAATTGATAAATCAATCATTGAGGTGATCGGTGATCCTCTGGTTCATATCATCCGGAATTCTTGCGACCACGGGATCGAAACTCCTGAAAAACGTAAGGCTGCCGGCAAGCCTGAACAAGGGAACATTATCCTGAAGGCCAGCCACCTCGGCAGCTCCATCGCAATTGATATTATTGATGACGGTGCTGGTGTGAACACAGAAAAAGTGCTGGAAAAAGCGATTGAAAGGGGCTTGGTCCGAACCGAGCAAATCCCAACGTTGGATAATAAAACGATCAACGCCTTTATTTTTCACCCTGGATTTTCGACCGCTGACCAAGTGAGCGATATCTCTGGCCGTGGAGTGGGGATGGACGTTGTGCTGACCAACATTCAAAAGGTGCACGGTAGCGTCGATATCGACTCTGAACAAGGTGCTGGGACCCAAATCCGTCTCTTGTTACCTCTGACCTTGGCGATCATTGACGCTCTGTTGATCATTGAAGGCGGCCAAATGTACGCAGTGCCTCTTGAGGCAGTGAAAGAGTCGATTGAGATCAGGGAGTCTGAGCTGCACCAACTCAAGCAGAAGGAGGCGATCAACCTTCGAGGCGAAATCATTGGGGTCTCTCGGCTGGCCCGTTTGCTGAATTTAGAAGAAAAAGAACCAGATCCTGATCGTGTGGTCAGTGTGGTGTTTGTGCAAGTCGGTGCGAAAGTGATGGGGATTGTTGTTGATGACCTGTATAATCAACAGGAAATCGTGGTGAAACCCTTGCAGCAGTACTTAACTCAAATTCCGGGGATTAGCGGCTCGACAATTTTAGGCAGTGGGGATATTATCTTGATTCTTGAACCCTCTGAATTGGTGGACCTCGCATCGGTCTAGCACCATCCACCCGCCTTCGGGCGGGCCTTACGAGCTTTGTCCCGAATGAAACGTCTGATTACCTCGGCGCTACCTTACGTCAATAATGTCCCTCACCTTGGAAATATCATCGGCGCGGTTTTGTCCGCCGATGTCTACGCTCGCTATTGCCGGGCTCAGGGTTACCCCACCCGCTATATCTGCGCCACCGATGAGTACGGGACGGCTACAGAAAATCGAGCGAGAGAAGAAGGGCTGAGCCCTAAAGAAATCTGCGATAAGTACCATCAGATTCATAAAGAAGTCTATCAGGCCTTTAATATTTCCTTTGATTTCTTTGGGCGTACGAGCCACCCGGAGCATATCGAAGTCACCCAAGGGATCTTTAATGACTTAGAGGCTCAGGGAAATGTGATTGAGCAGGTCAGCGAACAGACCTACTGCGAACATGACAAGATGTTTTTGGCAGACCGGTATGTCGAAGGGGTTTGCCCGCATTGTAACTATGACGGAGCTCGGGGAGATCAGTGTGATCAATGCGGTAAACTTCTACAAACCACCGAGCTGATCGAGCCCAAGTGCAAAGTTTGCGGCCAAACACCGGTAAGAAAAACAACCAACCACTTATACATTGACCTCCCCAAGCTGGGCGACAAGCTGAACCAGTTTCTCGACACTTCTTCGAAAGTCGGGCACTGGTCGACCAACGCAAGTTCCACCACCCAGGGCTGGTTGGACCGTGGCTTGATGGCTCGGCCAATCACCCGTGATCTACAGTGGGGAGTTCCGGTCCCCAAAGAAGGCTTCGAATCCAAGGTGTTTTATGTTTGGTTCGACGCTCCGATTGGGTATATTTCAGCGACAAAACGCGGGTTCCCCGACGATTGGCAGGATTGGTGGCTCGCCCCCGAGTCCACCGAACTGTACCAGTTCATGGCGAAGGATAACATCCCCTTTCATACGGTAGTCTTCCCTGCTTCGTTGATTGGTACGGGGAAAAACTGGACCTTGCTGCACCACATCAGCAGCACCGAGTATTTGAAATACGAAGGCGGCAAGTTCTCAAAATCCAGAAATATTGGGATTTTTGGCAATGATGTCCTGAAGTTGAAAGACAAGATCGCGATTGATTTATGGCGTTTTTATCTGCTCTATAACCGACCTGAAAAAAGCGATGCGAACTTCACTTGGGAAGGGTTTGTTGAGGATGTTAACTCGAATTTTATTGATAACATCGGCAATTTACTCAACCGGGTGTTGGTCTTTTATCACAAAAACTTTACCGGCCCTTTGGGGCTTGTGCAGGACCCGAAGCAGACTGAGTTTTTGAAGGAAATCGCCTCTTTGGGCAAACAGGCTTTGGAGGAATTAGAGGCGGTTCACCTGCGTGAAGGGTTACGCCAAGTGCTAGCGATCGGTCGGTTAGGAAATAAACATTTCCATGATGCAGCGCCTTGGAAGTTGATCAAAGAAGACCGGTCAGCTGCCAAAGAAGTCTTGGTGACCCTTTCTTGTTTGTTGGTGGATGTCGGTCGCTTGCTACTGCCCTTCATGCCTGAAACAGCGGAGCGTATCTTAGCGATGTTTGGTCAGTCGGATTTCGACTTTGCTCAGGTCGGTGAGTGGGGGGGCTTAGCGGAAGTGACCCCAGGGGAGCCAGAAATTTTGTTTAAAAAACTAGACCCCAAAGAAATCGTCTCCCTTGGTGAGCAGTTTAGCGGAGTGAGAGGCCTAGAGAATGAAGAACAACCGGTCGATCCCTTGGAAGCTTGGGCAAAAGTAGAAATGAAGGTCGGTAAAATTATCGAGATTTCCCTGCACCCTGACGCTGAGCGATTGTATGTTGAAAAAATCGACCTTGGGGGCGGTGAAATTCGCACCATCGTGTCTGGTTTGGTGTCTTATTATCAGCCAGAAGAGCTTTTAGGGAAACAGGTCCTCGTGGCGAGCAATCTCAAACCGGCGACGCTGCGTGGGGTACTCTCTGAGGGTATGGTTTTGGCGGTACAAAAACGAAAGAAGTTAGAGGTGTTGTTTCTACCTGAGGCCCCTTTAGGGGCTCTGGCGACATTACAAGGGGAGGATCCCCAACTCAAAACGGAGCAAATCACGATTGATGAGTTTTTTGAAGCGCCGGTCAAGGCCAAAGACCATCAGTGCCAGTTGGGGGACGTCCCCTTGGTGGTTGATGGAAAGCTCCTTCAAACAGTAACGCTCCCCAATGGAAACTTAGGCTAGTTCTCAGCCCTAACTGATTTCCTAAGGCGCTCTCAGTGAGCCACCGGTCTTCTCCTGAGGACCGGGATTTACCTATATCTTCCCTGCTATTGCGTTTCCACTGGATTTTGGAACTTTTTTCCCTATAGAAAAATGAAATCTTGACCATAATCAGGGGGAGGGTCGCCCCGAGTTTGCGAAGGATATGCTCCGGACTAGGGAAGATTTCTGGGACCCGAATAAAAATCGTATTTTAAAAAGAACAATAAAAATAATATATTGGGCCTATGTTCTTTGGGGTTTTGAACGATGACCTAAGATGAGAACTCTCCTTTTTGTTTTTAAGGTGCAGGGCTCAGTATGAGACCTAGGGGGAGGGCATGCCTCAAGTCCGGTATTCCCCCTATTGACGCTAGCACGTTGGATTTTTTATCTTTAAAATAGAATTTCCTCCAAAAGGCCAATCATGAAATCTTTGTTGCTAATTTTTGTTTTTTGCTCAGTGTTCCTTCTAGGTGCTGAAGCAGCGGAACCCATCAGCCCTATCCCTGAGCCGCCGGTTCAAGATGGCCGCAAAGTCGCCCTGGGCAAAAAGTTGTTTCATGACCCGATCCTTTCTGGGGATGGCCTAATATCCTGTGCGACCTGTCACCCCCTCAACCGAGGTGGGGTCGATGGCTTGGTGGTTTCTGTGGGAATCCAAGGGCAAAAAGGGCAGGTCAATGCCCCCACGGTCTATAACAGCGGATTGTTCTTTGCTCAGTTTTGGGATGGCCGGGCAGAGAGTTTGGAAGAACAGGCACTGGGGCCTGTATCGAATCCTATCGAAATGGGGGCAAGCTGGCCCAAGGTGGTGCGCCGACTCAAAAACAATACCCACTACCAAGACGCTTTCACCGAACTCTACCCCGACCAAGTCACCCAGGAAAACGTTGTTGACGCGATCGCCGCCTTTGAACGCAGCCTGATGACTGTTGATGGGCGGTTTGATCGATATTTAAAGGGTGAGAAAGCAGCGATTAGTCAAACTGAAAAACAAGGGTATCACTTATTTAAAGCTTACGGGTGTTCTTCTTGTCATCAAGGCGCTGCGGTGGGGGGAAATATGTTTCAAAAAATGGGTATAGCCAAGGAATTTTTTGAGAACCGAAAACGGTTGACCAAAGCTGATTTGGGCCGGTTTAACGTGACTGGCGACGAATTTAATAAACATGAATTTAAAGTTCCTAGTTTACGAAACGTTGCTTTAACCGGTCCTTATTTGCACGATGGGAGCGTCAAAACTTTAGAAAAAATGGTTGCGGTGATGGGAGTGTACCAATTAGGGCAAGAAATCCCCCCTAAGGACGTGATACAAATTGTCGCCTTTTTGAAGACCTTAACCGGCAAAATGTTGGAGGCGCAGTGAGTCAATTCGTCAAAATGCAGGCCTGGCCGATTTGGTTTATCGGCTGTGTCGTGGCAGGGTTCCTCGCCTATGCTTATCAAGGGGCTCAAGGGGTCCCCACTCAATCCCACACCGATATACTGAAAGGGTTGGCGAACATTAGAGAGCAAAGCGCAGTGGTCAACCAACAATTGGTCCAGACCCGTTACCGTCTCAACTCTAGTTTCGATCCCTTGGTGAAAGCGGTTAAGGGGTTGCAACAGGCAGCTAGTCATTTTGAAAAGGGTCTGTTGCTTTTGAACCAAAGGCAACTCACTGTGCAGTGGGAAGAGTTTTCTTCGATATTCAAGCAAAAGCGGCGACTGATTGAACGGTTCAAGTCTCAAAATGCGGTGCTAAAGAACTTTCTCAATCATTTTTCCCTTGCTGTTCAACGAGCCCACCATCAGGCAAATTCAGGGCAACCAAAACTAGATCCTTATTTAGACGATTTGCTCCAAGCGACGTTGGTGTCGAGCTTAAATCTGACCGGTCAACGATTTAGCTGGCAGGAGGCATTGAGCCGTCTAGAGAAGGCCGCACCTAAGGACCCGAGGCCTGAAATTAAGGCGGTGATTCGTCATGCCCAACGGATCAATTTGCTTAATAGCGAAATGACCGGGCTGACAAATAAACTGTTGTCCTTAAGCCTTCACAAACCGGTGAACCGGCTCTTTGAAGAGTATGATCAGTATTTTGTGGCCACTCAAAATCGAGCCAAAAAATTTCAAATTCTCTTAGCTTTGGTCTCGATCGGCTTATTGTTGGGGATTGGCTGGTTTGTATTTCGGTTATCTCGGACCTCTAAAGATCTGACCGTGGCGGTTGATCAGCTTGAATTTCAGAAGTATGCACTGGATCAACATGCTATTGTGAGTATAGCGGACCAGGCGGGAAATATCACATATGTGAACGATAAATTTTGTGAAATCAGCGAGTTTTCTACTGAGGAGCTGGAAGGACAGAATCACCGGATCGTTCGATCAGAGGAGCATGACGATGAGTTTTTTCAAGAAATGTGGGAGACCATCTCCTCGGGGAGAGTTTGGAATGGTCAGATAAAAAATAAAAAGAAACAGGGGGGCTATTATTGGGTTGCTTCGACCATCGTTCCCTTTGTCAACGACAAGGGTCTACCTTTCCAATATATCTCGATTCGGACCGACATCACCGCCCAAAAAGACTTAGAGCGGGATATCCAAGATCAGCGCCTGTTCGTAGAAGGCATCACGAACTCCATGGGAGATGGGGTATATGTTCTTGATAAAGACGGAGTCTGTGTCTTTTTAAACCCCGAAGGGCAGCGTCAGCTTGGCTGGACTGCTGAGGAATTGGCTTCCCTAAATATGCATGAAACCGTTCATCCCTTTGACGCAAAAGGATGCAGGCGGAGCCAGGAGGACTCGCCGATTTTAAATAGCGTGGCGAAAAAACAAGTGTTTCGGTCCGCCGATGAAGTGTTTGTTCCTAAATCAGGAGATCCTTTTCCCGTGTCGGTGGTGGCGGTGCCTTTGATTCGAAACGAGAAGGTCGAAGGGATCGTGGCGGTGTTTAGTGATATTTCCGAGCGGAAAAAAGTGGAAGAAGCTCAACTGGCCGCAAAAGAGGCGGCAGAGGCGGCTAACCGGGCGAAAAGCTTTTTCTTAGCCAACATGAGTCATGAAATTCGCACCCCGATGAATGCCGTGATTGGGATGAGCTATTTGGCGATACAGTCTGAAAAAGACCCGACCCAGCGGGATTATTTGATGAAAATACATCAAGCAGGGCAGTCCTTGTTGCGGGTATTAAACGATATTTTAGACTTCTCAAAAATTGAAGCAGGGAAGTTAGAAATCGAACACATTGGGTTTAGGCTGGATCAGGTGCTTGAGAAATTGTCTTCTCAGGTGGCGATCAAAGCCCATGAAAAAAGACTCGAGTTGATTTTTAGTTGGAACCCAAAAATACCAATCAATCTAATTGGTGATCCCAGCCGACTCAATCAAGTTCTTTTAAATCTCGTCAGCAACGCCATTAAGTTTACCGAATCTGGGGAAATTGAGGTTCGATTTGATCAAATTGACTCCTCGGAAGGATCGGATCGTTTGATGTTAGACTGCTCCGTTCGAGATACAGGGATCGGGATCAGTGAAGAAAAGATCGAAAAATTGTTTCAAGCCTTCACTCAAGCAGATTCATCCACCTCAAGACGTTTCGGAGGCACCGGTTTAGGTCTTTCAATCGCCGCAAATCTTGTGCATTTGATGGGAGGTGAAATCTCAGCGACGAGCACTCCAGGGGAGGGTAGCGGCTTCCGGTTCACCTTAGAAGTCGTCAAGTCCCCTGATGTGAAGTCGATGTTCGACTTCCCGAAAAAAGTTGCCGGTCAGTTGGTGGGATTGATTGAACCAAACCGCCGCAGTCGAGAAATTTTCGAAGGAACCCTAAAAAACTGGGGTTTTACGGTGGTTTCTGCCGATAGCTTTTCAACCTTTGAACAACTATATCTTCGTCCTGTGCCCTCGTTGCTGGTCGTGGATGGGGAGGTGATTTTAGCTGACTCCGATAAACGATTATCTACCTTGAAGAAGACGGATGAGTGGGCGGGGGTACCGGTGTTGGTGTTAGGCAATCATTTGAACCGGGAAAAAATCCTCACCGAAATCGCCTTCTTAGAACCTTGTCAATCGATTCAAAAACCGTTGTGCCCCGGCGGATCGTTTCAAAAGGTTATGGAGTTGTTGCACCCTGAGGAAATGAGGCACGAAGAAGGGCCGTCAACACCTGGCTCCGGGCGATTGGCAGGGTATCGGGTGTTGCTGGTTGAAGATAATGAAGCCAACCGGCAAATCGCCACTGAGTTATTGATGATGTGCCAAATTGAAGTCCAAACTGCCGAGAACGGGTTAGAGGCGATAGAAGCATTGAAGTTACATACCTTTGACTTAGTGTTGATGGATGTTCAGATGCCTATTTTAGATGGGTATCAGGCGACCCAACGAATCCGCGAAGAACTGATGTTAGAAATACCTGTCATTGCCTTGACTGCAAGCGCCATGGAGGAAGACAAGCATTCGGCGTTTGTGGCCGGGATGAATGATTTTCTGTCCAAGCCCATTGAACCCCAACAGCTCTTTCAGGCGCTGGAACGGTGGTTGATCGGTCTCGAGTCCCCGGTTCCCCTGCGTAGTAACGCTCCCTTACAATTAGATGGATTTGATGTGAGCCGGACGTTGCAGCGGACTGGTGGGAACTGGAAAGTACTTTCGACCTTGCTGCGACGTTTTCCTGCAGAACATGAAGAGACATTGGACAATCTCCAGGGCCATGTTGTCAGGGGTGAGTGGGAGGCTGCGTTACAGTTGATTCACCAACTCAAGGGACATTCAGCGAATTTGGGGGCTGAAAGGGTGGCCCAAGTGGCGAGGGATTTAGAGAAGGCGATACACGCAGAACAGGCAGATATGAGTGGTGAACTGGCCGCTCTTCAAACAGAGATGGATCGAGCCTGTAATTCCATTCAGGAAGCCGATTTTGGCCTTGATGTCTCTGCTGGAGAACAGCGACTTTATGTTAAAGAACACTTTTTGGCAGACTTACAAGACCTGATCAATGCGTTTTCAAAACGTAAACCAAAGGATTGTCAAGCCGCGATGGCTCGGTTGTCTACGTTTACCGAGCACCCTCACGAGTTTGAACTAGACCGAATTGAGGAATTGTCTACAGCCTTTCGATTTAATCCCGCCCAAGAAAAAGCAGAAGCCCTCTTACTAGCCATTAAAGGATGATGAAGCAAAACCTATTTATTGTGGATGATACCCCAGCAAACATCGAAATTCTCATGTCGATCCTAGGGGACGATTTTGAAGTGGCGGTCGCTTTAGATGGAACATCAGCCTTAGAAGACATCAAGGCGGAGCCACCGGATTTGATCTTGCTGGATATCATGATGCCCGATATGGACGGCTATGAGGTGTGCCAGCGGCTCAAATCAGACCCGGAGACCGCTTCGATCCCGGTGATCTTCATCACCGCCAAACTGGAACTAGAAGACGAACTTCGGGGTTTTGAGGTTGGGGCTGTAGACTATATTTCTAAGCCGATTAGCCCACCTGTGGTCCGGGCTCGGGTGGACACCCATTTGCAGTTAAAGCACAAGACGGAACAGATAGCCCAGCAAAATGTAATCTTGGAGCAAAAGGTGCGCACACGTACGGCGGAATTGCAGGCAAAGAACCAAGAGCTCAGGGAAACTCAAATGGAAATCATCCGCCGGTTGGGCCGAGCTGCGGAATTTAAGGACAACGAAACAGGGATGCACGTTGTCCGGATGAGTTATTTTGCCCAAATGTTAGCGTCAGCTGCGGGGTTAGATTCAGATCACGCAAACTTGATTTTTCAGGCGGCACCGATGCATGATATTGGGAAAATCGGGATTCCAGATCAAATTTTAACCAAGCCCGGTAAGCTTGACTTACAAGAGTTTGAGCACATGAAACTGCACCCGGAAATCGGTTCGGATATCATTGGTCATCACCAATCCCCGTTGTTGGATTTAGCCCGTCTGGTCGCCTTGTCCCACCATGAACGGTGGGATGGTAAGGGTTACCCTCATCAGGTTGCAGGGAAAGACATCCCCATCGAGGGCCGGATTGTGGCGATTGCTGATGTCTTTGATGCACTCACTTCGGTGCGGCCTTATAAACGGGCTTGGAGTGTTGATGAAGCGATGGACCTTCTACAAAAGGAAGCGGGCCATCAATTTGATCCGGTGCTGGTCCCCTTGTTTATTAATCTAAGGCCTCAAATCCTAGAAATACAAAGACGGTGTGGTGAGGAGTCTGCTGGTTGAACGTTAGATTAAGGGCGATCTTTTTTTTTCAAGAGGGCTTGGTTGTTGGTTCTGTCATGACCCTTCGTCGGCGTTTGAGCTGTTTGTGTACCGTCGCTTTTAATAGATTGATGTTGATTGGTTTGGTGAGGTAATCGTCCATCCCCGCTTCAAGACAAGCGGCTTGTTCTTGGTTGAGGACGTTGGCGGTGAGAGCGAGGATCACCGGGGCGTCATCAGCGCTGAGCGCGGTCTGAGCGCGGATGAGTCGAGTTGCCTCCAAACCGTCCATCACAGGCATCTGTAAATCCATCAACAGGACATCGAAGGTGTTTTCCTGTACTTTCTGTACCGCATCTTTCCCATTGTCAACGATTTCAAAAAGGCCCTTTTCCTTGGTGATGAGTTTGGAAATGAGTTTTTGGTTCATCAAATTATCTTCGGCGATTAAGAACCGTATCCCTTCAAAATTTTGGGTTGGCCGCTCTTCGGGCTCAGGGAGCTGGGTCCCAATACGCTCAAGGGGGACAGAAAAATAGAAGGTGCTCCCTTCGTCTTTTGTGCTGGTGACGGTTAAATCGCCTCCGAGCAGACCGGTTAATTGCTGGCTGATTGACAGCCCCAGCCCCGTCCCGCCGTGGGCTCTCGTGATCGAAGCATCTGCCTGGGTGTAACTATCAAAGATTTTTGTTAACGCCACCCGTGTCATCCCAATCCCGGTATCTTGGATTTCAAATTTCAGGTTCCCTGGCATTTCTTCAGAGACTTGAAACTGCACCGACCCAGAGGGGGTAAATTTTAAGGCATTGCTCAAGAGGTTGGTTAAGATCTGCTGCAACTTGCTCCAATCTCCGGTGACCCAGTATTCGGTGTCCAACTCGGAAGTGAAAGAAAAATCAAGACCTTTGGAGGAAAATTGTTTCCCATGGTGATTGACCATTTGTGCGAGGTTGGCACTCAGGTCAAAGGGCAGCTGTTCGACCTCCATCTTGCCCGATTCTAATTTAGCATAGTCCAGTATATCGTTAATCAACGAAAGCAGAACCCCGGCTGAATGGTTCGTATCTTCAACAAGCTCACTTTGTTCGGGGTTCAGCGGGGTGCTTTGCAGTAAGTACGTCGAGCCGATCACCATGTTTAACGGGGTGCGGATTTCGTGGCTCATGGTGCTTAAAAAATCTTGTTTGACTTGAAGAGCCTGCTTCGCATCGGTGAGCGCCTGGTGTATTTGGTTTCGTTGTTTCTTGAATTGAGCAGCTGCCCAAGATAAGAACAACGCCATGACAAAATAGAAACTGCCGTAATAGAGTTCTTGGTGGAGATGTTCGTTGGTGATTCTAGGGTCGATCCAGGCGCTGATCAGAAAGCCGATGGTGGTGATCCCGCTCAAGAGAATTGAAAAACGAAGCCCTCCATAGGACAATAAAAAGATAAGGGCCAGCATGGCGCCGAACAGGGCGATGAGTCGGATTTCGTGCAAGAAGCTCAAACTCCAAAGCCACAACAACAGCCAGTTAGTGAAAATCGCAAAGTTGAGATTCCGGGCAAACCGGGAGGTGATGGTTTGAGCGAACCAAATCAGAGATAAAAAAACGGTTTCGGAGCCCAGGACCCAAGCGGTCCATAGGTAGAGATAGTGGGGGCTGAAATGAGCTATATCCAGAATTAAAGCCGAAGCAATCGCACAAAAGGACACGAAAAAACCGATCAAAACCACTTGGTGGTTTTTGTATAAGCTTTGTTTACGCCGGGTCGTTTTGTTTTCGGTGGTCATTTTTCGGGGTCCTTGATTCATTCAGTTCAGGCCAGAACTTCACCTGACCCTTCCAATTTATAAGCTTAGCCCCCCCTTCAACTTGTTGCAGCGGTTGGCCAATGTCAACCTTTCCGCCTGGAGGGTCCGCGATTAGTTTGGGGATCATCACCCCTGATAACAATTTCCTTAACTCGGCCATGGTCTCGAGTGCCCTGCTCGGGCCGATGCGGAAGTGGTCCGCCCCGGCAATCCAGTCACATAGGTATAATGCATATGGCCGAACCCCGTTACGGTATAGGCCTTTGAACAGGGACGCAAGAACTTGGGGCTCCTCGTTGACTCCCATAAGTAGCACTGTCTGGGATGCGAGCATGACACCAGCATCTCGAAGTTTTTTGATTGCTGACTCTGACTCCTCGGTTATTTCTTTGGGGTGAGTGAAGTGCAAGTTCAACAATAGCGTTGGGAATTGACCAAATAGTTGGGCTAGTTTGTCGGTGATCCGTTGAGGCATCACCGCAACGGCTTTGGTCGAAAATCTCAAAAATTGGACATGAGGAATCTGGTCCAGAGCGTCTAGCACCCAGGCCAACGACGAATCGCTAAGCATCAACGGTTCCCCGCCACTTAAAATCACCTCTTCGATTTCAGGGTGTCTTTTGATCCAGTCGATTGCCTCTTGCCAGTCGGCCCGGCTGAGTTTTTGGTCTGATTTGCCCACTTTACGGGACCGAGTACAATACCGGCAGTAGACCGGGCAGTGTGGGGTCAGTAAAAACAAAACCCGGTTTGGGTACCGATGCACCAAGACCTTGGTTGGGCTGTTGGGCTCTTCAAGCATGGGGTCTAAGAGCTCGAAGGGTTGTTTTGTAAGTTCTAAGGGACTGGGGAGGACGGTCCTCAGTAGCTGGGGCTCTTCTAGACAGAGCCCGGCGTAATAGGGCGTTAGACTGAAGGCAAGTCGTTCTTCCAAACCTTCAAATTCTGCGGGGTCTAGGTTCAGCCGCTTGGCGAAGCCTGGGAGGTCCGTGATTCGACCGGTCAATTGGTCTTTCCAAAACTCAGGCATGGAGGGGTGAACTCCAGGGGGAGCTAGTCCGCAGAAACAGCCTCACAGTTGTGAAAAACTGCCGACTTGGTCCGCCAAATTCTTGGTTGTGCGGTGGGAAGGACCAAAGACTTTTTGGCTCATTTCCAAAGCTTTTTGGTAATAGTTGCTCGCTTCTTGGGTACGGCCCATTGAATTCCATTGGTCTCCTAATTTCGACCAGTACTGAATCAACCCTGGACTTGGCTGAACTTTCTTATCTGCAAACATGACACTCCAATCGGTGGGGTTTTATAGTTATGGAGTGTTAAAATGCAAAGGCTGTGCAAAGGGGCTCAAGAAGGTTTAAGAAAATCGAATTCTTGGGTCGACTGCCGCTAAACAAAGGTCTGATAAGATGTTTCCAATCAAGAAAATCAAGGCGGTCAAAAACAAACTGCCCAAGACCACCGGGTAATCTCGTTCGGTAATCGCTTGGTAGCCTAGGAGGCCCAGGCCATCAATATTAAAGACGGTCTCAATCAGGTAGCTGCCGGTAAACACCAGGCTGATGTTGTTGCCAAAGCTCGCTGCGAGCGGGATCAGGCTGTTGCGCAGGGCGTGGCGCCAAATCACTTGTTTCGGTTCCAGTCCTTTGGCAAAGGCGGTGCGGATATAGTCGGCAGAGAGGCTTTCTAACAGCGAGTTTTTCATCAGCACCGTCATGGCTGCAAAAGAACCGACTAAATAACAGGCGAGGGGCAAGACCGAATGGTATAAAATATCGATCACCTGGTCGAAGGGGCCCAACTCGGAGAACTCATCGGAGACAAAGCCTTCCATAGGGAACCACTCGAGTCGGCCTCCAAACACCACCAGCAAGATGAGGCCGAGCACAAAGGCCGGGACGGCGTGGCCTGCAAAAATCACCACTGAGGTCGCCGAATCGACCCAGGTTTTATCTTTGACCGCCTTGAGAACCCCTAAGGGGATGCAAACGAGGTAGGTGAGGATTGAGGTCATCAATCCATAATAAATAGAGACCGGCAGTTTGCTTTTGATCAACTCCCAGACCGGTTCGTTATACCGGTAGCTTTCTCCAAGGTCGAGTTGGACCACTCGGGTCAACCAATCGAAGTAGGCGATGAAGATTGGCTGGTCAAAGCCATAGAGCTTGTTGAGGTAGGCAAGGTCCTCCTCGGTGAGCCCTTGGCGGGAATTGGAGGCCCCGGTTTGCTGCTCCGCAAATTGCCGGTCCATCATCGCCTGTTCCACCGGCCCGCCGGGGACGACTCGGGTGATCATGAAGGTCAGTAAAGTGATCCCTAATAAGGTAGGGAAGATCAGTAAGAATCTGCGGATCAGGTATTGGGACATAAAATTTCGCTCCAGTGCTGGGTTCACCTTAGGAAACCTAGAAAAGTTCCACAAGGCTTTGCTAAAAAAAACAGACCCAGCTAAAACCAAAGGTATGGAAACAACATCTTTTCTTTTGAGTATCAACACCCGGTGGTGGAACGCCGAAGCTCACTATGCCTTTAACTTAGGACTGGCGCTTGCGGAGCAAGGGCATCAGGTAACCTTTTTGGCGAACCCCGGCTCTCCTGTGGCCCTGAAAGCGGCTTCTCAGGGGTTTGTGGTGGTGGACTCGATCCTTCTGGATGACGCCAAGCCTTGGGTGCAGTGGGGCAACCTGGCTCGGTTACGCAAGGTCGTCCAGGATCGCACCATCGCCTGTGTGGTCAGCTTTAAGTCCTCAGGCTCTTGGGTGTTCGGTGCCCTGAGAACGTCGGTGGCTGGGTTAACCCACATTCGGGTCCGAGGCGAAGCGAGAGCGCCGAAACAAAATGTGTTTAACCGATGGCTCTACGGCCCCAACAGTTGTGATGGAATCTTGTGCTCTGGAAAACAAGTGCAACGTTGGGTCGAGGATTTAGGGGAAGACCTCCCCCCGCGGCAAGTCTTGCATTTTGGCGCCCCAACCTTAGAAAACACAGGTGAAATCAACCCGTTGGAGTTCAAGCCTAAAGGGCCAGTGATTTGCCTGTTAGGTCGGAGCCAGCCGGTGAAGGGGCATTTGGTCTGCCTGGACGCTTTCAAAGCCCTGGGGCGGGAGGATGCAACGCTGTTGTTTTTAATCAAGAACCTCGCCGAGTTCCCGGAGCAACTCCAGTTGATGCAACAAAAAATTCAGGACTTAGGGTTAGACAGCCAAGTGGTGATCACCGGACCGATCCCGAACTTACAGGCCTTGCTGTCGCAAGTGGACCTTGGGGTGATCCCCAGCCTGGGTAGCGAGGTGAATTGTCGGGTGTTAGTGGAGTTTTTTTCCCAGAAGATCCCTGTGGTCGCTTCGTCTGTGGGCACCTTGCCCGATTTGATCCAGACCCAGCAGAACGGTTGGCTTTGCGAGGAATTGAACGTAGAAACCCTGACCCAAGGGATGGAACAAGGGTTGTTGCATTTCCAAATGTGGGGGGAGAATGCTTATAACGACTACGAGACTCTCTACCGGTTGGAACCCTTTGCGAACCAGTTTTTAGATTTTTTTGCGAAGATTCGGCGGCATTGAACAGTCTTTGCATTATTAACAGTTTGATGGAGTCCCACAGTGAAACTCCCCCACTATTTCCGATAAAAGGGTTGGCATGGCAAAGCAAGTTACCACGATCATTTTAGTTTTCTGTTTCACCTGGGCGTTGTTTGCCCCGACAGAAGTAAAGGCCCAGGACGAGGGCGAGCCAGCGATGAAGACCATCGCCTTGTTTGCGATGGGTGGTGGAGCAGGTGGCGCTGGCTTAGGCATGATGATTTGGTTGTTAGACCCCTTAAACCCGGCTTCTGACTTCACCCACTCGACCTTGAGTGGATTTGCGGCAGGAACCCTTGTTGGTGTGGTCTTAGGTGGGATGCAGCTGCAACGACAAGCCGTGTTTCCTTACTCGAACCAGCCGGTTCCTCCCGGTGAGTTTGATGGTGCGATGCCTATGGGCATGAACATGCCCCACAGCCCGGCGATGCCGACCCACCATAAAGAGCGGTCTCCACGGCTGCCTTTGGCCTCTTTCCAGCTTAAATTCTAAAACCAATTCAGCGACTGGTTCTAGGGGCTAGCTCTGAGCAGAGCCCCTTGATTGATGAACTACGGGCTTGCTTGTCTCGAAATGGCTGGTTTGGATGTGGGGCTGAGCCCTGGATGCCCTCTCTGCGAAGATTCGAAAAACACCCTCTCACCTACATTTTTTTGGCACCCTTCGATGGGTTGAGCCGGACGCAGGGTGACGACTCTCGGAGTTGTGCCCCAGGGCAGGACAGGTCAAATGTGGGAGGAGAGGCAAGGCCCCAGAAGGCAAGGAAGCCTCCCTTTGGCGGCCAAAGGGAGGTTGTCTGTAGTTGTCTTAGTGCTGAATCTCAGCTTCCTTGACTTTGTTGAACAGCATCTGCTGGAAGATCGTCAAAATATTACTGATCACCCAATACAGAACCAAGCCACTCGGCATGTTGAGGAAGAAGAACATCATCATCACCGGCATCCACTTCATCACCTTCGCCTGAGTCGGGTCCATTGAAGGTTGTGGGGTGATGTGCTGCTGGATGTACATGGTCACACCCATCAAAATCGGTAACACCAAGGTGTAGTCCGATGCGGAGAGGTTCGTTAACCACAATGCAAAGGGCTGGTGCCTGAGCTCGATGGCAGGCATCAAAGCGGAGTAGAGCGCAATAAACACAGGAACCTGGGCCATCAGAGGCAAACAGCCTCCAATCGGACTGACCTTGTTTTTGCTATACAGCGCCATGACTTCCCGGTTGAGCCGCTCTTTATCTTTTTTATATTTGTCTTTGAGGTACTTCATCCGGGGGTTCAGTTTCGCCATCCGCCGCATGGACATCATGCCCTTAAAGGCTAAGGGGAAGAGGATAGCTCGCACAACAAAGGTCAGCAAAATGATCGCAACCCCCCAGTTGTGCACCACCCCATGGAGCCACCTTAAAATCGCTAACATTGGGTAGGCAAAAAAGTCGAACCAGCCGAGGTCTAAGGCGGCGGTTGCTTTCGGGTGATAGGCTTCTAACTTAGACTGAACCTTGGGGCCAATATAAAGCTGAAAGGTTTTTTGGTAATTTTGTCCGCTACGCAGTTCAAAGGCAGGCTCCTGGTACTTCATCACCGGGACCAGCATTTTGGTGTCGTGGGTTTCGATTTCGATCCCTTCAAAGAGGGTCGAGAAGTTGTCCTCTCCTTTTGGCTTAAACATCGAGATGAAATAGGTGTCCATCACCCCGACCCAAGTCAGCTTGGTGAGCTTGATCGGGGTTTCCATGTCGTCGTCTGAGTAGGTATCAAAACTTCCGTCTTCGTAGACCGCCCCTTCTTGGGGTCGATTGAACTGGTCGGGCTCGACCGGTTCGTTCCCTGCGCCGAAGTTGAGGGTCGGAGCCACTTTGATGGTGTGGTCCCCTGGGTTTTCAAGCTTGACACTCAAGTCCACTTCGTAGCTGTCTGGCCGAAAGGTAGCGGTCTTCGTCAAGACCAGCCCGTTCGGCAAGGTGCCCACGAAGCTGAGCGTCTCAGGTTGGTCCTTAAGGGTGACTTCTTTTTTGTCGCTGTTAAAATAGGTCACCGACTGGTCTTTGAGGTCTGAGCCAACGAACCAAACCGGTTGGTTGTGTCCAATCATCTCGACTTTCCGGGCCGGGTCATAGTGAGGTTTTTCTTTTTTGCTGAACAAGTGGTAGACCCAGTTTTCCGAAGGTTTTGGGTCTGGACCGGCGTAGGCGAACTGGTTCAACTGAAAAGATTTTAACACCCCGTCCTTGGTGTTTAGCACCGCGTCATATAAAGGAGTGGACACCTTGATGTCTTCAGCAACACCACTGGCCTGAGGCACCTGAGTGGTTGCTTGTTGCGCAGGTGCCGCTGCGTCAACAGCCGGCTTCTCGGCTGTAGCGGCTTGTTCTAGAACAGCTGGCTTGGCTTCAGTGCTTTGCTTTGCCTCTTTGGGGACCGGAGCTTCTGGTGGGAAAAGCTGGTAATAGCCAAGCAAAACGAGGGTGGATAACAAAAAAGCAAAAAGGATATTGCGGTCCATGGCTTTTAGACGTTAGGATTTAAAGAGGGAAAAATGATCAGGAACTTCATCAATGCCACCTTTACAAAAGGGCTGGCACCGTAATAAACGCCAAATTGACAGGATCAGTCCTTTGACCAAACCGTGTTTTTTTAAGGCGGTTTGCGCGTAACAGGAACAGCTGGGCTGGTAGATACAAGAAGGGGGTAACATCGGGCTGATGATTTTTTGGTAAAGCCAGATGAGCCCTAAGAACGGGAGTATTAACCATTGCTTTAATCCCATCGAAGTCATTCCAATTGACCAAAAAAACGTTCGATGTGCTGCTGAACATCTTGTTGCTTCGGTGGTTTTGGCAGGGGATGGGTAATGAAAATCGCGAGGTTGAGTGACCGATTCCTCAGTTCTGGGGACTGGCGCAGGGTTTCTCTGACCAATCGTTTCAGCCGATTACGTACCGGCGAGGAACCCACTCTTTTTGAAATGGAAATCACCGTCCGTACCGAGGGGCTTGTGCCCGGGGTCCACTTAAAGCGGAAGGAACCAGATTTGAAAAACTGGCCTTCTGCAAAAATCTGAGTGATTTCTTTTTGGAGGCAAAGCCTCAAAGCCTTCGGGAAGGTTAACATCCCAAAAAACTTAGGCGCTCAGCTTTTTTCGGCCTTTGCGTCGTCGGGCGTTGATGATCGCAGCACCGCTGTGAGTTGACATTCGCTTGCGAAAGCCGTGCTTCATCGCACGTCGGCGAGTATTTGGTTGGAACGTTCTTTTCATTTTGCTTTGCTGTAAAGTGTATGATGCTCAAGATTGTATATCCCAGCAAGATAGACCACTAATATCCAGCTTGTCAATGGCACAAGAGGGTGTTTTTTTCTGGTCCTTGCTTGTACTTCAATGGGACTTGCCCTATGCTGAATTAAACAACTCCTATCATAGTGAAGATGATCGAAGAAATCAATTTACCTAACAAAAAAGTCTACTTGTTAGGCACCGCACATATCTCTGCAGAATCAATCAAAGAAGTTCGAGAGGCGGTCACCGCCTACCAGCCCGATGCGGTGTGTGTTGAGCTTTGTGCCGGGCGGTTTGAGTCCATCAAAAACCCAGACCGTTGGAAAGAAATGGACATCGTCCAAGTGGTCAAGCAAGGCAAGGCGCCGCTGTTGTTAGCGAACCTCGCTCTTTCGGCCTTTCAAAAACGAATGGGCGACCAACTGGGTGTCAAACCAGGGGCCGAAATGGCCGCAGCCGTTGAAGCGGCTGAGGAAATTGGGGCCGAAGTGGTCTTGGCGGACCGAGATGTCACGATCACCTTGAAGCGCACCTGGGGGCGATTGGGCTTTGTTGAAAAAATGAAAGCTCTTGTCCAGCTGATCGGCAGCACCTTTGAAGGGGGCGATGTCAGTGAAAAAGAAATTGAAGATTTAAAGCAAACCGATGTGCTCAATGAGTCGATTGAGACCATGGCAAAGCATATGCCGGTGGTTAAAGAGGTCTTGATTGATGAGAGAGATCAATATTTAGCCCAAAAAATTCAGTCCAGTGAAGGAGAAGTGGTGCTGGCGGTCGTCGGCGCTGGGCATATGCCGGGGATCAAACGGTGGATCACCGAAACGGTGGACCTGGAGCCGCTGACTGTGATCCCTCCGCCTTCGGGGGTTGTGAAAACTCTAAAGTACTTGATTCCACTAGGAATTCTTGCCATGATTGGCTATGGCTTTACCTTTGCCAGTGGCGAGGTGAGCTATGAAATGCTGAAACGCTGGGTGCTGGTCAACGGGATCTTGTCTGCCTTAGGCGCAGCGATCGCACGAGGGCATATACTCACGGTGATGGTAGCTTTTGTGGCTGCGCCGATCACCTCGCTAAACCCGACCATTGCAGCGGGATGGGTGTCAGGGTTAACCGAAGCTTGGGTCCGTAAACCTAAGGTCTCCGACTTTGAGACCTTAGGCGAGGACATCACGACGGTCAAAGGATTTTGGAGTAACGAGATCACCCGTATTTTGTTGGTGGTGTTGCTGTCGAACCTTGGCTCGATGATCGGGACCATGGTCGGGATACCGTTGTTAGCCTCCTTGTTATAACGAAGGTGTATTTTAAAATGAGTTTGTTTGTACCCCCAATTTCTAAGGGAGCCTGTTGATGACTGAGCCAAACAAAAGTATGCTGAACGATTTTTTGCCTCAACTCAAAAGCCTGATCCAATCTGAGTCCGTGTTTGGCGAGCCTTACCAAGTCGGTGAGGTGACTTTGATCCCGGTAAATTCGGTTCGAATTGGCTTTGGGTTTGGAGGCAAGGACCTAGAAAGAGACCCGAGCAAAACCGGTTCCGGCGGTGGCGGCGGCGTGGTGTTGAAACCGGAGGCCTTTTTGGTGGTCAAAGACGGAGATGTTTCGATTCACACCTTAGCTTCGGGCAGCATCGAGAATATCATGGACCGGGTACCGACTGTGATTGACCAACTGGCCAAGGTCTTTGAAAAGGTCACCAAAAAACCGAAGCCGGACGCTGAAACTCAGGAATGATCTGGCTCTGGGTTGTCTTGGGCTTTTTTGTGGTGGTGTTGCCGCTGCTGGTCCCGGTTAAAGTGAACTTTCAACTTGATCCCCTTGAAGCCAAAGTCGTTTGGGGGCCTTGGGTTGGGCTGTATCAAGAATCTAGGTTCCGTATGTTTTTGTTCGGCTGGGTCTTGCCTACTGAAAAGAAACAGAAAAAAAAGGCTGAGAAGCCCCCAAAAAGTACCCCCAAAAAGCGGTCCAAAAAAGCAAAAAAAAATAAGCCAAAAAAGACGAAAATCGACTTCACCTGGGGGTTAGCGAAAAAACTTTGGGCCCATCCGGTGCCAAGGTTATTGCTGCTCCGGCTGAAAACCTTTATGGTAAAATTGATCAAGTCCTTTCGTTGGACTAAATTACATGTAGTTTACGGCTCAAATGACCCTTTTGTGCAGGGGAATTTAGCTGGTTTGTTTGCCCTTGTGCCCCAATCTAGAAGGTTTCAGGTGTCTTCTGCTTTTGAAGAAGTCACCCAGGTCAAGTTGGGGGTCAACTTATATTTGTGGCGGTTGCTCGTGGCGGTTTTTTCTCTGCTGGTGAGTTTGCCCTACCTCAAAGCACGACGTTTATATAAAGAAATAAAACAACCTGTCTAAAGGACCCTAGATGAATCAACAATATCAAACCACCGGAATGACCTTGATCCAAAAGGTCGGGCCGTTTGTGGAACTTTATTTTGATTGGTCTAAGCTGCCGCCAATCGATGTGGCCCAAGAATATTTTTTGGTTCGGGTCCTCCCTCAGGTGGAAACCCTACCCGTCGAATATGGCCGCCCAAATTCCGCAGGGCCCTTGCATTTTGGTCTCCGGGCGGGCGCAGCGTACCAAGTCCAGTTGCTGAGAGTTCCTTTCCTGAAGACTCAGGTGGCAACCACCCTCAAACCTCAGCCTTGGGTTGACCTGATCGCCCAACACGAAAATCTCCATAAACTCATCTGGGGGAACATTGATTTCCACGGGCTGATCGAAGAGGGGGGGAGTGACCAAATCGAACTGTTGTGTGACGGAAAACCTGTCGCTACCCAAGCGGTGGGGGCCTTGCCCGAACTGTTGTTCAAAGGTCGGCCTCAGGTGATTCATGCCCGGCTTGCCGGAGGGGTGGATTTGTTCGAATGCACCACGAACATGGATGAAGAACAGGTCGTCGCTCAGTTAGACTTCACGTTAGAAGACCACCTGCCTAGTTTTTATTTAAACCGAGTGGTCCAAACGGCGAACAAGTTTTCGGTTCGAGCGGAAATCGAGCCTTTTCATGACATGAAGGGCTTTTTCTTGGACCGGTTCCGAGAAAGTTTCCCTGAAACCAAACTAGAAGAACTCGGTGGAGAACTGGTGCTTTGCGAAGACGGCCAAGGGGTCGCTAACGTGAGGACCTGGGGCTATCAACTGACCCCGAATGCGTCGGTGGTGCGCTCTATTCAGCTCGATGAGTGGGGGGAGAGTGAAGCCAAACCGGCCCAAAGTTACCGGTTGAGTTTAGAGGTGACCACTCGGCACCGTGAGTTTTATAAAAAAGTGCTGATTGAAAAAAAGTTTGGCCCCTCAGAGCCCCTTTGTTTCACTGAAGCGGAAGTGATTCAAGCTCGGCAAGATTTATTTGAGTTGAATCCCCATGCTTTTTGGGACCAGAGCTTTATTGAGCTGGTTGCCCACTTTGAAGTTCCCGGTCACCGGGCTCAAGAATTCCAACGTGAACCGGCTCATTTGACCCGCTGGGACTGGGAACCGGGCGACGCCGGAGAGAGTTTTGAGGCTCGTTGGGAACTGTTTCATACCCAAAAACCTGCGCAACGGTTGGTGCTTTTTAGCTCAGGGCCGGTCCACCGGGATCACTTTGCCGCTAAGGTTGTGCTCAAACCTCACAGCGACCGATTAATTCTCGCTTGGTGGGAACTTGAGCAAAAAGGGGTGAGTCAGCATTTACAGCAGCAATGGGGTGCTGGCTTAGATCAAGTGGGCTTTTATCTTAAGGTCCATGAAGAATACCTGGGCAACCGGATTGAACGAAAGGACTTAGAAGTCCAGCTGACCGACTGCTTTGGCCCGCACCCGAGTCAATATATTGCGGTGGAACCGAACCGCTGTTTCAGCGGAGAGATTGTCGCTCGTCATTTCGAACACGAAATCGCCCTGACCCCGGTGTCCCAGAGTTTGGTGACCCCAAGAACCCTGTTCGAATCTGCCGCCGACGAAGCACCGGTCCGGGCCCTCGGTTCAACGTGGCATCACACCTCACAGCGGGAAGTCCGCCACGCCCAAGGGAGCGATGCGGGCAATAAAGCGAAAGTGATGTTGCATTTGCACATGCACTCGCCAAACTTGTTTCGTGTTGAGCCCTTTCGGGAAAGCTACTTAAAAGACGTGGTTTGGCCGATACAAACCGACGAAGGCTCCGAAGTCCATAACCCCCCTGGGGAATGGGCCCTTCGCAATTGTCTGGATTCTTGGTTGCCTTTGCTCAGGTCCTTTAAAAGGTTGGCCGACGAAGGGGTGGATTACCAAGTGAGCTTGGATATCAGCCCGCCGGTAGCCTACATGATCAGTCACCCGAGGTTTAAAGATTATTTGAGCCGGTATTTGGGTCGGTTGATCGCCCATGCCTCTGGGCAGGTGGCGATGATGAAGGCCAAGTTGGAGTCCCCTGATTATATCTGGGCCGCCCAGAGTTATTTAGACGGGCTCAAAGGGCTGGATCATTTCTACCATCAAGTGATTCGCAAAGACATGATTGGGGCGTTCCGGCAATTAGAGTTGTCTGGCTTCTTAGAACTGTCGACTTGTACGGCAACCCACGGGATGCCTGCTTGTTTAGAAACCATGCCGGACTCGTTGGACGCTCAGGTTGCTTTGGCCGCAAGAGCCCACCACCGGATTTTCGGGGACCGGCCTCGAGGGATTTGGCTGGCTGAAAACAGTTGTTTCCCTGGGGTGGACAAAACCCTTGAGAAAGAAGGATTACACTATTATTTTGTGGAAGCCGAAGCGGTGCTTGGTGCGTCTGTGCGGCCCAAGAGTGCGGAGTTTAATCCCTTGGTGCTTCCGGGCAGCAATGTGGTGGCCTTTGGGCGTAGCCGGATGGGCCGGGTGCAGGTTTGGGACGCCGAGATCGGCTACGCCGGTCATCCCGAATTTAGGGAATACCACCACCGACATTGGGGGCTGCCGTTAAAGAAGATCACCAGCAAGGTCAGCGAAGATAAACATCCTTATCACCCGGAGCGGGCTCAACAGGTCGCCAGGGAACTGGCTCAAGATTATTACAAAAAACTAGTCGCCCAAGGGGAGGAACTCTCTCGTTGGGGGACCCCGAGTCAGCCGTTGATCACCTGTACCTATGACGCTGAGCTTTTCGGACATCACTGGTTCGAGGGCCCGGTGTTCTTAGAGGAACTGCTCCGAGAGTTTCACCGAGTCGGTGACCAAATCGGCTTGACGACGCCGAGCCACTACGCCGCTCATTACCCGAGTTTGCCAGAGGCCCAGCCGAACCCAAGCACGTGGGGGCACGAGGCTTGCCATGTCCGCTGGACCGACCCCAAAGTGGCCTGGACCCAGCGAGAACTTGAGCGGTGTGATTCGATCATGCGTCATTACCTAGGGCTTTGTCTGGGAGGGGAATTGACCGGATTTTTTAAAGCTTGTGTGGAGCAAATGGGCGTTGAGTTGATGCGTGCTGAGTCCTCGGACCTGACCTTTGTGATCATCTCAGGGGACTTTGAAGAAGACATGCAACGAGAGATATTGAAGTACTTAGATTACTTCTACCGCCTCAAGTCGTTAGTGGATCAACGAAAAGAGGACCTTGAATTTTTGCGCTTCAGGCAGTATGAAAACGATATGTTCCCAGAAATAGCCGAATATTATCATTTAGATTAGAGGAATTCCTATCTTTGAGTCGATAGGCTTTTATCTCTTTGCCGATTGGGCGACCATAAAAAAGTTGACCAACCGGCTTTAAGCAGATATGAATATTAATATAAACGTATAAACCTAGCTTCAAGAAGTAACATGGCGGTAACTAAAAAAGATATCGATCCTCAATTGGTGAAAACCATTGAAGGACTCTTTTCAGATCAATCGGAAAACATTGAAAAAGCGGTTCGCTGCTTGAAAGTGTTGGCCCACCCGCAACGGATGAAGATCCTTTGTGTGCTGCAAAAAGGCGAACAGACTGTGCAGCAGTTGGAACAGTACATCGGGATCGCTCAGGCGACCTTGAGCCAGCACCTTTCGCTGCTCAAGGACCGAGGGATCTTAAGCAGCCGCAGGCAAGGCAACTTCTCGTTGTACAAAGTCGCCAACCAAGAAATGGTGGATCTTTTTGAAAAGATCCAAGCGATTTTCTGTACGGATCTCGAAGGGATGTAGCCTGCTTAAGCGTAGGTTTTATATAGTTTATAGCCAATCAGGCCGAGAGGCCAGCTGTGAAAAAACAGGTCGAAAATGTCGACCGGTTTTGTTAAATCGCCATGAAACAACATGCGTAGCTTCTCGACTAAGTGCGGCTCAGGGAAAAAAGGGGCTAGCCCCAACATGATGGCTGCTGGGATCAGCAACCGGTAATCTAACAATGACTCAAACATAAAGGTCTCCTATGGAATCTATGATCAAACTCTATCAGCTTGCGGACTGCCCTTATTGTCATCTAGTTCGCAGAAAACTCGATTTTTTAGCAATTCCTTATGTAACCCTTCCAGTGGAACATCAAGGATCAGACCGGGCTGAGTTGATCAAAGTCACGGGACAGCAGGCCGTCCCGGCTCTGGTTGATGGGGATACTGTACTCTCAGACTCCCAAAAAATCATTGATTACTTAGACAAAAAATTCGGACCCAAGCCGTTGCCTGCAGGGAACTATGGGATGTTCACTGAAGTTTCTGGGGAGGCCGAAGCGGTCTATGACAAAACCGTTGCAGCGTTGAAGGACGTTGGCTTTGGGTTGCTGACCGAGATTAACGTGGCGGCGACCATGAAGAAAAAGATCAATGAAGACATGGACCCTTATATGATCTTGGGCTTTTGTAACCCCAAATTTGCCTTTGAAGGGATCAGCAACGAACCGGACCTTGGGATGTTGTTGCCTTGTAACGTGATCATCCGGCAAGTGGCCCCTGGGAAATTCTCGGTCGGTGCCGCCCACCCCATGAAAATGTTTATGCCTGTTGGTCGACCTGAAATGGTCCCTTTGGCAGAAACAGTGACCGGGTTGCTTAAAAAAGCGTTGGATTCGTTGGCTTAAGGGATTGCAAGGCCGATTTGGACTTCAGCCCCAATTCGCTGAACGAAAAATCGGTCTGTAAGGTCTCTTCGAGTTTCAGCAACAGCTCCCGGCAATGGGATGCAAGGTCATCATAGCCAATATCTAAGCTTTTTTTCAATGCTTTGCGGTAGAACCCTTCGGCGGGAACCAGTCGGTACAACCCGCTAAAGGCGTCGCCTAAGGATTTGAAGCACCAAGACAACGAAGCCTCATCAAGCCCTCCGGTGGCTAGGCATAAATCGAACTGGTGAATCGCTTCTCCGTAGTTCCCCTGAGCTAAATACTCCTCCCCCAAACTGCTTAAGGCCAACCCCAGCCTGTCTGGGGCCTTTTCTTTGGCCAAAACAACCGCCGCCCGCAGGGAACTGAGCGCTTTATGGTCCCTACCTTGGGCAGAAAGAAAGTGGGCCCAATGGATCAAGAAGAGGGTCTGTCCTTTCGGGTCGAAGGCTGCTTGGTATTGCTGGAGGCTTTGGTGGGCAAACCGGTATGCCGGTTCAACCTGCCCTGCCTGAGCATGGAGCTGAAACCGTTGGTGGCTCAAGTAAGCTTGCCAATGAACGTCTTGAGCGTTAAGAAAACAGAATCCCGCCTGGTCAAGCTCCGCAGTTTGCTCCGCACTGAATGAATTGGGGTTACCCAAACCCGAGTCAAGCCGTTGCTGGCCCTGGTCAACCCAGAAATGATAGGTGTGCTCGGTCATGGTGGGTGAATTTTGTGTCAAAAAATGTCCTAATACTTGATTTTATCCACCTACCTTGAGGTAAACCATGCAATTGAAAATCGGTGTTGTGACCGTAAGTGACCGAGCCTTTAACGGGGTCTATGAAGATCGGGGCGGCCCTGGTATTTCCAGTTGGCTAGAATCTGCAGTGACAACACCTTACCAGGAAATAGCAAAGTTGGTCCCAGATGAACAAGGGCTGATCGAAAAAACTTTGGTGGATTTGGTGGATAAAGAAGGCTGCCAGCTGGTGTTGACCACCGGCGGCACCGGGCCGACCTTGCGTGATGTCACCCCTGAAGCGACCTTGGCAGTCGCAGATAAGGTGATGGATGGCTTCGGGGAGCGAATGCGTCAGATCAGCTTGAAGTATGTCCCCACCGCAATTTTGTCCCGCCAGGTTGGGGTGATTCGTGGGTCGGGGTTGATTGTCAATCTGCCCGGCTCCCCTCGCTCCATCAAAGAAACCCTCGATGAATTGTTTGAGGCGATCCCGTACTGTATCGAACTGATCGGCGGACCGATCATTGAAACTGACCCTTTGGTGGTGAAAGCCTTCCGGCCCAAAAAAGCGTAACCCCTGATACAGCCCGGCTCAAGTTCGACTTGATTGGTCAGAGTTAACAGGGTACAAAGGTCGGATACAGAACGCTTCTTTTTTAACTTGAACCCATGGACTTCAATGGACCCTTTAGAACAACAGATTCGAGACGCCTTTTCATCCATCACGTTTGCGGATACTGATAAAAACGTCCTTGAAGCGGATATCGTTTATAGCTTAGAGATCACCCAAAACCGAGCGGACGCCGTCGTGGTCGTCGATCAGGAATTTGAAAGTTTCACCTCGGGGCTGACTGATGAGTTGGTTACCGCCTTGAAGTCTTGTGACGGTGTCGACGAAGTCGGGATTAACGTTGTCGGTTCGGTTCAAGAAGCACAACAGTTAACCGGTGGCCCGGTTGAATCAGCCAACGCCCACCAAGGCCATGACCATGGACCTGGAGAAGGCCATGCGCCTTCCCCTGCAAAAAAGAATTACTTGGGCGAGTACGGCGAAGTGATTTTGGTAGCTAGTGGCAAAGGCGGGGTTGGCAAATCAACCACTGCGGTGAACCTTGCGTTGGCCTTAAAAGCCCAAGGCAAAAAAGTTTCTTTGTTAGACGCCGATATCTACGGACCTTCGATCCCAGCGATGATGGGTTCTCGAGGAGAATTTAGCGAGGTGGTTGGCCAGCAGATGTTGCCGGTGAGCCGTCACGGAATCGAGTTTATGTCGATGGGTAATTTAGTCGACGAAGACGAAGCGGTGGTTTGGCGTGGCCCGATGGCTCACCAAGTGATCGAACAAATGTTGCGAGACACTCAGTGGCCCGGTGGCGATTATATCATCATCGACCTACCCCCAGGGACCGGAGACGTGCAAATCACCTTGGCTCAGATGACTGAAGCCAGCGGTGCAGTGATTGTCTCGACCCCTCAAGATGTCGCCTTGTTAGACGCCCGTAAGGCCGTCAAGATGTTTGAAAAAGTCACCATCCCGATTTTGGGGATGGTGGAGAACATGTCCTCTTTTGTTTGCCCTCATTGTGCCAAAGAAACCCCGATCTTCTCGACCGGTGGAGCAAAAGAAGAGTCTGAAGACCAAGAAGTACCGTTCTTAGGGGCGGTGCCTATCGAATTGGCGGTTCGTGAAGGGGGAGACAACGGAACTCCTGTGGTGTTGTCTGCTCCTGATTCGTTGGCGGCGAAGGCTTACGCAAACATTGTCCTTGAGCTGGAAAAATCCTTGGCAGAAGAGGCCTAATGGCTCGACTGCCCTCCAAATACCGTCCGAAGGATATTTTTTACGACGGAGCGATGCACATTATCTTTTTTGATGGTGCCCATTGTGTCTATCAGTACTGGGACCTTCGAACCGCTTGCACCTGTGCTTCTTGTATCCACGAGATCACCGGCGAAAAGCTGCTGGACGACACCACCGTTGCCGAAGACATCAAACCTCTGGGCTCCGAGTATGTGGGGAACTATGGCTTGAAAATCAATTGGAGTGATGGCCACAGCACCGGGATCTATCCTTTCAAGGGCTTCCGAGACAGTTACCCTCATGAAACTCGACAGGTGGACTGATTTTGGCGTTATCTTTCACTTTAGAGCACACCAACCAGTCCGCTCGGGCCGGGGAAGTTGAGTTTAAGGGGATCAAGGTCCCCACGCCGATGTTTATGCCGGTGGGGACCAATGGCACCGTCAAGGCCTTGGTCACCAGCGAATTGCAGGCGATGGATTATTCTCTGATTTTAGGGAATACCTATCACTTGCACCTACGCCCTGGGGACGAACTGATTCGTGACCTCGGCGGGTTACATAAATTCATGAACTGGCCGGGGTTGATCTTAACCGACTCCGGGGGGTTTCAGGTTTTTTCCTTAGCGAAACTCAACAAAATCACCGAAGAGGGCGCCAAGTTCCAGAGCCATTTAGACGGCTCAAAACACATGCTCACCCCGGAATCTGCGATCCAAATCCAGGAAAATCTGGGTTCGGATATCATGATGGTCTTAGACGAATGTCTGCCGATCCCTTCGAAACGGGATGTGGTTGCCAAATCGGTGGATATGACGACTCGGTGGGCCGAGCGCTGCATGGCCGCCCGAACCACCGAAAACAACTTATTTGCGATCGTCCAAGGGGCGGACCACTTGGAACTGCGAGAGCGGTCTGCCAAGGACTTGGTCTCTTTGGGGTTTGATGGCTATGCGATTGGTGGCTTGAGTGTCGGGGAAACCAAAGATATTATGTCCGAGGTTTGCCAGCACACGACCTGTTTGCTGCCAGAGAACAAACCCCGGTACTTGATGGGTGTCGGTGACCCGGTCGACCTGCTCGAAGCGGTGGGAAGTGGGATTGATTTGTTTGATTGTGTGATGCCGACAAGAAACGCCCGCAACGGGGGGTTGTTTACTTGGGACGGAAAAATGTCGATCAAACGGGCAGAATACCGTGCGGACAGCCGCCCGATCAGTGAAGACTGTGAGTGCGAGGTCTGCCAAAACTATTCCAGGGCGTACTTGAGGCACCTGTATCAGGCGAACGAAATCTTGGCGTCAAGGTTGAACAGCTACCACAACCTAGCGTTTTTGCGGTCCTTGATGGCCAAGGCCCGAGAGGCGATTTTAGCAGATCGGTTTCAAAGCTTCCAAGAAGATTTCTTAAAACGGTACCTCGCTAAAAAAGTCGATTAGCCCCCAATAGCCTTCATGGCCAACCGGGACCCGGTGAACCCAATTTGTTGCTTGGTCCCAAAGGCTGCGTAGAGCAAGGGCTTGACCGCTCGGTCCGCCTCAGCCTTGTCTAGCTCAAGCAGGTCACTGAGGCCATAGCTCAGTTCGCTAGAAAGACAGCCCACCAACTTACCGGTCGCCGAAAGCCGTAGCCGGTCGCAGTCATTGCAAAAGGGCTGAGAGTGGTTGGCAATGATCCCAAAGCTCCCAAACCCGCCGACTTCAAACAACTCAGCGGTCCCATGTTGGGGGCGGTGTTTTTCTGTGATCGAATGTTTCTGTCCGATTTGCTCTAGGATTTGCTGCCGGTCAAAGAGCTTTTGCCGAAAGTCCTCACCAAAGAGGTGCCCCATTTCCATCAGTTCAATGTACCGGACTTGTACCCCTCGCTGGGCAGCGAACTCGAACATGGAAAGGCATTCTGAATCATTGATTCCCGCCATGGGGACCATGTTGAGCTTGACCTGAAACCCCTGGGCTAATGCCTGTTCCAAGCCTTCTAAGGTCTTCTTTAGCTGCCCACCGGTGAGCTCTTTAAAACAATCAGGGTCGAGGCTGTCCAAACTGATATTCACTCGATTGACCCCAAATCGCTTCAATACACTCAGCTTCTCCGCAAGCTGTTGCCCATTGGTAGTCACGTTGATCTCTAAGCCATGCAGCGGACCCAGGGCTTCTAAAAAATGCTCTAAATGGTGGCCGAGCAGCGGTTCCCCGCCGGTGAGTTTGATTTCCTTGACCGGTGCGTTTCGTAGCAGCAGCCGAACCGCCTGGGCCATTTGGGAGGCCGAAAGGGGCAGGGGGGCAGACTGGCATCGGCTCAGGGTCTTGTTGGGGTCCACGCAGTACTGACATTTGAGATCGCACTGGTCGGTGAGGCTGACCCGTAGCGTCTGGAACGGTGCGGTGAGGCAGTGGTTCATCAGAGCCTCCGCCAGGGGGTGAACCAGACCGGCTCCCCTGCTTGAAGTTCGGTTGCATCGCCGTCAAACCGGAACAGTCCTTGGGTGTGCCCCAGCCCAGAAAAATCTCCACTGCCGCCCATCTTGACCGGTTGGACCCAGGTTTTTCCTTGGTCACTGACCAACTTGGCGGCAACATAGGTTTCTCGGCCTGCCGGTTTGCGGGCCGCCGATTGGAGGGGTAGGCAAATTGATTGAGGCTCGGGGTCCGGGTGGCCGGCCAGGGCCAGGATCAACCCTTCGACAAAGAGTTTAAAACAAACCTGCACCGAAACCGGGTTGCCCGGTAGCCCAAAGACCCACTTGCCGGAGCCGGTCCCAAACCAGACCGGTTTGCCGGGCTTGAGTTTGACTTTATGAAACTGTTTGACGATCCCTAGGCTCTCTAACACCTTGGGCACCAAGTCCCATTCGCCCATCGAGACCCCGCCACTGAGCAACAAAATGTCAGCAGACTCCAGGCCTTTGGTGATCGCTTCGGTCAACGCAGCCTCAGAATCCTCAGCGATCCCTAGGGCTTGAACCGGTAAACCCAGTTCTTTGGCTTGGCCAAGGATCGACCAGGAGTTGCAGTCCCGAATCTGATAAGGCTTGGGTACTTGGTCGAGGCCCACCAATTCGTTGCCGGTGGAAAGAACCGCAAGCTGGGGTTGCTTTGTCACGGCGACCGAGGCTTTGCCGATAGAGGCTAAAAAGGCGATCAATTGAGCGGTGATCGGCTGGTGAACTGGGAAGAACTCCTGTCCCGGTTGAGCTTCACTGCCCTCTGGGATGAAATGCTGGCCAGATTCAGCGGCCCTTAGAAACTGGATGTCCTCCCCGTCTTTTTGGGTCGATTCGACTTCAATCACAGCGTCCGCCCCAGCGGGCAACACCGCCCCGGTCATGATTTGGACACAACAACCGGGCTCAACGGTTAGACCGGGAGCGTCCCCTGCGGCAACGCAGCCAGTGAGTTTGAGCTTGCCAGGTGATTTGAGGTCGGCGGAGCGAACGGCGTAGCCATCCATCGCCACCCGGTCAAAAGGCGGTAAGGGTCGGTCGGCACTCAAAGGCTCGGCAGTGAGTCGGCCTAGGGATTCTGACAGAGGGATCACTTCCTCACCGAGTAGGCGGGCTTCCCCCATCACCAGCGCCCTGGCTTGGGTAACAGATAACATGGAACTCCTTTTCAAACATGGAAGGCCCAGAAGTTTCCCTCTAAACCCTATCGCCCTCACACCCTAGCAGAGCCGTAGGTGTTTTGGATCGGAGTTGATAATTTTATGATAAACCAGTGACGACTCAATGACAATGGTTTGTCTCAGAGTCTTCTGGTTGAAAGACCAGAATGATGGGTTTGCTTGGGTTTGTCTTGGCAAATATCGTGGCCCTTGTAATGTAACCTTCAGTGGGATTAAAGTAACCTGTCTGAAGGAATACGCTCAATTTCTTGGTTTTAACGGGGCTTTGTTGGAGTAGGTGGAGGATCAAGGGCAAAGAAATTCGGGAGGTTGATCGCTTAATTAAAAAGCGGATTGCGACGGGTTTGTCCTTAAAAACTCTGTTCAAAAGGACAAATCTTTGGGAAAGCCAATTGTAAATACTCTGTGATACCGGTTCAACTAAAGTGGACCTAATCGTCCAGACAACTTTTAGGTTGAACGATATTCCTAATCTCTCTTCTCTTTAAGCTGCTTTTAATCTTCCTTTTCGATAGACATCCATTGGTTTTTTGTACTTCAACG
>Ga0316204_10000449_pt1 | contig 152810 bp, 130 predicted proteins | sample 6monrhotite_MG_2_FD_205661 | JGI IMG/M metagenome (GOLD analysis project Ga0316204, IMG submission 205661) | Microbial mat bacterial communities from mineral coupon in-situ incubated in ocean water Damariscotta River, Maine, United States -... | ecosystem: Environmental > Aquatic > Marine >... | reverse complement strand
AAGTCGGGATTTAGCCCCAAGAAGGGGTGAAATCCTGAGAAAAGGGGATTAGGAGAGGTTGGCATGAATTAAAAAATCCTGTCCAACAAGGTCAATCATGGAAAACTAGATTTGTTCAGAGGTCTTTTTTTATTTAACTCTCAAAGGTAAAAAACCACCTTCAAGATTGTTCCATTAAAATATCCTCATAATATAATAGGTTAATTATTAAATTTTTTTTTGGATTTTCTCAGTAAACTAAAGTATACTTTAAGCAGCCTATAACTGCTCGTAGGGGGAACCATGGACGTTATCTATAACATTCACCCATCACTTGCTTGGGATTGGCGGGTTGCTGCTGATTTATTTTTTGGCGGGATGGGCGTTGGGACTTTCTTATTCGCCTTAGTTGCCGATTGGCACTTTGCTGGACGGCACAAACAACTTTGCCGGACCGCTGCTGGGTTAAGCCCACTGTTGGTAATCCTTGGCCTGCTTTTTCTTTTAAGCGAAATGGGCCGCCCTTTCTCTTTTTATAAACTCTTTTTTTCATTTGCCCCCAGTTCAGTCCTCTGGTGGGGTGCTTGGCTTCAATTTATTTTTGTCATTGGCGCCTTGGTCTACTCCAATTGGTGGCGACTTGACCACCGAGAGACCGACCGGCGAGTGCTTGGCTGGGCCCTTAGTCCTGTTGCGGTCGCTGTCGGGGCGTACCATGGTTTTTTGCTTTCCTCGCTCGAAACACGGGCTCTTTGGAGTACTGGCTCAACAGTTTTGGCCTCGGTGCTGAGCTTTATCACCACCGGGATAGCCATCACTTTAGTGGTTCACTTTAGCAAAGACCGTTCGCTCAAGCAGATGTCCCTTAAAAACCTATCAACTTTCCTAGACGAACTCCATGGGGTCCGAAACATCTTGGGCGCAGCCCTCTTTGCTCAGGGAGTTGTCTTTGTGATCTGGTACCTCGCCCTAGAACAAGGCGACCCAGGGGGGGTCGCCGCTTTAGCCGCAGCGAACGCTGCCTACGCCACCCTATTTTGGGTGTTTGGGATCGGCTTAGGGTTGATCATCCCCCTCACGTTAGGGGTGTCCTTTATCCTCTTACGATCTCATGTTTCTCCCCCAGTGGAGGTCGGTAGTATTGTGCTCACTAGTAGCTTGATCCTGATTGGAGGCTTCGTTATACGCCTGGGTATCGTCCTCGGCGGGCAGGCCGCGCCCATCATCATGTCCTTAGGTTAGGAGGCCACCATGAGATTCACGAGACGAGAATTCATCCAATATGGAAGTGCATCTGGTTTAATCCTTTCAAATAACCATGGCCCTTTAATGAAGGCCTTGGAGGCTGCATCGCTGAATCCTACACCGTCAGAAGACTGGAGGGCCACGACCTGCCAAGGTTGCACCACTTGGTGCTCCGTCCAGGTGCAAATTCAAGACGGGCGCGCGATAAAACTCCGAGGTAACCCTCATTGTAAAGGTAACCACGGAGTGATTTGTCCAAGACCTCATCTGGCCTTACAGCAGGTCTATGACCCGGACAGAATCAAAACACCGATGAAACGGACCAACCCTAAAAAAGGACGGGACGAAGACCCAAAGTTTGTCCCGATCAGTTGGGATGAAGCCATGGGCTTGCTAGCAGACAAAATGATGGAGCTCAGGAAACAAGGAGAAACTCACAAGTTTGGGCTCTTCCGGGGGCGCTATACCTATATGCGGGACCTCATCTATTCCTGCCTACCCAAAGTTTTTGGGAGCCCCAACGGGATCAGTCATTCGGCGATTTGCGCAGAAGCAGAAAAGTTTGGAGCTTTTTTTACCGAAGGTTTTTGGGGCTACCGAGACTATGATCTCAGCAGCACAAAGTACTTTCTTGGCTGGGGCGCAGACCCTTTGGCCTCAAACCGGCAGGTTCCCCACGCCATTTCAGTCTGGGGGGACCTCATGGACCGTGCCACGGTTTCTGTGATCGATCCTCGGCTTTCAATCACCGCTGCGAAAGCAGACGAGTGGCTACCGATCATCCCCGGTGAAGACGGGGCGTTGGCGGTCGCAATGGCACACCATATTTGCGTCAAAGGACTATGGAGCCGGGAATTCGTCGGGGATTTTAATGAGGGTATCAATCAATTTATTGCAGGGAAACAGGTTCCCGAAGCTAGTTTTAATGAACGGCACTCCTATGGAATCGCAAAATGGTGGAACTTGGAGCTTAAAGACAAAACACCTCAGTGGGCCGCAGAGCGAACCGGCATCCCGGTGGAGCAGATCATCCGGGTTGCGGAGGGATTTGCCAAGGCAGCTCCCCACTCCATCAGTTGGGTTTCACCTGGGACAGCCATGCAGGTTCGCGGAGGATATTCCGCTATGGCGGCTCATGCCTTGAACGGCCTCGTGGGATCGGTGGACCACCGAGGTGGGACTGTGCAAAGCACAAAAATCCCGATCAACGCCACACCTAGCTACAAGGCCTATCAAGACGAGCAAGCGAAGACCAACAGCAAGAAAAAAAAGATTGATCAAAGAGGAACCTTAGAGTTCCCTGCTCTAAAGAAAGGCAAATCTGGGGGAGGGGTCGTCACCAATCGAGCGGCGGACGCCATCTTGGCTGAAGACCCCTACGATATGAAAGTTGTGGTTTCTTATTGGTCTAACTTCGCTTTTTCCTGCTCCGAGACAAAACGATGGGAAGACGCCTTAACCAAACTCCCCTTCTTTGTTCATATCACCACTCACGCCGCAGAAATGAGCCATTTTGCCGACTTAGTTTTACCGGCAGCCCATCATCTCTTTGAAAAACTAGGATTCATAAAATCTAAGCAAAACCTTCATGGCTACGTTTCCCTTAACGAACCGGTTATGGAGTCGCTCTGGGATGTTCGGATGGATGAAAGTGAGATTCCCTGGATGCTCGCCGAGAAACTGGCGGACCGGGGTTTTGACAATCTACTTAGGTATTACAAAGAGAGTTTCCCTGACCTTGAGTCAGGCAATGAGCCTCGAAATGGCCGTGAATTCACGGAAAATGCGCTCAAATACTACACTCAGCCTTTGTGGGACTCGACACATGAAAAGTACGGGAAATATGGAGACACCCCTAAGGGCTGGGAAGAGTTCAAGACGTTAGGAGTCTGGAACACCAAAGGTTACGAATATGGAAAACATATTGATCATTTTAAAACCGAAACCAAAAAATTTGAATTTTACTCAGAAACCCTCAAAAAGTCGCTGGGTAAACATGCCAAGAAACATTCGGTCACCATCGACGAGGTGTTACAAGCTACTAAGTACCAGGCACAGGGGGAACTGGCCTTTGTCCCCCACTACGAAGAACCCTTCCGGTGGGGAGATACAGCACACTACCCCTTCATCTTTTTTGAACACCGCAGCCGACTTAACCGAGAAGGGCGTTCTGCTAATTGTACATGGTATCATGCCCATAAGGATTCAGACCCTGGAGACGAAAATTGGGATGATGTTCTCAAAATGAACGGAGTCGATGCCCACCGACTTGGGCTCAAAACAGGAGACCTCGTGTCGATTTCCTCGCCTACCGGTAAGATGCTAGCAAACTTAAAAATTTGGGCAGGGGTACGTCCAGGAACGGTATCTAAGTGTTACGGCCAAGGCCACTGGGCATACGGAAATTTGGCGGCGAAAGATTTTAAAAACCGTCTCCCCAAGGGAGGAAACAACAACGACATCCTTCCCGCCGACTATGACCGGCTTAGCGGTAGCACTGCCCGGCACGGTGGCGTCACTCGTGTGAACATCATCAAGGTATAGGAGGGAACATGAAACCACAACGACTTGCCATGGTGATTGACCTGCACCGATGTGTGGGTTGTAGTGCCTGCGACATCGCTTGTAAAACCGAAAACAACGTGCCTGCGGACATGCACTGGTCCAACCACATCATAGAAACCAGCGGGACTTTCCCGAAGGTGCACCACCGGTATATCCCTACGTTGTGCAACCACTGCGAAAACGCACCATGCGTTAAAGCCTGCCCGACAAAAGCGATGCACAAAGCCCCAAACGGGCTCACACTACATAACACCGATGATTGCATCGGTTGTAAGGCCTGTCAGTTGGCTTGCCCCTATGGTGCGATCTTTTTCAATGAACGAACCCCGCACCAAGAGTACCAGGACAAAGAACCATTGATCCAAGGCTGTACCGCCTCTGGGTCAGAACTGACAGACAAGACAAGAAAGCCGATACCCTATTACAATAAAGAACGAGCTAACACCTACGACGGAGTTCGGCCCAAGGGAGTGGTCGAAAAATGTACCCTTTGTGACCACCGCCTAGCCCAGGGTTTAGAGCCCTGGTGTGTTGCCTCTTGCCCCGCTTCGGCTCGGACAGTGGGGGATATCAATGATCCAGACTCTGAGGTGAGTCAACTTTTAGAGAAGTACCCACCTAAAGTCCTCAACCCAGAAAAGGGAACTTTGCCTCATGTCTTCTACATCCGTGAATTCTAATGGACCATTGATCGAGGATCAAGCTTTGTTGATCCCTTTGGCCAACAGTTGCCGAATTCTGGCCGACTGCTTCTGGGAACCTCGGTTACCTAGTGATCAGACCTGGGATCTTCTGCTTGAAGCCAGCTCCAACATAAGCCCTGAGGCCCACTCTTGGGTGATCAAAGCCAAAAAGGGAGCCGCTGGATTGAACCAGGACGAACTACCGGTCCACTTTGCCCAGTATTTTGTCGGGCCCTTCGAAATCCTTTGCCCCCCCTATGCCTCATACTATTTGGATGACCGAGAAGCCTTTGCAGGCCGGACACAGTCTCGACTTGTAACTTTTTACCAACGTGGAGGGCTTGGGCTGCCGCCTCGGGCCGGGGAAACCCCAGATCATTTTAGTGTTGAAATGGAATTCTTGTACTATTTGTACGCCAAGGCGATTCAAACCAACCAAGCTTCTCTAGTCCAGCTAGCGGACCAATTCGCTGCGAACGAACTGGTTTCCTGGTTGCCTGCATTTAGTGAGGGACTCAAAAATAAAACAAAGTTCTACTATTGTTTATCCCGCTATGCTGAAATCGTAGCAGAGCGGGCTCAGTGTGTTTAAAGGTTACTCAGCAAGCTATTATTCGGCCCCATTTGGATCGGCTAACAGGTCCAAATCCACATCAAAGAACGGCTGTTGCGTCAAATCCATCAACCGGTGCCTTGTGGTGCCGTCATGGTGCCCAGTCGCCGTTCCTCCGTCGTAGAATCTTTCGATTCCCCAAGACCCGCAGGCATTCTTCCCGCTATGGTTATGACCAAACAGCAAGGCATCCACGTTACCAGCACCTTGTAGAACGAGCTTTAGTTGTTCAGCGTCATCCAAACGCATCAAACCGCCCCGGACTAACGGGTTATGGTGCAGATAGACCACAACCTTTTGCGCCCCATTGACTTCATTCGCCAAGATTGTTGCAAGATCATTTCGTTGTTGCTCACCGACTTCTCCATCAGCCCCTAGCCCGGCGAAGGGACCAAACTCTTGGGCATTCGAGTCTAGCCCGATGAAAGCAATATCACCCCCTGCACCTGAGACAATATCTCGTCGTGGAAAGGCCGCATTAGGGTCCCCGTAAAAGACTTTTTTAAAGTTTGCAGCCACAGCTTCGCTGTTATGAACCCCCGTACCATAGTCATGGTTTCCTGGGACAATCAAGGTTTGATACCCTGGATCGACCAACTCATGGTCGATGAGCTGTTTCGCTATTTGGAATACGCCTTCGGTCTTCCCTTTATCAAGCAAGTCACCGGTAATCAACACCACATATTCCTCGGGGTTAGGGCAAGCTGTTCTCAATTGTGAAGCGAGCTGTTTAAACCGTTGATTATTTGTCCGGGTGCAAAGATGGAGGTCCGATAGGTGGATGATCTTTTTCATTGCTTCTCCTGAATTTTAAATAATAAAATAAATCAAAACAGATTGGTTAGCGCCACTATATGACAAAGTGCAGATCAAATTCTAGTAAATATTTGATATTTTTTTATGGCCATTTAAATCACTGTAACCTTAACCCCCTCCAATATTGGTTTCATCCCTCCTGCCCCACGCCGGGGAACGAACCAGGAAAACCGAACGAGGTGACAGTCCTGGACTTGTCCAAAATGTTTCGAAGAATTGCGCAAGCAAGATTTGACTGCCTGTGCGTACCCCTTTGTGATCCATCCTAAACAACAGACTTAACCCTTCGACCGTCCCCTTTAACCTTCTCCTTCGATCAACCCTTTTTTTAAAGACAAACCTTCAAACAGACTTTCCATCAACAGCCGAATCCTAGCGGTCTTTCTTAAATCCATGTGGGTCAACAACCACAATTGGGTCTTCATTTCTGGAATCGAGGGGCTGATCCGAACTAATCCAGGCTCGTTATCACCGACCAAATAGGGTATGATTCCGGCGCCGATCCCCCCCTTCAACGCATTTACTAGGGCCAATAGGCTGTTGGTCTGCATCAAAATTTTTGGCTTTGACGGCTTTTTCCAAATAGAACGAGGAATCAAGTTCAACCCCAAGACATGCATGATATAGCCAAGTTGATCCAAGGGTAGGCCATCGGATTTTTCTATGTATGCCGGTGAGGCGTAGACCGCATAATTAAACTCACATATTTTTTTGCCAATACAATACTCTGGGGGGTTGGAAGTGGCTCTAATCGCTATATCCGCTTCTCGCCGAGCCATGGCAAGACTGGTTCCGGTCACATTCAAATCAATTTGTATCTCTTGATTTTGTTTGCAAAATTCATCCAACACTGTTGGGAGCAGGTAATGAGTGATCCCTTCAGGTGCAGTCAACAGAATTTTACCTTGGAGCCGGTGGTCCTTTCCTTTGAGCTGAGTCAACAACCCGACCACCTCTTCTTCAACACTTTGGGCCGCTTGAAGTGCAACTTCGCCCGCTTCAGTGAGTTCAAAGGCACCGGGGAAACGTTCAAAGAACCGGGTTTGTAGCCGTTCTTCAATGGCATTCAATTGTCTTAAAACAGTGCTGTGGCTCACCTCCAGCACTAGGGCTGCCGCTGAGAGACTCTTTTCATTCGCGAGAGTTAAAAGAATTTGTAAATCGTTCCAGTTCATAAGTTGTTTATTTGAGTTTCACTCTTCGCCATAAATGCATAGGAAAATATCAAATTTGCAAATTGTTTATTATATCTGCATAGGCTAAGGTGGAACAAATTTCACAAATAGGCAAATTCAAAGGACACCCCCTTTTTTTCAAAGGTCAATATGAGTGACAAACCCAAATTATTAAGCACAGTCAATCCCTGGAATCAAGTATCCCAAGGCTACGCCACTGTTGCGATGCCGTACTTTCAGGAATATGCGGCTCACGCACTGTCCTTGATAGAGATCAACCCCACTAGCCATGTTTTAGATGTCGCTTGTGGGCCTGGAACTCTTTCACTATTAGCCGCCAAGAAAGTTAGTTCTGTCCAGGCAATCGATTTTTCACCAGCCATGTTGGCGTTCTTGGAGGAAAAGCTGACAAAAGACGGAATAACAAATGTCGAATGGGCCTGCGAAGACGGCCAAGCACTGTCTCTGGCTAACAATCGCTTCGATGTGGCTTTCTCGCTGTTTGGGTTAATGTTTTTTCCTGATCGTATAAAGGGGCTTGCAGAAATCTTTCGGACTCTAAAGGCAGGAGGGGGCCTTGTGATTTCAAGCTGGGCTCCTGTGCGCAGTTCGTCGGGTATGCAGGCGATTTTCGGGGCACTCCAAGCAATAAAGCCAGACATTCCAGACCCACAAGAAGACCTTGAGTCTCTAGAAAATCCAGAGTTTTTCAAAAAGGAGCTTGAGTCTTCGGGGTTTATAGGCGTGAAAATAACTCCACTCACCAAACAGATGACCTACCCAAATGTGGGAGATTATTGGAGTGAGATGGTCAAAGCCAATGCGATCTTGGTGATGATAAAAAATAGCGTCAGTGAAACTGAGTGGGAAGAGAAATCGAAGGTCGCTCTGGAATTTCTCCAGAAAGAATACGGAGATACTGAGGTCACGTTCGAAACAACAGCGTGGTTCGGCCAGGGAACAAAGCCCTGACCACCGACTTTCATCCGGTTAATTTCGTCCCGATGCAAGGACAACCCTTCGGTTATGTAAAGGGATGAAAAGGGTTGTCGGGCCCCATAAGCACTTAGTGAACCCTTAAGTTTTTGAAAAGATTTTCAACAGTTCGCTGTTTGTTGGGTATTTTTTAATTAAGCTGATCAACCGTTCCATAGCGTCTTGATTATTCAATTGCGCCATGTTTCGAAGGAGTAGCTCAAGGTTTTCAAATTCCTCTGGTTCAAAGAGAAGTTCAAGACGACGAGTCCCACTTTTCAGGACATCAAAAGCAGGGAAAATTCGGCTTTGGGCTAGTTTTTTGGAAAGCACCAACTCCATGTTCCCTGTGCCCTTAAATTCCTCAAAAATCACATTATCCATGGCGCTCCCGGTGTCTACTAAGACCGTTGCAATCATAGTAATCGAACCGGAACCCTCGACTTTCCTCGCAGCCCCAAAAATGCTTCGAGGGATTTCCAACGCACCTGCGCCCACACCACCAGACATGGTACGGCCTCCGCTGTTATGTTTGGAGTTATGTACTCGGGCCAAACGGGTGAGTGAATCCAGCAAAATCAGAACATTTTCCCCCGCAGCAGCATCCTTAAATGCCTTTGCCATGGCTTCATTAGTCACCTTGATATGATTTTCTTGAGATTCATCCATTGACGAGGAAAAAACTTCCGCCGTGACGCTTCGCCGAAAATCGGTCACTTCCTCAGGTCGCTCATCGATCAACACACAGTAGACCTTCATCTCTGGGTGCCCTTTGGTGACGGCATTGCAGATATTTCGCATCAAGGTGGTCTTCCCAGAGCCAGGTGAAGAAACCAACAACGCTCGTTGCCCCATCCCAATCGGACAAATCAAGTCCAGAGCGCGGACCGAAGGATCGTCACTTCCTTTTTCTAGGGCAATTCTCTGATGGGGATTGGTTGCTATGCCGCCAAGAAACTCTTGTTCTTCCGAAGAAGCAACTCGGCGTTTGGGCTGTTGAGAACGACTGCGACCCTGAGGATCTTGAGAACGATTCTTAGGCCTCGACCCACGTCTACGATTTGAATCATACGAGCTCATAGGTATTCCATTGTAACCAGGGGGAAGTTTTCAGGTCGGTTGTTTGAGCCTTATGGGTACCAATACCCAGGGTGTTCCGTAAAGCCTGAGCTTTCAATTTCAGGCTTTCGTTCCAGTGACCATAAAAAAGTCATCAAACACCGGGTGCTCGATGGTCTCGGCAAATCCAGCTAATTTAAGCTGTTCTATCACCACAGGCACTTTCGCTCGAATCTCAAGAGGAGGGCCAGCCTCTGTCGGCTTTGCTTTCCAGTCGATGATTAAGAGTTTTGCGCCAGGCTTGAGGACCCTGAGGATGTCTACCAACAATCCGTCTGGATTATGAAGTTCGTGATGTAAGTTAATCATCACCGCAAGGTCTGCTGTTTGAGCCTCTAAGGGTAACGAGTCTTCGGGCATCTCCAGAGGAACTAACTTTTTAGATTGGTATTCAGGTCGGTTTTCCTTGATCCAATCTATCATGATGGGAGAAAGGTCAAGCCCAAACACTTTAGATCCCGGAGCACGTTTGAAGAATTCAACAGAGAAAAACCCAGTTCCACAGCCTATGTCTACAATAACTTCAGGGTTTTTTAATTCTAAAAGAGGCCAAAAAACATCTGGATTTTGGGACAGAAGTCGGTCCGGGTTATTTAACTTGGCCAATTTTTTAGGGTTAAACTTGATTTCTAGCATGTGGAATTGATCCAAATTTTTAAATAAAGCTATCCGTTGAAATAGAACGCTTTTTAATGGCGAATTTTATAGGCTGCATTCGCCACTTTTGCGCACCACCGGACAAGGAAGAGTTGGCATATTCATCAACTTATATATCAACCCCAGTGGTTTCGTCCAATAAACCATTGATTAACACCTGCATTTCTGTCGTGGGAGGGTTGAACTTCCCCCAGTATTCCCACAGACATTTTAGCTAGGCTTCTGCATTGCAGGTTCATCTAGCGTTTTGCGCCACAGCGATCAATTTGTCTTAAGACGCACGAACTTGGAGGGGTCAATCTAACTGAGGGAAAGGGTCAATTTTTTACCAAGAACTACGAATCAGCGCTCAGTTCGGTAATGGGAGATGGACTTGAAAGGTGCTACCCTGATCTAGAATGCTTTCAACCTTAAGACTGCCTCCGTTCTTTTTCACAAACTCATCCACTAAAAGCAACCCGAACCCAGAGCCGGTTTCCTCCTCAGTCCCGTCAGTACTGAACTTATTGACCCCAAGTTTAAAAAGCCTTGAGAGCACCTCAGACGACATCCCAACCCCTTGGTCCTGGACTTCGATCACCGCTGTTGCATCCTGCACATAGCCACTGATGAAAATTTTCTTCCCTCGTGGGGTGAATTTAATGGCGTTGGAAAGTAAGTTTCTCAAAATAGTTTGGATCATTTTCACATCCCCCTCTAGGGATAAACTTGGGGTCGAGTTGATCACCAGTTCAATTCCCTTTTGCCTGGCCCCTTCATGAGCCAACTCCTGAGCCTCCACAAGCAAGCTTTGCAGATCAATCTTCTCAGGCAGGGGTTGCAACAACCCCTGTTGAGATTGAGACCAGGCCAAAAGATTTTCTAATAACTGGTATACCCGGGCAGCAGATTGAGCGCAGATCTCAAGCATCTCGGGGTCTAAAGAAATTCCATCGTCCATTTGTGTGGAACTTAACAGAGCATTCAACGCGCCTATCGGGCCTCGCAAATCATGGGCGAGGATCGAGACAAACTGATCTTTCGCAAGATTGGCTTTTTCCAGCTCAAGTTGGCTCTCCTGCAATTGCGTTGCAGCATGACGCAGTTTGTCCTCAATCGATTTGCGTGTGCTCAAGTCGTAGAACTGAATCAACAGGTGATCGATGCCATTCAACAAGGTCGGGGTGATTTTGTAGTCCATCCATACCGATTTTCCAAAAGACGTATCCACATGCACTTCACGACTCTGAGGCACATGACTCGCCAAGGCAATTAAGCAGTCCTTCAACAGGCCAGAATCCTGCCAAGAACCAATATTGTGGAAGTTCTGCGCCAGCAGGCGATCCCGGGTCGTACCGACGAGTTCGGCATAGGCCTCGTTGGCCAGTACACATTCGCCCTCCCCAGTATAGACTCCTACGGGGACCGGAGAGCTCAACAGGATTGTCTCGTTAAAAGCCACTGCATCCGCAAGGTTTTGGGTTCGTTCCGCTACAGTTTTCTCAAGCGCTTGGTTTACGTTTTCCAGTTCCCCTCGAGCTGTGAATAACCGTTCCTGCATTTTCCCCATCGCCCCTAACAAACGGCCTAGCTCGTCTTGGTGGGGATAATCTAATGGCGTCGGTTCCTTTGAGTCAGCAGCAAATTCCAGTCGAGAAACAATACCGGTCAAATAAGAAAGCGGATCAGACAAGCTTCTGGTGATGACGAAATAGAAAATCAGCCAAAGGCCCGATGTTTTAATGATTGAGTTAATTAAGATGACAATAAAGCTATACTTTACTCTTTCGATGGCGATAGAGCGATTGCTGTATACAGTCAACTCCCCCAATTCACGCACGCTCTGAAGACCTTGTCTTTGCAAAGGTGAAGTGTAGAATTGGGTGTGGGCGAGGAAGTTGCTACCCCCGTTGATTTTAGTCGTAGGGACGTCCCCAACAGTTGCGAAGACTTCCCCGTTGTTCGAAGTAATTTTCACACCCGTAACGATGGATGATTGGGCTATCCCACGTGCGATGGTCCCCAACTGTTCACGGTCCATCTCCCACATAGCCACGGTCACGCCGCCATTAAAGGATTCGCCAAGTGAGGTGAGGTCTTCGGCGATGGTATTTTGAACGGTCGAGAATTCAAGGGTTAACTGCCCCACGGTTACAACTATAGCGAGGAGAACATAACCGCCAAAAACCAGCCTGAACAACCGACCGGTTAGAGATTGAAAGAAGTTCTTACGAAAGCTCAAAATTTAAAAATCAGCCATTTTAGTCGCATCATCCTCTGACAGATAGGTTGCGTAGATTCGTTTGAAGGTGCCATCACTTTTCATCTCTTTCACCAGAGCTTGCCATTTGCGGGCCTCAATTTTTGAGAACCGACGTTTGGTCAACACTAAACAACCCAAAATCCCCGCATCATTGGGTGCCCAATCTTGGATAGAAAAATCATTTTCGATCTTAAGATCCTTTAAAAATTTTCGGTATACTGCTGGCGGCGCAAGAATCGCGTCAATACGCCCGTGCTTAAGTTTATTGAAGAGAATATCGATATTAGCGCTTTCCTGCACCCGATGCTCACTTTTCATGCGATCAAGCCATGCCTCATGTTCAACACCATGTTTGAAGCTTCGAACCGTACCAAATTGTAAATTTTTCTGATTTAGAAAACTCTCCGATCCCTGTATCTTCGATGCGACGGAGTTTTTAATGACCGCATAGTTTTTGATCCGATTATAGGGAATAAACCAACTGACACGGGTACGTTCTTGATTTTCGATACCGTCGTGGGTCATATCCAAATAACCTGTGGACAAATCATTCCAAGTACGGGCTCTCGGCATCAACTGAGTTTGAAATTCACATCCAGTACGTTTGATCAGTTCGTCGATAACCTCTTGGCCTATGCCCTGACCTCGGCCGTCTTGTTCAAAATAGAGTAAACCAAACTTAAAAAAGGCAAAGCGTATGGGTTTGTTTCCACAATCTATTGGTGCTGCCGAGGCAAAATTACTGCATATAACCAAAGCCAAGGCAAGCAGGGATTTTTTCATAAACATAGTCAAAATCGCTTTGGTGATTTGTACACTTTCCCACTAAAAAAGGCCTTGTTGTGGAAATATGTAAGTAAAATAAGCTCACAACGATTAAGGGGACTTGCTGAAAGAGGTTTTGTGACCAAGTATACTTGAGCGAGTAATATTCAGTCAATGAAGCCAATATAACCCCAAAGAAGGTCTGCTGTTTATTTCTAATTGCTAAATATGGCACAATCAAACGGGGCAACTTCAATACCATTTTCTATATTCAAGGCTAGTACTTAGTCAGTTTCCTTTTTACTAATGTAATTGTATAGTTTTTTTGTTAGGTTTTGGGTACAGACATCTAGCCGCTAATTATGGGACCTCATGAGCTTTTTTAGTTTACGTTTCAAATTTCTGATTGCGTTGACCTTGGTATTTTCGATTTCCTTGATCGGCGTATCTTGGGTTTTACGTAATATTTTTGAAGAAAACACCCTGGTTCAGGGGAAACAGTTAGCTCAAAAACAGGTTCTCTACGATATGACTCGAAGCCTTCAACCGCTACTTCGAGAGATCACGTTAGCCAAAAAGCTAGCTTCTTCTCCAGCGGTTTTATCTTGGGCAAACGACGTTTCTAACCCCAACAAGGAACAAATCGCTCATGCTGAACTGGAAAGTTTCAGGTTGGCTTTTGCAGATAAAAGTTATTTTGTAGGTGTCAAGTCCTCAGGAGGGTACTACTATAACAACCGGGAAAACGGATACGAAGGGCGGCTGTACAGATACACGCTCAGTGTGGACAACCCACAAAATCAGTGGTTTTTTCGAACTCTCGAACAACCCAAAACTTGCCTGTTAAACGTGGACTATGATGAACAAATTCGCTCCACAAAAATATGGATCAACTGTGTAGCAAGGCTAGGGCAAGAGGCTGTCGCCGTGGTGGGGTCGGGTGTCGATCTAACGAACTATATAAACGATGTGATTCGGAATCGACCCCTTGGAGTGACTAATTTATTTATTGATCATACAGGGGCTATCCAGGGACACCCCGACCCAACGCAAATCGATTTTCGGTCTATTTCAAAATCAATCAATAACCGAAAACGTATTTTTGACATGATTGACCGGCCGCAAGATCGCTTGGCTTTTGAAGGCCTTCTAAAGAATCTTGAGAACGGTAGAAGCAACGTCATGAGCCTACCACTACAGATTGACGGCAAGGCATATATCGCTGGTGTGACCTTTTCGAAGGACATTCAATGGTACCTCGTTAGCTTAATCGACGTCCATTCTCTTCACCAGCCTGAAGACAGAAATTCAATTATTTTTCTGTTCATGTTGTCAGGTTTGTTTTTTGTTATTTTCTCCTGGTTACTGTTTAAGTATATTGTCTTAGACCGGATCAGTCGGATTGACGCTGTGGTGAAACAAGTTTCTGACCGCAGCTTCGAAATCCCCCTGGTTGACACTGGAAACGACGAAATTGGCCGATTGGCCACCGAGTTCTATCAGATGGGCAAAGAGATTCAAAAAAACACTGAAGGACTCGAACAAGCTGTCGAACAAAGCACTGAAAATTTGCGTCTTGAGTTTGAGAACCATAAAAAAAGTACCAAGAAACTTGAGGAAAACGAACATCGATACCGGCAGATGTTTGAAGAAAACACCGCCATTAAGATGCTCATCGACCCTCTCAATGGAAGGGTGATTGATGCAAATACCGCGGCGGCTGATTTTTACGGCTACTCCATCGAGCAGCTTTTGGAAATGAACATTCAAGACATTAATGTACAAGACCCTGAGTCGATCAAACGAGAAATGGAAGAGGCTCGTCTTGGGGACAGAAAATATTTTCTTTTTGAGCACAAACTCAAATCCGGTGCTGTCCGGCAGGTTGAGGTCTATTCTGGGCCCGTTTTTATTGAGGATAAAACCCTACTATTCTCGATTATTCACGATATTACTGAACGAAAGCAGGCCCAACTACGACTTGAGCAAGCAAAGGAACAGGCAGAGTCTGCGAACCACGCGAAAACTGAGTTTTTGGCGACCATGAGTCACGAAATTCGAACCCCAATGAACGCAATCTTGGGTTTGTGCCACCTCCTCGATGAGTCGGAGTTAAATCTTCAACAAAAAGAAGATTTAAACTCAATTATCAACGCAGCAGAGTCCCTCACAACGATCATCAGTGACGTTTTAGACTTAAGCAAGATTGAGACTCACAATATTGTCATCGAACGTATCCCCTGCAATCAAAGAGAGATCGCAGAGAGCATCGTTCGGGTCATTGGGGAGTTGTTTCACGCCAAAGGGCTTCATCTGTCATTAATCATCCACCCATCGCTTGCGAACTGGACCCTCGGAGACCCTTTAAGAATTCGCCAGGTTTTGATGAACCTATTAGGGAACTCCCTAAAATTTACCGCAGCAGGCAAAGTCGTTTTAAAGATTTACCCGGACCAGAAACAGCTTTGCTTTCAAGTCACCGATACAGGCATAGGGATCGACCCTGAACACATTGAGCATATTTTTGATGATTTCAGTCAGGCTGATGGCTCAGTGACCCGTCAATATGGAGGAACCGGTTTAGGCTTAAGTATCTCCCATAAATTAGCTCAACTCATGGGTGGTAAACTCACAGTAGAAAGCGTTAAGGATACAGGCAGTACCTTTTTACTCTCAATACCCCTTGAAGAAACAACCGAGCCCGAGTCCCCTAAAGTTGACTTGGAAGTTCGCCCTTTAGATATTATGGGGGTGCGGGTTTTGGTGGTTGAAGACAATGTGGTCAATCAGAAATTAGCCCGTAGAATTTTAGAAAAAAGTGGGGCCTTGGTTGACCTTGCAAACCACGGCCAAGAGGCGCTGGAGTTGTTAAAGCAAAAGGACTTTGATGTGGTGATGATGGACTTGCAAATGCCTGTGATGGACGGAATCACCGCGACTCGCTGTATACGTGGTGGAGAGGCAGGAGAAAGCAACCGGGATATCCCGATCATTGCCGTGACAGCAAACGCCCTCACCGAAGATCGGCAAGAATGTTTAAAGGTCGGAATGAATGATTATCTCAGCAAGCCCTTTAAGAAAACCGATTTGTGTCAATCAATCGCTTCTTACGCTCGACGATAAATTAGGAATTTGAGTTCCCCAGTCGAGCCGAAAGCCCCGCCAATAATTCTTCCAAGTCTCTAGATACCAACGGCTTAGACAGGTACCCATCAAAATACAGCGTATCGAACTGTTTTTCTAATTCCCCTTGGCTAAAGGAGCTCAAGGCTACCAATGCAGGCAAGTCTTTATTTAACTGTTTCAGTTTTTTTGAACAGACAACACCATTTTCGCCGGGCAAGGAAACATCCATTAAAACGAGGTCAAAGGACTGTTCAATGAACAGCTGAGTCGCCTCCTCTGACCCTTTCGCAAGGGTCAAGTTAACCTGGAAGGGGCTCAGCGTCTCAATTGCAGCCTGTTGATGTATGGCGTTATCCTCGACCAACAATACTCTGGCCCCTTTTAACCAAGCCCTTGGATCAAACCTAGGGTTGGAAATTTTTTCTGAATTTTCTTCACCAACAGGTATAGAAATTGTAAACGCTGTCCCGGTACCCAAGGTACTTGTCACAGAAATTTCGCCGCGATTTAATTGAATAAACTCCTTACACAGCAGTAACCCCAGACCGGTTCCAGACTCGCCGTTAGTCCCGAAGGTAGATAGTTGGGTGGACCGACGGACTTTAAACATGTCTTCCAGTTGCTCAGCAGACATCCCCAACCCCTGGTCTGTGACCGTTAGGAACAAGGTATCAATCGTTTGATCAAGAGTGACTGTAATCGCTTCTCCAGCAGAGGAAAACTTAATCGCATTATGGATTAGATTCCTGATCACAGACTCAATCATGCTGGTATCCCCATAGCCGTATACCCGAGCATCAGATTCAAAGCTCAGCGGGATGTTCTTATCAAGAGCAAGTTGTTCACTGAGTTTCATCGCAGAGTTCACCGTTTCATTCAAACAGAAATTCTTTGGATTCGCACTCAATTCCCCTTTTTGACTCCGTGCCCAAGCCAGCAAATTTTCTAATAGTTCATATATTTTGCTTGAGCTTTGGCACATCTTGCCCAAAGTTAACGGATCGAGAGTCTGCCCGCTGGTTTGGAAATGGCTTAGCAAGGTCGACAAACTGCCAACAGGCCCCTTTAAGTCGTGGGCTATGATAGCAAAAAACTCATCTTTCGTTTGATTGCTCAGTTGCAACTCTTTGGTCCGATCTTCGATTTTCGATTCTAAGGTTTGATTTAACTCAACCAACTCTTTGGTCCGACTCACCAACCTTGCTTTTAGTTCGTTGTATTCGCGGAGCATAATCAACCCAAAGCAAAAGGCCAAAAAGAGCGGGCCTAGATACTCGGAGCTTGGGGCAAAGGGTAAAAAGTCATGAGCTATGAGCCCATTGTATATTAAAATCAAATACATCACCCAAAAGCCAAAGGCCAAAATCTTTTGGTTGCTTGAGCCCTTTTTCGCCTGAAAGTGCTGAGAGGCCGTCAACCCGGCCAAAGTCACCAGGGCCAACCCGTCAAAGTACACGTAGGTACTCGACAAATTGACCCACCCTGCGAAAGATGCGACCATCGCTCCGGCTAGGAAGCTGAGGTGGATTTGCCAAACCCTTTGGTTAATCGACCATAGCCCCTTCCCGTACATAGACTGGACCAGCCCAGCCATACTGACAGGCAACAAAAAGTAGTTGATCGCCCCAGCATACTGCCACCCTAGCGGGGCAAATAGAATGAGTTGTTTGAGATGCGAGTTATCGATGGGAATCAGCCCTAAGTTAACCCAAAAGAGGCCCATGAGCAGGACAGGGACACTCAATCGATACAGAGAGAGCCCTAGTAACAAAACCCCAAAAAACACGAAGAAAAGCCCCACCGAAACAGCAACAAGATCACCTTGGATAATCTTCTGAATATGTGCCCCTTCGTTGCCTAGGACGATTTTCCCCCACAGCCCGATATCCGGGTAGTCAGAGTATATCCTAAAATAGAGCTGTTTTCCTGGGTAATCTCTGGGAAGAGAAATGATGTGCCAAGGCCACCCGGCGAATGCGCCTGAGCCGTCGAGGTTAAAGGTCCCAAATTGGTAAATTCGTTTCCCTTCGAAATACACCTCTGCGATCAGATCAATACTGAATACGTATAAGGAAGTCCCTAAATCAGGCTGATCCGGCAGCGTGATGCGGTACCAAACATTGTTTTGATTGTTTCGTTCTGGGGGATTTGAAGGAAACCCAATAGACTTCCACTCTTGTGAGTTTGGCTCAACGCTCCAAAGAGGAACTCCCTTTTCAAAGGGTGAGTCGCCCCAACGATACTGCCACCCTTGGTCCAAATCCATTGAAGTGGGCTCAAAGGCCAACGCTGGGAGCCCAACAACCGAGAGGAGCGCCGCGATCCAAAGGCTCACAAACCAAGAGGAAGGTTTAAACTCAGCTTTGATTTGGCCTGTCATCGGAGCCTCGGTGGCAAGTAAGCGAAGCTCAACATTAGGACTCTTTGTAATGTCCGAAGAGGTCGTGAGTTAATCCGGGAAACCAGGGGACAAGACAGACCCCCTCGTAAATTTCTACTTTGTTGTTTCAGACGGTGTAGTTTCATTTCACAGTATATATTTCAAAATTTTCTCGTGATTATTCAAAAGATTAAGCCATATTATAAAACTAAGGTGAAATTTGCAAATTCAAATAAAATTAACTCTCCCAAGGCTGATATACCACCGAATAGCGGTGGCTATCTTCACAGACTAGAATCGGTTTTCTCAACCGAACAGGTTCCCAACGCTTTTTACGACCCACACCTACACTTTAAAGAGGCCTACTTTAAACCCCAAGTAAATCGCTTATTCATATAATAGTTCCATACCGTTGCAAGAAGAATCCCTAGTAAATCTGCTAACGAAAGGTTGAGACCAAATTTCTCTAATAGGTATATAACCGTCCCATAGTTTATACCGGCTCCAACGGAGCAGACAACATGAAATTTTGCGAGACCTTTGACCCAATTCCATTTAGAAGCCTGCTTGGCGCGGAAGGTCCAGGAGTTATTAAAAAAGAAATTATTAATGATCGAGATTTCCAACGCCCAAAGGAGGGCGACCTGAGGAGTTTGATTTAACAGTATCAATAGGTTCAACACCCCCAAATTCACAAACACCCCGCTCCCCCCAACAACACAATATTGGAGAAACGAAAACGGTACCCAACGGCCCAAGGTGACGTGATAAAGCTCAACCCAGTAACTGTATCCTTTATTTAGCCCCCAGGGTTTTGTATCCACAGGGATCAAACAAACATCTTTTTCGGGGAGTAAGGGGAAAAACTGTCTGTTTTCAAGTTCAAGCTGCTGAGCCCCAAAAGAAAGACTCTTTCGGTCACCTAAAAAACCGGGATCTGCGGTATAGTGCACACCTGTCACCCATTGAGCGAGCCGACCTAGCCGAGATAACCCCTGATTAGGGATGAATAATATCGGTTCTTCACTTGTCTGACCCAATACCTTAAAGATCCGACTCCAAACTTCTGGCTCACAGGGGGGCAACAGAAGAATTCGTTGCCCACGTGCTGCCTGGATTGCATTAAGCTGAGCCTCCTTAGAGGAACATTTGGGCTCAAGCACCCGGTAGTAAAATCGAGGGTTTTTGTTTTTTAAGTCCTCAAGGGCGGTGTCAAAGGGCCTCAACGAAAACAAGATTAACTCAAAGTCAAACTGGCCCTCTATTTCCTGGGACAACCGAGAAACAAACTCAGATGTATAATCTAAGGTTCCTGGCAAGATGACACAGAGTTCCGGGTGCATATCAAGCCGGTTGAAAAAGGGAAAAATATAGTTTAGCGAAAAAACCATATTTTAGAGGCTTATGAGTTCTAGCAAACTGCCCAGAAGAAGTCCGTTTCCACGGGAAGACACACCCACCGGAGCCGGAACCTGCCCTAATAGAAAAGTTTGACCCACCTTCAAACGACACAAGTCCCTGGTAACCCGGGGTTTTCAAGTATCCCTTACAGTCCAACCAGCGTTTTCCAAACAACCTGTTGGGTTCGAGACAAAAGAAAGGAGACCAACCAGCGCTTAATAGAAGTTTCAAATTTTACTCCTCATTAATTTTATAAACATGAAACCGGCCAACCTTTCCTGTAAAAGTTAATTCTGAGTGAAGTCCATCAACCGTGCCCATCGGTTCGAACAAAACCAAACTTTTGAATCCAAGCTTTTTATAACGCTGAAGCTCACTCATTGAGACGGTGTGAGAGTAGGCAACCCCTTTGACATGCAGATAATAAAGAAAAATGATCACACCGTCATCTCCGAGGACTAAGACTTGTTTCTTCTCAGGCAGTAAAGCAGTGATTTCCTCGGCATGATTTAGGAGCTCGTCGGGGACCTGTAGGTTGACTGTCCAACGTCCCTGAACTCGAAAGACCATGGTAAGAGGAATCAGGCAAATGAAAACGAAGGTGACCAACTGAAACTTCGATTTTTCTCGCAGCTTCATGAGGCCAAAGGTCGTAATATAGGCAACTAAGGGCAGGATTGAAGTCAAATAATACCCACCATCTGGTCCAAAGGAGACAAAAAACAACGATCCATAGATCAGAAAGGACGAAATCCAAAGGACCCAGAAAAACCCATCTTGGGTAAAGGGACGTTTTTCCTTGAACGCCATCCAGGCACCGAAGAGCCAAATGGGTAAACTTGCGAAATTCACATAAAACCCAAAAAACCACGTTCCAATCGCTTGGTTCAAAATGGCTTTAACTCTTCCCCAATCCCGAGGAAATTCTTTGGTTGATAAAAACGTTTCATGAGCCCGCTCCCAGGGGGCTACTTCATATAACGAGAGGGAATGCAGGTATTGTATGGAAAACAAACCGATGACCAAACAGCCAGTACCCAGAGCCATGAGCAGGACTGACAGGTTTGGTTTCTTTCTAAATTCTCGAAAATATAAATAAGCTAACGGCAGACCGTAAAACAACCACGTGGCCTTAAAAAGCACTGCGAGAGCGATGAATAGACTCCCCCAGAGGTAATTTACGCTCGGTTTACCTTGAGATATCCCCGGTCGGATCAGAGAAAACCCGAAGAGGAAACAACCGAGCGCCACAAAATTGGGCAACATCGTGATAGAATAATAAAAACTATAGGGAGCGCTCCAAAAGAAAAAGGTAAACCACCGTGCGTCGACTTCGCTAAGCTTCATCGCTTTAGCGAACCGAAAGGCCGCAAAAAGAACGAATAAAGAAGCCAAAAGTTGAACGGTTCGCAAGTTGTAATTGTGGAATCCCGTCAGTCGATAACTTTGCCCAGTGACCCAGTAGAGCAAAGGAAATTCTTTATAGATTTCACCTTGATCATCCCGTTCAACCCGTAAATCTGAAGTCGGATAAAAAAACGAAGACCCTTCCTCAAAGTAGTTTCTTGCTGAAGAAGCTGCGTCTACTTGCCTCCAGGTATGCTGGCCAACCGGTGGGAGATCCAAAAATGGAGCGTGTAGTAGAACCTGGAATACAAACAACAGAACAAAAAATTGACCTGTACTCAACTGTCGTATTCTCTGTTGAAATTTACGGATTTGCAGACTCATAGGGAAAAATAAAATTAAGTTTTTTAAATAACCGAAACGACTATCAAAGGCTATGGTGCCGCTTTAAAACTGCGGGGTATAGATTATTCTTATACCTGTAGACCCTGCTATTACTTCTGGTTAAAAAAGCCTTGTAAAGCGTTGAGAGCCTCAGGGCTGCGGAGGCGCTCCTCGAAAACCTCCATCTCAGCGAGGATCGCTTGTTCAATCGCTTCCTCTTGGGGAAGCCGAAGTAACTGCTTGGTTATTTGCATCGCTTCAGCAGGCTGTTTTTCTAAAGCCTTCACCGCTTTTTCTGTTTGTACCGATAGATCATCAACAGGGAAAACGTGGTTTACCAGCCCAAAGGACTGGGCTTCTACTGCGCTGAACGGACCGCCTAAGAGCAACAACTCTTTGGCCTTCAGTGGTCCCAGCATACGAGGCAATAAATAAGTCAGCCCAAACTCCGGCACCAAACCTAAATTCACAAAGGGCATTTGAAATCGAGCAGAGTCTGCGGCAAAGACCATATCGGCGTGGAGAAGCATGGAACAACCAATCCCCACGGCGGCCCCTTCAATCATGACAACCAAGGGTTTTTTCAAGGTCATCAATGCCCGCATAAACCGAACAACAGGAGAGTCTGCTCCTGTAGGAGGGTTCTTTAAAAAATCGCCTAGATCGTTTCCAGCAGTAAAATTCCCTCCAGCGCCCTCTAACCAAACCACTCTAATCTGTTCGCCTTGATCGGCAAGGGTCAATTGGTTGGTCAGCTCTTGGTAGTGAGCGAGGTCGAGAGCGTTGCGCTTTTCAACCCGGTTGATCGTCAGACGCAAAACGCCACCGCTGCGCAGAACGTCAATCATATAAATTCTCCAAAGGAAATTGCCGGATCGATGACAAGGTTATCCTGCCCCGAACGAATAATGAAGTCTTTACACATCGGCGCACTGAGGGGCCGTGCATAAAAGAAACCTTGAATTACATTGCACCCCATTTTATCGAGCGTTAGGGTTTGAATCCACTGTTCCGCTCCTTCTGCGACGACTTTTAAATCCATGTTCTGTGCTAAATCAATCACCACCTGAGCAATCAGCCGGTCCGCGACGATATCCTGGATGAAGGCCCGGTCGATTTTTAAATCAGTCAAAGGTAGCCTTTTCAGCAAACCAAGGTTTGAATATCCGGTCCCAAAATCGTCCATTGAAATTCCAATCCCCAAACTCCTCAACTCCTTCAGTTGATCAGCGACATGAAACCGATCATCTGTCATCATACTTTCTGTGATTTCGATTTTAAGCCACTTCCCTTCAAGCCCAGTTTCATCAAGGATCGACTGCACTAAAGGAACAAGCTTTTGGTCTTCAAACTGTTTAAGAGAACAGTTCACTGAAACAACCAAGGGGTCGAGCCCATCTTGTTGCCAAGTGACAAGTTGCCGGCAAGATTCCTCCAAAACAAACTGCCCAATCGGTTTAATCAGCCCGGTTTCCTCTGCCAAAGGGATAAATTGGACCGGCGGAACCATTCCGGTATCGGGGTCATTCCAACGAACCAAAGCCTCAACCCCGACCACATGCCCACTGCGGCTGTGAACTTGAGGCTGATAGAAAACCTCAAATTCTTTATTTTTAACCGCCCTGTGAAGTTTATAATCCAGCGATAAGAGCTGAATCGCCGCTTGTTCTAATTGGTTTGAATAAAATACAAACTGCCCCTTTCCCTTTTGTTTTGCAGCGTACATTGCCGTGTCGGCAAACCGAATCAAGTCCTCAGGTTTGTTCCCGTCGTTGGGAAAAAAACCGATGCCGATGCTACAATTCAAAAAGATTGGGTGATCAGCGATACTTTCGAAGGGGGAAACAAACGCCTCCAACAAGTGCTTTGCGACAGGGATCGCTTCCGAGGGGTGTTCTAAATTTGACAGCAGAATCAAAAATTCATCCCCCCCTAACCGAGCGACCAAATCACTTTCTCGTACCCGGCCTTGTAAACGATTGGCAACTCCACAAAGGACTTTGTCTCCCGCTTTGTGCCCAAAAGAATCGTTGATCGCCTTGAAACCATCGAGATCAACGAACATAACGGCCATACCCTTGTTTTCACGGGTGGCGAGTTTCATTCGAGTGCTGAGTTCAGACAAGCACAAAGCCCGGTTCGCCAATCCTGTGAGTGGGTCAAAATAGGCCATTTTTTTCAATTGATCTTCAGCTTTTTTGGCTCGGCTGATATCAGAGAAAATAGCCAAATATTTGAGTTTTTCGTTAGAATGCTCTTTGGACAAAAACTTTGTGATTTTCAGGAACTTCGGGTATATTTCCCCTGTTTTTTTTCTGTCCCATATTTCCCCTTCCCAAAAGCCCTGTTCATCGAGCTGCTCCCACATTTGTTGGTAAAAAGCTTCATCATGTTTACCTGAAGCATTCACGTTCGGGTCAAGTCCCAAGACATCTTCTCTTTGAAATCCGGTGATCTCAGTATACGCAGGGTTCGCATCGATAATCTGGTTATTTTCATCAGTAACAACGATCGCTTCACTCGCAAAATTAAACACCTCTCCCATCAAAGCCAATTGATGAGCTTTGGATTGTAAACGTTGAATCAACGGATTCATTAACCTTAAAAATAAAAAACTAAACAAGGCCACGATCAAGGCGGTGAGAGCGATAACCTGGCTAGCCGTCCTTAAAAAGGGCCCTTGAATTTCTTTTTTATCGATTTTAACGACGATCCCCAGGCGATGTAGGCCTATTGGTTCAAAGGCAGCCAACACTCTGTCGCCTCTGTAATCTATCGCCTCAATCACCCCTGATTTTCCGGCGACTGCTTGTTGTATCGGCAGTTGACCCTCAGCCGCCAGGACCTCCGGTTTGAACGGCCCCCTAGACGTCCCACCACTATTTAGCAGGATGTTTATTTGGCCCGCTTCAAGTCGACCCAAAACAATTTCTATCGATTTATGTTGAGGAATATATTTTTTGTAGGCCTCATCAAACTGACTAAGCGTCGCCTGTAGCCCTAGTTTTTTTGAGCCTTGTCCTGAATGCAAAACATCATAACGGCTGACTTCCTCAATGATAATTGCCTGGCTTTTCGCCAACTCAACCAACTCAGATTTAGTTTCTAGGACCCTTTGTGAATAGAGACTATACAGGGTATAGCTAGCAATTATCCAGCCTGTAAGCCCCATCAACCCTATTAAACTAATAGCTCGTTTTTTTTCAGGAGACAAAGGAAGTTCCGTGCGAGAAATGAAAACAGGTTCCGGTTATGGGTTTCGCCCAGCCTTATCATGCTCCAGACCCTTTGTATAGGAGAGAGACTGACAAATAACTGACCCAAAAAGGAATGTCTCAATTTGAGAATTCGGCTTTTCAACGGGAAGAACGACTCTATTCACACAAAAAACGATTCCACACCCATTCTAAAGGTTAGCAAAGAAACCCAACTGTAGAGCCAGGACGGCTTTCTTTCATTGCACTGCACGAAGTTGTACCAAATACTTTTTATTCCTACGGGAACGGAACTCATCTCTAATTAAAATATAAATTTACAAAAAATACCTTTTGCTGCTAAATTGTAGTTGATGAATATCCCCAGGGCATAGGGCATAGCCCCCTGTTTTCGGACAGGCCGTATTTCTGTAATCTATCGTGCAGTTACCCTCAAAATTATAGAATATAATCCGTACAAATTTTGGTTAATCTATGGCCAATAACGAAAATCCATTTGGAGTTTGTATGATCCGGGTATATTATGGCACAAATTTTTTACCCGATGATTAACAAGAGCATACCCATGATTTAACCTTGCTCATTGAATAATTTGTATTCTCAAAAAGTACCAACAACCGGATAGGTTCATGCAACTGCGATTGAAAAATAAAATGTTAGCTTTAGTGCTCTCAGCTAGCATCATCCCCCTAACGCTAATCGCGTTTTTAGCGGTGTTTCAAACTTCAAATGCACTTAACAGCCAAGTAAAACAGCAACTCGAGTCATTAAGAGATAGCAAGGCTAAAGCCGTAAAACGGACCTTTCTGGCGATGGAAGGGACCTTCAACGCCCTGAGACTAAACACCAAGGTGCTGACCCTTTTGGACGACCTCGTCGCAGATTATCTGCAAAACAAAAAAATCCGAACTCCCCTGTGGAACCAAAAAGATAAAGAGCACAGTACCTACCTTCAAAAGCTCCAAGCAGCTTACCGTTGGTATGACATTTTCCTCATCAATAAAGAAGGAGTGATTGTCTACTCTGCGGCCAAAGAAACGGACTTAGGCGAATCCCTTGGGGGAGAAAAACTAAGGGACTCCTCGTTTAACAAGTTATTCAAGCGACTCGTCTCCAGTGGTCAGAACGAGATGATGCTCAGCGACTTTGCTCCCTATGAACCCTCAAATGGGGAACCGGCGGCTTTTTTCATGGCTCCTGTCATAAAGCAAGGGAATCTGGTAGGCTATCTAGCGTTCCAAATGCCCCTGGACGCTTTGAGTGCGGTCATGATGGAGCGAACTGGAATGGGAGAAACCGGCGAAACCTACTTGGTTGGCAGTGATCATCTCATGCGAACTGATGCCTATTTGGACCCAGAGAACCGCACAGTCAAGGCGAGTTTCGCCGATCCTGATAAGGGTTCTATCAAATCGCCCGCTGTATTGAATGCTTTACAAGGAAAAACAGGCGTGTCCCAGTTTCCTGATTACCGACCGGAATTAACAGACATTGCGTATGCTCCCTTCGAGTACCGGAACCTAAAATGGGCGGTGATTGCCAAAAAGGATGTTTCTGAATCTGAGAAGCCCGTTGCTCAGTTCGAAATATTGGTGGCAATTGTCGGCCTAGTCATGGCCGGTGGTATCACGTTACTGACCTTTTGGTTCACTGGCAGGCTCCTAAAACCGATTCACGCGCTGACTTCGGTGATTCAATCCATCGAACGGGACAATGACCTCACCCAGCGTATTGAAGTGAAGGGGCATGACGAAATTGCAGATATTTCTCTTGCAATGAATGGCCTCTTAACCAAACTACAACCGACTTTAGGCGAAATTAACCAAGGGGCCGAAAGCCTTTCGAGCTCGTCGACTGAGCTTTCCGCGACGGCGACTCAGATTCAAAAAACCGCAGAAGAGGTCAACCAAGGAATCGAAAGTTCAGCGGCAGCAATGAATCAATCCAGCGCAAACGTTACCCAACTTGCGGCGGCGATTCGTGAAGTTGCAAGTAACGCAGAGCTGATTGAGGGCTTAGCTCGATCTGCCACCGATGGAGCAGAGAGCGGTCAAACGGCTATGGAAGAAACTACCGTAGCGATTAACTCAATCTCTGAATCGTCAAACGAAATCAGCAAGATCATCACAGTGATCACCGAAATTTCGAATCAAACCAACCTTTTGTCCCTCAATGCGGCGATCGAAGCGGCCAAAGCGGGTGATTCTGGGAAGGGATTTGCGGTGGTTGCAGAAGAGGTTAGGGTCTTAGCCGATCGATCAAATAAGTCCGTTGAGCAAATTCGTACTCTGATTGAACGGAGTACCTTAAACGTCAACGCCGGTATAGCGGTGGTTGAAAAAACCTCAGGGATTCTTTTGGATATCAATGGTGGGGTCAACGAGATCACCCAGGCAATTTCCGAACTCAACCTTGCGGTGACAGAACAAGATCGGATGGCTCAAGAAGTCAATTCTGCCATTGAGGAAATCAATGGAGTCGGCGAAAATAATGCTTCGGCGATGAACGAATTAGCAGCGGCGATCAACCAGGTCAATGCAACTATTGATGAGTTGTCAGCCATGGCGACTACTCAACAAGCCCAGGTCGGTCAATTCAAGTTATAATCGAAACATCAGGTTACCCCTAAATCGTTTAGGGGTAACCTTTTATAGACTTGTTTGAGTTCAACGACAGTGCTAAGAACAGCTATCTCTTTAAGCCTGTGTTAACTTTGAACTCTTTTTGACTGTAACCGATGGGTAGCCGAATTTTATTGGTTGATGATGAACCGAATAATGTATATTTGTTAAAGAAAATGTTAGACCCTTATGGGTTGATCTTCACTGCGCCCAGCGGGGAAGATGCTTTTGATATGTTTGTCAAAGCCCATAAAGCAGGTAAGCCCTTCGACGTGATCTTTCTCGATATCATCCTTTTAGACGGCATACATGGAGACGAGGTGTTGCGTCGAATTCGTGAGTGGGAAAGTTTTTATCTGGACCTTGAAGACCCTCTCGTTTCGGTCGTCATTGCCTCAAGCATCCGGGAACGAGAAGTGATTGATCGAGTTCTTCGTGAAGGTTGTGAATTTTTTATGAACAAACCCTACCGCATTGAAAATATTTCTACGATCATGAATACCCTGGAAATTGATCGGACTCCAATCAAATAACTCCCTACAGTTAATTCTTATTGAGTACCATAGAGTATAGCCCTGTGAGTCAGTTCAAGATTCACTGAACGGCCTGTTTTCCTGACTTTAGAAGGCCCTCAAAAGCCCCTCAGCTTGAGGAGTCATTTTAACCTGCCAAAAACTTATTTTTTATAACCTCTTGACCAAAAAGCTTCAAATTCGGCTCTCTGAGCTTTTGATTCCAAGTCGCCCTTTCAATTTGGGACGACCCCTTTAATTCACAACAAAAAACCAAAAGACAAAAAAGGAGTTCGCTCAATCCCATAGAACATGATGTCAACAAGAAGCATCCCTGTCTTTCTTTGATATAATATCAGAACTTCAAAGGTTTTGACCAACTAACACACAAGGGAGTATTGTCTGCGTGTAGTTCGGCTCGCTTCAACCTTCTCTTATGATCCCCTTCGATTGCCATCCTCTAGGTTTCCTAGATTTTGTGTTTCTAAATCTAGGCATTGAACCGAAACACGACAGGAAACAACTGATATAAATGAACAGGATGATTTTTTGTGTCGAAGTCATAACCAGAATCTTGAGCGGCTTTTGGCTCACCGTGACCAGGAAACCTCTGTACTTGTATCCCCTGGAGTATTTCTCTGACCAGGCTCTACGACAGGGTTTCCCTACCAAAGCAATCTCCGTGGAGGTACTGCTCTACCCCGGTGTCTTTCGAGTCATTGGGATCATTCTAATAGGTTATGTTGTTTGGTTTACTTTTCCTTCTGCCTCTTTCCGCAACGACGGCGTTAGAAGTTTTCTTTGGACAGTCAGTCAAGCAGACCCATCAACAGGCCCACAATGATCGTTAAAGCCAATTTCAATTGTATTTCGCACTCAGAGCTGGCCAACACAGAAATGCCTTCACAGTCGCACTTCGTTCATCTTAAATAACCTACACAAAGGTTTATCCATGGCCTCAATATTTTGTCACAAACACCAATGCAAGAACGCAACGGACGAACTCCTCTTGAACAAAGAAGTGTTAGGAATGAAGGTTCACATCTATTTTAAATTTTCTCTTTTAGTTTACCTGTTAGTCACGCAATTGTTTTTGCCCGTTTCACAGGACGTTAAACTCATGATGACCCTATTATACGGGTCGATTTTAGGGCTAGAAACGGTATTTTTAGCTCGATTAGCTCAAAAAAAGAACATCAAGTTGACCGCTGTTTCGAGCTTGATTGTTGATGTTTTCCTGATTTCCCACCTCCCATTTATTTGGTACAATAATCTGGGTGGAATTGAGGCTCTTTCTCCAGCGTTCCTTTTAAAGACATCTATGCCCTATATTGCGGTCGGATTTATCGCAATCAACGCCTTTTCTATACAGCCCCAGTACCCTATGATCATGGCGTTTGGGGCCTTAGGCGCCAACAGCTATTTGTATTTTCATGTCCATTCTATTGCCCCAGAAGTGTTCACAAGCGACCTAGGCGCAGGCACCTTAGGCCCTCTTGTCAGTACTCAACTTTATTGGCTAACGAGTTTTTCCTTTTTGCTCTTTGGTGCGGCGATGAGCTTTCTAGCGAAGGTTTTTCGCCAAAGTCTGCTGGAGGCCGTCAACCTAGAAAAAGCGAACACACAGATGGGGAGATATTTTTCCCCCGAGGTCGCTGGCCGGATAGCTAGTGCTGAAAAAGATTTTCTAAAGCCAGGTGGACGGCGGCAAAAAGTAGCCGTGATGTTCATCGACATTAGAAACTTCACCTCCATGAGCGAAGCTCTTGAGCCGGAAGAGGTCACCGCATTTTTGTCCGATTATCACAACCGAATTGTAAAAATCATCTTTAAACATGGCGGGACGTTAGATAAGTTCATTGGGGATGGCATCATGGCGACCTTTGGAACACCAGAACCGACTGAAGACGATTTAAGCCGAGCCTTAGAGGCGGGACTGGAAATAAAAAAGGCCATCAGAGATTTTAACGCCGAACGACTCACCCAGGGGCTGGATCCAATCGGCCAAGGTATAGGCCTACATTTCGGAGAGGCAATCGTAGGCAATATTGGGACAGAGGACCGATTGGAGTATACAGTGATTGGCGATACAGTGAATGTGGCCAGCCGACTAGAGAGCGCCTGCAAAGAAACCGGGGCTGATTTCATTATCTCTAGCCATGTGCAACAACAACTCAAAGCAGGGCACTTTGCAACGTCTTTAGGGAAAATCCAATTGAAAGGAAAATTAGAACCTCAAGAACTATTTTCAATGCAAAGTGCTTGATCTGGAGCGCCCACCCTCGATGGGAGCTTATCCTCGCCCAGAACCAGCATAAACATTAAGTGAGGGTTCCTAAATCCCTAGGCACCAGGGGCGTCAGGCCGAAATTTGAGCTGAAGCCCTTTGAGAAAATTTCGTAAAATCTGATCGTTGCAGGGCTTGTAATGTTTATGGTCTGCTTTGCGAAAAAACGCACTTAACTCATGTTTGCTCAACGGGAAATCGACCAATTCCATGATTTCTAAGATGTCGTCGGCTTTTAAATCAAAAGCAATTTTTATCTTCCTGAAAATCCCGTTGTTGTTCAGCCTTTCTTCAGGCACAGGCTGAGGGCCCTCTTGCTTGCCTCGTTTGTCGTTGATCAAACCATTTAGAAAAATCGCCAGTTCTTTGTCACTTAGTTCAGCGAACTCAGCGAGATCCTCTTTTTTTAGCCAATTACTCACTTCTGCACGGCTCACGGCATGTTCTGCGAGTTCAAAAATAGAAATCATCTTTGAGTCACTGAAATCAAAAGTGAACCGAAGACTGCGTAGGACGGTGTTATTGGTACGGATCATATGGACCTTAATTTTTTCTTCGTTTAGCTTGAAGATTATTGTACAGTTTGGCGGCATCGCCGCTGAGAACGGTCGTAAAATACTTTGGTGTTTTCGACTCAAAGGTCATTTCTTCTTGCGAGTGAGGGTGCTTGATTGTCACGGAAGCGGAGTGCAAGGTCAGCCGCTCGACCGATTTGTCCCGTTCCCCATAGATTTTGTCGCCAGCCACAGGAAAACCCGCCTCAGAACAATGAGCCCGAAGCTGGTTTTTACAAGCAGTCAGCAACTTCAGTTCCAATAGGCTATGGTTTGCGGTCTCTTTAAGAAGTTTATACCCCGTTTTTGCCAGTTTCCCTTTCGATGGGTCCTTGACTGCGTACATTTTGTGGGCTTTGTTTTCAGCAAGATAGGCTGTGAGGACACCCTCTTTTTCTGGGGGTTTCCCTAAGACCACCGCGATATATTGCTTTGGGAACTCTTGCCATTGATTAAGCAAAAACCCTTTAGCCTTTTCTGTTTTCGCAAACACAATCACCCCAGAAATATCCCGGTCAAGCCGATGCACAACATACACCTGCCTGTGCGATTTTGGGTTTCCCTTTCGGACATACTGATTCAACAGTGAATAGGCTGTATTTTCAGTCACTTTATCGGTCCCGATTGTGAGCAAACCACTGGCTTTATCAGCCACCAATACATCGTGGTCCTCATAAAGGATCGTAAGCCCTCTGGGTTGAAATCGTTTCGGAGGGCTTTTGAATTTTTTTCGCTGTTCTGCCATGTTCACTGGGGGAGATCAAAAAGGTAAATGAATTTGGCTCAACCCTAACAGAAGGCGTTCAATGTTACACCTTCGAAAAATCCTCTCAAGGCAACACACTGAAAAAATGCATCTTTATCAAATTCATACTTCTTTAAAAACTGACCAACTCCAAAGTTTATCCACACAAATCCAGTGGCTCCCATAGGGAACAGCCCAGAACAATGACAAAATCCCATGAACAACAACCTGCTTTATTGGACGTCAAGGTAGCCCACCTTGTGACACTGACCCATTCCATGAGCCAGAAGATTTGAGTGATAGGAGCGAAGCAGGCCGACTTGAACTGTCGGCCTGAAGCTTGGCATATTAACTTATTCCATTGAATTAAAAGCTATTTTTAACCAACGGTTTTAGGTTAGTCGCTTGAGGTACATGGCATTGAACACAAAAATATCGAGATTGATCATAGCTATCTTTCAGTTTTTTAAAGCCATGAACCGAGGTGGTGGCGGGGCGAGCGGCTGGCTCAAGCCGAACTACCGGTTCTTGCAAATGACTTGTCGGTAACGGAGGCACCGGGTCGCCGCCTGGAAAATGACACCCTAAACAACTGTTGCTAGTTTGAGTGATACTCAACCCTTCCATGCTATGAGGGATTTGAGGTGGGGCCCCCGGATAGGAACGAGGTAGTTTCTGGCTTGCAAAGGGAGGTTGAACTGAGTTCTCGGGCGGGTCCAAGACTTTTGGTCTCTGGTTCACACAATCTTTCCTGAGTGACGTATCCTGGCACCCAATAGCCGATTGGGCTGAAGGTTTCTGACCTGCGCAGCCGAGCATCAAAAAGGCCCCTAAAGCCAGGGCGCCGAACGAAAATACATGTTTCATCTTAGTCTCTTGCTTATAGGGTTGCTTTAGTGATTTGAATTGCACACTTTTTATAGTCTGCTTGTTTCGATAAAGGACAGGTCTGATCCAACGTCAGCTTGTTAATCAGAACATGTTCGTCAAACCATGGAACAAACACAGAGCCTTGTGGCATTCGGTTTCGCCCATTGATTTCTACTCGAGCAAACACTTCTCCTCGTCGAGAGGCGAGCCTCGCCAGATCACCATTTTTAAGGCCTTTTGCCTTCGCATCTTTGGGGTGCATAGCCACCGTCGCATTGGGAGCCGCTTTATATAGCTCTGGGACACGACGGGTCATCGTTCCAGAGTGCCAATGCTCGATCAACCGGCCGGTACACAACCATAAGTCATAGGTTTCATCAGGCATTTCTGGAGGATCAGCGTAGGGCCTAAAGAAAATCTTGGCCTTGCCACCCCGGATATGTCCTTTAGAATCCTTTGAATCAAATAAAGTGATCTTTCCTTTGGAGGAGTCCGGTCCTGACAGGTCGCCCTGAGCAATGGTTTTCAGCGCCGAACCATAAAAGTTGACTCCTTCTCCCTTCGATACATAAGGGTCCACTCCTTCCAAATATCTCCAAGCGGTTTCTTTGCCATTCACAACTGGCCAACGCAGCCCTGGAGTCTGATAGTAAAGTTCAAAAGGTCCTAGATCATGCCCATGACCGGCACCAAACTTTCTATATTCTTCCCAAAGAGCCTGTTGTACAAAATACCCCTGAGAGGAGGCAATGTGATTCCGGCGCCCATTGGCCAAGGCTGATTTCTCATCCCAAACATAAGCTTTCCCTGGGTTTTCAAAAAGGACTTTAAATAAAGTATCGCTCTTCTTGTACCCCATAGCTAACGCACCTGAAAGAACATCCGGTAATTTCTTGCCATTCCCTTCGGTTGCCACCGTTTCTCCCCAAACTTCTTCTAGGGTGAAGTGTTTGGCTAATTCAAGGTACTGCCAGGTGTCTCCCATGGCTTTTCCTGGTGGAGGAACTTGTTCCCTCCAGAGCTGGGTACGCCGCTCAGCGTTTCCGTAGCCCCCCCATTTTTCGTAGATCATCGTCGAAGGGAGGATCAGGTCCGCAACTTTGGTACTCACTGTCGGGTAGACGTCAGACACCACAATAAAGTTGTCTGGTCGGCGGGCAGCTTTAAAGGCCTCGTGTAGATTGGGAAAATCTTGAAATGGGTTGGCCACTTGGGACCAAAAAAAGTTAATTTTACCTTGTCCAAGTTCCCGCATCATTTTGATCGCATGAGAGCCCGGCTTCGGATTTAAGGTCCCTTGCGGAAGTTTCCATATTTCTTCCGCTGTTTTTCTATGTTCTGGTTTACCGATCAACATATCCGCCGGAAGCCGGTGCCCGAAAGTTCCCACTTCCCGAGCGGTACCACAGGCTGAGGGTTGCCCAGTCAAAGAGAACGCTCCGTTTCCAGGACTCGCCTGTTTACCGGCAAGCAAGTGAACCGTATAGGCCAATTCATTCACCCAACTTCCCCGGGTGTGCTGGTTCATGCCCATGGTCCAGAAACTAACAATTTTTCTGTCTTTTTCTGCATAGGACTGAGCGAGAGCGACTAATTTCTTTTTAAACGAAGAAAGGCTCTCATTTGCATCACCCTTAGCCAGCTGCGCGACATATTCTAAACTATAAGGCTCTAAGCCTTTTTGGAACTGTTCAAAACTAATTGCCCAATGCTTAAGAGGCTTGGAAGTGTTTTTCTGGGCAACTTTTGTCCCTTCTCCTTCTGCTCCGAGGCCTAGTGCTATCGCCCCATTTTTAGATAAGGTGACTTCATGCTCCCTTGGGTCATCGGGCGGAAGTCCGTAACCGATATCTGTGGGGCCGGTCGCAAACACCGTGTGTTTCTTCACAAAATCCCAATCAACCGCCTTATTATCAATCAAATATTTGGCGATATAGTTGAAAATTGCCACATCGGTATTCGGCTTGAATATGATCTCGACATCCGCCAGGTCCGAGCTGCGATTGGTATAGGTACTTAAATTAAACAGCTTTATCTTTTTTCCGCCGGACAGCCGGCGTTTAACCACCCGAGTCCACAATATCGGATGCATTTCCGCCATATTAGCGCCCCAAAGTGCAAAGCTGTCGGTTTGCTCAATGTCGTCGTAATTCCCAGAAGGCTCATCTATCCCGAAAACCTGAAAAAAACCAACCACCGCACTAGCCATACAATGTCTCGCGTTAGGCTCAATGCTGTTGGACCGAAAGCCAGCTTTGATCAACTTATTGGCGGCGTAGCCTTCGTCGATGGTGTATTGCCCTGAACCGAACATAGACACCCCCGCGGGGCCTTTGGTCTTCAGGGTTCCTTTGATCTTTTCTGCCATCACGCTAAACGCTTGCTCCCAGCTGATAGAGGTGAATTCACCCTCTTTATCAAACTTCCCGTTTTTCATGCGCAGCATCGGCTCAGTCAACCGGTCTTCGCCGTACATAATCTTGGCGTTATAGTATCCTTTAACGCACATCAGCCCACGGTTCACCGGGCCATCAGGGTCCCCCTTAACGGCGACAATTTTATCGTCCTGAGTTGCCAGTTGGATCGCGCAACCAGTGCCACAGAACCGACAAACAGAACGTTCCCACTTCCAGCCCAATTGTTCTGTAGCGGCGTTCGAGACTGCGGCCTCTAACTCAGGAGTCAGCTTCATCCCTGCGGTAATCGCTGCTGAGGCGATGAGAGAGCTTTTAATCAGCTCACGACGGGTCCAGTTCATAGTTCCTCTTTTTGTGATAAAAACTCTTCATTTGTGCTTGAATGGAAGGCGGTCACCTGAGCGGCGATCACGCCACCGATCTCCTCGATTTCCTGGACTCGATGCCCAGCTTGCGTTTCGTTTTCAGCCTCAATCGTAACAATCAATTTTCCAGACTCTTCAAGCTGAATTTCGGCCCAACTCATTGAATCAAGACTTTGTTTGATCATCGGTTGAGCGCTGGGCTCACAGGCCACAAATAAAGCCGAAAGATGCATATGTCCTCAGTGTTGAAGATGGTCATTATTATCCTTAGCTACAGAGTAAACCAAGGTAGCTCATGTCGGCAATTCTTTTCACTGATTTTTAAAATTCTTTTAAGGGTTTCCTTGTTTGCGGAGCGCCGTGACCCCCCACTTGAGTGCGTCAATATAAGATGTTTCGGTTGTTCCGAGGTGACACAACTCAAGTTGATCTTAAAAACACAGCCCCAAAATAAAGATGAGTTATCGAATTTATTCAGATAAATGCCTAAATTATCTGCAAAAACCGGAACCCGTTCCTCAAGACAAATAGTTCCTCCTGTGTTTGAGTTGAGACTGAAAATTAAACGACATTGTTCCTTAACGACGACGGACCAAGATGGACCCACTTCTAGACGGTTTTACCGTCAGCCGAGATCAAATGAAGAAACGAGCCGACTTGGAGGATAATCGGACCTTAGAGATCGAAAAAAAGGCCTACGCCCTCCTTCTTGACGAACAACGTCTAGACGATTTTTTGGGAGACCAATGGGACGCCCTTGGCTCGCTGGTCTGCCGAGGCCTTATGGCACTGATCTCCGAAACTGACTTTCCTGTTTCGTTGATACGAGAGGCTTTGATCAAGGAGGCCATTGAGGCGGTTCAATCAAGGGCTGATCCCTAGCAGTAACATGAATTCGGCGCAAAAATTTAAACTCGGCCTGCTTTATAGCAAGGAGCCAAACTGTTGCCTCTTTACGGAGGCCACAACCAAGGGAGAATTCGCTCTCTTTGGACAGTCATAATAATTTTAATAAGGTGAACTATGGAATTGTCAGTGTCAGATTGGGGTCAAATTATCGACGGAATGTTAACTATTACCGCGGTTCTTTTACCTGGCTTTGCAATTTATGCCTCAGGGTTGAAAAAAGCCAAAGATCAATTGGTTGATGTCATCAATCAAGCTCCAATCAGTAACCAACAAATATTTAAAATTGCTGAGGCGTCTGGAAAGAAGCAGGCCGCCAAAGCGATTAAAATTCTGACCTAACATTTAACAAGCCAAACCCTTTCGGGTTTGGCGTTCCACTCAACTAGAAAATGAATATTAAGCAACTGACAAGGTCATATCTATCCCAAACAGAAGTGGGCGCAACCGCCTATAGGTCGGTAGAGGGGTATCTGATGATCGGTGCAGACCGAAATCTAGAACTTCAAGGGCTTTCGGCGGAAGAAATATTCTACCTGACCCAGAATGACATTAAGAAAGCGGTGTCAACATTATCAGATAAAATCCCAGGGTGGAGCCGTTTACAGGAGCCTGATCAGGTTCTTTGGCTTCGATTGTTGACTCAAATTGGCGAACACACTTTATTCGAGTCAAGTCGTTTGGTGAGTCTCCTGCTCGCCCAACAGTACCATGAAGCAGCCAAGGAACTCCATAATAGCCCCTGGAGTAAAGAATCGCCGACCCTTTCTAGGCGACTGGTTGAGGGTTTGATCAAGCGGTCAGAGCAGTCTTAGTTAAGGACTGTCTGTCGAGTTTTCACCAGTAAACACTGTCTTTGTTTATTGGATTTTGTGACTAAATTAGCCGGATTCAACACAAAAGGAGCCAAGAAATGAACCAACGACTACCGATTGACCCCGCCCTAGATATTGAGCAGCGTTTCTTAAAACTGAACCCTACAGAAATCTATACTACCTTCACAGAAGCCCAATCGATTGAGTGGTTTTGCCGGTTACGATGGCCTTCTACAGACGGGCGACCGGTCTGCCCGTACTGCGGTTCTGTCGACGAAGTGATTTGGTCCTCTGATGCAAGTCGGTCACAGTTGGGGCGTCTCGCTCGCTGTCGACGTTGCAAAGCCCGACCGGTTTTTTCCGCCAGACGATACACCATGATGAATCGCTCAACCTTGTGTTATAAAGATTTATTGGTCTTAATCTTCATCTCTCGTTCGCGAGATCACGCTGAGTTCAGTGACATGGAACTTGCGAACCAGTTTGGGCTGACTCCTCGGGTGGTGAAAAAATACCGGCCTAAAATTTTGGGGTTAAAACGACTCGCGGGGTTTGAGGCACAAAAACCTTCACTGAAAATCATCCGACAAATGATGCATGGAAAAAGCAAAAAGAAAAAAGAGACCCCCTCGTTGATCGGCCTGTCTCATTTACGTCAAAGCCTGGCAACGCTCCTGTTAGCAGGTTGGTTGTATAAACGACGTTCACAGGTCTACGAGCAGATAGGGTTGCGCTGCAAACCCCGGTTAATCACGTTGAAACAGTTCAATTTAGTTTATGGGGAATTGGGCACCATGAAAAAAGAAACTTTACAGCAAATTGCTAACATTAAATAATTCATAGACCCTAGGTTTATGGCCCCGGTTGACCGGATTGATGATGACACCGATACTAGGCTGATGTTCGCATTGTTTCTGGAGCCTAGTATGTCAACATTATCGAATAGCCCACTGATTCTCTTGGTCGACGATCAATCATCTATGAGAAAAATGGTCAAACAACAATTAGAATCAGCAGGGTACAGGAATATTCAAGAAGCGGATTCCGGTCAGGAAGCCTTAGAAGCTTTAAATGAACGTCTTTTTGACTTGGTAATTCTCGACTGGACCATGCCTCAAATGACAGGGTTGGAGGTCTTAAAACGTATCCGAAGTACAGAGACTTTGAACCGAGTAAAAGTCATGATGCTAACTGCGGAAGGACTCAAAAAGAATGTAATAGAGGCGATTCAGTCCGGTGCAAACGGTTACGTGTTGAAACCCTTCACCCAGCAAACGTTGCTCAAAAAAGTTGCCTCAGCTTTGCCTACAACCTAAAACCCAATCGGCGGCAACCTATTGCACTTAACATTCCGGTCACTGAACTTTCCCTTTATGGGATCAGGCGAAATTTGGGGCTTGTTTACCTAGATATAGGCACTTTAACATCAACCGTAAGCCCTTTTCCCGGAGAGTTCGTGACCACTATCGTACCTCCAAATCCCTCCACAGACTCTTTGATAGCACTCAGACCAACACCTCGACCTGAGATGAGGTCAACGTTGTTTCGGGTCGAAAGCTCTGGGTGGAAGATCAACTCACTTAACTGAGCGGCTTTAGGGACCCGACGGGTTTCTAATAATCCAAGTTTCCTTGCCTTTGAGCTGATCTTTGCGACATCTAACCCTCTCCCATCGTCTTCGAAGGTTAGAACCAGCCATTTCCCTTGGTTTACAGCAGTAAACTTCAGCGTTCCAGTTTCTGGCTTTCCGGCTTTCCGTCGATCTTCAACCGACTCCAAGCCGTGGTAAACAGCGTTGCGAACAATATGTAAAAGCGGGGTTAAAGGCTCATCGAGGTAGCTAGGGATATACACACCTTCGCAATCGCACACTAATTCGGCCTGTTTTCCTAATTCGGCAGCAATCCGCCGGACTTCTCTGCCATAAGGCCTTGCAAAAACCGAGGCGGGACGGCTTGATGCCTGTTCCACAATCATTCGAGCATGATCGATCTCGGCTTGCTGCAAGGCGGTTTTTAAACGTGCAAAATCTTTTTTAGGGAACACAACGCCCAGAAGACGATCTTTGAGTGGCTGGGATAACTGATCAAAAAAAGAGCCGACATAAGAAACCTGGTCTTCAAAGTCAGAAAGGGTGTCTCGCTCGAAATTCCCCACAACTAATTGTTCTTCTAGACTGTGGCAAATTCGGCTCAGTGGCTCCAAATCAAATATCCCGGCTAATCCCTTTAAAGTATGAATGTCTGCGCGCAACATACGAGGAGCGTCGAGGCCAAGACTATCTTGGATGCGTTCGGCCAGAGAAAGCAAAGACATGTAACATTCCGGTTCCGCCAGCAACTTTGCGCGGGTTTGTTGTTGAGATTCAAATTGCTCTAGGGCCAATTCATTGGAAATATCTGTCATTCCGATATCTACACCACAAAGAATACCTTGAGCGTCTAAGCAGGAATAGTAATCGAGTTTTAAAACCCTGGGCCCCATGTCACCGGGGATAACAACCTGTTCAGGCAGGACAGACATCACCATCTGCCGTTGTTCCTCGTCGAAATCTCGATTAAATAGTAACTCAAAACTTTCCCAGCCTTCCAAAAAGCCCGGGCACAGTTCATCCAATACCAATGAAAAGTTTTTAAACCTCAAGTCATAGACACTGGTTGCGCCAAAATAGCTTTGACATTGACTTGAGATATCCGAGGTGATTTTTCCTTGAGGATCAACCCTAACCAGCCCTTGTGAGGTATGCTGCAAAGATTCAGCAAGCCGAAGGCCAAGGTCCCTGCGCCGATCCCCGGTGGTTTGCAACAACTTGAGTAACGTTTCCCGAGGAGCGATTTCCCGAAACTGCGCAGCCTGCATCTTAAGCGCGATGATCTTCGTCCCTGCAACGACGGTTGCAGAAGCCTTTTGCCCTAACAAAGCCCCCATTTCACCGAGGAAGTCTCCTACGGAACGCTCTGCAACGATTTCCCCCTGAACCATGATAAACGCAGTTCCTTCCAAGAGAATCCAAAAACCATCGACTGACTGGTCCACTTCAAGGAGCACTTCGCCTTTTTCCACCTCGGTTGGAATAAACCGTTCCGCAAGGTTCTGTAACTGAGCGTCCTCTAACCCCTCAAACAATGAGATAGAGGCGATTGACTTGGAGTGTAGGTTTTTGTTTTTTAGAAGCTTCATCTGTTTCAGGCAAGGCATCCCGCTAGCTATAAGGGGAGGTGCAATTGTTGGGCGAACTTCATTATACCAACAAGCGTAGGTATTCACAATCAGGGTAATCGCCCTATGCACAAGGTGCTCAATTAGGGGGGAAACCGTAGATCGAGAAGAAAGGAGCTTTATTTGAGGTAAAAAAAGAACTTTTGGAACTAATTGAGGCCTAACAGGACTGACATTTCCCGAGCAACAGCTACAGAGAAAAGGCAGCAGTTGGTGAGGATGATCATCACGGTAAAAAACAAGCTCGCTTCCCCACTGCGAAAACTTAAAAACACGGTTTTCATGGAAAACTGATCAGATTTGGTAGCCATTCCAGGTTGAACTTCTGAGTGTCGATTGCGACCTAAAAAGCGTAGCAACATGACAAATAGCCCCGCAGAGGCCATCCACAAAAACCAAGAATTATGTACTGTTTCTAAGGCGTTCATTCGGACTTTCGAACTTTGTTGAAAATATGAGCCATGATGCTCACTGAAAACACTAAAGTTGCAATCAAGTGCACCTCTGTCCAACCTGCTAAGGGTTTCGAACCATAAAGATACAAAACGAAACCGGTAAACAACGTGATTCCACCAGCGAGAGTCTGCACCAAACCGGTAAAATTCCGTAACGTTTTTTCTTTGAGTTGCTCCAAATGCCCACTGATGTGGTCGAAACTGAACAAAAGAAATAAAACGGTATAACCAAACCCAAGCAAAAGGTGGACCCAGATCAACATATCGACGGAACCAAAGGCCCATTCTGTCAAAATTAGTCCCGTCAGCACCAAAACAAGGGTGGAACTTTTCACCAGTAACTTCATAGGTGCTACTCGTTTGCCTTAAAACGACGAAGACCTTCAATGATCATTCGGTTTTCAATTTCTCGCAGTTTTGTCACTCGTTCGAGCCGTTTATTTTCTTCGGATAGCTTTCGATTGCTGATCTCAAAGCTTTCGATCTTCTCCTCCAAAAGGATGGTTTTTTGCCGATCCACTTGGGGATCATGTCGAGATTTCTCTTTTAACACCCAGTCCCTGATCGCATCACGAAGCAGGTCACTCATTTTGCTAAGTTCTGTGCGAACAACTTGCTCCATCTGAGATCGCAATCGTTCTTGGGTTGGTTCTTGATGAAAAATATCTAAAATGAACTCTTCGGCCTGACGAGTCGGTTCATCGTGTTTTTCTGGGGTCGGAGCTGGGGGCTGATCGGTCATAACACGGACAGTCGGTCATTGGAGGTGAAACGTTTCCTTAGGTTTAAACGGTTTTGCAAAGATCGTACAGAAGGTTTTTTATTTCTGGCTAATTGATGTGGTAAACAAGCGTTTTTGGAGCTTTCGCTCGTTTTAAGCTCAAGCTAATATTACGCTCTGTTCGCAACATTTTCAGTAAGCTAAATGCTTTTTCCGGGCTATCAATCGTCTGACCGTTGATTTTCTGGATCACATCATTGTTTTGTAATCCCAATTTTTCGTAGAGGCTCCCCTTATCGATCGCTTTGATGATGTAGCCCTCATTTTTCCCGTCTTTGAAGTAGGGGATCACCCGGGCCTGATTGAGAAGAGTCGGCAGGTTATTGAGTTGAGCGTCCACATCTTCGGAACTCAGGAAAAAATCTTTTCCATTTTTTGTGTTCGCCTTCACCGCAGGTGCGGTCTTTTTCTTGGTTTCCTGGGCAGCACGGGTTTTAGCATAGCTTTTAGGGACACTTGCAACGACAATTTCATCTCCAAGGGACAACCATAATTCTTTATTCCCTTGGGAAAGCAATACTTGGGCTTGGTCGAGGTCCCCTTTAATCGCCTTGATCACACCGGGCCCCTCAAAGACAGTTTCTCCCTTTAAAAAGGCTCCTTGTTCCCCGGTCGATTGATCGGCAATCATGGCAAGTTTCGTTGCCCCTTGATACACCCCGATCAGGGTTAGGTGAGAAATCTGGGCCGCCAAATCTCCGGTATCACTAGCCACTTGATCAACCACTTCCTTTTTCAGCCCACCCACTTCGACTTGGAACAGATTGTTAGCCGTTGACTCTTTGAAAGCCTCAAAAGGCTGAGAAGCCACTTGGGTGGATACTGCCGGAGCTTGAAAATGCAGTCTTTGGGGGGGCTGGGGCCCCAGGACGGACTTCACCCCTTGGCTCGCTAACATTCCTGCCATAATGGCCGTACTCGCCAATAGGATTCGCTGAGCCCAAAGGATTGACCTCCCGATATTCCAAGTTTGAAACCAATGCTCCCATCGTTTTATCACTTCAGCCCTTCCAAGAAGAATATTTAATACCCTGCCACGTTCCAGCTTCTTTAAGTTTATTTTCTATTTCGTTGATCGGCAACATCTTTTTTGAGACCCACTCTGGGGCAACCAATTCTTCAGACCTTGTAGCTTTGGCCGCTAGCCGAGCGATAGAGATGTCAGGGGAGCAATGCTCTAGAAAAGTGACCACCGCATCGGTGTATCGGCTCATCTCCCAAGGAACAAACTGCCCTTTGCGGTAGGCATATTCTAAAGGCGTATTTTTCAACACATGTAGATTGTGCAGTTTGACATTATCGACCTCAAACCGGTTGACCGCATCCACCGCTTTGAGGGTATGGGCATTCACTTCGCCCGGTAAGCCAAACATCAAATGCACCCCCACTTCGACGTTAGACAACCCTTTAAGTTTAAGAATCCCGTCGATTGAGGTCTGGACGTCATGGCCCCGATTTAAATACGCTAAAGCCCGTTCGTCGAAGGTTTGGACCCCGAGTTCTACACACACATAAGTGTCTTGCCCGATGTCTTCTAACATGGAGAGTAAATTTTTATTTAAGCAATCAGGACGAGTCCCGAGGATCACCCCTTCAACATCTGGGTCAGACAACGCAGTTTTAATTTGTCCTTCCAATTCTTTGCTACGTTCAAAAGTATTGGTATAAGGCTGGAAATAGGCTAAAAATTTATGGGTAGGGTACCTCAACCTCATCCCTTCTTTATACCCCGCCAACTGGGCCTTTAAGGCCAACTCGGGTCGGACATGAATCCCTGCCGAGCCCCACTCGTCGCAAAAGGTACAGGCACCAATGTCTGATTGACGGTTTGGGCAACTCTGAGAAACCGAAAGGGTGATTTTTTGCACCCGATGGCCAAATATTTCTTTGTAGTGGTTCCCAATACTTCTGTACCTCATCCCCTGAAAAGAATCAGGTAAACTTAGCATAGGCCTGGTGTTCTCGTCGTCGCTTGCTAGAGTATACTTCTGATGTACCAATGGTGATAAGTTCATACAAAATCGCTTGTTTATCTTTTTGTTTTCTTAAAATCCGGCCTAACCGCTGGACATGTTCTCTAACAGTCGACGTCCCTGACACCACGATAGCGATCTGAGCCTCAGGCACATCGACCCCTTCGTTGAGTACTCTTGAGTTGACCAAAATAGGCCAACGGCCCTCACGAAAATGGGCCAAGGTGTCGGCTCGTTCTTTCGATTTGGTTTCGTGGGTGATCAACGGCAGCAAGAAAAGCCCGCTGATATGGTACGCTGTTTTGTTATCGTTTGTGAAGATAAGAATACGTGATCCTTGGTGTTTGATCAAGAGCTGGGCTAGTTGGTCGAACTTTTCACTTGCTGCAACGGCGATTTCTTTTTGCATCCGAAAAGCCGATAAGGCTTCACGCCCTTCTTTGCTTTGATAGGCATGCATCACAAACCGACTCCAGTCTTGCTGGCCCCGAAAAAGCAGATTAAACCCTTCTCTAAATTCGAGATAGATGGACCGGTAATAGTCGTATGCTTCTCGTTCGTCTTCGTTCAATTCAACGGCGATGGTTTCGACTTGGTAGGGTGCGAGGTGTTCCCCTGAGAGCTGGGTGATCTGTTGCTGGTAGACCACTGGGCCGGTAATTTCATTGCTAAGGACCACCCGATCGGGCTCCATAATGGGAGTCGCTGTCAGCCCCAAGCGGTAGGGCGCAATAAAACTTCGAGCCATATCGGCCATTCCCGGGGCAGGGAGGTGATGACACTCATCAAAAACCAACAAACAAAATTTATCCCCTAAGCGGTCGGCCATCAACCGGGCAGAATCGTAGGTCGAAACCGTCAAGTCTCGGATTTCATGGCTCCCACCACCTAACAGCCCCACTTCGATGCCAAAAGCCTCACTGAGTCCTTTGTGCCACTGCAAGATCAAGTCAATGGTAGGGGCGAGAACTAAGGTGCTTCTTCCAACCGATTGGATGATCAACTGAGCTAAAAAACTCTTTCCCGAGCCTGTAGGGAGCACACATACACCACGTTTTGCTTGCTCCCAATGTTGCTTCGCCTCGACTTGGTAATCCCGCGGCTTCAACTGATCCGACAGGTTATATTTGATTTGTTTGTAGTTTGAGGCTTGATCTTGATAAGGTACAGAGGTACGATGAAAATATCGAATCAAGTCTCTGTATCTTTGAGCATGACACCGGTAAAGATTGACTCTGGGGTCCCATACCAAATAAGGATTGTCCGTAGCGAGGGGGGCGTCCTTAGGTAATTCCACAGTCAAACTGCCACGGTCAAAGCAAATCAAGGGTCCTAAACGTTTTGTGGTAGCTTTTTTCATGTCTAGACAAAAGGGGGAAGTTCCCTATGATCGTTTACTGCTTTCGAAAGCGGTCGCAGAAAAATTGACCATAAAAATTTCATTTCCCGACGGGGAGTACTTGATTGATCAGCTCCGATGGCATACCGTTGACTACCTAGGGCTGATATCAGGCAAAGTTGTCAACCTCCGGTCCATAAAATACTGGGAAATCCTGGTTGAAGGCAGCTAAAAAAGGCTGACTGATCACCACAACCACCTAACCTACCCCTCGGATGCCGTCAAGCACTCCTATCATCTCAAAAGTGACAGACCCTAAATTGTCTGACGTCCAACCGGTCCCTCGACCGGCTCGAAAGTCCCTGGTCGAGCGAGAATCGCTGAGTCAGCGGCTCAAAGTTTGGGTCATCCCCTTAGGAATCCTTCTTTCCATTGCGCTGGTTGGCTACCTGGGACTGGGGATGTTTGATTTGCCAAGTGGCACAAACTATTCCTTCTGGGACCTGACTTTAGCGACGAACCCCGACTCTGTTACCGACGCAACCAGCCATTTTGTTGAGTTGTTGGCGGCGATTTTGGGGATCATGATCACCGTGGTTGCGATTGTACTTCAACTAGCCGCTCAACGGTACGGTACACGACTGATTGACTTGTTCTTAGATGACCGAATCAACCGCATGTATTTTTCCATGATGGTCTGTGCGCTGCTCTACTCCATTTTATTGGTCTATGGCATCAAGGAACAATTTTTCCCTCATTTTAGTATCCTCGGATTATTACTGATCACCGAAATCGAAATTGCGCTCCTAGCCCCTTACTTCCTGTACGTCTTCCGGTTTTTGACCCCCACGAACTTACTCTTTAGCATCCAAACTTCCACCAAAAAAGCTGTCTTGGAAGTGGTTTCTGGAGACGAAGACGACGTCACCAAGCTGCAAATGGAAGTCGCCAACGGAATTGAACAGGTGACCGATTCGGCCTTGTCTGCGGTCAACCAAATGGACCGAAATTTGGGGTTGATGGCTCTCAACCAAATTCGTGAAATGGTTTTGGATTACCAAGAGGTAAAGCACAAGCTTCCTGAGCCTTGGTTCTTGATTTCTCAGGATTACTTTGTTGGACTCTCCCAGGTTTTTTACCAAGAAATTTGCGAAAAGAAAATGTGGGTGGAGGCCAAGGCCTTCATGGACATGGAGTTGATTTTTCGAAATTCCATCCGGGTGATGCCCGACGCCGTTTCTGCGATCGCTCGAAACACTCGCCTTTTGGGCAAAGAAGCGATTCACAACCAAGACAACGAAACCCTGGATCTGGTAGTTCAGTTTTTCAACACCTTCATCCGTGTTTCGATCAACGACAAAAATGTCCGGGCTATCTTCAACCTTTTTTATCAATACCGGCTGCTCACCGAGTCCATCATGGACTACGACCCCAAATTAACAGCCAAAGTTTTGTTCTATTTTAAATACTACGGTGAAACTTGCTTGCAGCAAGGGCTGTGGTTTGTGATGCTCACCGCAGCCTTTGACTTAGGCGGAATGGTTGGTGTGGCTCATGACAAGCAAATTGAAAACATCGAGGAACTACTGCTTATTTTCATGAGCCTAGAAGACAACGTGGACGCTAAAAAGGACTTCTTAGCCTTCGATGCAGTCCGGAAGGCCCAGTTGATCCTGGCAACCTATATTTTTTCAAAAGGTGAGACTAAATTACTTGACCTGGTGATCGAAGATTTAAAATCAGAAACCTTCGAGAAACTGCTCAAATATCGAGACTCCTTGCTCGCGGTCCAGTCCAAGAAATTTTGGGAAGTTACTGATCGAGGATACACTTTTGAATATATGGAGCCAGATCAGAAAGAGGCATTAAGGCAGTTTTTCGAACAACGAATTGTCCCCCAGAAGGATGTTTTTGCCCTCGACCCTGCTGACGCGCCTCCTGAGGTTCCTGTAAAGCCCAAAAAGCCCCGAAAGGCTGGCCCCCAAAAAGCGACTGATTCGAAGCCTGCCAAAAAATCTACCGCCAAAACAAAAGCGACCAAAGCTTCCAAAAGGGACGTCGAAAAATGAACGCTGGAATGAAGCTTTTTTTCGTCCTCTGCATGCTTTTAGGGGGGACTCTCGCCTCCGCTGATCCAAATCCCTATGAAACTAGGATTCTAAAAAAACAGATCATGGTGTCCTACACCACCTTGATGGACATGTGGCATGAAGAGCTTTATTTCGACATGTACAATCTCGGCCAACACGCCAGTCGAAAAAAGCTCGCCAAGGGCGAATTCGCCCAAAGAATGGTAGACTTGGCTTGGAAGCCGTCGTTAAACCCTGAAGAAATGAGAAAAATGGACATTTTGTACCGAAATTTCGCAAACTTGCATGTCCGGGTTGAGTTTGAAAACAAAATTGATCCAACCAGAAAATTACTCAAAGACATGGTGTTCACAGCCATCTTAGAAAATAAACATTGGAAGTTTGATCTCACCCAATTAATCCGCATTCCTTATAACGGTGATTTTGTTTATCTCGAGCGGGAAGTTAAAGCGGCCGAAGCTGCCAAACAGAAAAAAATAGCTGAAGAGAAAGCTGCGGCTGATGCGAAGGCTGCGGCTTGGACAAAGCGGAAAAAAGATTTCCTCGAAGGCAAGGCCGAACCAACACCGGACGAAAAGAAACGAATTGCTCAAGAAGCCAAAGACAAAGAAGCCGCTCGGGCTGCAAAAAAAGCTCAATAAACCCCTCATCAAGCTCCCATGAAAAATCGCCCCCATTTTTACCTCCAAAGGCTGCTCAACCTCCAGGTTTTAAGCCACTCAAAAAGCTTTGAAGGCTTTGATTTAAAAGAATCTCTTGAGGAGTTACAGCGGTGGCAAGAAAAAACCGGTGAATCTATCGGTGAAATGATTGACCAACTCAAATCAAAATCCCTGTCGGTTCGATGGAAGCTGGTTTTTTCCGAAATCAACAGCAATTTGCAAGTTTTGGCTCCCAGTTTACCGTTGAGCCTGTTAGCCCTTTACCAACGTGAAATTGCCAAGCTGGACCCCGAACTCTACTTAAATATCTTACAGAATTTTGCGGCTGCGGAGCTTTTAACAACCCTCAACGGCCCTGACGATGCGTTGGCTGAGTCACTCTTAAAAGGGAATTCTATTGCAGTGGTCGATTGGTTTCCCACAAGCCTAGGTGAAACCGAAACCACTTTGCTGGCCCAAAAGAAGGGGGACCGAATCCAGTTAACTGGGCGCAAAAACAGTATGTTTGGTCAGTTTGGTCAGCTCGATGTCCCGAGGGTCTACTTCGCCTATGCTCGCCCCGAAGGTGGAACTGAGGAGTGTATGTACTTAGTCGAGAAAGGCGACATAGAGGTTAAACTAGACCCGCTCATTGCAAACCTTGGGGTAGGGCACGTTAATTTTGGCCACCAGGATTCTTGCTTTGGTACCTTTATCGGCACCTTAGATAACGCCGGTCCGCTCAAGCAATTCCACAACACCATGCGGACCCAGTTACTCCTCTTGCAAAGCTGTCTGGCGAGCATTGCCTATAAACGAGCTCTAGACTTTGGACAAAATCAGTTAATCAAAGATATGAGTGATGAAGACCGAGAGGTGGCATTGTTATACCATCCTTTGGCAGGGGACAGCCTCTTAGAACTGAAGGCCTTTCGTGAAGGGCTCACCGGTGCGGTGTTGCAAACTGCTTTTTACCAAGACTGTGTGAATCAATCTGACGGTGAAGGGAAAGAGTATTTCGAGGACCTACTTGAAGTCTATTTATTGGTCTTTAAAGTATACAACAGCAAGCATGTCCCCCAGGTAATCCAAAACGCCCTCCAACTGAGCGGAAGTACCCACTTAGAACTGCTCGGGCTTCTTGAGGTGTCTGCTGTCGCTGGTTTGGCAGCAGGAAGTGAACTGGAGCTCTCCGCACAGTTAGTCAATCAAGTCCTCACTCGGGACGAAGGCCGTGCGTTCACCAACTTGATGGCTGAATTCAATCAAGTGACAGGGCTGCTCCCGAAAACCGACGCCATGAAGGAAGCTTTAGGGATTTTTAACGACTTTGTTGGCGGTTTATTTATTCTGGTCGAAGACATTAAGTCTGCGGACCAACCAGCACAAACCACCGCAAACCTAGTCCATGCTCGCCGCATTACGGATTTGTTTGGGGACGTTATGTTATGTTCCTTGTTGATTCGTCAGGCCTTTGAGGCTGAAAAAGTCCTAGAAGAAATGGGGGTCAATTTTTATAACCTTGGACAAGAGGCTGTCACACGGCCCGAAGCAAGGCCCTATTACAACCTGATCGTCCTGGTTGAACAGTTTTCAATACAACACCTTTCTAAGCAAGAGAGCCAAATCCGTATCATTCAGAAAAACTTAGCTCCCTCGTTGAATGCGCTGCTAGTCTCAGAAGACCAGCCAGAGCCCTAAACCGGCTGTCCCACCTCTTTCTCACTCAACCATTTCCAAGTTTTGATCAACTGATTCAAAGCCCTCGGCTGGTTGAGTGACTGGTATATTTTATACAAATAGGCCACGACCTGCTGGTCGCCTCTGACAAGTAAAGCGGCCTCAAAAGAACTGATCGCTTTTTGATAGTCTTTATTCTTCAAGGCCACCTTCCCTGATTCGAACAAACCATCAAATTTAGAATGGCTGGCCTCTTGGCTCAAAGTAGCCTCTAGTTTTCTCAGTTCAGTTTCGATTTTCGCAGATACACTGGGCTGGTCTAGGTTTCTGTACAGTTTGATCGCCAGTTTAAAATAAGATGGGTCTCGGGTTAATTTACCTGTAAAATGATAACCGATCGCTGCCGGCTCAAGTTGATTTGACCGGTATAAATGGTCGGTGGTTTCAATAAAATACTCAGCCAGAGGTTTTTCTTCTTTTTGTAGTTTCACCTCGGTAGGCAAGCACACATAGTCTTCAAAGGTTTGGGCAGTTTCAAAAGCGAAATCAAAGTCCCCCTGCGCAAGATAAGCACGGCAAAGTAGTTTCAAAGAGTCTGGGGAGCGGCATAAGCGGTCTAACTCCTCAAGATGAGAGAGCGCTTCATGAGGGGTTCCTCGCTGAAAAAGAGTTTCCGCTTTATCCTGGATTTGTTTGGGTGAAAAAACACCTCCTGTCTGCTTTAAAGAAAACCCGGTCGCCAAAAAATACTGATTTGCACGGTTAGATTTGCTTTGTTTATCTAAACAAAGCCCGAGATTATAACTATAGTAGCGATTATCAGGGTACTGCTCTTGGGCTGCTTGCAAACGGTTTGCAGAACAGGCTAGTTCACCTAATTCAGCCTCACAAAGGGCACAGAGCAACTCTAGATAGATGCAATGGTTTGCGTTCAGGGTTAATTGGTTGAAAATTTCTTTAGCCTGCTCAAACTGCTGTATTTGAACATAGTGAAGCCCCAAGGTGATAAAATTTGACTCCAAGGACCGACCGGCGGCGGTGCTGAGGTCGAGGCTTTCAAGTCCACACCTGCATTTTTCGATCAAGTCCCAGCCTTTATCGGTGTCAAATTTGGCTGCGCTTGCTTCAATCACTGCGACTTGCTCACAAAGTTGCAGCGCTTGTTGAATATCTAAGTAATTATAACTAGTCGCTTTTTTGTGAATTAATTTATTTAGATCCTCAATTTCTTCGGCTTTATCCGCCGCTAGCAGTTCTTCACATTGCAGCCTAATTCCTTTAGGCCTAGAGAGAAATAAGGGCCAGATAAACCCAGTATGCCGCCGTAGTTTCTCAATAGTTTGCTTCGCTGCGAGGTCATACAGCGGGACTTTAGCCTCGAGAGCGGCCAAGTTATACCGTGCAAAAGCAAACTTCGGATTTATAGAAAGAGCGTCTTTAAAGGATCCTTTTGCGGAAGAAAAGTCTTTTAATTCTGCATGAATCTTCCCTAACTGGTTATGAAGTAAATAGTCTGAGGGCTTGTAGGCTGTCAAAGCCAGGATGATCGCTAAGGCTTCCTCAAGGCGACCTTCCTGACGGGCATCTTGAAACCATTGCCTAAGTCGAGGTTCTGTTCCTTCGTTTTTTCTCGATAGGGCCTGAAAGGCGAGCTGTTCTGCGTTTTTATAGGATTCGTTTTTAATGGCGAGCGCAGCTTGCTCAAGAAGCTGTTCAGTAGTGGCCCGAAGAGGTCGGGACATGTCTTCTCCTAGGTTTAGATCACGTTGCGCAGGTATGTATCCTAGGGTATAGTACCTATATTTAAATATCCAGAGTAAAATACCTTTACTCTGGATATTTTTTCAAAGGACCTAAGGAAGCTTGGACAACATAAACTCTAGATCAAGCTCAGGGTATAGAGGATAACGATCAAGCAAAGACTTTACTCTTTGCTGCGCCTCAGCCTTGATCGCCGGGTCAATATCGTATTTCGCCTTACTTGGTTTCCCTTGGTTTGCTCCGGTAGCGATAATCGACTGGGTCGTATTCGAAAGAACCAACTGCAAAATCGAGGCGATTTCCTTCATTTCTTGGGTTCCCATACCCAGAGTCGTCAACCCAGGTGTCCCAAGACGTAGACCACTAGTGTACCAGGGGCCGTTGCCATCAAATGGAAGACTGTTTCGATTGAGAGTGATCCGGCAATCTCTCAAAACAGACTCCGCTTGGCGGCCAGTCAACCCAAACCCTGCTTGGACATCGACCAGGAAGAGGTGATTATCTGTCCCCCCCGATGCAATTGGCATATCCAAATCAACACAGGCCTGAGCAAAGGCTTGAGAATTGTTAACAATTTCTTGAGCATAGGTTGCGAATTCTGGTTTTAAAGCCTCGGTGAACGCCACGGCTTTCGCCGCCATCACATGGGGTAAGGGCCCGCCAAGAATCGCGGGGCAACCTTTGTCCACCCATTCCGCAAATTCCTCGGTGCACAGAACCATACCACCACGAGGTCCACGAAGTGTTTTGTGAGTGGTAGTGGTCACGACATCTGCATGGAGTACAGGGTTATAATTCCCTTCAAAGACCTTACCGGCGACCAGGCCTGCAAAGTGAGCCATATCCACCATCAAAACAGCTCCAACTTCATCTGCGATTTCACGCATCCGTTTGAAATCGATCTTTCGTGGGTATGCTGAGTATCCAGCAAGTAAAATCAAAGGCTTGACTTCCTGTACAATGTCACGAATCGATTCCAGGTCCAAAACCCCTGTTTCCTTATCTACAGAATAAGAATGCACATCAAAGAGATGGGCTGAAAAGTTATGCCGATAACCATGAGTCAAGTGCCCCCCTGAGTAATAATCAAGGGCAACAATTTTTTGTTTATGAACCGTTGCTCGGACTGACTCCCAATCTTCACGGGAAAGGGCAGCGGGGTTCTTTTCTTTTAACACTTCCAAGGCCGGCGCCTGTGCTTTTGCCATCAAAATCGCGATAAACGCCACCATATTCGCGTCCGCCCCTGAGTGAGGCTGGACGTAGGCATGTTCGGCTCCAAAAAGCTCCTTAGCCAGAGACACAGCTTCCGCTTCAATCTGGTCAATATTATCACACCCTGCGTAGAACCTGTGTTGCGGATAGCCCTCAGCATATTTGTCGGTCAGCAAATTGCCCATCGCCAATTGAGTCGGTAAGGAACTGTAGTTTTCTGAGGCGATCAACTTCAAATTCTCACGTTGGTCTCGAAGCTCATGAACGATCATTTTGGCGATCAAGGGATTCACTGAAGTGACTTGGTCCAGCGACGCATAATAGGCCGTAGCCCCTGTGCTGGGCGTTTCGCCGTTGAGGTTCGACAAATAACCTTCTAAAAACTTGGGAGGATTCATAGTGACCGGATGGAACGTGGTTTAAGAATTGAATCCGATTAGGATAACGATTCACCTCTGTTTGAGCAACCGAATTCAGCGATTCAACGGGCGCCAATTCCTCTCGGTTACAGGCTAATATTTTGAGGCATCTCCCAAAGAATCTGGCCTTTTCACAAGCTATAGAGAGGCACGCATCTTTTGAAGGCCGTTCAAGGAAATTTGCTTAGGCAGGCAATATGCATCCAAAACAATAGAAACATCGACCAGGAGGGCAGAATGTTCGAGGTATTGGCTATTTTATTGGGGATTAATCTTGGAGTCGGCGCAGCGGTGAGTTTAGCGTGCTGGTTGTTCGAACTACCGGACCCGCAGGAACTTGAATTCTCACAAAAGGGGATTTCGTCTGGAGACTGTATCGTTTCTAGCGGCAGTTTGCAAAAAGACGGCTGAATTTGCATCTTAAGATCAGCCCTCAGACGCAAACAAATCTATTTTCAGCGGAACGCTAAAAAGCTTTATGCCCCTGTCTCTTCGGATTTAAGCAAAGCAGCTTGCTGGTCTGCCGCCAAGGAATTAACAATTTCATTGAGGTCACCAGTATTCATTACGTCTTCGAGTCGGTACAAAGTCAAACCAATCCGGTGGTCCGTAATGCGTCCTTGAGGGTAATTATAAGTTCGGATTCGTTCACTACGGTCTCCTGAACCCACCATATTTTTCCTCAGTGCAGCCATTTCGCTGTTGATCGCTTTTTCTTCTTTTTCGTACAGTTTTGCGAGTAAATATTTCATCGCTTTTGCACGGTTTTTAATCTGACTTCGCTCTTCCTGACAGGCGACCACAATCCCCGAGGGCATGTGGGTCAGACGAATCGCAGACTCGGTTTTGTTGACGTGCTGTCCCCCTGCACCTGAGGACCGGTAGGTGTCCACTTTCAAGTCCGAGGTTTTGATTTCAACATCCACCTCAGACGCTTCAGGTAAGACCGCAACCGTGCAAGCAGAGGTGTGTATTCTGCCTTGGGTTTCAGTCGCTGGGACTCGTTGGACTCGATGAGTCCCTGCCTCAAACTTCATTCGAGAGAATACGTTTGCTCCTTCAATCGAAGCCGTCACTTCCTTAAAACCACCTTGCGCTGCACCGTTCGACTCTAAAATATCAAATTTCCACCGATTCATCTCAGCAAACTTTTGATACATTTTTAGCAAGTCACCAGAGAAAATTCCCGCTTCATCCCCACCAGTTCCTGCTCGAATCTCCAAAATAACGTTCTTTTCGTCATCCGGGTCTTTAGGAAGGAGCATCAGTTGGGCGTCACGCTCCATCTCTTCGATTTGAGAGCTGAGTTCGTAGCTTTCCGCTTTTGCCATCTCTTTCATTTCCGAATCTTCATCCGGATCATTTAAGATCGACTGGTTACCAGCTAGGTCATCATGAGCTTTTTTAAGTTCTTCAAACAACCGGTGTAAGGGTTCAAGCTTCGCTTGTTCCTTAGAGAGGGCTTGAAGTTTTTTGGAGTCTTTCAAGACGTCAGGGTGGCTCAATTGAGCGCTGACTTCTTCGAAACGATCCGCAATGGGGGCAAGTTTTTGGAGCATTGAGTATCAGGACAAAAAAAAATGGGAGGCATAGCCTCCCAAAATCTTATTTGCTCTTTCCTGGGGTGAAGTTTTGATACTTCTTCTTGAATCGGTCGATTCGGCCTTCCGTATCCATCAGCTTCTCTTGGCCAGTGTATAGAGGGTGGCAGTTTGAACAGATATCAACCTTAACAACTCCGCCCATAGTGGAAGGAATCGTGTTGACAGCGCCACAGGCGCATTCAAATTGTGTGTCTTCGTACTTAGGATGAATATCGGCTTTCATGGGGCTCCGTAAGAGTTTCGAGTTCACCCAACAGGGAGGTCAACGAAACGGTGCGAAAATGGTTAACCATTAACCATCTTCAATAGCTCATCATTAGATGGGTATTTCTTCATCTTGTCAAGCAAGTATTCTAGGCTCTCTTGTTGCTTTGTTGCTGCAAGTAGGCGCCGTAGCTTCCAGACATCTGCAAGATTCGGAATTAAGAGGTCTTCTTTACGAGTTGCGGACTTGTCAATATCAATGGCCGGGAAGACTCGCTTTTCAACAAGCTTGCGATCAAGGACCAATTCCATGTTACCTGTACCTTTGAATTCCTCAAAGATAACTTCGTCCATCCGGCTCCCGGTATCAATCAAGGCAGTCGCTAAGATCGTCAGGGATCCTCCGTCTTCGATATTACGAGCGGCTCCGAAAAATCGTTTAGGTTTATGAAGAGCATTCGCATCCACACCACCAGATAAAATCTTCCCTGAAGGAGGAATCACGGTGTTATAAGCTCGAGCCAACCGGGTGATAGAGTCCAGCAAAATCACAACATCTTGTTTGTGTTCCACCAACCGCTTCGCCTTTTGGATCACCATCTCAGCAACTTGTACGTGCCGTGTCGCCGGTTCATCAAAGGTAGAACTGATCACCTCGCCTTTTACTGAGCGCTGCATATCGGTCACTTCCTCAGGCCGTTCATCAATCAGCAAGACGATCAAAAACACGTCTGGGTAATTTGTGGTGATAGCGTTCGCAACATTCTGCAACACAGTTGTTTTACCAGCCTTTGGGGGCGCAACAATCAACCCACGCTGTCCTTTCCCGATCGGACAGAACATATCGATTACCCGAGAGGTACGATCATTTCCATCATGTTCTAGTCGAATGATTTCTTCAGGGTATAGAGGGGTTAAATTGTCAAATAACGTTTTGTCTTTTGAGAACTCTGGCTCTTCGAAGTTGAGTTTTTCAACCTTCAGCAGAGCATAATATCGTTCACCTTCCTTAGGAGGTCGAACTTGCCCTTCAATGGTGTCACCTGTTCGCAGGTTAAACCGGCGAATCTGGCTAGGGCTCACATAGATATCGTCAGGACCCGGGATGTAGTTAAAATCCGGAGATCGTAAAAACCCGAACCCGTCTGGCAACGTTTCCAGAACACCTTGAGAGTAGATTGCCCCACCAATAGCGGTTTGAGCGTTCAATAAAGAAAAGATTAAATCCTGCCGCAACATGGAAGTTGCGTTTTCAATCTCATAGTCTCTCGCCAATCCTTCCAACGACTTAATATCCATCCGTTTCAGGTCGGACAAAATCAAAGGTTCCACACCATTTAACGTCAATTTTTCCTTGGTGTCGGGAGAAATTTCCTTGGTATTATTCATCGCCGCTCGGCCTTGACTGACCTGCGGAAGCCCGCCCGATGAGTCGCCGGTTCGCTTTGAATAACCGCCACTGGATCGGCGAGTGCTGGTTGAGTTGGACCTACGAGAAGACGTGCTTGATGGTCTTCGAGACGAAGTGGATTTGGCAGGAGGCACAGCGTTTTTTGGATTGAGTTGTGTACTATGGACTTTCCCACATAAAACGGGAATTGCTAGGAAAGTAGGGAGAATCACTTACTTGAACTGTAAGTTGATTGGAATGTTTAAACCAAGGCTATCGAAACAAGGAAAAAAACGTCAAGGCTATTTTTCCGGCTCTTCAGGAGAAGAAAAAGTTTTATTTTTTTTATTCAATGCTTCCAATGCTTTGCGCATCAATAAATCGTCAGACTTCGGTTGAATTAATTCGTCCTTTGTATTTTGAACCCCCTGTAAACCCTCGCCTACGAAGGCGGCCTTGAGCCGTTTAGGGGTAAATTCGCGTAGTTCCAGTAAGGAATTAAAGCACACTCCCAGGAGGGCGGCGATACTTAAAACCCCTTGGATGATAAACAACAAAAAATGTCCCTTCAGCCGGTACCCCAACGAGGCTTTGATCAGAAATGCCGTTAAAACCAGCACCCCGACAAAACGAACTCCATATTCACTAAACCCCTGGTTCCCGATCAATCCATACATCCCTGAAAAGAAACTCACTCTGGCGTGACCAGGAGGAAAGATAAGCCCAAACAACAAACTAAAAGCTAAGAAATGAACCGATGCGGCTAGAAATGCTGAAAAGAACCGTTTCTTTGTGCTTTGCGAGAACAAGAGAAAAGCGACTAATATTAAAGATGACCACCCGAAAAATCGAAGCCAAAACCCTGCGAACAAGGCACCAGGAAGACCAAACCAATTCAGGATACCGGTCGAAGGGGAAACCAAGCTCAACGGGTCGGGGTCAAAAGGCCCCTGAGAAACCAAGGTGAGCAAGATCAATAAACCGAGTAAAATCTTGATCAGTTCGGGACGGAATCGTTCAGGCTGTTCCCCTTGAAGAATTTCTTGTGTCCACCGTAGCTCAAACATGGTTTATTTCCTGGTATGATTCATAGAATAGACCAATCCCTTGGATTGAATGGGCATCTGAACCGTAGACTAAAGGGATGCCTGCCTTTTGGGCAAGGGAAAGAAGCGGGTCAGGCATATAAGCATGGCCACAGGTCGACCGCGAAAACCCAGCTACATTATAATCTAAACTATAGCCCTGAGATACAATCGCCTCAACCAACGGGCCATAGACCTCAAGGTTAAACTGAGGGGCCGGGAATATCTTTGAAAACTTTGAAATCAGCCCCAAATGCCCGAGCCGTTGAGGTTTGTGTGAACCAAAGGGCAGGGAAACCGAGCGAAGGATTGTTTCCCAGTAGGCTTGATGTACCTCCGATAAATTCGGATACGCCGCCAAAACAGTTTGCTCAAAATGTTGCGGCGAATAATCTATCATCAAGGGCTCAACAGGGTTTTCAAGAAAATGTACCGACAGTACACTGTCTTCCAGCTGGTCCCCCCACTGATCATAAAAATCTAGGACATATTCCTCAAACCCCGGCACATAATCCACTTCAAGACCAACCAACAGTTCGATTCGACCTGCATAGGCCTTTTTGAGAGCCCGGCAATGATCTAAGTAACGTGGCAGTTGTTCTTGGGTCAACGCCAACTCATCAAATAGCGAACGGTCCGCGATCAAACCGGCAGGGAGTGGGGCATGTTCGGTTAAGCTCAATTTTGTAAACCCTAAATCAATCGCACGCTCGATCATTTCAGAGGTGGGGTCACCCTTGCCGTGAGGGCAGAATTCAGTGTGACAGTGACCGTCCCATCGGGTTTCGTTCATATTGAATCCAAAAGTTTTTTTAGGCTTGGAGCCGTCAGTTGACTTGAAAATAAGACCAGATGAGGGGCCATTTGGTCCACTAACGTCTGGTGGTTCGCTGGTTTGCCTTTGAGTAAAATTCGGTAGTTGGCAGGAAGTTGCTTTTTTGTACTGAGTAACCACTGTTTTTTCGCCGGGCTCAAATATTTCAGCCATTGTACCCAAAGCTTTCTCTGCCCCGACTTCAAGCAAAGGTCTGGGAGAAGAGTTTGGTTATTCCGCAAAGGTAACAGGTAGTTTGTACAGTCTGCTGTCAACCGAGGAGCATACTTTTGATTAAATCGGTCGACCACTTCAAGCAACCGGTCTGCAGACCATTGACTCCGTTGTGGGTAATGGGAACGGAAGCCCGAGTTTTGGGAACATTCAAATATAAAACGGCCCGATTTCCCGGCCACTTTAACCGGAGCCTTCAGATTCCAAGACCCTTTTAGATTAACAATCGCTGGGAAAAAGTTGGCTAATTCGACCCCATAACTCCGGGCGGTTTCCAAAATTGAGGTGGGGCCATCAATATATATCGATAATTGATCTTGGGTTTGGGACTTTATTTCGAATAGCAGCCCAAAAAACTTCAACATCTGTAACAGCTGTCCTATGTTCTCATGACCCTGAACCTCAAGCTGAATGGAGTCAGCCCGGACCAGGAGACCTTGGGCCTGGGCAAGGTTATAACGGTCCAGCAGCCCTTGAACACTCATTTCAGGAGACGACTTCAGCCGCTGGTTACTGGGCAAATCGCCAAACAACAAATGCCCGGCGTCCTCTTCCCATTGGTCGGGCAACCCCTTGAGAGAAGCGGCTATTTTGTGACGATGCCCCTCAGTTGAAAGCTGAGGATCTGGCTGTTTCCAGTAGAGTGCCGCTTGGTCAAACACTCGTTCTCGCTGTTCAGCAGCGGTCTTTGAATCAGCGGACTCAAACTCACAGAGATTGATCAACAGTTGAACCAACCCTTCACCTATTTTTGGGCTCAACTCTTGGGCTTCCAAAAGAGCTTGTTCAACCTGTTCTTTAGGCTCCCCCACTAAGTTTGGGAGAAGGCCAATCAGTGATTCAGCCGTTGTTTTTTGGGGGGTGTCCCCTTTAAGGAACTTTGGATGAGCCTTTGATTTTACAAACCGAGGGAGTTGGTACTTTGAGGCTAACATCGACTCAAGCTGAAGGAAAAAGATTGATTTGATACCCTAAAGCAGCAAAGGCACTGGCGACATTTAAAGAATTTTTACGGCCGTACATTGGCAAATGAACAAAGGTTTTCGCCTGATTGAGCGCCCGCTCGCTCAGACCAAATTCCTCGTTCCCAAGCAACAGCACGGCCTGTTTGGGCCAAGGATAATCCACTGCCAATTGGGAGCCGGTTGTCTTTTCGACCCCGATCAAAGAGAAACCTTGGCTTTCTAAGACGCTCATATGTTCCCAGTAGTCTTCAGGTTGATGAATCGGCACCCAAAGATCTGCTCCCATGGCGGTCTTACGGACCTGATTATGGTTCGAAGAGGGGCACTGGGACCCCAAAATCACTCCGGCTAACCCCAGGGCATCGACGGTTCGCAGCAAAGAGCCCAGGTTAAAGGCACTACGAATATTCTCAACCCCAACCCAATAGTCTAGTCTGGGTTGCCAGGGGCCGGAATCGAGCTGGTCTCCGACCGTCGGCCGTGACAAAAAACCCTCGGCCCCCAGCCCCAGACCTGTCGCTTGTTGGTGAAAATGAAACCGATTGCTCAGCCACTCTTCCCAGTTTTTCTGGCCGTCCTCTGGTCGTACAGGCACCGGCTCGTTCATCCAGTTCAGACAAGCAATATAATCCAAATAAAAACGTTCCAATCCGGCTGACTGAAACCCACAGTACCCCAAAAAGCCTTTTCTTAGCATATCTGCAAGCCACTTGTGTTGTCTCGCTGGGGGCATTTTCAAGAACTTAGCTCGTCCCGGGGCAAAGGTCGAATCCATAGAATGAACACAGAGAAGGTTGCAGCCAAAAGTGTATTAGGTCAGAAAACCGCTTTGGCTGCAACCTTAGACTACTCTTTTGGTACACCTATAAACAGTTGCCTTTCTCCACGGGTGACCAACAAAAGGGTGAGTTTTTTCTTTCCTTTTTTTAGTTCCCGATAAACCTCACCCGGTTGCCTCACCGGCTTTTGGTTGACCCCCAAGATCACATCCCCCCGACGAAGCCCCGCTTCAAAGGCTGAGGATTCGGCCTCGATTTGACGGACAAACACCCCAGATTGGACCGAAAGCCCGAACTGGGTCACGATTTTGGGAGTGACTGAAACCAGGTCAAGGTCTTTGTGTGAACCTTCTGGTGTGCTCTTAGAAGCTGATTTTTGAGTGGGGTTTTTCCCGAGTTTTACGGGCAACTCACGTTTTTTTCCCTTTCGAAACAAAGTGAGCTTCACCACTCTGTTTGGTTTTGACTCTGCGATGATTTGCTGCAAACTCGTCACTTTAGAGGTCAATTTGCCGTTCACGGCCAAAATCACATCCCCTTGAAGAAGACCAGCCTTTTGAGCCGGTGAGTTTGGCTGAACCGCGGTTACAGCGACCCCAATTTCCCCCTCAGGCAATCCAAAAGAGGCGGCTAATTTAGGGTCAAGCCCCTGAATACCAATCCCTAACCACCCACGTTCAACCGAACCATGGTCCCGGAGTTGGGCGACAATTTTTTTCGCAAGGTTTGAAGGGACAGCAAACCCCAACCCCTGGCCACCGGAAACAATCGCCGTGTTGATCCCAATGACTTTCCCTTCAACATTAAACAACGGCCCCCCAGAGTTACCGGGGTTAATCGCTGCGTCAGTTTGCAAGAATTGGCCGTAGGCGGTTCCACTGAAGATATCACGGCCCCGTGCACTGAGAATCCCTGCGCTCACACTATTATCGAGCCCTAATGGGTTTCCTATCGCAATCACCCAATCGCCAACATCTAGTTTGTCTGAGTCGCCAAATGTTATGTAGGGCAAACCTGTGGCTTTAATTTTCAAAAGCCCTAAGTCGGTACGAGGGTCGGTCCCGATCACTTCGGCTTGATAGGTCTTTTCGTTAAACAAGGTGACTTCAATTGTATCTGCCTTTGCAATCACATGGTTGTTGGTTAATATCAAACCATCCGAAGAGAGGATGAACCCAGAACCAAGGGCTTGCTCTTTATGTTTTTTCGGAAGCCCTCGCCCAAAAGGAGAGAATTTCGGGCCCAAGGAACCCTTCCCTTCAGAGGTCGTACTGATGTGGACAACTTTACTGCGTTCCGATTTGACGAGGGGAGCAAACGAAAGCGGTTGGGCCGCTAGAGGAGAAGCCAGAAAACTCAATGTGAGTAAAGCACACAAAAAACAACGCCATTTTGAATAGACCATCGTATATTTTGGAAAAAGGAGCCCTTAGCAATGGAGCCAGTTCATCGAACCGTACAACTCAATTTTGAGGAGAAACAATCTTCAAGCCCCAATGATAAGGGATAGATTCGAGAGCTTCAAGCCTTTGGTTGTAATTATTTGTTACCCTTTGTAGCCAAGAAGAACTTGGGGCCTTCAAACCTGACAGGCTGGTTCTGAACATTTGACGACCCACCGGGTTCTTTGTATTAAGGAGTCAGTATCCTAGAAGGGATCATCACATCGGTTAAGAAACCTCCTATAAACGACCAATCAATATAAAACAGGCATCATCATGGCGGGGTCATTCAAATTTTCTCTCGGCGAAGTTATCGGGTTTATCGTCGGGGCACCTTTGTTAGTTGGGGTGGTCTGGTTGGGCGTGCAATCGGCTCAACTCAGCAGCCAGAACCCCGAAGAGGAACTCGCAAAAGGGGAAGTGTTGTTTAGCACCCACTGCGCTAGATGCCATGGGAAAGCCGGGATCGGAGAAAACCCAAAGAAACAGATGGGCGGGATGAAAGATTCGGCTGGTTACTGGGCTCCTGCATTAAATGGCTCCGCCCATTCTTGGCATCACTCCCCTGAAGAACTATTTAATACGATTAAAAAGGGATCTCTAGCACAAGATTCTCAGATGAAGGGGTTTGAGGGAAAGCTAACAGATCAGGAAATTCACCAAGTCCTAGGCTACATCAAGTCTCTTTGGTCCAAAGAAATTCAAGAACGTTATCAACAAATGCAAGTCAACGAGCCTTGAAGATTTAGGACTGTGGGCGGGCACGAGGTCACCACAAGCTGTCAGATATTTCCCTATTCCCGGCCCTAGGAATAGGATGAAGACATACAAAAACGATTGAGCCTCCCCAAAAATTTTATTACCAACTGAGTGGGGTCACGGAGCCTTCGTTGGGAGCCCGCAATTGTCTAAACAAAAGAGCAAAAAAATAGACCTTAATCTTTCATGTCTGAACCCCATTCCCAGGATCAGCAATACCCCTTTTTAGAGTCGTTACCCAAATACCTTTTCGTCCTGCCTCTCTATGTTTCCACTAGACATCATCCTCTTACAATGACAAAACTGCCGGACTATCTTTTTGGATAGGTGCGTAACATTCTTGCTTCCTATAAGGTCATAGGACCCTATTTCCAAGCAGGGCTTACCTGAGAAAATTTAGACGGGAAATATAATTATAAATTTGAATAATAATTAATATCAATTGATAGCACAAAGTTCTAACCCAAAATAGCCCCATTTTATTCTAGGTCAACTCAGTTTTTCCTGCTATAAATAGCAGTCAGGTGCACATACCTAAAAAACAACGAGGATAACAGGCTATTAATGTTAAAAGACTCAGAACGCTGGGGCCCCCAATTAGAATTAGGCGACCCCCAGATCGATAAAGAACACCAACAAATCACCGGCCAGCTTGAGCGATTGCGATCCCTCATAACCGGAGAAGCAACCATTGAAACCCTCATTGGTAGTTTAGCCCCGTTGTTCGAACAGTTGACCGCACATTTTGTCGCTGAAGAAAGTTTATTTGAAACCCAAGGATACCCTGAAGTTGGGCAGCACAAAAAAGAACACCAAGAGTACCTAGACCAAGCCCGTATGACATTAGAGTCCCTCAATCAAAATGACCTTGGGTCCTTTCAAAGCCAGTTAGTTCAATTATCAGATCGATGGCTTCAAGAGCATATTTTAGTCGAAGATAAATTAGCTATTTCCTTTATTAACGCTCAGGAGTCCCCTTGAACCAGATGCAGACAAGAAAAATCAAAACCCTTGCCCCTCTTCTACCTCTGCAAATTATTATCGGTGGAAGCACTCTTGGGCTCGTCCTGGTTCTAGGCTCGACCTTTGGAGTGGCGGCACTTGTTGGAGCGGGGTTTATTACCTTTGGTGGACTTACCCAGTGGGTGTTACGACGTCAATTGGTACTGGCTCAGCATAGATTCGAGCATGTCCTTTCTTCCCATTCGGACCCGAGCTCAGCTGTTTCCAAGAAAGACTCAATTTCAAAGGCTTTTCAAGGCTCCTTTAATCTCTTTGGAAGCCAGCAACAACACCTAGACGAAGTGCGCAGCAAAAGCGAACTGGTTGTGATTTCAGGGGAGATTTTCGGAATAAACCTCCTATGCCTCACCAGTAATTTACAAAGAATCTCCGTCGGAGCGGCTGAGAATGCGGATGCACTCAGCCAGTCGGTCGCGGCGTTGAACCAAATATCGGTCAATTCATCGGCAGTGAGCGAAAATGTCAATTCTATTGCTACGGCCTCAGCTGAGGCCGAAAGCGTGGTGGAAGGTTTGGAGCAAAGTGTTACGGACCTTGGCAAAGATATTGATAAAATCAAGGGCACCAGCGTTGAAATCAGCAAAATCGCTTCTACTGTTGCCAGCATCGCGAATCAAACGAATCTTCTCAGCCTCAATGCAGCGATCGAAGCAGCGAAAGCTGGCGATCATGGAAAAGGGTTTGCGGTCGTCGCGACAGAGGTTCGTAGTTTGGCGTCAAAGTGTAATCAGGCAGCCGCACAGATTGCGGACCTAACCCACACAAGTGAGCAATTGATTCTAGAAAGCAGCCAGTCAATGAACGAGCTTTCCAAAGAGTTCACTTTGGTGTCAGAAAAGACCGGGCAAATCAACCAAGAAATCAACGACATAACCGTCGCCTTTAAAGAGCAACATCAGGGGCTTGGAGATTTAAACCAAGCTTTAGATAGCATTTCAGAATCGACAGAGCAAAATCAAATATACTTAAGTGATTTGCAGTCTGTCGCTGAAGTGGGCGCCGAAGGGATGGACGTTTTAACCAGCCTATCCCTTGAGTTAAAACAGTTGGAATCTCAAGTTGACTCCCGGCTCCAAGCCGAGAAATTAGATGATTTATTGGTTTGGGAAGACCGGTATTCTGTAGGTATTTCCTTGATCGATGCTCACCACAAGGTGCTCATTCGATTGATCAACTTGCTGCACCAAAAAGAAAATGCGAGCAAAAGCGAATGTGAAGCGGTTCTGAAGATTATTTACAATTACTCAGTGGCCCATTTCAAATACGAGGAGTCTTTGATGATTTCGATCAACTACCGAGACTTGGTGAACCATCAGGAACAGCATCGTATTTTCTTAGCCGAGGCATTGAACCGAGTTCAACAGTGGAGTCAAGGGAACCTGCCGGTAAAAGCAATTATCGATATTTTGGTCGCCTGGCTACCCAAACATATCCTTGCAGTTGATCACGAATATATCGATGAAATGCTTGCTGCCGGTCTATCTTAGACGTTTTTAAGCTTACCCCGGCCTGTTTCCTGGCACAGAGCGGCTCACCTCGAGCCCGCTCTATGGGGCTCGATATCCACCAAATGACTAGCGTTCAAAGCTTGAACACTCCTTCTAATCGTGACACCTATAGATTCCCAACATCATTAAAGATCGATTCATTTTCTCGAGTATACCGGTGCCCAAAGCTTCGCATGTTTTTTTTCAAATCGCTTGGGTGCTGCTGTGGGGCATGAAGGTTCTTGACCCGTCAGATGTAATGGGGTCGTGCAAATCCTGCCACCCCTCTCTAACTCCACCTCAGAGTCACACTCAAGTGACCTGTATCCAGTGTCACCGAGGAAAAAATTCAACTCAAAAAACACAAGCTCACCTGGATCTCGTTTCTAAGCCCGGTGAACTGAGTCATTTGAACTCGACCTGCGGAACAAGCGACTGCCACCAAATTGAAGCCCGGCGAGTGAACAGCTCCCTAATGGCCAACCCTCAAGGTATATTTGACGTGACCTCTAAGGCCTTTGGGACCTCGTCAACACTCCTTCGAGAGCTTACCAAGAATTACTTAGACAAGCGCTGTAACTCTTGCCACCTCAACCAACCGCTCAAGAACCCAGACCAGCCAACCTTTCGCCGAGGTGGGGGATGCTTGGCCTGCCACCTTGGGGCGAAACAGGACACTGGTCATCGGGCGATCAATAAACAAGTCAGTGACGACCGGTGTTTTGGGTGCCACTCTCGGTCTGGCCGGATTTCTCTGACCTATGCGGGAATTGCTGAACTGAGCGTCAGCCAAGCAAAAAAGCTAGGGACTAAAGCCGCGTTGCCAGACGGTAGGCCCGTGCGTTTTCTGGCCCCAGATGTACACTTTAAAGCTGGCCTGGGCTGTACGGACTGCCATACCTACCAAGGCGTCATGGGGGGAGTAAACCAACAAAGATTAGGCAAAGGCGCACAACGTGACATTTCCTGTATCGATTGTCATCAAGCAAACAAATCCCGGCAAACCCGAAGGTTTGGCTCTCAATTGGAACAACTTTCAGTCCAACGTGGCTCTAAGATTTCTCAAAAGTTAAAGTTCAACCTAAATACACTAGAGGTCCCCCAATTGAAGCCAGGGCACCAGGGTTATGGTCACAACCGATTAAGCTGTGATGCCTGCCACACACAGTGGGCCCCCCAATGTTTTGGCTGTCACATCGAGTATACTCCGAAGGGAAAACAAATGAATCTGCGCACCCATCAGCTGACTACAGGCCGTTGGGATGAAACCGGTTGGGTTTTTGAGGCGAGCTTACCGAGTTTAGGGGTGCATAAAAACCGGGTGGTCCCCTTCATCCCAGGGATGATCGGGTCCTTAAAGCTTCCTGGAAAAGAGCTGAAACAGTGGAATGTGTATTCACCTTTGTCTCCCCACAGTACCGGAAAATCAAGATCTTGTGAGTCTTGCCATCTCTCGGATCGTCTCTTTGGAGTTTACCCTCCAAGCAGACAACAAGACGCCAATCCTTTGAACCCTTCAAAAAGCTGGAGCGGAAAGACGTTCCGCTCCCAGTCGAGAGCACTGAGTTCTATGGAAACAAAAAAAATTCGTCAAGTTGGTTTCTGTTTAGGCTGTCACTCAGCATCTAACGGTTTTTATGACCGATTCGATCTTCAATTAAATATATATACTAATAATATTAAAAAATTAAAAGAACATCAACGATTAGAATAACTTTACATTACTTTTCCTTCCTTGGTAGAATCAGACAGACCAAAAAACTCAAGGATTAGATTATGGGAAATAGCTATTCTCGTCGGGACTTTATCAAAGTAAGCTCCTGCTTTCTTGCCTCTTCGTCGATGATTGGGGTCAACCCCATTGGCCTTTTTGCGCAAAACATGGACACCCTGGTCGCTGACCAAGTCATCCCCACCACCTGCGAATTATGTTTTTGGCGTTGCGGCGTTGAGGCTCATGTCAAAGACGACAAGGTATTCAAGCTCACCGGCCAAGCCGACCATCCGTTGTCCAACGGAAAGCTTTGCCCTCGTGGCACCAGTGGACACGGTTTACTCTACGATCCTGACCGTTTAAAAACCCCGTTGATCCGCGAAACTGTTGATGGGAAACAACAGTTTCGCCCCGCAAGTTGGGATGAGGCCTTGAGCTTAATCGCCAGCAAATTCGACCTGATCAAAGAAACTGAGGGAGCCGATAAAATCGTACTGTTCTCCCACGGGTTTGGTTCTTCCTTTTTCAAACGGCTCTTTAAAGCCTACGGGATTCATAATTTTTCAGCTCCTTCCTATGCCCAATGCCGTGGGGCTCGTGAAGAAGCCTTTAAGCTCACCTTTGGTCATGGAGTGGGTAGCCCAGAAGGGTTAGATGTCGCCCAGTGTAAATACTTGGTGCTCATCGGTAGCCACCTAGGGGAGAACATGCATAACACCGCCGTTCAGGACTTTGCGGACGCCGTATCAGCCGGCTGTAAAGTTGTGGCTGTGGACCCTCGGTTTTCTGTCGCCGCTTCTAAGGCAGAGCGTTGGCTACCGATCAAGCCAGGAACCGACCTCGCTTTACTGCGAAGTTTGATCCATGTTCTATTAGAAGAAAAATTGTACGATCAGGCCTTCGTGAAAGAGAATTGTGTTGGGCTAGAGGAGTTAATCGCTGGGGTCGCCGATGCGACTCCTGAGGAGGCCTACGGCCTCACGGGGATTGACGCCCAAACCATTCGTGACGTCGCCCGAGACATGGCTCGGTTTGCTCCGGCGGCACTAGTGCACCCTGGTCGACACGTGGCGTGGTACGGCGATGACACCCAAAGAGAACGAGCGATCGCCATCTTGAATGGGTTGTTAGGCAACTACCGGCAACCGGGCGGATTAATTCACCCGACCAAAAAATATGGTGTCCCCAACCCCTACCATTTCCCTAAAGATACATCGGTAGGCGCTCCTTATAAAAGCCGGTTTCCGTTGGCCTCTAAAGTCCCGGCCAACGAGATTGTGGAGGAAACCATCAAAGGGAACTTTAAAGCCTGGTTTGTGTATGGAACCAATTTACCTGAGACTTTAGGAGACCAAAAAGCGACCCTTGAGGCGATCAAAGCCTTGGACTTTATGGTCGCTGTGGATGTCTTACCCATGGAAGTAACCGGCTACGCCGATGTCGTACTACCTGAAGTAAGCTACTTAGAGCGGTACGATGATTTAGATGACCGCACCTACCGCAAACCCTATGTCGCCATTCGGCAACCTGCAGTGAAACCTTTAAGCTACCTGGATGCTAAACCAGGTCATGAGATTGCGCAGATGTTAGCGAAAAAGTGGGGCCTAGCCGAACTCTTTCCTCCAATTGAAGAATACCTAGATCGACGGCTCAAAGAAGCGGGGACCGATCTTTTGACCTTGAAGTCGAAGGGGGTCTTAGTCAAAGAGGACAACCACCTCTTCCAATCTCAGGGTGAGCCCTTAAGGTTTAATACCCCTTCGGGCAAAATCGAACTTGCCTCCGCTTTATTATCGAGCCACGGTTTTGACTCGGTGCCTCAATACACGAAGCACCCGGAAAACCCGCCTGGTTATTACCGACTCATTTACGGGCGAGTCCCCATGCACACCTTTGGGCGGACCTCAAACAACCGGATTCTGGGGGAATTGATGCCAGAAAACGAGCTTTGGATCAATCAAATCACCGCTCAAGATTTGGGGCTTAACGCCGGAGAATACGTACATTTGATCAACCAAGATGGGAAAAAGTCAGCTAGCAAGATCCGTTTAAAACTGACCGAGAGAATTCGGCCGGATGTCGTCTACATGGCTCATGGTTTTGGGCACACCGACAAACGATTGAAGTTTGCCTATCACCGAGGCGCAAGTGCCAACGAAATGATCACCAATTTGACCTTGGACCCAATTATGGGTGGCACCGGATTTAAAAACAATTTTGTCACGTTCAGCCGATGAGCAGAAAACGAAAATACGCGATGATCATCGACACCAAACGTTGTGTCGGCTGTTCTGCCTGCGTCTATGCCTGCAAATCTGAAAACAATGTCCCTCAAGGGTTTTGCCGGGATTGGGTGGTGAGTATCACCAAGGGGACCTTCCCCAACCTGAGCCTGCAAAACAAGAGCGAACGTTGCCAACATTGTGAAGACGCCCCTTGCGTGACCAACTGCCCCACCGAGGCAAGTCATTACCCTGGGGATGGTACCGTGCAAATAGACAGAGATTTATGTACCGGTTGCAAGGCCTGTATTGCTGCCTGTCCCTATGACGCCCGGTACATTCATCCAGAAGGGTTTGCTGATAAATGCAGTTTTTGTTCTCACCGGATTCAAAACGGACTGACGAGCACCGCTTGTACCGAAGTGTGCCCAACCAGTTGTTTGACCTTAGTGGATTTGAACAGCAATGATGGGAAGGCAGAAGCACTCTTTAAAGGCAGAGAAGTGAAGGTGGATAAACCTCACGCCGGAACGAAACCGAAACTTTTTTGGCTGGTCTGATCATGATAGAAATTGTGTCAAACAAACTGAACCCTCAAGTGATTCCCCAGCTTCATATCTGGGGTTATGAGGTGCCGATATACCTTTTCTGTGGCGGATTAGCTGCGGGGTTGCTGGTTATAAGCTCAGGCCTATTGATCATTAAAAAAGACAGCGAGCAACAGTTCGCCGTGAGAATGGCTGGGTTATTGAGCCCACTGATTTTGTCCATCGGGATGTTTTTTCTATTCTTGGACCTGGAAAACAAGCTCAACGTTTGGCGTTTTTATACCGCCTTCGTGCCCACCTCCCCCATGTCATGGGGAAGTTGGATGTTGATGCTATTTTACCCCTTTGCTTTGTTACAACTATTCGTTCTGTATCAAGATAAACTCGGGCGCTTTGATCAACTCACCTTTTTGTTGCAGCAAACCAACCGGTTTAAAAAACAAATCGCCTTCATTAATGTCCACATTGGAAGTGGTATCGGGGTGTACACCGGAATTTTGTTGGCCACTTTCTACGCTCGCCCTCTTTGGTCTCATTCTGTGCTTGGTTTGGTGTTTCTGTTATCCGGGATGTCTTCAGCCGCCGCCTTAATGCTGTGGATGGCACCTCCGGTGAGCCGAAGGCTCTATGCCATGACAGATATGTATTTACTTTCCCTTGAGGCCTTTTCGATCACCGTATTGATCATTGGTGGCCTCACCGGATCAGCAAACACCCGTGAGGCAATGATCGGTTTTTTGACCGGCCCCTATGCTCCCTGGTTTTGGGCAATTACAATCTTCGGCGGGATCATTTTACCGCTGCTCTTAGAAACCCTGGAATCCCTGGGTAAGGTCCGGTTTTCGCCCTTAACCCCTTCACTCGTCTTGATTGGAGGGCTTTCATTACGGTTTGTGATTGTGTTCGCTGGCCAAGAAACAGCGACGTTTCATTAGAGGTTTATGATGTCAAATACAGAGAATGCACCCAAACCCTACTGGCCAAACCTGGCGGCAGGCATCGGCTTAGGCTTGGTGCTTTTAGCGACCTACTACGTCGCCGGGAGAGGGCTGGGCGGTTCTGGGGCAACCGCTCGAGTTGCCGCTGGAGTGATAAATTTTGTGGCCCCCGAACATGCTCAAGGGATTGGTTACCTTGGCAAATACATTCATGACGGTTCGATCAACTGGTCTGATTGGCTGGTTTTTCAAATCATTGGTGTTTTTTTAGGTGGATTTTTTGCGGCGTTGACGGCGAATCGATTTAAGGCCGAAGTAGAAAAAGGCGAGCAAATCAGCAGAAAAGAACGATTTGGCTACGCCGTCCTCGGCGGAGGGATCATGGGACTTGGAGCTCGGATTGCTAAGGGCTGTACTAGTGGGCAAGGCTTGTCTGGTGGGGCGACCTTAGCTTTAGGTAGCTGGGTCTTTTTAATCGCTCTATTTATAGGTGGCTTCGTCACCGCACTCTTCTTTAAGAGGTTATGGCAATGAACCCAGTAGCTCCTTTAGTCAAAACAGCCTTTTTAGACCCCGAAATAAACCTGGCCATCGCCACGCTCCTTGGCTTCGGGTTTGGGTTCTTTTTAGAGCGAGCTGGGTTTGGCTCAGCCAAAAAACTTAGCGCCCAATGGTTTGGCAAAGACTGGTCTGTTTTTCGAGTGATGTTCACCGGAATTGTGGTGGCTATGTTAGGCATTTTGACCTTAGACCAACTAGGGATCATGCCTTTTGGAATGCTTTATTTAAATAGTACCTATTTGCTCCCTCAAACCATCGGAGGGCTGATGATGGGTATTGGATTTGTCATCGGCGGATACTGCCCTGGCACCAGTTTTGTTGGTTTGGCTTCAGGCAAGCTCGACGCCGCCTTTTACATCCTAGGCCTCGTCCTTGGGGTCTTCGTCTTTGTAGAAATTTGGGATTTCATTGAACCTTTGTTACAAATCGGCGCAATGGGTAAAGTCACTTTGTTCCAGTTCTTCGGCGTTTCTCCCTGGATCATCGGGTTCGTCGTCGTTTTGATTGCGATTGGGGGAACAATGTTCGCCAATTGGTTTGAACAGAAAAAGGGATAATCATGTTTGAAAAAGACTACCGCTGGGTACTGCCTGTCTTTGGGTTTTTAATGTTGGTCGCCATTTTAATCGCGAAGTGGCCTCAAAAGCAGGTTTGGTATCAAGAAATTGAGGACCACCAAATCAGCTCTGTTGCTGTGAGTGAACTTGCGTCTTGGATCATCGAAGGTCGAAATGATTTTTTAGTTTTTTCGGTTGGTACAGCTGCGAACACTCAAAACATTCCGAATTTGATCGAAATCAAAGACCAGGAACAGCTTTTAGAACTGACAAAAACTCAACCAAATTATAAAAAATGGATTCTGCTCACCGGGCCCAGTGGAATTCCCCAGGAAATGTCAGCGTTGTTGACTAAGGACTGGAAACGACGGGTGATTCAAGTCCAAGGAGGAGGGACCGCTTGGCAGGCTCAAATCAGCGAGCCCGAAGTGGATTGGGAGAAGTATTCGACTCAAGAAATTCAGCGGCTGAGAGAACTTCGCCCCTTTTTTCATCCAAAAAGCGCTGGTTCTGCCCAACAGAAGGCTTATGTAGCCCCCAAACGAATGCCCTTACCCTTCTTGAAGCCGATGGAACCGGTTGAAGAAGAGGGCTGTTAACCCGCTAATTGAGGGCTTAGGCTCGCTCTTTTGCCCATAAGGCCTTGACCCCTTCAAAGAGCTGCTGGCATATTTCGGCTTCACTGATTTGCAACCGGGCTTTCGGAGAAATGTCAACGATCCCCCCTGCCCCTGCTTCAGTGTGTTCCCCGCCAGCCCCTCTAACAGAAAGGCCTAAATCTAAAGCAATCGGTTTGAGCCCCTCAACGTCTGCTCCATTACTCGTTAACTTAGGTAGAGGTAAGTGCAAACTTGCTCTCAAACCGGTTCCAAGATTCGTAGGGCAACTGGTGACTGCGCCATAGGTAGGAGAAGTCGCAAACTGAATGCCCTGGTCACTGAGGTATTCTAAACATTGATGCAACCGGTCAAAGATTTCATTAAGAATCGACCCTTGTTTCATGGCCATGATCCGCAACTGATCCTCTTCTCCAACCCAGATAATGAATTGTTGATCTCGCGAACAATACATCCCTCGGCCATAGGGCCAATCTTTACTGATCCCAGCAGAGCGAAGATAAGGGTCAGCACTCATATCCTTGAACATTTTGTGTTCAGAAACCAGTTCAAGATAGCGTTCTTCATTGATTTCGTAGCTTGAACCGGGTGTCAGGGAAACGTAGGAACCACCAAAGTCTGGTTGTGCGATAAGCCCCTCAAAGAGCTTCACCATTTGATCTTCGAAACGAGTTCGGTCCGCTCGGCTCATCGCACCAGGGAGAGGGTAATCGACTAAATTACGCCCCACTCGGACTCTCATGGAGGTGTTTGATAAACCTGAGTCGATTTCAGCTAAATCGAAGGATTGATTTAGCTTCCAAGATGACTGATGATTCACATCCCCGGTGATGGAATGATAATCACAGATCAAAAGATTCAAGTAAGGTTTAAAGGTCTCGTAATCATCAGGACTCATGGCATAGGCCCCCATCTGGCTTTCGGGGTTTTGGATGCCTGTATTGATAATCCGAAGTAAGCGAGCCTGCATATCCCCACTGAGCGAGTTAAAATAATGGGGGTCAAAATGCCGGGCCATTAGGTTGTGTGGGGAGCTTTCTTTGATTTGTTGAATCTGATGCAGGTCCATAGATTTCCTGAAAGGTCGTTCTAAAAAACAAAAAGCGAGCTAAGCTGTCAGTCTGGCACAGATTGGCATAGGCTAGGTAGTCTTTTTTGTGTCGAAGAACTACTACATCTAGCAACGATGCTCAGTGGCTGGTTGAGAACAGGTAGAGGTCCCTTAAGAGTTCATCACGGCGATTTGTTTTTTGGCTCAAAAAGATCACAAAGGGCCGTAACCCCTTTTTTGTCTTAAAATAACCTGCATAATTGTACACGCCGGTAAGGGTCCCTGATTTCAGGTAAGCTGCTTTGATTTTACGGTGCCGGTGCAGTAGAGCGTAGTGCGGTTTGAACTGGGTAAGCACTTTGAGCATCATCGACGCCGTCATGTGATTGGACCGAGAAATCCCACTACCTTCCTTGAGTTGAAACTTCTCTGGGTCAGGATTAAACTGCTTGATGATTTGCTGGTTTAAATACTTCAAAGACTTTGCTTCCTCAGCAGGCCAGCCATAGACTTCGGCCCCAAGGATGAACAATAACTGATTTGCAATGTAGTTATTGGAGTACTTCAAAAGACCGGTTAACATGGTCGACAAATCTCGACTGTTTTGATGGATGAAAAGCAGCTTGAACTCGGAGGACAGCGGGGCAAAACGAAAATCTGATCCTGTCGGGAGACCTTCACGGTTTAAGATTTTCTGAAAAAGCTGGGCAACATATAAAATCGATTCGCCCGGTTTGTTGGTTAAATTAAACCGGTCTGCCGTTCCTGGTTTGAGCTGGTTACCTTTGGTTTGTGCCAGAGGAGTCAAGGGAGTGACAGATTCAGCGGAGTAGACCTTCCCCGATTGATCTCTTCGCAAAAACAGGCTATTAAAATTCACCGCCAAAGCCCCATTCAATGCGTCATAGGGGTTGAGCGTGTTCGTTGTGCCCGGTGCTTTTGCAGAGGTTTTAAACTGAGAACGGTCGAGCTGAATTCCTGAAAACCGGCGTAGGCCCAGTTTTTTTAGCCTCACCGCAATCAGAGCAATTTCTTCGCTGATTAAATATGGATCTCCAAACCCTTTAATCCCGAGCTGCCCTTGGGGACCTAGGTAGAATTCAGTGTTTGGCTGGTAGTCGAGACCTAAAGCTTGGATAGCTATTTCGCTCGTCAGTATTTTTACAGTGGACGCAGGCGGGAAAGGTTGGTCTTCCTGGTGATTGAGGATCACACGGCCCGATTCATCGGCCAACAGCACCGCACCTTGTGTTACTTTCTCTAAAAACTGAGGTGTCCGCTGTTGGGCGAAGCCGCTGCATCCCAAAAAAAGGAAGGCGGCAAGCCAAAGAACAGGCTTAATAAGTCCGGTAGTTCGGTGCTTCTTCGGTAATGTAGACGTCATGAACATGACTTTCCTTCAAGCTTGCAGAACTAATCCGTACAAATTTGGTTTGGGTTTTTAAAGCCTCCATATCCTTAGAACCAGTATACCCCATTCCTGCCCGTAAGCCGCCGATGAGTTGGTGCAAGGTTTCAGAAAGTGGGCCTTTGTAAGGAACTCGGCCTTCAATCCCTTCAGGAACCAACTTCATTTCATCGAGTCCTTCTTGGAAATATCGGTCTTTGCTGCCGTCTTTCATGGCTCCTAAAGAACCCATGCCACGATACTGTTTATACCTTCGTCCTTGGAGGAGGATAATGTCTCCTGGGCTCTCGTCGGTCCCAGCAAGCATGCTGCCGATCATCACGACATCGGCTCCACCGGCAAGGGCCTTTACTAAGTCGCCCGAGAATTTGATTCCACCGTCAGCAATGATCGGCACACCCATTTCACGGCCCACCTTGGCGGCATCCATCACCGCGGTCATTTGAGGCACGCCGATTCCTGCAACCACACGCGTGGTGCAGATCGACCCTGGTCCAATGCCAATTTTAACGGCATCAACACCCACATTGATCAAATCTCGGGTCGCTTCAGCAGTCGCCACATTACCAGCAATAATTTGAACTTCCTGGAACTGGTCACGAAGTTTCTTGACGGTATTGATCACCCCAACAGAATGTCCGTGTGCGGTATCAATCACCAAAACGTCCACTCCAGCATTTACAAGCGCTTGAGCTCGCTCGACTGAATCGCTTCCCACTCCAATCGCAGCGCCCACTAATAACCGGCCTTGGCTGTCTTTAGCGGCAAAGGGGAATTTTTGAGCTTTTTCAATATCTTTGATGGTGATTAATCCGGTGAGTTCAAAATTCTCATTCACCCGAAGTAACTTCTCAATTCGGTTCTCGTGCAGCAAACGCTTTGCTTCGTCGAGACTGATCCCTTCTTCAACAGTGATCAGCTTTTCTCTAGGGGTCATCAAGCTCGAAACTAGCTTTTCAGGGTCCGTTTCAAAGCGAATGTCGCGATTGGTAAGGATACCGACCACTTTATTTCCGTCCAGTACCGGAAACCCGGAAAAACCATGTTGGCTCATCAATTTATTCACCAAGCCCGCAGTATCTGACGGTTTAATCGTCACCGGGTCCACAATAGTTCCCGCTTCAGAACGCTTCACCCGGTCTACTTCCTTAGCTTGGTCAGCAACAGTAAAATTCTTATGGATGACCCCCAGGCCGCCTTCTTGGGCCATTGCAATCGCCAAAGAAGATTCAGTCACCGTGTCCATCGCAGACGAGATGATCGGGATATTGAGCCTGATTTTACGGGTCAGTTGGGTGCTGATATCGACTTCGCTGGGTAACACTTCTGACCGAGCTGGTTGTAGCAATAAATCGTCAAAAGTTAACCCTTCGCCAATGATCCGTTCTTGTCCCATCAAAACCTCCTTTACAACCTATTTTCGATCCGATGTAATAGGATTCCCCAATAGGTCTAATTTTTAAAATGTTAATGAATTAGCCTATCCCTAACTTCTCAACTCGTCAATCCGCATGAGCGACTCTTCTCAACTTCAAGCTGTAATTTTACAACTTGCTACATCGGTCCCTAAACTACGCAAACAAGGGGTTTCCTTGGGCGGGGCTGGGGGGAGTTCTGTCGGACTTTTGCTGGCTCAATTGTTAGACCAACAGAACTCCGAAGTGGTCGTCTTTGTAGACCCCTACGAAAAGGCGAGACAACTTTCTGAGGACCTCTCTTTCTTTTTGGGTCCTGAGAAAGTTCGTTTTTTTGGTCACTACGACACAGTCCCTTACGACCCCCAATCACCAGATAAAGCGGTCATTGCTGACCGGCTAAACGCACTTACAGCAATCAAGCAAGGGAACAAAGGAGTAACTGTCACCACGGCGATGGCTGCTTCCCAACAGGTGATCCCTCCAGAAGTTTTGGCCCAGTCAGTACTCTTGATTGAAAAAGGAGGTGTCGCCGAGCCGAGCGAATTGGCTCAACAACTCGTGCTATTGGGGTACTCTCGAGTCGAACAAGTGGAAGACCGTGGAGAATTTGCTCTGCGAGGGGAATTGTTAGACCTCTTTCCTGTTCAGTCCGACCTACCGGTTCGGGTCGACTTTTTTGATATTGAAATCGAATCGATCAAGTCCTTTGACCCGGTCAGCCAACTCAGCCAGGGAACTTTAGACCAACTGGCTATTTTGCCGGCGTTAGAAGTGATCGTTTCTGACGAACGTAAAACCAGGGCCCTCGAGGGAATCAAGCAATACCGTGCAGGTGCACAACCTGCAGAATATCACCAAATTCACGAAGGAATTGAACAAGGAAGTTTTTCGGGGATCGAAAATTACCTGCCTCTTTTCTATGAGACTCCTTGTTATCTATTTGATTATTTGCCGGCTGACTTTTTGCCTGTGATCCTTGAGCCTGAAAACTTTTTAATTCGAGCTCAACAGTCCTTTGACGAAATCAACCACGAATATGAAATTTCACTGAACGAAGGCCTACCGACCCTAGAGCCAGACCGAATCTTTTTGTCTCATTCAGCCTTTATCAAACGAATAGAGGCCAACAAGCCCCTATCCCTTGCTGCTCAAACAAGTGAATCTGAGTTCAATTTAAACTGTGGCTCCAATCAGGCGCTCTCTAGTTTGTCTGTAGAGGCCAACTCAGTCCAAACCTCTCCGGTGCGCCGAGTTCTCAACCAGTTGATGGCTTGGAACCAACAGGGCGCCAAAGTACTGGTGTGTACGGATACAATTTCACAGGCCCAGCAAATCAAAGGCGTTCTCGGAGAGTTAGAGTTTTCGGTTCAACTAGCCGAGGGGTGGGGACCCCAAGAACGGCGAGATTATTGTTTCAGCCCACCGTCTCCAAACCAACCCAGTTTTGTTTTGGAACCGAAACAACTCTCTGAGGGTTTTCGGTTTTTAGACCCCAAAGGAGAACCCAAGCTCGTTGTGGTGACCGGGGAGGAAATTTTCGGGCCGAAACGACGCAAGCAACGAGCGAAAGGAAGCAAAGGGAAGAACCTTTTTTCTAGCTTAGAAGACCTGAAGGTCGGCGATTATGTGGTCCATGTAGAGTATGGCATCGGTCTTTACCAAGGCCTCATTGGGATTAACACAGGACAACACACCGAAGATTTTTTACTTCTAAGCTACTCTGGCGGCGATAAAGTCTATGTCCCGGTCGATAAATTAAACTTGGTTGGTCGGTTCACAGGCTCCGAAGGCAGCGCTGGGCCTAAGTTGAACAAATTGGGTGACAAAAGCTGGGCGAAGACCAAGTCCAAAGTGCGCTCTGAAGTCGACGACATGGCTGATGAATTGATCGCTCTATATGCAAAACGAGCGGCCGAGCAAGGGATTAGTTTTCGCCCCGATGCGATGATGAGTCAAGAGTTCGCCCAGGCCTTTGAATACCAAGAGACCGAGGATCAGACCAAGGCGATCGAGGAACTCACCGAAGACATGGAGTCGATCCAACCGATGGACCGACTCATCTGCGGTGATGTGGGGTATGGTAAAACCGAAGTGGCGATGCGGGCTTGTATGAAAGCGGCAGCTGACGGCTACCAAGTGGGGCTGCTCGTCCCAACGACCATTTTAGCTTTGCAGCATTATGAGACCCTCTGCGAAAGATTCAAGGAGTTCCCGGTCCGTATCGGACTGGTCAGCCGTTTTCAAAAGCCTAAGGAAATCAAGGAAACCTTAAAGCAATTAGCCGAAGGGTCGATCGATATTTTGGTCGGGACCCACCGGTTACTTTCAAAAGACGTTTCCTTTAAAAATTTAGGCCTTTTGGTGATCGACGAAGAACAACGGTTTGGGGTCCGACACAAAGAGCGGATCAAGACCCTGAGAGCAAAAGTCGACTGTCTGGCGCTTTCCGCTACCCCGATCCCTCGGACCCTTCATATGGCCATGTTAGGAATTCGGGACATCAGTGTAATCAACACCCCACCAATGGACCGCCGAGCCATACGAACCCGACTCCTCAAATTTAGTGATTTCGTGGTTGAAGAAGCGATTGAGCGAGAGCTCCGGCGAGGCGGACAGGTCTTTTTTATCCATAACAGGGTCGAATCCATTTACCAAGTCGCCAGCTACTTAGGCCAACTGATGCCAAAAGTCCGAATGGCAGTTGCCCACGGTCAAATGAGTGAAACAGAACTCGAAGATGTGATGCACGGGTTTATCAACAAAGAATATGATATGCTCTTGGCAACGACGATTGTTGAATCCGGCCTCGACATTCCTAATGCAAACACCATCATCGTCAACAACGCTGACCAGTTTGGCCTTTCCCAGCTATACCAACTCAGAGGTCGAGTGGGCCGGAGTCGGGCTCAGGCCTACGCCTATTTCCTCACCTCAAGAGACAAGCTGCTTTCCGAAATCGCCAGAAAACGACTTTCAATTCTCCAAGAATTAAACCACTTGGGCGCTGGTTTTAAGATTGCGAGCTATGATTTAGAACTCCGAGGGGCCGGAAACCTCTTGGGTTCGAGTCAATCAGGGCATATCCAAGCGGTAGGATTTGAGCTCTACACTCAAATGGTTGAGTCCGCTGTGGCGAAGCTGCAAAAAGAGCCCACCGACCGGATCATTTCTGAAGACGTTCGGCTCGATTTGGGACTGGAGACCAGCTTGCCAGAGAGCTATATAGACAGTATGAATTTGAGGCTAGAGGCTTATAAAGAAATCAGTTTAGCGAGCAGCGAGGAAGAGCTTTGGAGCCTTCGTTCTGGCCTCGAAGACCGATTTGGAGCCTTGCCTGAAACCAGCGAACAACTGTTTGTTTCTGCACAATTACGACTATTAGTCTCAGGAATGGGAATGAAACGGTTGAGTTTAAAAGGAGCGGACTTGGAAATGGAATTTAATGACAGCTTCCAGCCAGATCCCACCAAATTGTTTGCTTTAATCCAAGAATCAAAAACTCCGCTGCGCCCCGCACCAGAGCAACGACTGATTGCTACAGTGAATGGGGATATTGACGAGGTGTTACTCTTTTTGAAGAATCTCAAACCTCGGTTAGAGGAGATGTCCCTTGAGCCGTAACTCACGACAACTCGTTTGTTTTGTATTCGTCTTCTTCAGCCTGTTTTTAGCCGGTTGCGACCAAGACAAAGGGAGAGAAGTCGCTTTAGTCCCTGAAAACGAAACTATCGCGGTGCTCAACAACGAAAAAATCCCGCTCTCCGTTTTCCAGGCTCGTTTTCAAGCCTATTTAAAACAATATGACGGCCTGATTCCTCCAGGGGAAAAAAACCGGCAGGCGATCAAGAAGTTGGTCATCGATCAACTCATTGCTGAGGAATTGACTCGCCAAGAATCTACACGGAAAGGCATCCAGGTTTCCAAGGCAGAACTGGAAACCTCTGCAGAAGAAGCGTTGCTTCCTTACCAAAACGCGAATTTCGAGCCCGAGTTGGTCGCTGCGAACCTCTCCAAAAAGCAGTGGAAGGAAAAACTTCGTTTCATGTTACTACAAAAAAAACTCATTGAGCAGGAAGTAAACTCGAAAATCATGGTGACCAAGCGTGAGGTCAATGATTATTACAAAAAGCACCGCCGTGAGTTTATTCGGAACCGTTCCATTCGGGCTCGAAACCTTACTCTAGCCACCGGTTCCGAAGCGGATGCCTTACGAAAGCTGCTCCTACGAGGGGCGGACGTGAAGGACTTAATTCATCGGCATTCGATCAGCCCAGACCGAGTCAACGACGGTGACCTCGGGTTCGTTACCCGAGGAGAATTACCTCCTGAACTTGAAACTGCCTTGTTTTCTTTGAATCGTCGGAATCGAGTGAGTCAGGTGGTGCATTCCCAAGACGGATACCATCTGCTAGTCTATGTTCAGTCAAAACGAAGACACCGGTTTAGTTTAAGTGAATCCAAGGAACAAATTCGTTCGATCTTAGTCAGCCAACAAGAAAATAAGGCCTATGCCGCTTGGCTTTCCAAGTTAAAGGAACGTGCTACGATTGGAATCGATCAGAAAATGTTACGTACCGAAGAAGGGTTCTAAGGATGAATATCCTGTTTGTGGGCTTTATGGGGGCAGGTAAAACCGCCTTGGGGAAACGGCTAGCTCTGCGGCTGGGGTATCAATTCCTCGATACAGACGCCTGGATTGAAGACAAGGAGTCGATGACCATTTCAGAGCTTTTTCAATACAAAGGAGAAGCGTATTTCCGAGAACAAGAATCAAACTGTCTCAGGGCTTTGGCGTCAGTCGAAAACCATGTGATTGCCACCGGTGGTGGGATATTGACCACAGAAGGCAACCTGGAATTGATTCAAAAAATCGGTACTTCTATCTTCATCAATGCTGGCCTAGACCGTATCATTGAACGAGTGATGCGCAATCAAAAACGCCCCTTGGTGCGCACAGAGAACCCGATTGACACGATCAAAACATTACACGCCAAGAGGCTGCCGCTTTACGAACAAGCGGACATAAATTTTGTTCCTGAGGGGACTCAATTTCAGCCCATCTTATCACAAATCATCCAGCTACTTTGATGCGACTAACCGAAGAATTGCAGCAACGAGGCCTCATTGATCGGGTCACCTCTGAAGATTTATACGACAAACTGGATCAAGGGAGTCTGAAGTTTTATACAGGGTTTGATCCCAGCGCCGACTCCCTCCATGTGGGACAACTCGCAATTTTCAACTTCATGGCGATCATGGCCAACCACGGCCACCAACCGGTTGGTCTGATGGGCGGAGCAACCGGAATGATCGGCGACCCCGGCGGAAAATCTGCGGAACGAAACCTACTCAGCAACGAACAGCTCCAAGCCAATTTAGAAGGCATCGCAACCCAAATCAAACAGTTTGTTCGGGCCCAATCTGGCGAGCAAGCAGAAGTTGTGAACAACTTTGATTGGTTTAGCGGCCTAGGGTACCTCGAGTTTCTGAGAGACGTCGGGAAGCATTTTTCTGTCAATCAGATGATGGCCCGTGACAGCGTTAAATCACGATTAGAACGAGACGGCGCCGGAATCAGCTACACTGAATTTAGTTATATGCTGCTGCAAGCCTATGATTTTTGGAAGTTGTTCCAGTCCCATGGAGTGACCTTGCAGTTAGGAGGCTCGGACCAGTGGGGGAACATTGTTTCAGGGATTGATTTAGGTCGTCGGTTTGGCTCTGATCCGCTGTTCGGTATGACCATGCCTCTACTCACCAAAGCGGACGGGAACAAATTTGGTAAGTCAGAAACCGGGACGGTCTGGCTTTCAGGGGAAAAGACCAGCAGCTATGAGTTTTATCAGTTTTTTGTGAACCAATCAGACGACGATGTCATCCGGTTCCTTCAGATGTTAACTCAGGTTCCCTTAGGGGAAATTGAAGATCTCGCCAAGCTCGTTGCAGAGGAACCTCACAAACGAGCGGCTCAAAAACGACTGGCTGAAGAACTGACTGCTTGGGTCCATGGACCCGAAGCGTTGGTCAAAGTCCAACGGGCGACAAAAATGCTCTTTGGCGAAAAGATCAGCGACCTCGACGAAGGGATGATCAACCAAATCTTTAAAGATGTCCCTTCAACACAAATCGAACGGACCCGACTTGAAGAAGGAGTCTTGTTGATTGATTTACTCGCAGAGGTTGGAGCCTGTGCTTCTAAAGGCCAAGCCCGCAAATTGATCACCGCAGGAGGGGCATACGTGAACAATGAATCCCAAAAGGACTTGGAATTTTTGCTCACTCCCGCACACCTGGTCTCGAAGGTCCATATTGTTCTTAGAACAGGAAAAAAGAAATATGCCCTGTTGGAATTTGTATAATGGAACCTCGACTAAAAATGCAACTTCACTACCCTGGGATGTCCCTGCCGGTAAAAGCTCACCCCAGCGACGCCGGGTTTGATCTGACATGTATGGAGGTTATAGACAAAGGCAATCAGGTCTATTTTCTCGATACAGGGGTCAGCTTAGAGCCACCTGCTGGGTTTTATGTTGAGCTGTATCCCCGAAGTTCAGTCTACAAAACCAATTTTTTCCAAGCCAATTCAGTGGGAATCATTGACCCAGACTATCGAGGGCGGATTTACTTCCCCTTCAGGTACCTTGGACAAGGGGATGGGCTTGCTGAGGCGAAGGCCCTGATCGGAACCCGAATCGGACAATTGGTCGTCAAGCGACAAGAGCAAGTCCAGTTGGATCTGAGTGAACATCTCAACGACACCCACAGAGGAGAAAATGGGTTTGGTAGTACAGGGAAATGATCCAACCAATTTAGTTTCTAGCCTTCTTTTTGAAAGCAGAGCACCTCTACGACCGGAGATTGCCTCATGGCGATGAAACGGTTTCAGGTCTTTTTAACTCTCTTGTTTATTGCCGACCAGGTGATTATTTGGGGATGTTGGACCTTGGGGTATTACAGCCGGTTTGCATGGGTGAACTACCCTCAGGCCAACTACATTCCTCCTTTTGATGCCTATCTACAGATTTCTTGGGTCGTCGTGATTCTGGGGGTGGTGAGTTTTGCTTATGGCAAGATGTACCACCGAAAACGGATTTTTCATTATCGCTCAGAGGCCGGAGCGATTTTCAAAGCGATGGCGCTCTTGTATTTAGGGCTGATCGCCTCCAGCTTCTTCTACCGAGATCACTCCTTTTCTCGAGTCCAGTCGATCTACTTTATTGTCGAAGCCTACCTCGCCATTTCCATCTTTCGGGCGATGGTCCGGGTCGCGCTCTCTTACATGCGAAAAAAAGGATACAACATCCGTAGGGTGTTGGTGTTAGGCCGAGGGAAGACCGCCAAGCTTTTAGCTGAAAAGCTTTTAGACAACCGCTCACTTGGATTGATCCCAGTTGGCTATATGGCCCCCCAGAGCGACCCTGAATTGCCGCTCGACTATCTCGGCGATTACAGCGGAATGCACGAGGTTCTGGCCAAGTACTTTGTGGACCAAGCCTACATCGCTTTAGACGCTGACGACCAAAAAGACATGGCGTTGCTCAACCGTCAATTAGCGACCGAGACGGTGGACCTAAACATTGTCCCCGACATTTTTCATAGTTTAGCGATCAATCCTGAGTTTTTGGATTTAGACGGAATGCCTGTGTTAGCGCTTCGTCAAAACCCTGTTGAAGGTTGGGCGCAGGTGCAAAAACGGGCCTTTGACCTGGTAGTTGGGCTGTGTTCAGTGATCGCAATGACCCCGTTTTGGGTGATTCTTCCTCTCCTGATTAAGCTCTCTAGCCCAGGGCCAATATTTTACCGCCAAACTCGAATGGGTCTTGATGGCCGACCCTTTGGTATGTTGAAGTTCCGTAGTATGCGGACCGACGCCGAGAGCAAAAGTGGAGCCGTATGGGCGGTTAAAGACGACCCGAGAGTCACAAAAATTGGTGGGTTCTTACGCAAAACCAGCCTCGATGAAATCCCTCAGCTGTTTAATGTACTTAAAGGCGACATGAGCATCGTTGGCCCCCGGCCAGAACGACCCGAGCTGATAACAGATTTCAAAGAACAAATCCCAAACTATATGCTACGGCATAAAATCAAGGCGGGACTCACCGGTTGGGCGCAAATTAGCGGCTTTCGGGGAAATACCTCCTTGGAAAAAAGACTAGAATACGATATTTATTACCTGACTCATTGGTCAATTTGGTTTGACCTGAAGATTTTCCTGCTTTCTCTTTTAAAAGGTTTCATCGACCCCAACGCCTATTAGGAACCCAACATGAAGCCCAGTAAAACAACAAAAAACAACTCCCAATTTTCGATTGACATGGACCTGAAAGGGTTGGTCGTGTTTCTAACCTTGGTTGCGCTGACCGGGGCGACACTCTTTTACCTCGGGATGACCTACGGTAAAGCAAGCCGAAATGCGAATCAAAAGATTCAACTTCCAGGAATCGCCACCACTGAAAAAGAGCTCACCCCGCCAAAAGACCTGAAAATCTATAATTTAGATGGTGGTGCTAGTTTGCAAAAGGAATTTGATTCGTTGAATCTAAAAAATGATCCGGTGCTAACCCAGGAAACCGATGCCGTCGAGACCCAGGCAAAACAACAGCAGCAAGTGGCTCAAGAGGTTGGACAGTTGCAAGTAGAACCTGAAGCGGCCCCACAGCCCCGTTCAGCACCTCAACCGGCTTTAAAGGCAACCAAACAAAAAAACCATGAGGTTTCCTGGCCAGATATCGTTAAAGAAGCGACTTCTAAACCTAAAGGCGAGACCTATACCATCCAGATTCTTTCAACCAGCCAAAAGTCAAAAGCTGAACGAATGGTGAGCACATTAAAGAAGAAGGGATTTCCGGCCTATATTGTCTCTATCAATTTGGAGGGTCGGCAGTTATACCGGGTACGGGTTGCCAAGGACTCAAGAGAGAAAATCAACAAGTTGAAGGTGCGAATGAGCAACGTTGTCCAAGGACTCGGCTCAGTACAGATCATGCAAGTTCGCTAGTTTAACCGAGACATAAACTCCCGCCAGGAGATGGTGGGGGTGGTTTGAGATTCGATGAACTGGGCCTCAATTCGCCAATCTCCGCTTTTCACCAAGCCGATCAACCGATCAACCCGCTCCTTGTTCAGGTACCGATTAAACAACATCGGGATGATCCCCGTTTTGTCTTCCCGTAAAATATGGCGGATCGCTCGCTGAATCTTGGGGTTTTCAATGGTTTGGTCAACTCGGGCGACAAAGGCTATTCGCTCGACCTCTGCGCTGGTTTCGAGCCAGCGAATTAGGTAATCAAAATAGATATAATCAAAAAAGTTTTCACAGATATACTGGTATAATTGGTCCTGAATTTCAATGGTATCTGTACTTTCCTGCTCGGTCTCTGTAATTCGTATGGCGACTTGTGCGACGATCTGGGGGTTCAGTTTGACTTTTTCTCTAAAGACCGTAAAGAACTTGTCCGTCAGGAGCTTCATCAACACCATGGACAATTCTTTGTCCATGGTCCGGCCAATATTTAAGTCCAACGAGACCCGAGAGATCAGGTACTGAACAAACCGCCCCTGGATCATATTCGCTAAGAACTGAGCCGTACTTTTATCTAAAGTCGGAATCCCTTTGCTGTGTTCCAAGCCATCAAGGCAGTTCTTGATCGCTTGGGTATAGGGATTTAGTTTCGGGGCGGACAAGGAATCCTCAAGTAGGTGTTAACCGGCGCATCAACTCGGTAAAGACCGGTAAACTTCGTTCGATCATCTCGGTTTCAAAGCAATAAGCGAGCCGGAAATAGCCAGGAAGCCGAAAAGCAGAACCGGGTACAACCAACAAATTAAGCTCTTGAGCTTGTCGAATGAACTCTGGTTCATCCCCATTAGGGCACTTAGGAAACAAGTAAAACGCTCCTTGAGGCCGCACACATTCAAACCCTAGGCTGACTAAATGATCATAAAGGATATCCCGATTTTTTTGATAAGGACCGATATCAACCTGGACACCGTCGACCAAGGGTAAAACCCGTTGCATCAACGCTGGCGCATTGACAAACCCCAAGGTTCGTAGCGCCAAGACCGAAGCTTCAGATAACAAACTTCGATCTTGGTGGTTCGGGGATATCCCCAGATACCCAATTCGTTCCCCAGGCAGAGCAAGCTCTTTGCTCGCAGAGGTCGCCACGATGGTGTTTGGGTACAAGGCCATCACCGAAGGCACCTCGATCCCATCAAAGGCAATCCCTCGATAAGGTTCATCACTAATCAAAGAGATTGGCTGGCCGAATTCTTTAGATTTTTGGACCAGCAGATCGCTCAAAGCCTTCAATTGTTTCGTACTGTAGACCACCCCAGTTGGGTTGTTCGGGCTATTGATCAAGACGGCTTTTGTCTTTTTGCTGACTTTCTGGCCGATCGCCTCGATATCTGGAGTGAAATCTGCCTTCGTTGAAACAACCACCGGCTGACCACCGAAATTTTGAATATAGAAGTCATACTCCACAAAATAGGGCGCAAGCACGATCACTTCGTCCCCAGGGTCGAGAATGGATCTCAGGATCACATTCAAGGCCCCACCAGCGCCAACGCACATAACCACATCATTGGGTTCAACTAGGAGACCACTCAATGAACTGAGTTTGTCGGCAATATATTTCCGGGTTTCGGGGATTCCCGCGTTGGGCATATAGCGATGTCGTCCAGGGGTGTCATCTTGCAACAGCCCAATCAGGTTCTCAATCACCTCCCTAGGAGGTTCAAAGACCGGGTTACCTAGGGAAAAATCAAAGACTTGATCCGCACCAAACTCGGCCTTGCGGCGCATCCCTTCTTCAAACATTTGCCGGATCAAGGAAGAACCCTCCAGACTCTTTTGTATACCTTTGGCGATGGCCATTAGAGAAACTCCTCGGTGATCGCATTTTTGACCAACTCAAAGGCTTCTTCTACATCGTCAACAATATGAAATAGGTCTAAATCTTGTTCGCCGATCACCTGCCATTTGAGCAACGCATCGATGTTAAAGAAGTCGTTCCAAAACTCTTTCCCATATAAAATAATCGGGATCTTTTTTTGAAATTTCCCGGTTTGAATCAACGTCAACAATTCAAACATCTCGTCCATGGTCCCAAATCCACCGGGAAAGACTAACAAAGCCTTGGCAAGATAAGCGAACCAGAATTTTCGGATAAAAAAGTAGTGAAATTCAAACGAAACCTTGCTGGTTTGAAACCGGTTAGGTTCCTGTTCAAAAGGCAAGGAGATGTTGAGACCAATCGATGGTCCACCGGCGTCTGCCGCACCTTTATTGGCCGCTTCCATCATCCCCGGACCGCCACCTGAGGCAACCACGAACCGTCGTTCTTTTTGAACAATCCCATTGGACCACTCGGTGAACTTATAAGCCAACTTGACGGCGTCCTCATAGTACCGAGAGAGCTTCACATGCATTCGGGCACGATCCAGCTCAGCTCGGTTTTCTTCGCTAACCACCTCTAACCGGCCAAACAACTCTTCTAGCGCGTCTAGTTTTTCTGTAGACTCCGCTAGGGGGACCGAGCGGGCGGACCCAAAAAACACAATGGTGTTTTCAATGCCCTCTTTTTCAAACCGCTGCTCTGGCGCAACGATTTCCGCTAACATCCTCACCTGCCTTGCTTGGGGGCTTTGGAGAAATTCTTGATCAAAATAAGTCAGTCCGGGGGACTTTTCACCTGTGTTCATTCTTATCCTCAGTCAAAGGGGTTGGTTTAACTTAAACGGAAGTTTTCCAAGGGGCAAATGGATTCTTCTTCGAGCTTGAGTTAGATGGTGACCTATGGGAAGATAGCCTCACTTTAACGGAGAAGATTTTGGCCTCGATCATTCGCAACAAAAAAGCTTATTTTGAATATGAAATCCTGCAAAAATTCGAAGCAGGGATCGCCTTGGTAGGAACTGAGGTCAAGAGTTTGCGAGAAGGAAAGGTTAAGATCATCGAAGCCTTTTGCCGGATCACCGACGACGACCAGCTCGAACTCCACCAACTCGACATTTCCCCCTACGCCTTTGGGAACCAGAACAATCACGACAGAGCCCGAGTCCGTCGGCTGTTGATGAAGAAACCCGAGATTCGCCGCCTGGGCCAGCAGCTTAGAGTCAAGGGCCTCTCGTTGATCCCGCTGAGTATGTATTTTACTCGGGGCAAGGTGAAAGTCGAAATCGCCTTGGCGAAGGGTAAAAAACTGCACGACAAACGAGCGAGCCTCAAAGAAAAAGACGCCAAACGAGAGATTGGCCGGGCCACCAAAGAGTTGGAGCGTTAGTCTTTCAGTTTCGTTGTTCTAGGGAGCTGCAGACACTATTCGCCTGGCTTAAGAAGCATGATTTCTCCGGCACACCTCGGCCCTCGAGCAACATAAAAACAGTTGCTCCTTTTTGCTCAACTACATTTAAAATCGACCTCCCTAGTCTTTGAATACCATTCAAAAGGGGGTTAATCAGTGCCAGAGGTAAAACAATTGCGTCCCTGATTTTTCGATCTATAAAGATTTTTGTCGGCCTGTTCTATCACATCTTCAATCTTCATTGTTGTGGAAGGGATCACGCAGGCCCCTCCGATACTCACGGTTACATGTCCCCAAGCCTCGTTCTTCTCGTGAATGATCGCCAAGTCAGAGACCTCAACTCTGAGTTGTTCCGCAAGTGTTGCCATTCCGAAAAGATCGGTATCTGTGAGCAAACAAACAAACTCCTCTCCGCCATACCGAGCAAACAAGTCGCCAGGCCGCCTGATACAGCCATTCATCACACGAGCCAATTCTCTCAGGCAACGGTCACCTTCTTGATGCCCATATAGATCATTGAATTTTTTAAAGTTATCAACGTCGATCATCATCAAAGAAAAAGGATTTGAATCCCTAGTACACCGCAACCACTCTCGGCTAATTTCATTATCGAAACGCCGCCGGTTGGCAACTTGCGTCAAACCGTCGACAAAACTCAGCATGGTCAGTTCATCCTGTAATCGCTTGAGCTTTAGGTGATTTTTCACTCTCATTTTAACAATAGAGGCGTTGACCGGTTTGGTGATATAGTCGATCGCGCCTAATTCAAGCCCCTTTGTTTCATTCACAGCGTCGTCTTTTGAGGTCACAAAAATCACCGTTATATCACGCCCATGAGGGAGTTCCTTGATTTTTTGACAGGTTTCATACCCATCCATCCCAGGCATTACAACATCCAGCAAAACCATATCCGGTTGTTGCTTTTCAACCACATCAAGCGCTGCCTCTCCGGAAGTTGCAAAATACACGGTGTATTCCTCCTGAAGCAGCCCATTGAGAAGTTGTATATTGGCCGGTTGATCATCGACGATCAAGATGCTGTGTCTAGTAAAATTCATAGATTGATCTGTTTAAAGGTTGCATATAGTTGATCTAAAGAGATCACCCCTTCTTCAAATTCTAACTGATCAACATGTTTTTCTAAAGGATCAATCTGAAGTTTAAATTGAATTAAACTAGATTTGATTTCCTTGAATAGATTCATAGCCATCAGATTTTTTTGTTCTAAAAGCGACCTTAACTCATTCAGTTTTTGAGCCAACGCCTCCTGGTTTAGAGTCCCTTCCTGAGGATCGTTGCTTGAAACTGAGTTCGCTTCCAATTCCACTCTATTGACAATCAGCTTAGCAGATTCGAGAGTCTCTTGGTGACGTTTTTCGAATTGAGTCATCAACAGGGCAAGTTGCTCAAGGTCAGGCTCTTCTTCGAGACTCGCCAACTCTAATGCCTTTGCCGCTTGGTGTAAGTTCTGGGCTGCAATATTCCCGGACACTCCGGAGATTGAATGAACCAATTCAGAGAGATGCTGAAGGTCGCCTGAATGAAGGCTACTCCAACACTCTCCAACACCCTTTTTTTGGCTATGGTAAAATTGAACGATAATTGATTGCAATAACTCGGCATTTCCACCTAATTGTCTCATCGCTTGCTCTAGACTGATCGAATCTAGGGAGACCCCTTCAAAAAGGCGTCCTTCATCTTTTCGGGATTCGGAGGTATTCGAGTTTTCAGGCAGTTCCCTGTGGCCCGGCTTAATCCAATGGGCCATACATTGAATCAAACCGTCGACATCGATCGGTTTGGGCAAGTAATCGTTCATTCCTAAAGAAAAGCAAATTTCTTTTTCGCTCACTCTCGCGTCTGCGGTCATTCCGATAATAGGCAACTCTGCTTTAGAGATTGTTTGTCGGATTTTTTGCGTCGCCGTCTTTCCGTTCATTTGCGGCATATGAAGGTCCATAAACACCAAATCAAAACGTTCTGGATTCTCCACCAATAAATCCAAAGCCTTTTGACCATCCTCTGCAAGCTCAACAACTAGATTGAGTCCTTCAAGGATTTCACGGGCAACCATCTGGTTGATCGGTTGGTCCTCAACCAACAGGATCCGAGCCCCTGCAAATTGTTCCACTTGTGAACGAATATGTGATTCCAATTTTGTTATCGGCATTTTAGCAATGGGGTCACGGCCCATTACGTGTGCCAATGAGTTATATAACTGACCGGCAAACACAGGCTTTGTCAGATACTGACTGACTCCAGCTGCGCTAACTTTTGAACGGGTTTCTTCCCGGTCCAGCGCCGAAATCATGATTATATGCTGAGAGGTGTATTTATAAAGCCGTTGCAACTCACCGATTAATTGGAGACCGTCCATCACCGGCATTTTGTAATCTGTCAAAACCGCGTCCACCGAGCTGACATCTCCGTTTAGACTCAACTGTGCAAAGAGCCCCAAGGCTTCAGCAGCCGACCGGGCTTCTAGAACCTCGACTCCCCATGCGTTGAGCATACTTGAAACCACCTCCAGCGCCGCCATATTGTCGTCGACGACTAAGACCTTGAGGCCGGTGAATTCTAATATCGGGGATTTTTCCCCTGGGTTTTCTTCAAGGACAAACACAGGATCCAACGAAAAGACACTCCCCCTGCCAAGATTACTCTGGACGTTGATATCCCCCTTCATCATCGAAACAAGACGCCTGGAAATCGCCAGTCCAAGACCGGTTCCCCCATATTCTCTCGTGGTACTCGAATCAGCTTGGGTGAAATCCTGAAAGAGCCTTTCGATGGCCTCTTCTTTGATCCCAATCCCTCGGTCAGATACAAAAAATTCCAACCGAACCTGTTCATCCAACAATCCATTTTGATTCGCTGCAAGCTGGCCACGAACCACAATCTCACCGGAATCAGAAAATTTAATAGCATTGCTCACTAAATTTCGCAAAATCTGCGCTAGCCGCACTGGGTCCCCGATCAGCTGTTTTGGCATGTCCGGTTCGAGGAAAAATAGAAGCTCTAAACCCTTTTGATGGGATTGAAAAACAAATAAATCAGCTAGGCGATTGAGAATATTTTCTATATTGAAACTCACTTGTTCCAATTTCATTTCCCCTGATTCTATTTTTGAAAAATCTAAAATATCGTTAACTAAATTTGAAAGTGTATCGGTAGCCGACCGAGCTTTGTCAACATATTCTCTCTGTTTGGCGGTCAGGTCTGTTTTGGTAATTAAATAATTTATCCCTGTGAGGGCGTTGATAGGAGTCCGAATTTCGTGACTCATGTTAGCGAGAAACATTCCTTTAGCCTTGTTGGCTTTTTCTGAACGGATACGGGCGAGTTCCAACGCCTCTTCGTGTCGTTTTTGCGATGTGATGTCTCGGGCGATCCCTTTTACTTTAGTGCACTTACCCTGCTCATCAAAAACCGGTTCTGCTTCATGGCAAATATTCAAAATCTCACCATTTTTCCGGACAAGCCGAAATTCGGTTGAGTAGGCCTCGCCAAGGGAAGCCAGTTCGAGTTTCGCCGACAAATCAGCCTGGTCGTCAGGGTGCACCAACTCAATTGCCGAACTGTGACTTAAAGCAAAATTCTCTGGATCAACCCCGCACATCCGGTACACTTGGTCAGACCAGGTAAGTTCCCCTGTCTCATACTCGAGAGACCAGTTCCCCATTTTTGCAATTCTTTGGGCGTTGTTTAGATCACTATTGCTTTGGTCCAGTTGGCTGTGGGCAGTAAGTAAGCTGCCGATCTGGCGTTTAAAAACGACGAAAAAATATACCAGTAGCACCAAATAGGCAACAGCCCTCAGTACATGCCAAAGCCACCAAACCGAATCCCAGAGAGCTGACAATTCGAACAACAGACCAGCAATCCCGAATAGTAAACAGTGGTTAGCGAGGACAAGTCGCTCGTCCCCAGCATCGCTGGAGTAGCGCAAAGTAAATGTCCACCAGGCATACACAAACCCAATCCCTCCGATGACATTTAGCATCCGAGCAGACGAGGTGAACTGTCCCTGAAAGACCATCTCCGGCACCCAGCCGTCGGCTACAATCGAAACAGTACCCAAAAAAAAGGCCGCAAAAAAACCGAAACTCGATATCTTTGTCGCCTGTCGGTTGAACGAGTCGGTATTAAAGGCGACGAGACAAATCAACACTCCACCTGAAAAATTTGCTAAGCTATGCAACCAAACAAAGTTTTTTCCTGGATGTACGCAAGAATGGAAACCATCAAATAACCCCATGGTCAAGAGGGCTACAGCGACCCATGCATACTGACCTTCTATCTGACGATTTCGCAAGAGGAGTAAGATAAACACACCGATATTAAACGCAGCCATGCTCCCAAGAGCCTCCAAGAAGCTATGAATAGGTTCATGGACCCATTTTTGGTCCCCAAAGGTAACAACCAACAGAACCCCCACTAAAGCAGGCAAGAGGGCTGAGGGTACAATAGATTTAAAAGCGGCTTGGGCTAGTCGACTTGTTTGCATAGCTACGTTAGGAAAAAGGAGCTCTTTTGGGGCTTCTGAGATAATAAATAAAGCTGCGATTACTCTACCACCTATTTATACACAAAGCTATGTAAAACAGTTTACCTTTGCCATTTAAGCCAACATTTTAAAACAGCAGATCACTTTCCCGACTTTTAATAGATCCAATTTGCTAATTTAATTGAAAAAACTACCAAACAAAGGATATGATCTCCTCTCGGTACATGATAAATATATATTAATAATCACATCTATCTACCCTGCAAACTTTGTTTGCGGAGTTCTCCCCGAGTCTACTTGACGGCGACAGAATAACCGTTGTACAATAGTGTAACGCAGGATGTTCCTTTCTACAGGATGTCCCCATTATTGGGGGGGTGCACTGGTATTCGACTGGGATGAGACGGTGTTAGAGAAGCAAGTCGTGGTTGATCGAAGGGCCACGTATAAAAATCGATTATATTATAATTGCTAAAAACAGCGACTATAACCTGAACGAAGTAGCCTTGGCTGCCTAGTTTACGGTTTCTGGACCCTCGGCTCACGCTGACGGTCTGGGCGGAAGGAGTGTCGACGCCGGATGACCACTTTCTTCTGAAACTCTATGCGGCTGGTCTTAGACGATTTTACGGCGTTTAAGGCGAGAAACACGTGAATGGCGTTGCTTGAGGTTGTTAGGCACCAAGAGAGCAGCGTGAGACACAAAAACTAACTAAACTTGTAGAATGCTTTCATCCCTATCCACAGGACGCGGGTTCGACTCCCGCCACCTCCACCAAGTTTTAGGCAGAATTAGGTTAATAAAACAGTAGGCTAGAAGATTAAAAGTTTGGCTTACATTTATTAGCAATCATGAGTTAAACGATTTGTCATCCTCTTGACAAGGTGGCGGGGGAAAATGCAAAGATAGGTCCGTAACGACCTACCTTAGCGTAGATATTCACCGCCCGAGCGATTCCAAGGCTGCGGAAACAGCCTTTCAAACAGGACTCTCAACCTGGTCGCACTTGAGGATGGTGGAGAAATGCTCTTAGGATTTGGCAGCGTAGGCCTGAGAAACCTACGTGACGGTGTTTCCGCACCGCCGAGTCTTAAGAGCATTTCTGCGTTTAGGCCCCTGATTTAAAAAGCCTATAGATTTCCTCTAGATTCGGTGGTGACCCTGCTCAACCTCTTTTGAAAGAGGCTGATCATGAATCTCAAAGAATCTCAGCAAAAGCTCCAGCCGGAGCATTCATTCCCAGAATCCCAATCCTTTCAACAGCCAATCTCTGCCCCGCTGCCGTTCCACTCACAGGATCTACGCCTGGTAGGTGTTTGGTTTAGAAGAGGCGGGCGACCTCATGGACCCAAGTCAATGACCCAACTCAAGTCTTTGAAACTCGTGCTGGTTAAATAGTCCATGGAGACTCTAATAGTCCTGGTGTCGCCTTCGTCAAAAGAGGCGACTCCTTGGGACACCATTCCCATCGACGGAATACCATGAAAATAATCGAGGTATATTTTGCATCTAGTTGGAAACACGCTGACACGGTCAAGAAATTGACCGATCAGCTGCGTTTCTACGGGTTCAACGTCTACAGCTGGCTCGAAAATTCAGGCACCGAAGACCCCAATAAGGAAGCCTTTAGTTTAGAGGAGTGGTTGCAAACCCAGGATTCGGTGCGATGCTTTCAATATGACCTAGAAAGCATCAAGCGTGTCCAACTGTTGATCTATATCGGAGCGAGCGGAATCGATGCCTGGGCAGAGGTCGGCTTTGCAGCGGGTCGTGGCAACTGTGAGATATGGGCACTTTGGGGCTGTAATGAAAAAGTGGGAATCATGCGAAAATTGATCAACCGGCTATTTAGAACAGAAACAGAGTTGCTGACGGCTGCAAAAAGCCTACTGAAACAAAATGGCAATACAAAACAGCTAGAACTAGCCAACCTCATGAGGGCAGGTCAATGACCAACCGAATATCCGCAGATATTGAGTTGGCGGTTGAATACGGGACCGATGAGGCCCTGATGATTGAATATCTTCGGACCTGGATATGCTTCAACAGAAGGTTAGGAAAGAACCTGATCGATAAGCGAACATGGACCTATGACACCTTGCAGAAGATTTCTGAACGGACCCGAATATGGACGGTCAAACAGGTGCGCCGAATCATCGCCAGCCTTCGAAAACAAGGGGTGCTGATTGTGGACCACCATTCGAAGTGGTGGGTTGACCGGACCAACTGGTATGCTTTCGCAGATGAATTGCGCTTTTTAGGCAAAGACCTGGCCCAGAGTGTTACCCGAAAAATGCCAAAACCAGATTCTATCTTTGACCAGTTCGTTGAACAGGTGGCCCAGGCGTACAACCAAGTATTGGCTCATCGAAAACTGGAGGTAGATCCTAATAACCGACGATTTAAATCCTATTGCGAAAAGCTAAGAAATGCGCGGCCACAAACCACCGCAGAGGAAGTCAAAGTAGGTATTGAACAGATTTTAAAAGACGTAGACGGCAAACCAGAAAAGGACGGTTTGCTCAGATGGAAAAGCCTTCTTCACCCCAACGTCTTAGGCAAAACTATGGACCGGCTAGCCAATGCCCCCCATAAAGTGCCTTCAACTGGACCAGTGAAACAAGAAGAAGAAATACCAGTTATTGTTTCTGAGAGTTACATTAAAAAGCTGGCAGAGCTCTGTACCAAGCTATTCCCGGAGATCCCTACCCTATCCCCAAACGGCTTGGAGTTTAGACAGGTTTGTTTGAAGGCTCGCCAATTTGGGGCCGGTGACGCCGGGTTCCAGCTTTCAATGATCGAGTATGCGCTTGAAGAAGCTCAAAACTGGACATGGAATGCTCAGACCTTCAACTGGGCTGAACTGCTTGACCCAGAACGCTTGGAACGGCTTTTCGACTCAAGAATGGACAGGGAAGAACGGGAAGATGCGGCGAAACGGTCGGACCTTCCACCATCTGGTCAAGGGGTCGTCATCGAAGGGATTGCTGAAGAAGTAAAGGAGAACAATCAAGCGGGCCAAGACAGGGTCGAGCAGCATGTAAACAAACTGCTTGATCGCTGGATCAAGGGGCCGAGCGAGAAGAAATAATTTACCCGAAACTGGAAGATGTTGAACGAAATTTTGTTAAAACTCAAAAAACCTGACCTGGAAGAGTTGGCTTTGCTGGCAAATGATATTTGGAATCGACTCGGCAGCAGTTACGCGGAATTCGTTGATTATTTGGAATCTATCTATCCCCATACAAACCCAAATCAAACTCTGACTGAAAAGGAATGTACCACTTGTTTTGAAATCATGTTGGATTATGAGAGCGAAGATACTAGCTCCAACGCAATAATAAAAAGCCTCCAGACCTCCGACTTGTTGGTGCTCTGTCATTTTGCCAACGAAGCTTGGAACAACATTGATCACTATACCGATTTTATTGCCTACCTAGATTTTGTTTATCCCTATGAGCAGACGGGGCATGTTCTTACAGATCAGGAATATGACGAATGTTTCAAGATTATGTTACAGTATGAGGTCGAAGGAACCGGCTCAGGCAAAGCGGAAGAGGAAATCAACGAAGTGGACAAGCATGTCCAAAGGCCCTAGAGGCCAAACCCAAGAGTGTTGAAGGATGGAAGCAATGCTCGAATTTTAAATTGAAGGAGACAACCATGAAAATTGCTGTGTTTAACCTAAAGGGCGGTGTAGGCAAGAGCCGCATTGCTTTGAATATTGCCTTGAGCTTCCCGGAATTCGGGCTGGTGACCAACGATCACTATATGGATCTGGAGGAGTACTTGGAGGCCGATAGTTACATCAAGGTCGGGCCGGATGATCAGTTCCCGGATTTAGGGGAGGCTTCTTGTGTTTACGATCTTGGTGGTTTTGTCGATCGCCGGCTGGCCGCTTTGCTGAGCACCTGCGATATGGTGATCATCCCAACCTTGTTTGACCTGAACGACTTTCGGGTAACCACCCGAACGATCGTCGAAGTGGAGGCCTACGCCAAGAAGCTTTGCATTGTGCTCAACCAAGCGAACAAAGACGATGTCCCGGTCTTCATGGACACCTTCGGCGGCATGGGCCACCGGCTCTATCGAATCCGCAAGAGCGCAGCACTCCAGGACATGATGATCGAAAAACGCTCAATCGACAGTCTCTCCGCTGACGGAGGCCTTCGGGGCTACCACTACCGGCCTGTGGCCGAAGACTTCGAACGCCTGTTTGAAGGAGTGGGATTAAACACTAAAGAGGAGGCGGCATGTCCGAACATGAAGAGCGCGTAACCAAAAAGGGCAAGTTTTCAGCCGCCGCCGTGTTGAGCAATCAACCGGCGAAGGCTGAGGGGTTGCTGGCACCGACGAAACCGGCTCCGAAACTTGGGGGCCGGCCTCGATTAGACGAAAAGAAGCGCCGTAAGAAACGGTGCCTCTATTTGACCGATGCCGAATACCGGGAACTGAGCCGCTGGTGCGATGGCGAAGACGTCTCAGAGGTATTGCGTAGTATGGTCAAACGAGCGCTGCGCCAGTACCAAAGCTTTGAGCACCTGATCGAATCAGGCTACACAATTCAAAGGCTTCAACATGAATGAAACCAAACGATTTCTAGACAACGGTGACCAAACCGTCACCGACCTCCAAACCGGCCTCATCTGGGATCAGCGAGACGTATGCTTGATGAACTGGTTCGAGGCATTGGAGTATTGCTCAAATCTACACCACGCCGGCAAAGAGGACTGGAGACTCCCAACCCGAGAAGAGTTGGAAAGCCTAGTCCAACGTGACCGGACTGAAGCACCCCTACTCGACCCTACTTTCTTCCCCAATGTCGTCGCCAACCACTACTGGACCAACGAAACCACTGAGGCGGGCACCACCGCCTTTTATGTCAGCTTCAACCGTGGGAAGACAGGTCGGCGGACCAAGAAGCTGAAGAATTATGTTCGGGCGGTTTGGCTGAACACTTGATACTTTGGTAGTTTAATATTTTGTTGCAAGCTGGAGTGAAAATTTTTAGTAGAATGTTATTGACTCATAGTATATGATCTTTTATTCAGTCATACATGATTTAAACTTCACTATGGTACTAAAAAATGATCACATCAAACGGATTAAAACGGATTCGTCTATTGCTGGGACTAACCCAGCAACAGGCTTCTGAACATATTGGTGTTGGCCCTAGACAATGGGGGCAATACGAAAAAGATGATGGAGCCAAATCCAAAATACCAGAGCGTCAGTTAGAACTGTTTTGCAGGAAGAATAAAATTCGATACCCGCTAAACGAAGTTAACGGAGTGCTTCAACGAGCGGTTGTCTGTTCCTTCTCAAACATCAAAGGAGGGGTATATAAAACCTTTCTAACTATTGCTTTTGCAGAATACCTGGAGCGGATTGGACGCAAGGTACTAATTTTAGATGCGGATCAAATTTCAGTTGGAGCTGAAGGTGCAGAGTTATTTGGGCACCGATTCCCAAAATACAAAACAATTGATCGTGAATGCTCAAGAGAAGAATTAGAAGAGTCGCTCGATCAAGCTAGAGAGACCTACGATATCATTCTCATTGATAAGAATTGGATCAGCAAAGACTTTCCTGATTTGATCGAAATAGCCTTTTTATCGACTTCAGGCTCATGGCCTGAACTGAGAACCACAATTCAAACCTCTCACAACCTACTCCAAGCAAACCCGCTTTCAAAACAATTTATCATATTATTCAATTTTGAGATGAATAGCTTAAGCAGTCTTTATGAAGATATGGAGGCTCATGATTTTGGGGAAAAATATGCTGAATATGAAAGGTACCTAGATCAGGAGTTACTTCAGCAAGATGAAGATATTCGAAGTCTTAGTTTTGAACACACCAAAATCATCCCTTCCTTTCTAAGTCGAGCTGCTATCGAAAAACTAACAGGAAAAGACAAAACGAGTAAATATTTCCGAGAAAATGAAGAGAACCTAACGGGGAATGACTTCAAGTTGCTTCGAGCGTCCAGCGTACTACCATTTAGCAACAGGACATCCTACCTAGCTGCAATGGAGCTAGAGTCTCTCTGCTTGAACATACTCATCGCAGTGGACTCGTTTAAATATGGCGATGAATTTCAATGTGGAATTTTTAAGCGGTAGTAAAGTTCTCTACGCTTTTCATGGCATTCATCGAGGCCTATAGCTACTATTCGAACAGGCACAAAAAAGTTTTTTGGTGAACGTCTCTTCAACCTTTTTCTTCTCAGCACCCTTAAGTTGACTTTTTCTTTTATTGCATGATAATCGTTGGAAAAAAGGCATTGCAACTGTGCCTGGACCCCTGTTACCGCCAAAGCTGTTCAGCAAGCTGTCTATTAAACTGAATCTATTTTTCCTTCACCTTGGACTTGTTTTTCCAAATGAAGCAGGGGGCTCGTTTGAAAAACATCTCCAAGCATCAAAAGGAAAAATATGACTGGATTAGACCCCTCAAAGTTTTTCAAAGACAAAGCCAAACTCCTGCGTCGAAAAACCGCCCATCTTACTAAGATAAGTCAGGTAGAAGCACTGGAAATCGTTGCCTACAGTTATACCGATAAACCGTGGGACTGGTGCGCTCATCAAATTAGACAAGGAACATTCCAGGTCACCCCAAGTACATTTTCTCTTTCTAGATTCGAACAGCGAATAGACTTGTCTATTCCGGTCGCGCAAGGCGTAGCAGAACAAGTTTTTAACTGGGGAGAAACAATACCTAGCCTGTCGGTAACCATTTCTAGCGCGACTGAGGCAGATGCCCAAGAAGTTTTGAACTGGCTCAAGGAGGAACAAGGATTCCGGCCAAATGGGAATGGGTTTTACAGCTACGATCGAATCATTGCTGAACACTATAGCGAAGGTGAGTTGAAGGTAGCAAAAACCATTGATGGATATCCAGTTGGGTTTATTACCGGTCCAGCTTGTAGCCCTGAGCTTCTCGCAGTAAAAAGAGCTTTTCAACGAAGGGGTGTTGGCAAACAGCTCCTTGAGTATATGATTTTGAAAGCGAAAAGTGAAGGTGAGTGCGCTATGCGAGTCGAAGTAACCCCGAGTATCTCAATTCCTTTCTTCCAAAAGCTGGGATTTGAGAGGGCAAGGAGTTCAAGCAGTAGTGGTTTTCTTGGCTGGTTGAAGTTTGAATCTAGCCTTCCTGTCCCTGAAGGAAAGCAAGTTCAAGTAGTAATTAAATTCTATAATTTGGACAAAAAGAGGAAAAGTTCAGCACCGCCTATCCAAGAACATCATGATGTTGCAATTCAAGATGCTAGTGGACTAATTCATCTTACAAAAAGAATCTCTCTGAGCTATCCAACCGACTATTCTGGTAATGACCGAATTGTCTCCATTGAGATCGATGGAAAACAAATCTACTGCGACAAAGCTAAATATCCGCAGGCCAGGCTGTTAGGCGTGAAAGGACATTCTCATGGGTTTTACATTGATGTGATCAAACAACCCCATAGCGTGATTGAATATGGCCTAATGGATGGCAATACAATGGTTTTCCCCAACGTTCTTGAGTCGTTTCCCAACTGCCGACACCTATATACAACTCTATACAAGCTGCACTCAAAAGGTCAGAGTTATGAGTTTAAAGGGTTTAGCAATACCCTTGAAGAAAGAGTGTATAGCAAACTTCTTAAAAAATCGGGTGGGCATGAAGCAGATTTAGATCAGTCAATGGAACTCGAATTTTGTTTGAAACATGCCGGCATTAATGGCTTTATGTTTGCGTTACGGACAATCCCTCAATTTGGAGATCAGTTAATAGACCAACTAGTCGCCAAAGTTCTTCTAGATATCGAACCACTTGTGCTCAAGCGGTTTCCTGAAGACAATACAATTAAGGAAACAATCAAATCAGTTTTAACTAAGGAAAAGAACCTAGCAAAACCATTTTATGAACTTTTCCCAGACCAACTAGACCTAACTGCAAATATGATCCGTAGAGTGATTGAAGACACAAGGTATCACGTAAATAGTAGCTCTTCTCGTGGATACCACTACTGGATCGTAAAGACGGCGATTTCGGCCAATGTCTGCGACCGGCTGAAGATCGTTGATCAATCGGAATGGGAGGGCAACCCAGAAGTTCGAAAAGCGGTTCGATCTGAGAATGCAAGGTTTAAAAAGATGGCAAAGAGGTATGTTCATTGAGTTAAAAACACCCAGGGAAAATGCGTAGAACAAGCTTTAAACCCAGCAATAACCTATCCATAACCTCTTAAAAAGGAGTTATGGATAGGCCAACAACCCACCAAGAACCAGTTAGAAACAGCTCAATAACCCACCAAAAACCGGTAAACAACAGGTTACCAATCGGTTCCTTGCCACTTTCAAACCAGTTTAGAACCCCCTGCAAATCCCCTCTAAAATAAAACATCATACTGATATTAAAAAACATTTTGATTTTCTGATTTTGTTTATGCTAACGTTTTCATCGTGCGTTGGGCGAACTGTCTTTTGGGGATGTTCGTAACTGGCGAAGGAACGGCCTAGTAGCAATTTAATCAGGCCCCCGGGAGAGGCAAGCTCAACGCACAACGACGCCGACCCTCTTCCGGGGGAATTTTGATTTTCTGCTACTGCAAAGGTGAAAATGTTTCGAAAGTTGATCGTGCCTGGGCTTGCCCTACTGGCCGGGTGTTCGGGTTTTCTGAACCCCTACGAAGAAAACTTCGCTTGTCCCTATTTAGAAGAAGGGGCCTGCCAGTCGGCGACCACGGCCTATCAAAACTCCCTCCACGAAGATCAAGGTTCTCCAGGTCCCCGAAAAGGGGATTCAAAGTCCTCTTCAGAAATCGTCGGATATCTCCCCCGGGTTACCCGCCAGCGCACCGAGGCCTCCCCCTATTCTTCGATGAGGTCTTCGGTGCGTCTGATTCGCTATGAGCCGGTCAAACGTCAAGAGACGGGCTCGGGTGATCCGCTGCGAGACGCCAAGGAAACCTACCAAACCTTGACCTACAAACGGCTGAACTCCCTGATTGGTCAACCGGAAACCCCGATGATTGCGCCGCCCGAAGTGATCCGGGTGTTGTTGTTGCCCCGGGTGGATGGGGATGACAAGAACCAGATCACCATGGCCCGGTTTCGCTACTTGATCGTCAAGCCCTCTCGTTGGGTGCTCAAAGACCCCTTTGAAGAAACGGGGGAATGATGAAACGCCTCTTCCTGCTCCTTTTGTTTATCCTGCCAACCAGCCTGCTTGCGGTGCCTGCGGTTTACCGTGGGTGCTATGATGGGGATACTTGCCGGTTCGATATCCCGGGGATTGGGAAGTACCAAAGCGTTCGTCTGCTTGGGGTGGACACCCCTGAGAAAAAGGCCCGGTGCCTCAAAGAGCAGTTCCTGGCTAACCAAGCCGCTGCCTTTACCAATCAACTCCTCAAAACCGCTAACAAGATCACCCTTGCTCCAAAAGGCCGGGACAAATACGGGCGGTTGCTCGCCTGGGTGGACTTCGATGGCTTGGACCTCAGCACCCTCTTGATTGAGCAGGGGCTTGGGCGAAGTTACAGCGGAGGGCGTCGGGCTTCTTGGTGTAAGGCCTCTGAGGTCCAGCCATGAGCAAAGGATTTCCAAGCAAGGGCATCAACCCGAAAAACCTGATCGAATACCTGTCCAAGTGGTCCACCGGTCCATGGACGGCACCTTCTCAAGCGAAGTTGGATAAGCTGGTGCGTCGGGATTCGTTGGAGTCCTTTCTGCCCTGGATGGCCTACTACGAAAAAGACGGAATCTACTTCTTAGAAGACGATTCGGTGGGGTTTCTCTGGGAATGTGTCCCTCATTGCTATTCCTCAGACAGCGCCGTCAAAAAGCTGGAATCGATCTTCCGGGATGTGTTGCCCGAAAACACGGTGATCAGTTTTATCCTCCACGCCGATGATCACCTTGACCCAATTTTAGAAGCCTTCAAAGGTTGCAAAAAACGCAAGCTCCCGATCATCCAGGAGGCAGCGGAAGAGCTGGCCAACTATTTTAATACTGGCGCCAAAGGCCTCAGCAACATGCAGGGGATACCGGTTCGGCACTTCCGGCTGTTTGTCTCCGTGAAGATCCCCGCCGAGGCGGCTTCCAAGGCCAAGCTTGACTTGGTCAACCTCAAGGTCGGTTTAGCGGAAAAACTCAAGTCAGCTGGCTTTGGCCCGGACCCGATGAAGCCCGAACACCTGCTCGAATGGTTCCGCCGTCTGACTGATCCAGAGTGGGGGCCAACCATCACCGACTACGATCCGGACTTGCCCATCAACCGCCAAGCGATTCGTTCGAATACCGTGATCGAAGCCGAAATGGAACAGGTCCGCATCAACGACCGGTACTTTCTCTGCCAAACGGTCAAGAAGCCGCCCAGAGACTGGGATGTCTTGCGAGGCAACAAAATCCTAGGTGGGATCGATGGGATTATCTCGGACAGCTCCCAGATCACCACACCCTTTTTGCTTTGCGTCAATTTGGTGATCCGGGACCTGCGAAAGATGTTGCATGGCCGCTCAACGATGCTGAACAATCAAAAGTCCTTTGGGACCTTTGGCAAGACGCTGCAAGCGATGAGGGACGAGCATTCTTGGGCCTTGACCCGGTATGAAGACAACGAGAAGTTCGTCTTGTGTATGCCCATCTTTTGGACCTGGGGCAAAAACCGGGAGGAGCTGGAGATGATCTCCACTCGGGTCAAAACCTTGTGGGAAAACGAAGGCTTCATCATGCAGCGGGACCGGGGCATCTTAACCGCTTTGTTCCTCAGTGCATTGCCTTTTGGGCTGCGCACCCAAGGCAACATGGTCGAAAAGCTCCAACGAGACTTCCCGGTACCGGCAGAGACGGCGGTCAAGCTGCTTCCCACCCAAGGGGATTTTAACGGTGTAGGTATCCCGTCATTGCTGTTTGTAGGCCGCAAAGGCCAGCTGACCATGATGGACTTCATCAACAAAACCAGCACCAACTCCAACGGGTTTGTGGCCGCTGGTTCGGGTGGAGGTAAGTCGTTTCTGATGAACTACCTTCTGTTCAACTACTTTGGGATGGGGGCCAAGATTCGGATCATAGATATCGGGGCGAGCTACAAAAAGGCTAGCGCCATGCTCGGGGCCAAATACATGGACTTCACCCCTGAACAGGCGATTTGTGTGAATCCCTTTGGAACGATCAACGACGAAGACCAAGAATCCTTCGACAAGTCGGTGGATATCGTGGCCCGGATCATTGGCATGATGGCCGTCACCAAACGGGAGCTATCCGAAACGGAGCTAACCCTCTTTACCGAAGCGATTATCTGGACTTGGGAACTCAAAGGTGCTGAATCAAGTATCGATGACATTCGTTATTTCATGGATCACCTTGATGAGTGTTATCTAGACCGCAGGGCAGGCAAGCCGTTGCCTGTGCCGGATACCCCAAGTTTACCAACCCAGACCGACCCGATCGAAGCCTTTTTGGCAGACTCAGTTTCAGTTGAGCCAGACACCATAGACAAGGAGCAATCTGCATCCAAGGATTCTGAGCCAAAGGGCAACCCGCTCGAAGTAGGTTACAAAACCGCCTTGATTCGGATGGGGCACAGCTTCTCAACCAACCTTTCAGCCTACGGGTCAGAGGGCCGGTATGGGAAATGGTTCAACGGCCCTTCCACTTTCGATATTGGGCAGGACGATTTTGTGGTGTTGGAACTGGAGCACCTGAAGGCAGGAAACCCACTGCTGTTCGACTTAATCACCACCATCGTAATCAACGCCACGACGGCGAACTTATACCTTTCTGACCGCAAGGATCCTCGGATTATTTTGTTTGATGAAGCTTGGCAATTCCTCAAGCCTGGCTCATTGATTGCCAAGGTGATTGAGGAGGGATACCGACGTGCTCGAAAATACAACGGGGCGTTTATTGTAGTCACCCAGTCGATTTTAGACCTCCAAAAATTTGGCGAGGTCGGCGACGTGATCAACGCCAGTTCCTCCTACAAATGGTTCCTGGCCAGCACCGACTTCGACCGGGCCTTGGACCAGAAGTTGATCGACTACGACCCTTTCACCATGCAGATCCTCAAGTCGATCCAAACCAAAAAGGGGGAATACAGTGAAGTTTTTGTCAAAACAGACAAGAGTTTTGGTGTCGCTAGGTTGGCAATCGACCCCTTTTCTTACTTCGTATATACCTCAGATCCCGACGATGTAGCGGCGATTGAACAAATCGTTGAAGAGGGAATGAGTTATCCCGATGCCATTCGGGAATTGATTAAACGGAGGGGCCGATGAACCGAAGGTTGGTTGCACTTTGGTTCGTTGGCTTTACCTGGGCCGGGACACTTCCTCCTCCCTCTGTTCTGGCCCAGGGAACACAAAGCTATGAACAGATCACGGCGACCTTAATTGAAGGTGCAAAACGGAAACAGGGTACCTTAGACCAGGAACAAGCCTTACAAGGACAACTTGAAGGCCGTGTAGATCCAAGCGCAGACGCGAGCTCTGATAACAAGGTTTTAATTTCTGCAAAGGATAAGGCGGCAAACCCTTATTACAACATGGTGATTAACGGAAAAAGTGACATTAAGACCTGTACCTTGGACCGGACCGTTAACATCTATACAGGACAACACCTCAAAGAGATTCAAGGTGATTTTTGGCTTAAAGGCATTGCCTTTCGAGACGATTTGCGTCGATGCAATGTTGAGCGAAAGTACATACCCTACCAAATAACCGTCAACGACCCTCCTGTTGTGCAGACTCAAACGGTGATTTGGCAGAGCGTGACTCGAAAGCACGATGTTGGAAGTTCCCGCAAAAAGACAGTTACCGTTTGGACCGATGAGGCGGGTAACGCCTGCGGTAAGCAGCCTGCAGTGGGAGGGTCAAGTTCGATCCCCTCGTTGCCAACCATTCCCTGGGGCGACAAAACTACCTGTCTAAATGGGATTGCAAGTCGGAGGAGTTGCCCAGGCGGAACCTTGACATACAAGGGAACAAACAACACCCGAGTACCGGTTAACTACCCTGCGACCGTCGTAAAAATCTCCAGTTCTTGGACCTGCACAATCCCAAGAAATCATCAAGAAACTCGATTGAGAGAAACGATTGATGACCGTTGTGCAAGCATTGCATCTTGCACTCTTCTCGAAGACACAGCTGACGCTGGGGGATGCCGAAATATTTCGGGAGTTGTTGTGTGTCCTCCCTGGTGGGTTCGTAACCGTCTATACTCTTGTCATCAGAACCATGAATGTAGCGCATGGCCGACTAGTGAAGAAGAATGTGGTACATGGTTCTCTCCAAACATGGCCGGATGTAAAGCCAGCATGTACACTGGTTTGCAAGCCATCGCTCTTCGAAAATTCCGGCAAATTGAAGGCAATTTAAATTGTACTCAGTTCTCTATGAACGAAACAGCTCCAGGCTCCTTGTCATCAGCCGGACCCTTTTATCATGGCTGCGGAATTTTCCAACCAAGTCGAACCGACCAGTTTAGGTTTCTTTCCTCTGCCCAGACCCGACTAGCGGCTTCTTGTGTGTTAGCAGACCAACCGTTACCCCCAGGGGTTTTGGATCAACGTCTTAACTTGCAGGCCGTTCCGGGCCAGATGAAGGTTCGGTATCTAACATACGACTATCATACCGAGTCCGTTGTTGATGGTTGTAACAGGATGACCGCTGACTTCGCCAAACAAGGGGTGGTTTGTGAGTTGATGGATGAGTTTGCAGATGGAGTGCAGACCTACTCTGGTGGTGTGCCTTTACTCCGCCAACCTCCGGTTTCTTGTGAAAAATTCAACGGAACCCTCCAAACCTACGAGTTTTGCCGAGAGTTTTGGAACAAGCAGAGAAAATACCGTTGCCGAACTCGACCTGTGGACCCGAGAGCGACCAACCGCAGAATCGCCCCTGGATTAACGCCAACAACAGAGCCAACCGGGGGGATTGACGCTCCCGGTTTTGATACCGCACTGGGGAGTTTGGCGGTTGTAAATGAACTCGCAAAGACAACCTCTACTGATAGAACTTGCGCAAATCCCAACCCCGACGGGTCTTGTAATCAGGATCAGGTGAGACTCTTTGGTGGTGGGACAAACAAATGCGTTCAATGGTCCCCTATGTTGCAGTCCATCAACTATACCTGTTGTAAGTCCGGTCTTCAGGCACAATGCGACGCTGGCGGCTTTTGCTTAGATTTTTGCACCCAAGCAGATATCGCCACCTCCACAAATGTAGACAAAAATGTATGTCAGAAAACCGGGACCTATTGTTCAAACCGGCAATGTATAGGGGCGACTGTCAACGGTCAATGTATCGGTTTCTGGCAATGTTTAGAAAAGAAGACCTCATATTGTTGTTTTGACAGCGTCCTAGGCAAGTTACTTCAGCAACAAGGACGAATTCAGTTGGGCAAAGGGTGGGGGAGTCCTGACGCCCCTAACTGCTCAGGACTGACGATCAACGAGTTCACCAAATTAGATCTTTCAAAAATGGACCTGAGCGAATTTATCAACTCCATTGTTCCGGACCCAAAAGCATTGAGTGGCTCGGGTATCGACCCGGCGGCAATCCAATCACAAATTAAACAATCTGTTTTGGGAACGAACTATGCGGCTCCATAACAAAATTTTGGATTTTTGGTTTTCCTTCATACTCCTGTTTATGCTCCCCATAGCCTGTTATTCTGAGGTTTTGGCCACCACGGGTCAGACCTTCAAGATAATCGAAGAGGACCTGATCGAACGATTGCACCGAGAGATCAAAAAGGGTGAGTGGAAGAAGGAAATGACACCAGAAAAGGTCCGCCATAAACTCGAAACCCTCAAACCTAGAGATTTGGCCCGACTTCCTCGGGCATCCAAAGATCGTGAGTGGACCCCAGATTTGCGATGGAAGTTAGATTTTGACGTCACCGACAAGGATGGGAACATTCTATACCCCAAGGGTTTTGTGGTGGACCCGGTTGCCTACGTTCATTTGACCGGTAAATACGTCATATTTGATCCGCAAGATGAACTACAAATGAAGTGGTTCATCGATTCCAAGTTCACTGAAGACGGAAGAGTTAAGGTGATGGTATCGGGTGGCTCCTTTCTAAATCTCAGCAAAACCTTCAGGCGTCCCATCTACTACCTGCCACAACAAGTGGTGAACCGGTTCAAAATAACCGCCTTACCGGTGATCATTGAACAATCCAGGGGTAGGCTACTAGTGCGAGAAATCGTAGTTTCCAAGATGGAGACTCCTTGAAACTCTTGATCCTGCTAATTTCCATTTCAACTTGGGCTTCCCCGGTATGGGCCCTTTGTTCGACGAGGTTCATCAATCCAATCACAGATGTTTGCTGGGAATGCATGTTCCCCATTAAAATCGGAGGCCAGCTTTCAATGCCTCTGGGGAATGTTGGCTCAACCTGCGAGACCCCGATTCCCGGTAACGAGGTGCCCGCTTGTAGCTGCCCTGTGCCTCCCCCAGTATTTACTCGTGTTGGTATTTCAACGAGTTTTTGGGAGCCAGCGAGGATCGCTGAAACCGTATCTGAACCATGGTGTTTTCCAAGTTTAGGTTTAAATTTGGGCTTAGGTTTTGGTGCAGGTGCGGGTAGCACAGAATCGGTCAGCCAAGGCAGTGGAAGCTCAACGACCTTCTTCCATGTCCACTGGATCATTTTCCCGGTGCAAGCGATTTTAGGAACCGTGATCAACGGGGCATGTGTGTCTCCTGAAGGCTTCGATATCGCATATCCAACAGAGATTGACCCTCTTTGGAATGATGACCAACTGACCGCCTTGATCCAACCAGAATCGGTGCTATTCGCCAATCCTTTGGCCCAGTTAGCCTGTTCTGTCGACGCAGTCGCTTCAAATGCTGGTTGTTCCATGTCTCATATGCCCTGGTGCATGGGTTCTTGGGGCTCTGCTTACCCTCTTACAGGAAACCTAGGTACAGGAAATCGTCAGACTGCCTCCGCAGGAGCTGCGGCTAGAATGCTCTATAAACTCAGCCGGCAATTTTTGGTATTGGACTATGCCCAATGGAACTGTACAGGTCTTCCCGCGCCGGTTTGGATAAAACACCACTGGAGATTGCAAAATGCAATGCCCGTTCGTGGGCTGGGATGCCAGCCAATCGGACGATCCAGTTTGTTCTGGGGACCTGGGATGACGCCATCATTCTGGGGAAACAATCCCGTTTGGATGGTTTGGAGACACAGGGGGTGCTGTGCTTTTTAAAGAAGGTTTGATTTTATGTTTGATGTTCGGTTTGGGGACTTTACAAGCTCAAGAAGTGATTTCTCCGGGTGCGATTGACCAGTTAGATCACCAGGCCAAAGCGATGGAAAAGCAGATGAAAATCACCGATATCCAAGAAAATAAAAATCAGGTAGCGATGCCAAGTCTTGCAGATTTAGATCGCGCTTACAAACAACAAATGGCGAGCCTCAGAAAGACGATGTTCGGAGCCCCCAACCGCTTTGCTGGGAAACAAATAAACCAGGCGCATCCTGCTAGCCCCTCAGCAGGAGCGCCGGTCGCCGGCGAGCGGATCTATGTATTGATCAGCTCGTCGGTGCCTACCCTGACTTTAAGAAACTTGCTCTCCGATGTAGGGCGAATCAATGACGCCCGAGTCCGGGTCGTCTTGAGAGGCATGGTAAAGGATGACATGACTCAAACTTATCGGTGGATTCGCAACGTGGCCATGAGAGAACCTGGCTGCCATGGCTCTGGTTGCCGAATGCTCGCACCGATCGACCTGGACCCCAATCCATTTCGTGACTTTTCTATTAGCAAAGTTCCAGCCCTCGTTTGGTCATCTAAACGTGCCGATGGGTTTGGAACATCTCCCAAAGAATTTCAGGTGATCTACGGTGATTCAAGCTTGAAGTATAATTTGGAACGATTTCAATCTGCAAGGCGGGGAACGCTGCCCTCCGCCCTGCTTAGACGACTCGAGCAGCGTGATAAACCCGACGATGAATAAAAATACCCTTAAAGAATCAACTTCCACTGAGAACGGCGTAACTTGGTTCCTTCGAAGTCTTATTCTGTCTGCCTTAGTAACGGCTGTAGGAATATGGACATATGACAAATACCTAGCACCAAAGTTGATGGTGGTGGATGTTTTGGCGTTTGACGCTGCCCAACGAAAGGCATTGATCGCAGGTCACATCGATGAAAATGAAGCATTACGTCGGGTGGAAACGATCAAAGAAACCCTGTCCTCCTATCCAAGTAACGTGATTTTTTTACGCTCTGACATGGTGATTGAAAATGGAGAAGAACTTCAGTTCGATTTTAAACGCTGATGCACTCAAACGGTTGGTTTTGTTTTTAACGTTTACGGGCCTGACCTATTGGGGAGCCGGTGAGTTTTTTCGGCGGGTCTCATTCAACGGAGGGGACTCAATTGATCCCACAGTATTGTGGTTAGAGCTTGAGCCAAAAATAATTACAAAGGAGAGTTACGTGATTTTTCCACTACGGTACGAAAAATACAAACAGGGGGAAGAGTTTCTGGCGATCAAACGAGCAGTTTGTTTAGCCGGAGAACGTCTCACGGTGAAAGAAGGCGGAGCTCAGTGCAATGGGGTTGTCCTCGGCAATGCAAAACAACCTGTAGGCAACCCAAAGTTCGAATTCACAGGCATTATTCCTCCCGGAAAACTTTTTGTAATGGGGGATAACGAGCGCAGTTGGGATAGCCGGTATTGGGGGTTACTCGACCAAACTCAGGTCATTGCGAGGAGCCGTGCGAGCTTTTAGTCTAATCATTTGGTTTTACCTGATAGGCTCCAATTCCATGGCCCAAGAACCTACTAAGGAAAAGGGCTGGTGGAACTATAACTGGGAGGCTCCAATGAAAGAAGAGCCCGCATTCATGCCATCTCGGAAGAACCCGAGCCAATCTTTACCATCAAGTGCTCCCAAAAAACTGACCGTTAAACAACTTTGGTCGATGCACCCAGACCAGTTTCAGGATCACTTAATACAAGTCCAGAAATGGGCAGTTAAAACCTTGGCTCCAGAAGATGTTGCTCATTATCGAAAGGTTCAAGATGTAGCCCGCCGTAAGGCTGCTGCCTATGCGGCAGTCTCCACTTATGTAGCCGAACGAGATCCAGCCAGCCAAAGGTTTGACTTAGACATGCCGGTAAATGCTCCAGGTCGCTACGCCGTTGAATCGGCACGCAAGAGGGAGTTGTTGGAATTTTTGCAATCTCGAGCACATCACTATGGGCTTGTCTACTTCAGGAGTGAAGCTTGCTCTGCATGCCGTGCCCAAGATGGAATCATGAATTACTTCCGGCGCGAACTGCCCACATGGAACCTGGAAAACGTCGACGTGAATCAACGTCCCGACCTTGCCGGTCTTTTTGGCGTTCAAAGCACCCCTACCTTAGCGTTGTTAGAAAAAGACAACCAGGAACCAGAAATTCTAGCGGTCGGCGTGCTTGCACTCGATCAATTGTCAAGTCGATTGTACCGCCGAATCCGCGCAAGAGAGGGCGCTGCACCGGAACAATACTTCACCCAAGACAGCCAAAGAGGTGGTGCCTTAGATCCCTTAGCGGGAGGGACACCATGAAATCAGCTCCGTTCGTCCTGGCTCTCATGGTCGTCTTGAGCCCAGCACAGCCAAGTTTGGAAATTCTAGCCCGTGAACAAAGCGAACAAATAGGTGTCATATTGACACTCCCAGGGCGCCAATTTTTTATCGCCGCTATTAACGAAGCGGCCCCCCTCCAGGTGCGGAATACACCCCACCGCAGGAGTAAACCAAAGGCCGTACCGGTCTTTAAAAAGAATTCAGGAGAAACGAAATGAAATCACTTTTTGCCACAAAAAAACGACAACACTTCTTGAGCTTTGCCCTGATGGCAGCTCTATCGATGATCGAGCAAAACGCCTTTGCTTTCACGGCCCCCGCTGCGGGAACAGCCTTTTATGATATCTACAGCATGGTCAATACTTCCATGTCTGGGGGCCTAGGAAACGCTGTTGCTCTCGGAGGTGTCGCACTGGGAACTTGGCAAGCAGTCGCTGGCGACTGGAAGAAAGGGCTGACCGCTGGCATGGGAGTGGCCGGACTCGCTAAGTCGACGTCTATCGTCACAGGCCTGGGAATGATCGTACTGAACTGAGGAGCGACCCAATGAAAAAAAGCCCAATCCCGGTTTACCTTAACCGGCCCATTCTGATTCTAGCTTTCGAAAGTGACACCTTCATCGTCGCATATATGCTGACCATGTGTTGTTTTATTTTAGGTGGTTGGTTCTTCGTTGTATCCCTAAGTGCCTCTTGGGGATATGCCAAAGCGAAGTCCCGCTTTCCCAGAGGCTTTGTGATCCATGGGCCTTATTTTCTGGGTTTACTCCGATTTCCGGGATATCCCAGCTACTTTCAAAAACGGTTCATGAACTAGTTATGTTAGGAGACCGCTACCTTTCTTTGCTCAACCGGGTCACCCGGGAAAACGCCCTGCTCAAGCTGGCCTTGGTCTGTTTGACCTTAATTGCGTTCTTTCAGTATCGCCAGTCAAGCGAGTGCCGGGCGCAAGCGACCACCGTTCTTTTGCCGCCGAACGCAACCGAAAAAATGGTTGTCTCGGCGCAGAATGCCGACCTCGCCTATTTGCGGCAGATGAGCCGATACGTTGTTGCCTTGGCGCTGACCTATACCCCATCAACCGCACAGAACCAGTTTTCTGAGCTCTTGGGGCTTTATGATGCAGCCGCCTATGCAAGCGCCCGGGATACGCTAGAAAAAATGGCAGAGATCATCAAGACCACCAACCTGACACAGACCTTCCATCTCTTAGAAAAAATCCGAGTCGAAGAAGACGTGTTGGTGCTCCGGGGGATGATGCTGCAAACCATCAACAATGAAGTCCAACCACCGACCACCTCTGAATACCGGGTCCGGTATAAAATCGAGGCTGGAAGGTTCCGAATTCTGGAGCTTTGGAGATATGAAAAGAATTAGTTTATCTGCCCTGTTGATCCTGCTGGCGTCAATTTGCCTGGCAGGAACAGACAAGCCACTAAAAGCACACCCCGATATAACCAACGAACTCCGCTTGTCAAACCGGGACAACAACTGGATCCGCTGCGACCAACCGATCAGCGATGTCCAATTTTCAGAAGAGAAATACATCAAAGTCTTGATCAAAGGCAAAAGCGCTTACATCAAATTCCTCGTGATCACAGGGCCCGGTGGGAAAGACAAATTTGTACGTCAACGAAGTGAGTTCATCATCAACTGCTCGGGCCGGATGTACAAGATTCTAGCATGGCCCCGCAACGTCGAAAGCCAAACCGTGCTCCTCACAAGAGGGGCAGAGAAAAAGATGGAATCAAACCTCAAATCCTTGGCTCCTCTCAGTGAAGACGAACGGATTTCGAAGATTTTGTTGGAGGTATGGAAAGGCCAAATCCCAGACACCTGGGATGTAGTGAACGAATCCCTTGAAGTGGCGGTTTTTGAAAGCCTGGAGGCCCGCCAAACCCGGGTGATCAAGATTGATGGTCCTGGATATCGGGTTCGGGAATTTGTGCTGAAAAGCCGCCGAGATGGGCTCCGGATTCGGGAAAAGGATTTCTTGCATCTAGAGTTCAGCAAGGCACCGCTGGCGATTGCAGCGGATCCCATGCAGCTGGACGAGGGGCAAACCGCCAGGTTGGTGATCGTTGAATCTGTAAATCAGGATCGAAGCCTGCCTTTGATGATCGATCGGAGCCAGAAGTGAAAGAGAAACTCAAAGCTTTCTGGGAAGAATTAAACCCAGATCAAAAACGTAACCTGGTGGTTGTATTGGTCGCCGTGACCTTCATTGGTTTTTTGATCATTGCCAATAAAACAGATCCCCCGAGCCCCACCGGAGCCACGACAATCAAGAAAAGAACGATCTCTTTAGAAGACGACGTTTTGAAGAAGTCAATCTTCGCAGCGACCAACGAGAAGCTGGAGAAGGAGCGCAAACGAAGCGAGAAAGAGCTAAGAGGAGCCAAAAAAGAAATTGATGATCTGAAGAATCTATTGGGGGAACTGAAAAAAGACCTGGTGCAAGGAAACTATCCAAATCCGAAAAAGACCGGAGCCACCTATCCGCCGCCAGTAGGTTCTTCCTCTTCAGTGCGCTTTACACCAAACCCAAACGCAGCTAATCAGCCAGTGACGACCAATACACCGGGGAATTTCACCAATTCAAGGCCAGTTAACTTACAGGGTAAAAACCCAAAGGAACAGCGGCCTAGAGGTGGAATTGCCAGTGTCGAAGCACCATCTCCACCGGTTGAGCCGAAATCACCAGCCAAGAAGTCTCGAAACTATTTGCCAATCTCAATCGTCAAGGCCACCACCTTGACCGGGATTCATGCTGTGGTTTCGGAGCAAGGCATGTCCAACCCTCAGCCAGTGATTTTACGGATCAGCAAGCCGGCTATCCTGCCGAACCGAATTCGCAAAAACATCACAGGTTGCTTTGTGATCGCCGAGGGGTTTGGGTCGCTGGCGACCGAGCGGGTGGAACTGAGAACCCGAACGATCAGTTGCCTTTCCGCTGACGGGCGAGCGGTGATCGAGGAGCCGGTCAAGGGCTTCGTGGTTGATGGAGATGGGAACCTTGGCCTGTCGGGCCGGGTGGTCGCCCGTTTTGGGTCTGCACTGGCTCGAAACGCTCTGGCCGGATTTTTCGAAGGGGTCGGCCAGCTGACCGCCGACTCCACCCAAACCACCACCACCGACATCACCGGCCAGAAAACCCAACAAGTGGGGGCCAACGACATTGCCAAAGGTTCCTTGGGTAAAGGGCTTCAAAAAGCCACTGGGGAGGTCGGGAAGTTTTATCTCGATCTTGCCAAACAATCCTTGCCGGTGGTCGAGATCCTGCCCGGGAAAAAGGTCGATATCGTCATTACCGAAGGCATGGAACTGAAAGTCAATGAATCATAGGAGAGTTAAATGAAACGAATATTATTGGTTTGCCTCGCCCTGCTTGCCTCCAGCTCCTTGTGGGCTCAGGAGGAGCGTCTCAACGGTTCAGATGGAGCTCCCCTAGAATCAGGCCCAAGAGTAAAAAAGGAAAAGCTCAGCGGTTCGGTTGCGCTCTCCTTAGAGTCTGGGCGATTTCGACGAGGGGAATTGCTGCATTCTGGAGCCGGCGGCGAAGTCGTCGCTGGATTGGGGCAAGACTCTTGGGGAGCTTCACTGTGGGGTGATCGAGCCTCCGCTGGTGATTTTTCAGAAAACGGGCTCTACCTCCGGTTTGGGTCAGAGCAATTTGAATTGGGATTCGCTGGGTACCAAACAAAAGCATCCACAGCAGCGACGGCCACCTCTCAAGCAGAAGCCCGGCTCAGTTTTCACAGTTCGCCCAAAGAAACGCTGTTGTATGATTTTTCCTTGATCCAGGCTTCCACGATTTACGGCCAAGAAAAATGGTTGCTGGTGACCGGCGGAGTTCAGCACGAGACGTCGACGGTCGATTCATTGATTAAACTGACCCTCAACGGCAAAGATGACACCAACAAACAAAGCCAAGCCCATTCAATCGAGGTCCACGCTGAACTTTCCTTTCCAGCGGTCGGCCAGTGGTTTTTTGTTGGTGCTGGACTTTCAGCTCCCCTGTCTTCCGAGGCAAAAACCACCCTTGAAGCGAATGCCTCGAATGGCGGGTCTAGCTTTTCGGAGGTTCATCTAGGAGTTGGTTATGGGTTCTAAGTTCAAAACGTTGGCCTTAGCGTTGTTGATCCTGCTCCCGGGCATGGCCTTCGGTGGCAACTTTTTAGAGTCATGGCTGCAATCCAACGACCAAGGCACCGTGAGTAAGCCCGGGTATTACAAGGGCGGAAGGTACAGCTACAATTCCGGCGGTTCCGTTTCAGGGCGTATCCAGTTGAGAAACACCCCAATCTTCAGTGCCACCGCTCCCAGTTTTTCAGTCGGTTGCGGAGGGATTGATGCTTTCTTGGGCAGTTACGCCATGGTGGACCCCAAGTACCTGATGGCCCGGGCCCAAAAGATCATCGATGCGGCCCCCTACGCCGCCTTTGACCTGGCGTTGAAAGTCCTTTGTGAATCCTGCGCCAACACCATGAAGGATATCCAGAACGCCCTCGACAGGCTCAACAACATCCAGCTCGATGAATGCGCCGCAAGTAAAGCGCTGGTCGCAACCATTGCCAGCCCCATGAGCGACAACCCGCAGATCACCGAAGACGTCAACAACTTCAAGCTTTCTACCGGGGTCTCGAACGACTGGACCGCCCTGACCAGCGACTTAAAAAGCACCGGTGGGCAGGTCACCACCGCCGAGGTGGATTCCTTGATTTCAGGGTGCCAGCAAGATGTCAAAACCGTCTTCGGCCAGACCGGTTCGGTGATGACTCGGATTGGAGACCGGCTTGGATACCCCACCGGGCACATCGATGCCGCCAGAGCGATGTTCGGCGATATCATCGTTTTAAAAGACAATGGTTTTAAGATTAATTTTGAGCCCCCTTGCCCCGAGGCCATAGATACAGACCTAGAGTTAATGATCAGTGGCCGAGCGATCACCAAACCAATGGCGACCATCACCAGCGGGGTCTGTACGCCGATGAATAACGGGGTGCAGTCCCTTGAAACTCACACCCGTCAATTGCTCACCAACGTTTACAACAAGGTGAAAGCCAAAGGGGCTTTATCTACCGCTGAAGCGGCCTCCATGGAAACCACCTCCTTGCCAGTGCAATCCTTAATGCAGCTTGCAGTACGCACCGGCGATCCAACCGCCATTGTCGATGAGTTTGGCCGTCTAATGGCCATGGAAAAGGCCTATCGCATGGTCAACGATATCTCTGTGGTCGCTGAGCAAGCCACTTTGGTTGCCCAAACGATTTCTTCAAAAAGTGCAGAACGCAAAGACAACTGCCGGATTCATATGCTCAGCGGGGCAATAAAGGGAATCATGGAGCTGAGACAACGGGCCTGGGACGTCCGCCGAGTCGCTCAGGCTCAATATGCAGACTACCTGGACAAAGAAGCCAACTTCTTCGCCCGGATGCAGGACATGAAGGAAATGGATAAAAAGGTCAGCGGTGAATTGGGCCAATCGCTCAAAGCCTCGTTATTTTTAGGTAAATAGAGATGTTAAAACACCCCAACCCAAGACTATTTTTCACCTCGATTGCCCGGCCAACTGTTGGGGACGTACAAACCCAATCAAGCAAGATGTTAAAATTCTCACTGTTGGTGGTTGGGTTTGTTTTTTGGTCTTCTGATCTTTGGGCCTGGGCTGTTCAGATGGAATACCACACGTTTAATGGCTTTACCCCCATTGAAGCAGCCCTCCAAAAGATCACCTTGGTCTTCTCAGATCTTCGGTACCATGCTCTTTTTTTCCCGATCATTCTAGGTGGAGGGTTGTTGTCTTTTATCCGGTCCATCATTAAAGCGCTGGGGAATCCTTCACAAGGGGTTTCGTTTCTAGCTGGCTTGGTTCCCATGACCACCGGTGCCCTGATATACCTAACCCTGATCGTCCCCAAGGGCACCCTAATCTTGCACGACGACGTGCTCAACAAAAACCGAGTCTTTGACCAGCTCCCTCAAGCGGTCGTCTTGACCATGGGGTCGGTCAATTCGGTTGAGCGGGGAATGATGGATATCTTCCAAACCACCACCGACCCAGCGGGAAACTACCTGCTTGGAGCGGGAGGGATTGGCTTTGATTTAGTGGGCAAAATCGCAGGAGGGGACTTTCTGAGTTTGGGGGACAAATTGATGCAGGCGAGCCTGTCGAACTATATGTCAGACTGCCTTTTGTTCGAACTGAGCCGCACCGGGACCGCCATTAACGTCAACACAATTCAAAGCACCGACGATTGGATCGGGGTCTTAGATCAAGCCGTCAACCCAGCGGTGTATACCCTCATGTTTACGACCACCAACCCCGAAGGGGTCCAAATGACCTGCACCGATGCTTGGACTGGAGCAGGAGGTTTAAAAGGATATTTTAACAATCCAGCCAACCTGGAGACGATCCGCAAGAACGTTTGCTCCGACGCTGGCCTTAATGCCGACAATGCCCAAGAATATCTCTCCTGCCAGAACATCATCGATGAGCACATGAAGATTGCCGCTTCGAACAACACCAACCCTGTCGCCTCGATGGACTACATTCGGCAGGCTTATATGGCTAGATCTCTAGATCAAGCTCTAAGCAGTGGTGCTGATACAGCCGCGATGGCCTATGCCAACCGCAATTTGATGACCCAGGGCCTGAGCACCGCCATGATTGCCCACCAGTATATGCCAGTGATTAGGGGAGTCCTGACCTCAATTGTGATTCTGTTGCTTCCTATTTTGGTTTTGCTCTTGCCGACCTTTTCCTTTTCGAAAGTCATGAACCTGATCGTCGGGTTCTTTGTGTTCTTGGCCAGTTGGGGTGTCGTTGACAGCGCCATGTACAGCCATGCGGTCACCATGGCGATGGGGTTCTTTCGCCAAGTGGCCATGCACCACACCGGATATGCGGCCATCATGTTAACCCCAGATGCGGCAGCCCAAGCCTTAGGGGCGATCGGGATGATGCAAACCGCCTCGATAACCTTGGCAACCGTGATTGCCGGGGTCTTCGGGTTTGGCGGTGGAGCGGTGATTGCCGGTTTGTCGGGGCAGGTGATGTCGCCAGTCAGCCAAGGAGCAAGCCAAGCGGCCAGTGTTTCAACCCCAGAAGGGCGCAGCCGAGCCAGAAGCGAACTGGAGTCCGCTTGGACTTCAGAAACGGTCGCCAATGTCAGGCCCGAGTTGGCCTCAAGAAGCATGGCCGGGAATCAGCTAGAAGGCCTCGCCGGCAGCGAGGCGAAACTCGACCATGGAGCCGTCACTCAAGAGCAAGCCGCCGAAAACGTCCGCCGCAGCCAGGCCGAGCACCAGGCCACCAAAGAAGGATTCGGCAGGGCCGGGAAAGACTTTGTTGGCGGAAGTGCGGAACTCGCCGGTAATCGAGCGGAACAAGAAGCTAAGCAACATTCTGCTGACAGCAAGCTGGCCCAACAAAATGGGTTTAGAACCGCAGCTGGTTTTAATATTGCTCAGCAGACCCATGAAAAAGAAACCATGACAGGACGACAACAAGCGGATGATATGATGTCCGATAAACTCAACATGGGCCAACAGCAATACTCAAAATGGAAGGCCTCCGGTTCGGTACTCAACGCACAACAAGCAGAGACCTTGCAGAAGGAAGGCTACAACTGGGCGAATGCGGGAATGTCGATGCAAGATGTAAAGTTGGACGAAAAAGGGGATATCCGCACTGGGCACGTCTCGGACCAAATAACCGGGAGCAACCTGAAGGACTACCAGTACCTCTACTACAACCAAGAGTACAACGACGCCATGGGTAAACTAGGCCCGAATGCCACCCCGCAGCAACAGATGGAGGCGGAACAATCAGCAGCAGAGAAATCCAGCCGTTTAGTCCCAGGCATGATGGTTTCTGGAAATATCGGTGCCGATGGACAAGGGGAATGGGAATTTGCCAAAGGTGCCAAGGCACACGAGACCTACACGTCGAGCCAAACCGATTCCCTCAAGAACATCAAGCAGCGAGAAGACACCGACCAAACCACGATCCAAAAAGGCCTGGATGCAAACGTATACCAAGCAGCTCTGGCTGGAGACACTTCAACCTTGAGCAAAATGGTGGCCGCAACCCACAATCAAGACGGAATCATCGACAGGGGCCGCCAAGCCGTATTGGTTGATAACTTGGCGGACCATATCGAAAAGTCCTTCAATATGAGCCAAGGTTCTCAAAAATCGGCAGGGGTAGAAGCTCATGCCGGGGTAGGAACACCTAAACTATTTGGCGTTTTCGACGCTGGAACGTCCGGCAGAGCCGAATATAACCGAAATTCCAGCGAACAAAACGATGTCCTTCGAAACCGACTCCATGCTGAAATGGCGGAATTGAACAAAAAGTTTGAAGGTGAATATGGCGGGCTTACACCTGAAGCTTACGATAAAGAAGTGGCGAACTGGTTAAAAGGCACAGCGCAAAAATATCATAATAGGGGAATAGAAAGGGAAGACGGGTCAACGGGCGGAGGATTTTTTAATGCTGCCGGGAATTTGGGAAGCGATATTTTAGAAAGCGGGAAAGATACACTTCTCAGCACCAATGAACGCATGAAGGACGGTGTAAACAAGGGGAGTGACAAGCCAGAATAAAGTCAGAGCCACGCCATTTTCGCTGAAAGGTAGCAACAAGGTTTTTTAACGAAAAGCCTGATTTGAACATTCAACCCCTAAAAGAATATGCCCCATGCCCTGGGCGAGCTTCAAAGTGTTTCGATTTTGTCCTTCTTTCGCTGTGTTGCTGCACCTTGCTCCAACCTTTAAGTAAGCAGGGTCTTCACAGGCGGCTTTTTTCTTCTGGTACAGTCTGTTCCGCTTTTTTTCATATTGTTCTTGGGTCAAATCCCCCGCGTCTAATTGGTGTTGGAGGTCGAGGCTCTCATGCCGACTTGGGAAGGGTTTACATTTTTTTAACTGTGCCTTGCGTTCGGGGCTGAGTGAACGTGAATAACAATCAACGTGCATTGTTTCAGATGTATCTTCATTGAAGGAGAGTCTAGTGAAGTAATATCTGCAAACCCACTTGTCGGTTGAGAAAAGCGCTTGTGGTACTCCGAATTCAACCGATTGACCCGAATTGATGACCATTTGTTTGTCGTTTAAGGCTCGAAACGTGTCGGAATGGGTATCAGCCTTCCAATTGAATAAAACTTGGCCTCCAGCATATAGAGAACAATTGCTGAAAAACAGGGAGGCGATTACCAAAAAAGTTGCTCGGACAAATCTTTGCATCTCGAAAGCTCCAAAAAGAATTTAAATTCAGAAAGTGACTAATTTTATTGAACTTTATTAAGAACGTTTCGACCATCGAATTTCTTGCGATTGATCACCCATGTCTTTTGGGCCATCCAATAGAAAACATAGGTGACGAGTAAACCGCAAAGCCCAAAGAAAGAACTTCCAATGGCTTTTTCAAAAATGGTGAGATTCAGGTATGAGGAGTTGTTTCTCCAGGTGGAAATGACCAGTATAATTGTCAGCACCGCTGAGATTAGCGACAGAGTTTTCAGCAAAAGGACCTGGATATTAAAGGCCACTTGCTGTGTCTTAACACCCTCATTTACGTCATACCCAAATCTGTCTGCCAGCTTTAGCAAGTCTTGGTGCAGTTGTTCAGGACGATCAGTTGGGTTCTGCTTTACCTTCTTCAACTCCTCGATGAGCTGCCCTTTGCTCATCGCTTCCAGCCGGCGTTTTTCCAAGGCCGCTTCCAACTCTTCAGTGGTCAGTTTATCCAGATCTGCACTCATCATTTCCTCCTAAAAATTCAGTTGTTCCACTTTACTCAATAGGGCTTTACAATGTCTAGCATCGGAAAATGCTTGGCGTTCAAGGTAACCAACTGAGCCCCTCTTGATACCGCCGTTGCCGCAATCACCGCATCGGCCATCCCTGTCCCGTGGCTTGGGCCGTATTTGGCTTTCAGTTGGCCGGTGGCTTTGGCAATCTCCCGGTCTACCTCAATCACCTCGACCGCTCGCACCCACTGTTCTAGCTTCCGCTCTTCCGTCTTCCCCTTTGCCCCGGCAAACAACTCGGCCACGATCAAGGCCGAAACCATCGGGCGCTCGACTAGCTCCTCGATGTACCGGACCGCCTCGACACGACTTCGAAACAGGTCCACCCAGATACAGGTGTCGATCAATAGACCGCTCATCGATCCAGCTCCTCTCGCAGCGCCTGGAAGTCGGGTAAATCCTCCCGCCCTTCCCAGAGCCCAGCGGAGGACACAAGTTCAGATTTCCAATCCAGCTCTTGTCGTGAGAGGTATTCATCAATCGCTTCACGAATCAAGGCTCCCATTGACTTTTCCTTCTTCCCCTCAAGGGAGATTAAAGAGTCTCGTTGTTGGTCAGTGATATAAATTTGAGTTCTTCTCATATGCCTCTATTAGATGTATATATTTATACATCTAAAATCTTTAACTTGTCAAGACCCATTGAAATTGCAAAAAACTCCGAAGTGGAATTTTTAAAACGATTGATTTATTAAAAAGATGGACCCAGAAACGCTGAAACAATACCTGGACCCTTTTGTCGTCCCCTGCTTTCCCCGACTGCACCTACAGCCCCCGCCCAACGACAATGCAAAGAACTACCTTCGCATCCTAGGTGCGCTCCTTTCTCCAGATGGAAGCGGTGATTGGGTTCTTCCGGCTATCCCAAATCAATTCCCCTCCCTCACTTTTACGGGTTTTGAACCAGATCCTTTAGATTTGGAGATCCTGGACCCGAGGCTGATCTTTGCAAAGTCAACTTGCTGGAAATGCCGCAACGAATTTGAACATGTTGCCCTAGCAGGTCGGCAACTGGTTGACCGATTTCGAGGCTTTTCGAGCCGAGGAGATTGGGTCGTCGCGAGATATGTCAGAAAGTTTGAACAACAATCCTGGTGCCATATTACAGGGTCCACCGGAAGTCGAATTTACCGGCCAACCTTCAGCCAAACAGCAGGGTTCGAGTACTTTATGAATTGCTGCCCCGAATGCGGGGCCCATCAAGGTGATTTTCCGCTTATTGATCAAGCTTCAGGCATCTTCCACCGAAAATCTTGGGAAGATCTAATTAAGATGGATTACAAAGATTTAGAAGTTCCGGTGCGGTTTTGTGGATGGTTCTACATTATCAGGAAAGTAATCGAGTATCACCCTAAATTACTGGCTCCGCCGTTTGGGAAGATATATTCGAGGCTTCAACAAGAAAGGTTCTTTCAAGTCCACTGAGGATATTGAGGTTTATCGTAGAAAACCTAGTTTTCAGTAGACAAGAAGTAGATAGGAGGAAAAAATATTAGTGACCAAAGTTGTTTTACTTGATTTCAAAACAGTCACTATCGAGGTTAATCAGCTACGGATTGGAGAAATTGGGTTCATCAAAGCGTTTGCGCGCTTTACTTTTATTTAAATTTATAAACACGAGTGAAACTATATGAGTCTTTCTTTAGAAAAAATAGCAAACTTGGAGATAATAAAAACACTACTTACAATAGTGAAGTGGATTATCATTCCACTTTCGTATTTCATTGGTTTTCTTAGTAGCTACTGGACATATCACTCTCCTACAACTGAAGATATTCAGAATATTCAAGAAAAAAGTGACCAACGTATCATCAGTGAGCTACGAGGCCGTGATGGGATTATTAAAACAGAACTGGAAAAACGTACTCAGATTGTCTCAAGGGATTCAAAAAACGCATTTATAGAGCAGTTTACAAAAAACAAGGGCAATAAAGATGTCTTGCGAGTTTTAGCAAAAGAAAATGCGAGTTATTTAAACGAGATGACGATTGGTGCTCTGGATTTTTCGGGGCTTGACATGTTCAGAGCTAGACTCGATGGATCGAGGTTTGAAGCGACAAACTTTTCTGAAACGAATTTAGAAGAAATGTTCTGTTCGAAAACCAAATTCCTGGATGTGAACATGTCACAGGTCAACATGCAATACGCTTATTGCGATGGCCCGTTGTTTATACATACCAATCTTTCTGGCGCTAAAGCAAGTCAAGTTACAATGAATCATGCTGGATTTCAAGAAAGCGACCTTACGGAAGCCGACTTTGCACATGCACAATTACCATTTATTAGAGTCTCTGGGGGAGATTTGAGTAATGCAGATTTTACATCTACAAATCTATCTAACGCTGTAATTGAGGGTGTACATCTAGAAAAAGTAAATTTCACTTTTTCAGAACTTGCAAACTCCAGGTTTACCGGGAATAAAATTGTTGATGCTATTTTTTCAGGAACAAATCTGGAACAATCAGATTTCGGTCCTTACGTTATTCAAGTGCCCAATCACCCTGAGGCTCTCTTACCGGCATCAACGATATGGGATACCGAGTTCCAAGATGTAAGGGCTAAACAAAGTAAATTTGACCTTGCTACTCTAACAAGGGTGAAGTTCAACGACAGATCAACTTTAGATCAGTCTTCTTTTGCTCGCACCAAATTAAAAGAAGTAACATTTGACAACTCGTCCCTAAAGAAAGCTAGTTTTATCCGTGCGACAGTAAAGGACACTTTTTTCGATTCGACATCGTTAGAAGGTTCAATATTCGAAGGAGCAACACTTACTGATGTTGTTTTTTCGTCAGCGAACCTCAAAGATGCAACCTTCAAAGCCGCTACTTTCAAAAATGTTTCCTTTGAAGATACAGTATTAGATGGTGCAACGTGGGTCAACGGGGAAAGGTGCCGGGCAAACTCAAAAGGCCGGTGTTGCAAACAACCAGAATGGAAAACTTTGTTTCTTGGTGTAGTCATGTGTCTTGAAGCACAATAAGTATAGACCTTCAACTTTGAGGCATGGTTCTATTAGCACCCAGATTAAGTACGCCTACCCAACCCCAAAATCCATCCCCAAATCATGCCCAAAATCGGCAGATGGTTCTTGGTGGCCGGGGTCTAGGAGGGGTTGGTGTTCTCGTTCGGTGGTTTGCTGGAAGGCTTCGGCGAGGGGATCTCGTTTGAGGGAGTCGTCTAGGCCCAAGGTGCTGGTTTTTTGGGTTCTGTGTTCTAGTTGTTCGGTGAGCAGGGCCGGGTGGTCGGCGTAGAGTTTGAAGTCTTTCTTGGCGATGTCTAGGGCGGTGGCCAGGACTTCGGGGCGGTTGGCTGGGCCTTTTTCTGAGTTTAGGTAGAGCATGACTTTTTCGGCGTCCGCTCCAGCGGAGCGGTGGAGGGAGTCGGTGTAGCCCGGTTCTAAGAAGGGATGCTTTTCTGGGTTGAATTTCAGTTTGTGGCCATCGTCGAGTTTGAGGACCGCTTTGTTTTCTGAGAGGGTCAAAAGTTCCCCTGAAGCGCCGGTCTTGACCCCCAACTCCCGGTCGCTGGCTAAAAACCGGACCCGGTCGCCGGTGGCCAGTTCCACCTTTTCTTCTCTAAAAATCGTTGCCTTGTCCAGGTCTCGAGCGAGGTTAAGCACCTTGCCCCCGGCAACCAGTTGGAAGCTTTCGGGTCGCAGTTCTTCCACCCGCAATTCCTCCCGGGCCTTGAATTCACCAAAATCCTTCCAGACCACCACCAGGTCGCCGACTTTGTAAGAACGTGGATCACAGCGTTCTAAGAATGGCAATTGCAGCGCCCGCCGGGCCTTGAGGCTGACTGGCTCGCCAAGCTTGCCCCGGTCGGCCAGCTCGCTGCGGATCGCTTCGGTCAGTTTCTCCCGGTCGGACTTGGCAGGGGACAACACCAAGGGGCGTTCCTTGGAGTCCGCCCAGTCTTTGGCCAGTTTTGCTATCAAAACCTCTTGGTTCGGTTCCGCCTTGAGCCGGCCTTCCAAATTCATCGAGGTCAAGGCCCGGCGTAGAGCTTCGGGGTCTTGCCCCTCCATTTGGGACGCCAGGTCTCCCCGCCACTTTGCCAACTCGGCAGGACTGCGCTCCTCGATGGCGCTTAAGACCGCTTTTTCAGCTCCGCTCTTGTTCATCACCTCCCGAAAGGGCGCACCAGCGCCGACCGCTTGCAGCCGGTGTCCATCACCAACGAAGACCGCCCTTGAACCGCTTTGTTCAACTCGCTCCACCAGCCGGTGCATGGTCCGGCTGTCCAAGAGGCTCGCTTCGTCCACCAGGTAGACCGCCCCTTCGGGCAACCGGCCTTCATCCTTGGCCAGAAAGCCGGCTAGGGTTTCGGCAGGCAGACCGGTTGAGCGGTTTAATTCACCAGCTGCATCATTCGATAAGGTCAAGGTTCGAAGTTCCCGCCGGTCGAAGATCTTTTTGAGAAAAAACCGTCGCTCGATCAGCTCGGCGCTTTTTCGAAACGCCTCTCTTCGGTCCGCTCCGGACTCGGCCCGAAGGAAGGTAAACCGGTCTGGACTTTGGACCATCATCTCCACCGCTCCCCGCTGTTCCCCTTCGAGCCCGACCTTGGCAAACCATGCTTCAGCCCGGTGGCTGGGCACCAAGGGCTCGCAACTGCCTTTCCCGGCCTCGACTCGCTTCAGAGTGTCTCGCTCGATCTGGTAAAGCTCTGGGGTCGTCAGGTTTGCCTGTTGTGGATCTCCGCCAAAGTTTAAGAGTTGACCTTGTTCCACCAGTTGATTGAACGACTGCTCTAGGGCCTCCCGCTCGATCCGGGTTTCGCTGAACGCCTGGGCTTGTTTGAACAAAGTTTGTTTGGAAAAGGCCGCTTGGTGGGACTCTAACGACCGAACCGTTTTCTCCAATAGTTTTACATGGTTCGCCCTTGAGGGCACCGGTGCCGCTGGTTCGGGGGCTCCGGTCAAGGAGCGCAAACGCTCTTGATTTAACCGTGGAATTGTTTCAACCGTAGGTTTTGGCTCAGAGGTCAGGACCGTTTCAAAACGCTCGACCAGCTGGGGCCGGTTGTCGGTCAAGATCGTCAAGTCTCCTTTTGAATGGCTCAAAGCTTGATGAAATCGTGCCACGTCCACCCGGCCTGTTGCAGGGGCATGGAGCAACAAGGGGCCTTGTCCCTCCATCTGGTGAGGAGCCAAACACCAGGCTCGATCCAAATGAGGATAGGCCTTTGGGTCCACCTCAATCTGGCGGCCACTGTTCAGCTGAACTACCAACCGGCCCTCTTCTCCCCATTTAACCAATCGCCCTCGCTCCCCGGCCCCAACCTGAAGCCCTTGATCGCTCCGGACGAACCAAACCTCTTCGCCGACACCCATAGCAACCGGTTCGCTCCTCAAAAAGGAGAGTTCCTTACCGTGTTTCACTATATCCACCGGTTGACCGTTCAGCGTCACTTCACGCCCAGAACCCCCTTCGGTGACCGGGACCACTTGCCCTGCAGCAAAGGGGCCAAAGGCTTGGCGGAGCTGGGCAAAGTCGCCTGTCCCATAGGACTTGGCTTCGAAGGGACGCTCAGGCCGGTAGGGGGCCAACCGGTTGACCTCTCGCTCTTCAGACAACCGCCCGGCTTGTTTCATCGCCTCATGGACTCGTTGGTTCAGTTCCTTGGAGTCAGCCATGGAAACCAAGGTTTTCTCTGGAGCATCGAGCTTGAGCTGGACCGTTTTGGCCAACAAGGCCTCCCGGTCTTCGACGTGGTGGAAGGCTCCTTTTTGGTGTAGCTCGTCTATCGCATGGCGCACTCCATTGGGAGATTCTCCTTCAACAAACCCTCGTATTTGGCTGGCCAAGGCTGGTTCTGACTCTCTCCCGATGGTGGGCAAGGGGCTATGTGCCGCCAATTCGCTGAACGGTCGGCCAGGCCCAAAAGGTTCGGGGCCGAGAGGATCACCAACCAACAGCAATCTTGCTCCAACCTCTTCGGCCTTTTGGGCCAACTGGTGGAACGTCGGTCCATCGAGCCGTTCCGCTCGATCAACGGCCAACATCACCCCTCGCCAGACTTGTGGCTCTGGGGAATCCAAAAAGGATCTCCAGGTGGCGGTTCTGAGCCCGGTAGACAAAGCCAGCTCGTCTGCCTGCCGCCTCGATGAGGTCAAGCCAACCAGCTGCTTAGGCCGAAACAGGCTGCTCCCTCGGTTTAGAGCATGGGTTACGTCCCGCAAAACTTCTTCGGTTGCCTGTGGAGAGTTGGAGACCAAAGGCAAAACACGATCTTGATTGGATAGAATCCCAGAAACCACTTCCGCACGGTTGGGCTCCAAATGTTTCAAGTAAGGCTCAGCTTCCTTGGCGTACATCAAGGCACCACAAGCCCCCAACCCTTGTCTGTGAATCCGGTCTGTCTCTTGGTGTATCCTCAAGGTTTCGGTTTTCACCAGATTTCGGCTGGCCAGTTCACCTGGTTCTTCCAGTCCAGCGAGATATCCCACTTCGGCCAAGGCCTTCAGCCCGGATTCCAGTTCCCTGTGGCCCAGGACCTCCCCAAACTTTTGCAGCTGCTCGAAGATCTCTTGCCGGGATAACCATTCCCGGTTTTGGGTCAAATGCTCCACCGCTGCGTATATCAAAGCCATTCGCTCTGGCCCCGGAACAGGGGCTTGAGTTTCATCTTGTTCATGTTCTGGTACCGGGAAGTCGGTCAACTTCCGGTCTGGTAAAGACAGGCTGCTGTCTTTGGAAGCCGGGCGTTCGAGCTGCTCGACCAAGAGCCGGGCATTGTCGCTGTGGATCTCCAATGGACCTCCGGTTTCAAAGACCCGCAACAAAGCCGCCGCTGAAGCGGGCCGCTCTGAAGGCAACCAAAGCTTGGCCGGCTCGCCACTACGCAGTTGAATGGGGGTGATACAGTAGCCATAGTCCAGGTGGGGGTATTGCTTCGGGTCGAGGTGGATCAGCTGGCCCCCATCGAGACGCAGGGCCAACAAACCTTCTTGCTGCTCCACCCCAAAGCCTTCCAAGGTGGCCCGTTCTCCGCCTTTGAGCTCTAGCCCGCTGTGGGCCCGTTGCAGCACCAAGCTTTCCCCGACCGCAAGGGGGACCGGTTCGGTCCGCAAGACTTGCAACTTGTCCGCATGGTCCTCTAAACTGACGACCACTCCATCAAGGAGCAACCGTTGGTCGAGGGTGCCGGTGACTTGCAACCTCATCCCCTCTTCAAACTGCCCGAAGGTCTCCAACACCTGAACCGAATCTCCAATTTTGTAGGCGCTGGTTTGGAGTGATTCGGTTGAGCTCAGCCGCACAGGACGCTCCATAAATAAATGCCGTTCATCCGCCAATTCGCCTTGAGCTTTGCGTTCCTCTCGGACCGACTGGTTGATCCGGGAGGCCTCTTGGCGGTCGAAGGCGACCAACAGGTCTTCGTGGTTTTGCTGGGCGAAGGTCTCGGCGTTTGGGGCTTCAGAAAGCCGACCAGCTTCGGCCAAGGTTTTAAAACTCCGGCGCACCCCGCCCTTGTCGGACTGGTCTAAGAAACCAGATAAAGAACGGCAAATCCGCTCGTTTTTGGGATGGCTCAAATCCATTGAAGATTCCAAGCCGACCACTTGTTCCGGGAAGGTTTCCGAAAGGGCCGCAAACAACCCGCCAGGGCCTCGATCATCGGTTGGACTTCCAATAAAAGCGATTCGCAGCTCCAATTCCTCGGCCTTAGCTGTCAATCGGTCCCAATCTCTCCAGTTCATCCCTTGGGAATCCTCGACCGCCAACCATGTCCCTTTTTGGGGGTTTGCGGTACCTGACAACAAGGCTCGCCAGCTGTAGGCCCGCAAGCCGGTCTGGGATTCCAAATGCTGTCCTTTGGCCTTGGAACGGCTCAGCCAAGCCAGTTCCCTGGGCCGGTAAGGTGCATCTTTGGGGACCAACTCCAATCCTGCTTGTTTGAGCAAGTCCAGGTGCTCTTGGGTTTTGGTTTCGAGGAAGACATATTGATCCCTGGAACCCAAAAGTCCTGGGGCTCCTTCCTTGAGAGGCTCAAACTTCGACTTCCCGGCTTCAACCCTGTCTCGGACCTGCCGCTCGGTTCGGTAGATCCCCGACAGCACCAAGCGCGCACCTTGGAATTCCAACAACTGGCCTTCTCGTTTCAGTTCCGCCAAGGCCCGGGGTAGCTCCGTTGCACCCAAAGGACGGCTTGTCATCGAGCGAGCCCGGCTGAACAGGGATTTGGAATCAATCATCGATTGGTGCCGGCTCATTTGCTTGGCCGCTTGCAGTAACAGGCTGGACTCGGGCGAAGGCTGGTGATGGACTTCGGCCACTTCGGTAGGTTGAAACAGGGGGTCCGGTATTTCTGAAGCAAAGGACTGGTCCGGGAAGTCCAAGGTGGTGGTTTTGCGGCGCACCATGGACAGTTGTTTGCCATGCACCTTTACATCATCGGTGAACACCAAGGCTTCATGGCGAGCCCGGGTGATCGCCGTGTAGAACATCCCGGCATGATTCATTTCTTTGTGGTCGGTCTTCGCCAAGGCCAACACCGAATCGCAGGTCGTCCCTTGGGATTTTTGCACTGTGGAACTGTATCCATGATCTAGATAGGGATAGCTACCCAAAGGGACTTCAATTCGTCGTTCCCCTACTTGAACGCTCAGCCCAGATTCACTGACCTGCTCAACCATGGCCGTCAATCCATTTTGGACCCCTAGGTTGTGATCGTTTTTCAAAAAAACCAGCTTGTCGCCCTGGGCAATGGTGATTTTTAAGTCCCGGTAAATGGTGATCGCTTCTTGGTGCTGAGCCAAACTGATCTCAACGCCGTTCAACTCGACCGACCGGCGTTCTGGATGCAAGGCTGTGACCCAGGTTTCTTGTCCCTCCTCGATGGGGCCTAAGGATTTGGAAAGGACTACTCGGTCGCCAATCTTAAAAGATTCCGCCTCGAACCGTTCAACGTCACGAAAGGGTATGGGAAACAAGACATCGGTTTCCACGCCTTCGCCGGCCACTTTTTCAGAGTTAACCAGCCGGGTCCGGATCAAGTCGTTGAGGTTCTGTCGATCCAGGTTTGTGTTAACTACGGCTAGCACGTCCACCTTGCCATATCGTTCCACGTAAGCATCAGCCAGCCGGCTTAGTAGTTTGTCTGAAGGATCTTCGACAATCCCCTGATTTGCCTTCAAGGTCTCAAAAGCCCGATTGATCCCCAACCGGTTTCGCCCTTCGGCAAAGGACTTGATTTGGTCCACCACCTGTTGCAAGTGGGCCGTTTGTTGCCGGAACACTTGGGACATATGGACCCGGCCTGTGGCACTGCGCTCCTGGAGGTCTAGGAAAAGCCGACCGGCCCCAATCGCCGCCAGCTGCTTGCCGTCGCCGACGAAGGTCAACCGTGAGTCGGTCGCTTCGGCTCGCTCGACCAAGGCGGCCAGGTGGCGGCTAGAAACCATAGAGGATTCATCGACCACCAACAAGGCCCTTCTCGGCAGCCGGTCCACTGGTATCCGTAAAAATGCATCGATCGTTGAGCCTGGAACCCCGCTGGCTTCGGTCAGCTCCGCCGTTGCCCGGCCCGTGAAACCCAACCCCCGGATGGGCACGAAGGTTTGTTTGATCTCCAAGATTTCCCGGACCTTGGAGACCGCCGTGGTCTTCCCGGTGCCGGCGTCCCCTTGGATCAATCCATACCGATTGGTGGACAGCAACATCATGCGCACCGCCTCTTGCTGCCCTGGCGAAAGCCGGCTTCCTTCCAATGCCGCTTCCACTTCCTTGTACCGCACCAAAGGAGGCAGGCTGTTTCGGCCTTTGATGATCGAGGCCTCAACTCGCCGTTCCATTTCATAGATTTCTCTGGTCGCCAGCCGCTCCCAAACCGGCTGATCATGCGCCCCTGGTTGTTGACGTTCCACCAGCTCCCCCCGATTGATCAACTCGCCTAAACCTCGTTCCAAATCATCGAGCACAAAGCGGCCTCGGGACAAGGCCAGGGCCTGGGACATCAAGTCTTCAGGAGCAAAGGCGGATTCATTGGTCGAGAGATGGCGAGCGGCCATGGAAAGCAGCTCCTCGGCGCTTTCTGGAATCCCTGATTGCCCCGGTTGCTCAGGAGCAAGCGCCCGGTTGAGGATTGCTTCTCGGGGGAATTTGTTTTGCCAATGTAGGCGCAACTTCTCTAGGTTTGGGGTTTCCTTCGCTTTGTCTCTTCGGGTGTACAAGGTGGCGATTTGGCGCAGCTCCCGGCCTGAAGCATGGGGGAACTCTTGGCGCAGCTCCGGGAGGACTTCTTTGATATCGGCGCTGCGCTGGCTGAACTGGTCCAAGATCGATTCCGAGAGACCGGCGACCTCCCACTTGCCTTTGGCCCGGTGGGCCACTTCATATCCTAAGTCTGAAACCCCTTTGGCCATTTCAGACTGGTAGAGGGCATTCAAGAAGCCCACAAACCGAAAGGTGGAGTCGTTGACCCTAGAGCGCCAACCGTTCGGGGTTTGGGTTAGGTTCATGAACTGAACATGGGTGTGGAGCTGGGGGTCGTCGTCCCGGCTGGTGCCATGGTGGCGCAGGAGCACCGTTAGGTTGTCGGACCGCCGTTCGGTGGTCACGCCGGCTTCGGTTTTGCGGTAGACCGTCAGGTTGCGCTCATAATAGTCCACCACCTTCTTGACTGCTTGAACATGCAGGTCCACCAGCCGGTGATCCCCGCAATGGAGCGCCAAGACAGAGACGCTTTTCGGCGGGGCAAAGGGGATATCCTCACAACCTCGCCTCATGCTGACTTGCTGGGTGGTGCCGTCTGGCATTTGGACGGACTTGGACTTATAGGCCTTGTCGGGCAACAACCGGCGCAGAGCGCCGTCTGATTCTTTGGGTTCCCGTCCAACCGCTTGGTCTGAAGCCCGGCTTGGAGCAAAGCCCTGGTGCAGCAACTCAAAGTCCTTCATGTCTGCGGCCCCGGATATCCCCAAAATCTGCGCACCGGTGCCTACCCATTCCTTGGTCGCATGACGCAGGGCCGGGCCAAACAGTTGATCGATGGGGTCGCCTTGTTTGAAGTAGTGGGTCGCCCTCGCTGCGGCCAGCGCTCCGGGAGACAACTGGGTTTCAAATCGAGCGGCTTGTGGCTTTTGGGCCGGCTTGATGGGCTTCATTCGCTCTAAAACCGACTCTTGCCCTGAACTCTGGACCAGCTCGGCAAAGAAGCTCGACCGTTCATCCCCTTTGATCTTGTTCCCCAACTCAATCAACTCTTCGAGCGCCTGGCTCATCCGGGTCAAGCCGCCATGCTCTTCGGCCTTGCCCCAAATGTGATCAATCAGGAAACTTGCGTGGCTTTTAGAATCGGTGATGATTTGTTCGAGAGCGCCTCGCCCTTGGGTCTTGAGCAGATCGTCCGGGTCCAAGCCTTCAGGCAAGACGATGGTTGAGCCTGGGACGCCGGCTTCCACCAGCAGCAAGGCCGTTTTTTTGGCCGCCGCAATCCCTGCGTTGTCGCCGTCAAACAACAGGTCTACCCGCTGGGCCCCAACTGATTGCAGCTCCTTGAGTTGCCCCATTCCAAACGCAGTCCCGCAAGCGGCCACCGCCTGTTCAAATCCATGTTGTTGAAGCCGGGTCACGTCTAGATACCCCTCGACCACCAAAGCCGATCCAGATTGATGGATCGTCTCCCTCGCCAAATCGAGGGCAAACAGTTGGTCGCTTTTGTGGTACAGCTCCGTTGCCGGTGGGTTGAGGTATTTGGGTTCATCATCGCCCAATGAGCGCCCCGCAAACCCGGTCAAGCGGCCCCATTGGTCTCGAAGGGGTAGGATCAGCCGGTCTCGTAACCGGTCGTAGTGGCCGCTGCGCCCTCCCTCTTTGATCAAGCCAGCTGCCTTTTGCTCGTCTAACGTAAAGCCCTTTGCCCTCAGGTGGTCCCGCAAGGCGGTCCATCCTTCAGGGGCCCAACCGATTTGAAACCGGTCGGCCACCTCTGGGGGGATTTCTCTGGAAGTTAGGTAGGCCGAAACCTTCGCTTGCTCACCAGCTTGCTCCAAGTTGCCTCGAAAATAGCTGAACGCCTCTTGCAAACAAGACCGAAGCCGGACCTCGACCTCAGTTTCAGCTGGCGGTGGAGAAAGGGGCTTGAGCGGGGCGACCGCTGGCGACTCAGATTCAGATTCAACGAAAACTTCAACCCCGCCCGACTCCAGCTCGTCATAGAAGGAGTCAAAGGGGTCTGCCTCGGCTAGGTACTGGGTCGCTGCGCCGGCGTTGCTAGAGAGTTGGAAGGACATTTATCCCCCCGTTAATTCAGAAAAGTTTCTAGGTCATTCTTGTCCGACCCTTTTAGGGGACGTTCAATTTGGGATGATCGTGCTTTCGACTCCAATGAGGCCATCTCTAAAAACCCCACACCTGGCTTCATCACAAAGGAGCGGCCTTTCTCAGGCCGGTCTACTACTTCCAGCTGCAAACGAGCCGGTCCAAATCCGCGAAACAAGGTCACCATTTCCAAGGAAGGCAATCCAAGCAGTTCTTCTGGTCGAAAGAGATACAATTCTCTGCGTTGATGGCTCAAAGTCTTGCCGTCCCGAACGTCGCTGATCCCCATACTCACAGAGTCGTTGACCTCCATAACTTCATGCTTGCCTATTTTTTCGGCAAGAAATTTGGCGGTGTCGGGATCATTGAGGCCAAAGACAGCGGCATTGCCCACTGAGTTGATGATCGAGGTCCGGCCATTACGGCCATAAATCTGATCCAACTGACCAAAATCTTGAACTCCGAGGTAGGCTGCCGCTCCCTTGCTACGCCCTTGGGTAATCAGGTCTTGAAGGCTCCCCGACTTCTTCAGTTGACCAAGTTCGTCCAAGAGGAAATGAACCCGCCGTTCCCTAGACTCAGGCAAAGTTAAAAGCCGGCGTACCAAGAGGTCTAGAAATAATGTTAGTATAGGTTTAAGTGCCTATTTTGTCTGAGGACTGTTCAGTAAATAAATATTCCCGTCTCTAGTTTGCAACCATCGCTCAATACTAAAGCCTTCGCCTTTGTCGTCCATATATTGGAAGAAAGCCGTATGGGCTCTTAAGATGGAGAGAACTGATTGGGTAAACAAAGATTTTGAAGTGGATTCAATGTAAGCTGCGCCAGCCTTGCCCAACTCAGTAGATTCCAAGAAGGCTTTTAGCTCGGCGTTCGGGCTGCTGATCACTTTGTAGATATCCTCGTTTCTGGTTCGCCCCTTTTCGATCAGCCCTAAAAGGATTCCTCTCAATACGTCCCTGGGGGCCATGGTCCAGATCGGATCTGTACTGCCTGTCGGCTCTGGAATCAAAACGGTGCAGATATTTTCCACATCGAGCTTAGCGACATCCACTCCGGTTTGGTCAATCTCATCAAACAGATTCCAACTCACTCCTCGACCGTCGCAGGGGTTAAACAGGATATCCTTGTCGGGGTTGTAGTGCCGGCTAGTGAAGTCGCCTTTGAAGTCATGGATGATGGTGGGTTCCTTCAGCTCGATCAACCGGTCCAAGATGCCTGAGAGCAACACCGTCTTCCCCATCCCGATCGCACCGACCACCAAAGTGTGCAGGACTTCGTTGGCTTGAGGGAGCTTGGCTTTGCCAAAGGGAAGCCGGCCTTTTCGCTTGGTGGCGCTAACCAGTTGCTTCGCCTCCATCTCCCGCACCCCTCGCAGATGCTGGGACTTGCGCTGGGTTCGGGAACGAATACTGAAGTAGGCCCAAGCAAGCGGCCAAAGTAGGAGGGCGGGGAAGGTGAACAGCCAGGTGCGAACCAGCCGGTCAATCGCAACGTTGGCCTGTTCGTTGGTTAGGGCCAGGATATCGGAGCGGTAGGGCAACAGGTCAAAGGGAACTTGGATCCAACTGTCCTGCGCCGGATTATAGATCGGGAAATTGAAATTCAGAAAGCTGAGCCAGTCCAGCCAAAAGGAAAGCTTGACGATCAACAGGTTCACCAACCCGAAGAACTCCGCCCTGGGCATGGTCTCCCAAAGCCGCCAACCGATAAACCCAAACTGAAGCAGAATCGAGAAGAGAAGGAGAGTGAAGTGCATCTTCATCTCCATCTTCACCTCGTGAAGATGCGGCTCAAAGGCCTCGTGAGCCTTCCCAAAAATCGGACGCATGATTGGTCCCCAAAAAAGGGGCGAAGGGGGACCGGGCTAGTAGCGAGGTGAGGGTATCAGGGAACTGGAAGGGTTGGCAAGGCTCGAAGAATACCTAAATCAATCGCTGTCTCGCTAGACCGGTGGGATCGGTGAAGGAGAGCTTATCTTTCGTTAAACAAAGTCAGAGAAATGTAATTTCACGCAAAAAACTTTACAGTGCCGAAGTTTTGACTTAGCGCCAAGCCATTGAAGTGAATGGTCGAGGCGACAAGATTGGAACTTGCTACCCCTTGTCCCCCAGGAGCAATCTAGGGCTTTGCAGCAAATTCCTCTCAAGCCAGCAATGATACGTAAAGGCAGATCATTCCTTACTTTACAAACTTTTGCATTGGCCCCTGACAGTCCGTTTGAATCCGCTCAAACCCGTAGAAAAACGTTTAGTTGTCCTTAAGCTGTCACTAGAAACAGCTTGAAAAGCAGCTTAGAGCTGTTCGATACCTACCTGCCACCGCCAACTGTTAAGAGTAGTTCAAAGGGAGGCCGAGTTCAAAACTAGACTCCAAAAGCGCTTAACCACAAGGCATCAGGTCGTCTACCTGAAATTTTCTTTCTGTTTTTTCTGGTTTTATCGTCGCCTTGGAACTAGAGTGGAACTCGTCGAAAGAACCATGTAATCCCACAATCCCTTTTTTGTTCGGCAGTTTTTAGTGCGCTGATATCAAATGTTTTGGCTCTTTAAGAAGCCCTGCAAATAATTGGCCTTCATCTAGACTGTGAATTACCAGTTTTTCTTGAACCCATTCACTAGAAAGATTATGAAAATCAACACCATTGAATTCATCAAAAAAGGCACCTATATTGAACTTCAACTTTTTTAATCCGAAATCCTTCAATACCGAAACATTGTGGGTAAAATTTGCGGCACTTTCTATTTTGTGAGTGGGGATAACTAAAATATTTTCAACTATACACCCAGGATAGTGCTTTTCAAACCATACGCAGGATCGATTCATTTGTTCCGTTTCGTTTTTATTAACAGCTTGCCTAGTTTCTTTGACTTCATTTTTGCATTCAAATAATACGAACCTATTATCTTTTATTCCCCACAAATTATCTGGACCTTCCTTCCATTCTTTATCTGGACGCTGAGTCAGAAAACCCAAAGCAGTTCCAATCTTCTTTAAGGCCTCTTCGAAATTATCGGCTTTAACTCCCCAAGACAGATCGGATAAAGTTGCGGTTATACTAAGTTTTAAATCAGAAAAACCCACAAAGTCCTTAATATATTGAATTATTTGCTCATTTCTTTTAACCCCTTCTAGAATAAGTCGTTCAACGATCATTCCAGTTTTGGGCTTGAAAAGGTACCTATAGCTTTTATGAGCTGTTCTTTGTAAAAATTCCGATTCCGAATGACTAACAGCGTACTTATACCTAGCCATTTCCTGAATATACCATGCTTTTTCTTCTTTGTTGCCAGTATAGTGTTTATCAACGAGAGTTTGCAGAGTTTCTACCGCTCTTTTAATGTTGCCTTCTTGAAACAATAGCTCGGCAGACAATTCAAGCTCATAGATTGCAAGTAAGTTTGATGAAGTCGAGTTGTGTTGAAAACTATTCATTCGATCAGCATAGTAAGCCTTCCATTGCGCATCTCTGTCCAGACTCTGTCCAACCAATTTTTTAAGAGCATCAAAAGGCTTGGTTCCGTTTTTGATTTCCTCTTTTGCTAAATCGGAGATTGTCATTCCTATGGCGATTTGCTCTCTTGTTTGCGAGGAAAAATAATGTTGGTTTTTGCTTAGCCTCAAAAAACTTGTTAAATCAGGGCCAACTATTATAATAGCGCAGTAGTCTTTTTCTCCTCGGACACTTCTCCCAAGGCCTTGCTCTATTGCTCGGCTTATTCTTGAATTAACAACATCGCTATTCATTCTTACATTGTTTAAGTATCGGTCGATTAATTGACTTGAATAAGGTAGAGAGTCGAAGATTAGTATTCTGCAGGTACTATCCGGCAAGTCGATTCCATCGTACCGATTTGCTAGTACCAAAGTTTCTTCAAAATTTCCATTTTTTAAATCTGTTATCGTAGTTTCGATATTTTCAGATTCAGTAATGCGTGCTCCGTACCCCTTCCAGTCTTTTGTTCCCTTAAAACTGGGTGTCAGAGCAACAATTCCAAAAGACTTTTTGTTTGGTTTTGCCAGCCATTCTACAATACTACCCCTTTGTAACTCATGATCAATTAAAGATGGCAAAAGTAGCATCTTTTCACCTGACCATTTTTCGTCAGGAAAAACAATTGGCCCCGTTATCGTATTTTTTGGAATCCGAAGCCCTTTTACCATTAATGCATCATCAGCTACAGTAGCAGACATAAATGTTCTGGAGGAAGCCTTGAAGTAGGACCCAAAAACATCGAGAGGCATTAACATGGGCACTATTTCAAGACTTGTTCCTGAAATTACGCACTGGCATTCTTGAAGACGATCCTTTAATACAGGCCATGCAAATTTCACTGACTTCGACGCTGCATGTTTCGCCAAAATCAATGTGACTTCTTCTAGTCTTTCTGCCCAAGCCCAATAAGGTACGGCACTAAATGAATTATAATTTCCCAATTCAATATCAATATATGTGCCTTCGCCTTGTTGTCTTAAATCAGTCGCAAACAGCCGACGAATTTCCTGATAAGCTTCTTGATTATTTGGTATATTCATCATACAAGCAGATTGAATTGAATCAATACAGCTGTGCGCATCATCTATAACAATAGCGCCAATTTTGACCGAATTTGGGCTTAATTGAAATTTTGACAGACCGTTGAACATTTTTTGAACGGAGCAAATTAAAATAGACTTGCCTTCTAAAAATTCGAACGGAAGGTCTGTCGTAGCTTCACAAAATCCTATGCCAAACTGCTCTGCCTGTTCACAAGTTTGAGCTACTAAAAAATTGTTTGCGCACAAAAATATGGCAGGCCCCTTGTTTTCGTTGAGTTTCGATTGCAAAATCAAGAGCCCGATTAGGGTTTTCCCCTGCCCGGTGTGTAACTTGATGATATTATCTCTGTTCTCCCTATGTGAGTTAAACCACTGTGTTAAAATTGAAACTTGAGCTGGCCGTAGTGGACCTTTGTCTACTTTACGATCTAATTGATCGTATATCTCAATCGGGTCGATTTTTTTAACTATCTGCTCTGAGTTTAACTGTTTTCCAAAATCTACCATTCTTTACCTCGTCCCAAAAATTCTAATTGTAGAGTTGAATACTCACTTTCTTAACTTTTAACATCTTTGTTTAAATCGGGTACGTTAAGGAGAATATATTTAGGCTTCCCCTCGCCTATGAGAATCTTTAGCACTCTAATATCCATTATTTGATTCAAATTCTGATTAATTACTTCTGCGCTAGGAGCACTTTCCGAAATTTTACCTTTAATGAAGTCTTGATCACCAATTGGCATTGCCAGTTGAAACTCAAAAGTTTGCGCATGAGGCAGGGCTCCTTCGAATTGCCCAGTAAATACTTCCTCAATTTCTTGTCTATTATCATCAGCTAATCTCTTTGCAGCGGATCTAACACTTTCAGCGTTGTAAAATCGTAGCGCATGACCCTTGAAGAAGTAGCTGCAAAAAGCCCGGTTTTTTGCAATCATTTCCAATAAATCGTGTACCGAAACAACCGCCTTTCTGTCTAAATCAGCTATTAATTCAGAAAGTTCATCATCCGTTCCATCTTTTGAAATCTGTAGAATATTTAACACTTGCCCTAAAGCGATTTCCGTCTGGCTCGGCTCATCAATTAGAGGAAGTTGGTCTTGAAGTTCTTCGAGTTCGAAACCGAAAGAGCCCTTTGCCACAGCTGTTATAAGAAGTTGGTTTTGTTTTTTTTCTGGAGTTGGACCCATATTTGGGAGAGGTTTTCCAATGGAAGCAGCGAGTTTTTGAACTGCTTCGATCAAATGTTGCATGACCTTAGAGCCAAAATCTGCAACAATACCATAGCTGCCACGGACTGGTTCGCCGCCGAAAGTTATTTTTGCTTTTGCAGCCTCATGAACCGGTAATTTCTCTTTGGCGATTAAAATGGAAGCTTCCAGTTCCTCTATCCGACTTTTTAAATTGATCTGCGCAATAATATCTGATTTAGGCGTTTCATCTAGAAATCTTTGAAATATTGCACGTTCGGCTATTAAATGTTGATAATTTTCTTTTGAGAAGCTCATTGCATCCCCTTTTCAATGTCGGTCAGCAACTCCACAGCGTCAGAATCATTTCTTGGTTCAAGACTTATTTGTAAGCAACCTTTCCAAGCAAACGTATTTTTTTGATGAGTAAATAATCCAAACCAATATGTACTACGAGACACCAAGTATGAACTAGCCGAATCCAAATTTTCAAAATAGGCGTCTACCTTGTAGGTTCGCTTCGTATAAGTTGCATTGAAGGTTTGTAAATCATGTTTCGTCCAACCATCAACTGTCGATTGGTCAGGATATTGGTGAAAGCTAATAACATCAATATCACTTGGAGAACGTTGTCGAATGGTTTCAACATCTTCAACAAAGCTTCCATTAACCCACTGAAAACCTTTTTGCAAACCCATAGTATGAAGTTTTTCGCGAAACTTCAAAAAACCTCGAAGAATCTCGCATCGCTCAATTGATGTTCCAAAGCGTTCAATTAATTCCAGTAAATCAGACTTGTAAGGGGCCCGATTATTAAAGCCCGCTGGCTCTAAATAATCAAAAGCTGGAATTATGCCTTCGGCTGTCCATTCAGGTACTGGGCTCATGCGACCTCATACAAATGCTCTTGGAAGCCGATAAAGACTTCCCTGATCGACTTGATTTCACCAAGCTCCTGCTTGGCTCCTTCAAGCCCGTTGTATTTGATATTTAACAGGTCAGGCAGCTTGTCTGGGCTTAGTTCATCCACGCCTTCAGCTATATACTGCGAGAGCACAAAATCAATAAAGACCTGTTGCTTTTCGTTATAGAGGGACAATATTTGTTGTTTGTGGCTTGAGGCTCGCTCTTCTCGGGTGATCGGAGCTAAGGCAAAAGAAATATAGGCCAGCACATCAAACAAATCGCTTTTTTCGGCGGCAATCAATTCGGAAATTTCTTTAAGTTGGCCAGTGTCATAACCTTTTTCTGAAAGCTGTTCTAGAAGACGTTTTCTAGATTCTGGCTTGCCCCAAATCGCTCTAAGCTCGTTTTCGTTCTTAAAGAACTCAGGCAGGGTGCCAAATAGGTTTTCAAGAAACTCGGCAACCGAAATCGGTTTGCCGTCGGCACTCCAAAAGCTGGTCGAGGCCATATGTTGAATCTGCCGTTCTTTCCCATCGGCTAGCTTGATCTTCAGCTTCTTTTTACAAACGCAAGGCAGCTGACCGCATTTTTCACAGGGTTCTGGCTCACAAACACAAGGTGCTTGGCCGCATTTTTTACAAGGCTTCGGTGGGCAAACGCAGGGGCGCTGACCACAAACCTTGCAGTCACCTGGAGGAGTTACCCCGCAAGTACAGGGAACATTTTCGCAAACATCGCATACTAAGGGCTCCCCATCCCACTCAGGGTCACTAAAATGATGATGCGCCTTTACGAAATCATAAATCGTGAAATAATCCTTCCCATCAAACATCCTTGTCCCACGGCCAACAATCTGCTTAAACTCAATCATATCCTTCACTGGGCGAAGAAGGATGATGTTGCGCACGTTGCGAGCATCAACACCCGTTGAAAGCTTTTTCGAAGTGGTTAAGATGGTGGGGATCGTCTTTTCGTTGTCCTGAAACTTCCGCAAAGCCTCTTCACCTAGCTTCCCATCGTCGGCAGTCACCCGAACGCAATAATTGGGTTCTTTGCTGGTCTTCATTTGATTGATCAAGTCACGTACGGCCAGGGCATGTAGCTGCGTTGCACAGAAAACAATCCCCTTTTCGTTTTGATTAATCTCATCCATAAAGACTTTGACTCGGTACTTTTCCCGCTCTTGAATCTCAATGACTGTATTGAATTCTTCCTCGGTGTATCGTCTTCCTTCTACCACCTCGCCTTCAAGCACCTCGTCATCATCGGTATAAACATAATCATCCAAGGTCGTATCAATCTGGCGGACTTTAAAGGGCGTTAAGAAGCCATCGTTAATCCCTTCTTTTAGAGAATACTGATAAACAGGCTCCCCAAAATACTTATAGCTATCAACGTTGCCTTTTCGTTTTGGGGTGGCCGTTAATCCAAGCTGAACCGCTGGTGAAAAGTATTCTAAAATATCCCTCCAACTGCTTTCATCATTGGCCCCGCCTCGGTGGCACTCGTCAATAATGATGAAATCAAAGAAATCTTTTGGGTATTCCCCAAAATAGGGTGCAGACTTTCCGTTTTCATCCTTCCCGCTCATGAAGGTTTGGAAGATGGTGAAAAAGATGCTTCCGTTCTTGGGAACTCGGCCTTTCTTTTTGACTTCGTTAGGAGCGATGCGGACTAGGGCATCTTCAGCAAAGGAAGAAAAAGAGTTGAACGCTTGGTCAGCTAAGATGTTACGATCAGCTAGGAAAAGGATTCGGGGCCTGCGTGTTGGTTCACGGCTCAGGCTCCAACGGCTTTGAAAGAGCTTCCAAGCCAATTGAAAGGCAATAAAGGTCTTTCCTGTTCCTGTGGCTAGGGTGAGTAAGATTCGGTCTTTATTGGCTGCTATGGCATCCAAGGTTTTGGAGATTGCGTTGTCCTGGTAATACCTTGCTTGCCAAGTCCCGCTTTTGTCTTCAAAGGGGATGGCTGCAAATCGATCTCGCCAATCGTTTTCCTCAGCAAAGGTTTTTTGCCACAGTTCCTCTGGGCTAGGGAAGGCTTCAATTTCCGCTTCTTTGCCCGTTTCCATGTCGATTTGGTAAATCCCAACACCATTGGTGGAGTAGGTATACCGGATATGAAGCCGCTCGGCATAATCCTTCGCCTGGGCAACGCCTTCGGTCATCGGCAAATCCCGTTTCTTCGCTTCAACTACAGCAAGCTTGGTATTCTTATAAATCAATACATAATCAGCAGATAAGGCAGCCCCTCTCCTACCACCGCCTTGAATCCGCCCTTGGGTAATGGGGAATTCTCGCCGGATGATAGCGCCTTCTATTACCCCCCAGCCAGCTTGGGCCAAGGCAGGGTCAATCAGCTCTGCTCTAGTTTCTGCTTCGTTCATCAATCAACCTTCATTTTGATTTTCCGTCATTCAGCTTTCCATCTTTGATCATTTTCTTCTCATCTGTTTTCATGCGCCGTTCAAGTTTTTTAAGGTCCTCTTCCGGTGGCAATTCTTCCGGCTTGATTCCTCGTTCGCCTAAAAGGTTCCGTAAGCTTTGGTTATTTTGAACATGCTCATTGCTGATTGCGTTTTCACCTTGCAAATCATTTTTATTTACATTGTGGTTCGTGATTTCAGTAGCAAGGTTTTTTGCAGCAATGGTGACAGTAGGTAGAAAGTCTGCCAAAGGGCGATTTGCAGGGACTCCCAAGTGGCCTTTCATGGTCTGGGTTGTATGCCCACCAAATAAAGCAGCATCCCCTTTACTGCGGATTCGGCCAAAGCCTTGGCTATCTACCCCTCGTTCAAAAATGTTTTTAGAAAGCTCAGTTTCCGATTCGGTGAGCTTTTGCCTCGCAGAAAGTCGATCTTGGAGATGTAACCTTTCTTCAATGAGCTCTTGTTTACGTGTTTGCACCGCAAAATAAGCCTGGGCAAAGGCGATTGGTTCCTTCCTTGGGTCACCATTTTGGGCGATCAAATAACATGCATAACGAGTCAACATGATGTCTTCAATGGGCCTTTCAGCTCCAGAACCAATGGGAACCATTTTCGCGACGTCGCGAAAATGGTCTAAGACTTCTTCCCCGCTAGTTTGGCAGGCTTGCTTTGCTTTTTCGATGACCTTGGAAAAGTTATTCCATCGATCATAGCCCAAAGGTTCCATTAAATCACGGGCATACCAAAATTCAAGTTTGGCATCGGGGGCCACCTGTACCAGCGCATTCAAGCTGGCTGTAAGCTGTTGGATTAGTTCTTTGTTCATCAGTTAGGTCAACTCCCCTGCAAAGGCTTTTTGCAATAGTGATTGTTTGAGCTCGTCTAAGGCTTTAAGTTTTAGTTGGTAGAGGGATTCGAGACTTTGGGTTTGAGAAGTGATTTTCTGAATTTTTAGTTTAGCGTTTGCCAATTCTCCCTTTGGAGGTATCGAAATACTAATTTTTTTTATGCTTTTCAGACTGATTGTAGGTTGTGTTGTGCCTTCGACTAAACTATCTATTTGTTTCTTTGCGTTCGGACTAATTAAGAAGGAATATAACCAATATGAATCTATTGTAGGAACTATAAATACAGTATTTTGCCCTAAGCAAAAATCTTCATCAGACTCTACGACGGCGGGTAATCCGTAAGTCCCTACTCGGGATAACACTAGATCACCAATGTTAGGTTTATGTCTTTTCGAGAACTCTTCGTATGTGCTTTTATCAACTCTACGGGCTTTTTTGAGGTCAATAACCCCATTTTTTAAGTCCGTTACTCTCACCATTGGGTACTCGCCGTTTTCAACATATTTTGGTGTTTTATGTAGCGAATCAATCAACTCAGCAATCTCTCCAAGTGGTTGCACTTCCCACCCTTCGCTAGTTTTTGTAAAAATCTCATTTAGGTAACTTTCAAAAAGCTCACGGGCGTTTTGCAGGTTTTTTGCGGCCAGTTCCTTGGCCTTGTCAATTTCGGCAAAGGCTTCATCCAAAATGGCTACAATTTGTTGTTGTTTCTTGATTGGAGCAATCGGGATAGGAATGTTCCTTAACTTTTCTTGGTTAAGCTTAGGGACTGTAAGACCTGTGATGAAGGGGGACAAGTCAGAAGCATTTAGATAGTAAATTAACCAATTGTCCAGCACCATACTTTTGTTGGGCCGAATGACATGAGCATGATTGTTTACCCAGTACTTTCCCTCAGCAAGAAAAGCAGTATTTTCACCAGCCCCCCATTTTGCGCCGTCCTCACCAATCAGTACCAATTTTTCATCAAAAATATATGTCGCTACATAATCTAAAATACCCGTAGCTCCGTAATATGGATATTTACCTGATATTCTGTCTCTTTTCGTAATAGGCTTTCGCAGCCGATCCAAAATATCACATAACTCACCAAGTGCAGTTATTGACCAACCAGCTTTCACAACATCCCCCTGATCCCCGCCAAAATTTCCTCACTTTCTTTATCCAGGGTAATCATTTCATCAATGATCGTTTGCGGGTCACGCAAGGGGGCTTCTTCCTTTTTGTTGGGGTTTTTGGGTGAAAGATCACAAGTTTGTTCGTCTAGATTCGCAACGTCTATTGACCAAGAGTTTTCCGACTCAGCAAAGCTCTTTTGTAGCTCTACAAACTCGGCTAAATCTTGCTCATTGAGGGAGTTAGTTTTGCCCAGGTTGCGTTCTAGGTTGAGTTGGTAAAACCAAATCTTTTTAGTCGGCGCGCCTTTCTCAAAAAAGAGCACCACCGTTTTCACACCCGCCCCTTGGAAGGTGCCACCGGGGAGGTCTAAGACAGTATGAAGGTTGCAGTTTTCTAAAAGCTCTTTTCTAAGGCTGACAGCGGCGTTGTCCGTGTTAGAAAGAAAGGTGTTTTTGATCACCACGCCAGCCCTACCACCAGCTTTGAGCATCTTGATAAAATGCTGAAGGAACAAAAAGGCAGTCTCGCCAGTTTTAATGGGGAAGTTCTGTTGAATCTCAACTCGTTCTTTTCCGCCAAAGGGAGGATTGGCAAGGACCACATGGTAGCGGTCCTTTTCTTGAACATCGGCTAAGTTTTCGGTCAGCGTATTGGTGTGGATTACATTAGGGGCCTCAATGCCATGAAGAATCATGTTCATGATTGCGATCACATATGGCAGAGGCTTCTTTTCTTTCCCAAAGAAGGTGGAATCTTGCAGGGTTTTGAGGTCCGAGGTGGTTGGTTTCTTTTCACCATGACGGAGATAATTAAAGGCTTCACATAAAAAGCCAGCAGAGCCACAAGCGCCATCATAAATCTTCTCCCCAATCTTGGGATCAACGACTTTGATGATCGTATTGATCAAAGGCCGAGGGGTGTAATATTCCCCTCCATTGCGCCCAGCGTTGCCCATGTTTTTGATCTTGTTTTCATACAAGACCGAAAGCTCGTGCTTTTCTTCATGAGACTGGAACCTTAGCCCGTCTACCTCTTCAAGAATATCCCGCAGGCTATAACCACTTTGCACCTTGTTTTTAACTTCCCCAAAAATCTCGCCAATCTTGTATTCAAGGGTTTGGGAGTTATCCGCCTTTTGCTTGAAGCCTTTTAGGTAAGGGAAAAGCTTGGTATCGACGAACTCGATTAGATCATCACCAACTAGAGCCTTGTTATGGTCGAAATCCCCCTTTTTGTCTTTTGGTGCGGCCCAGGCTTCCCATCGGTATTGGGGCTCAAGGATAAAGGTATGATTTTCGCCTACCAACTCGGCTTCATCGGCCCTACGCTTATCTAGATCATCTAGGTATTTCAGAAACAGAATCCAAGAGGACTGCTCAGTATAATCCAACTCGCTGGAAACGCCTGCATCCTTCCAAAGAACGTTGTCGATATTTTTAAAGGTTTGTTCGAACATATTTTGTCTTTTCCTTATTCAGCTTTGTAGGAGTCTGTCCGACAAATCTATTTAATAATTGCATCAGCAAGTTGATGATAGAAGGCTGAAGATAGCTTCAGTTGGAGCCGAGCGATGCGCTACAACTTCGAACCCTGCGCTTCTAATCAGCTAATCCTTTCCCAGCAAGCCTTGATGAACGGTTGACCACTGAGAATATATCCTGTCACTCTAGAAGTTTTTTCCAAATAAGGCCACCACATCGCGTGGCTTTGGGCTACTACGTCTTCACTAGGATTGCTCTGAATTACGCTTAAAGATCAATCTCCCCCTTAAACAACCCCTTCAAATACTCAGCCAACTTTTTCGGATCGTCTCCGTACAACCCAAGTGCCACCACTGCATTCCGAAGGTTCTCGTAGTTGCTCCGGACGTTGGTGGATTTGTAGGTGTGGCCGAAGAGGCGGTCAAGTTTGCGGTTGAGTTCCAGCAGGGTGAGCATCGTGTCTCCTCCTGTCTGGCCGGCTTCGGTTTTCTTTTTTTCGGGCGAAGCAGCTGCACCTTCTGGCAAGGTGCGGTCTTGTTCGACCAGTTTTCTTAAGTAGTCTGAGAGGCTTCCAAATCCCTTTTGTTCAGCGAGTTTGCGGAGTTCGGCCCGTTCGGTTTCGCTGGTTCGGTAGCCTACGTAGGTGTTCTTTTCCATGTCTTCCTTGTTATACGCTTGCGCAGCAGAAGTAACAGGGAAGGACGGCCTGTAGCGAGATTACCGTACAACAAACGTATATCGATGTATATCATAAAATAAGTGCATCTATACAGTGCTATAGGCTAATTCTGAGTCCTTTGCACGAGGCGGAGCCTCTTGCGTAGAGTGTAACCCCTCCTCTTCCTCTCAAAAATGAATTTGTCTTCCTCTTCTCCCCAGGAGGGATTGGAACGTTTGGCCGCTGGTTTTGGTTTCCGAATATCGGGTTGTGTGCGAAGCCAGTTGATCAACTTGGTTTGGATTTGAGAGGAACCGGCTTTCTTACAATTGGCAAAAACCAATTTGCTTTGATGGCCGTTTAAACCTGGATTATCTTTGTATGATCTGAAGACTTGAGGCTTTTTTTTGGGGGGGTCTTCGGGGCAATCTGAAAGTTTGGGCCCGGGATGGGCCCGAAGGGGAAAGATTAGGCGTCGATCTCGGTCCAGCTGAGGCCCTCGAATCGGTAGCGGGTGTATTCACCTTTGGCCAACTGCTCTTTGATAATTTCATATTCAGGGTTGGTGATCGCTGCGTCAAACTCGGCGTTTCCAAAGTAGTTGACGTGGTAGTAGTCGCTTTGACTGTCGGACTTGTCGAAGTTGTAGAGCCCGTGGAAGGCGTCGAGCAGATCCAAAACCGCTTGGGCTTCTTTGGTGTGCCTTGGAAGTCCTGGGTGTTTGGGCGATAGGTCGCCAATGTACCGGCTTGGTTGATCCTTTTCAAATTTGAACCGGTAAGGGTTGAGGATTTGAAATTCTGGGCAAGCGGTCACCCGGATGTTGACCGATGATCCACCGGTATAGGATTGAGAACGAACCGATACTTTCAAGCCTTTTGGAAGAATCCCTTCTTTGATGGCCGCTTTGATATCAGCTCGAATCAGTCTAGCTGCCTGCTTGCTGTCAATTTCGCTTGAATACTTTGAACCATAGGGAAACCGTTGTTCTATTTCTTGTTTGTTCAGAAGGTTAAAGGCCGAATTTTGATTCCCTGGCGCTAGTTTTGGTTCGGCCATGTCTTCGAGTTCTGGTTCTGGAGCTTCATCAAGTAAAGTCTGATTAACCTGGTAGCCGGCACCGACCGCTTGAACGGCCATTTCAAGGGCTGCGTCTAAGCTTTTAAAGACAAGGGCCTTTCTAGCGGCAACATAGATCCCGCCTAGCTGTTTGGTTTCGTCGTATAAATCGACCATTTGTTCTTTGGTTAAGTCCTCCTTGATGAAAAGGGCGAAGACCGGTCCATCTTGGGGGCTTTGATAGAAACCTAACTCCAGCTGGGTTGGTTGATCTGCTTCTTTAGTCTCCTCGGTCTCTTGATCCAGGAGGTAGAACCCTTTTCCAACTTGTGAAAAGCCATGAATCGCTAGCGCTCCCCGTTCTACGCTTTTGGCGATGAAGTAACGTCCTTCTGCGGTTTCGCATCGAGCCCAGATTTCGGCAATGCCGGCGCATTGGCCGGGGACTGGTTTTTGATCTGGTCCGTCTACGATCGCAACTTTTTGGCCGAAAGGGATGGTTTGGAATTGTTGCTCGGTGATCATGGCTTTCTCCTGTTTAGAATTGGTAAGGTTTGTTTGTGTTTTGGATTTATTGTTCGAGTCCTAAGGCTTTGACCATTCCCCGGGCGCAGTGGGTGAGGAAGTCGAAGACATCGCCGTTTTTAAAGTCGATCATCACCAAGGTGGATCGGACCTTTTCTTTGGTGTCCGCTGGCATATCGGCCACAAAGTCGATCAAGTGTTGCCAGGTCAAACCAATTTGTCCCTCGTTGGTGAGGATCCATTCGTCTAGCTCCCGGCCCTTCTCTTCGATCAATCGAGTTAAATAAGTTTTGATATTCATTAGATTCCTTTGGTTTTGTTGTTTTCCAAGGTTTGGATCAGGTGGCGTAAGATGTTGATTTCAGCTTGTGGATCAAAATATTCCATCTGTTTTTGTCGCTCCAATCGTGCGCGCCAGTCTTCAAAAGTTTGGCTTTGGTTTGTTGTTTTCATTGGAAACCTCTTTGATTTGTGGTTCGTCTTAACTGAATCAATAGTCTCATAAATGATACTTTATAGTCAACTAAAAAGTATTGTAAATGAGACTTTTTATTGATTGTTTGGTTTCACTCAGTTATGTTTCAGCCATGGAGGACAAGATGGACGAACACGAAAAACAAGCAGCTAAACTATTGAAGGACGCTTTGAAAGATGAGAAAATCAACTACGCAAAGCTTGGGGAATTGATTGGTGAGTCTGAAGCCGCAATTAAAAACAAATTGAGCCGCGGGAAGTTTCAGCTTGCATGGGCTCTGAAGGTGATCGAGTTTGCCAATCTTCAGATTGTGCTTCAAAAGAAAGATTGAATTCTTCCAGTTTGAGCAACCGGTTTAAGCGCTTTTAAATCGGTTTTTCTTATTCCTGGATAGTGAGTTCATTTTTAATTTTCGGCCTTTTCTAAGCCCCTCTAAGCTTGGTAAAGAACCAACCTCTCAATTCACCAACAACTCTTGGCTTTCGAGGCTGTTTTAAGACGCCTTCCTGAAAACTTATTGAACATCGATCCCTTTTGAGCCGTCCACAACCTGGTTAAAAACTCCAATGCAAGCCACCGGCTTGCGTGGAATCAAGTTTTTTATTTTCCTCCCATCGCCCCAGACTCAAAGAACTTTCAATCTCGCAAGCGATCCCCGGCAAATTTTCGTCGATCTAGTTTCAAAAGTTCAATGATCACGACCTTTTGCCCATCGGGACTAATGACGTGAGCCGGTTGAAGCTTTTGACAAATGCTTGTTGAGGCGGTTGTGAATCGCCTTGGCTGGCGTTTGTTCTATACAACAGTTTTAAGAATACAGGTTTAGAAGACAGAAGAGGGGGATATCCAGGTTTTTCGAATTTGGATTCAGGAAAATTGAATTCTCTTAAAGTCTTCAATGGTGGGGATCTAGACTTAAATACTTCGAATTGATAGTCTAGAGCCAAGTTCTTTAGAGGGGCAAATGTGGTAAATATCTTGATTATGAAGCATTCGAATGGCACGTCCAAGAAAACGATATTGGGTCAACTCCAAGAAAGGGGTTGTTGTCGGTAGGTTTTACGAGTTAGTCCCAGGCAACTTGACCCGCAATCCACCCATGGTAGAACTATGCTCTTACGAAGAAGCGCGGTTTTACGAAGAAGACAGCAATCGAAAAGAGCGAACGGAAGAGGAATTTCAAACCTTCCTCGATGCTAAGTACGCCAAAAAGCTGAAGCAAATTAGAGAAGATGGGGGTCATGGCCAGTCGGGGTTACCGATTCAGGCCGCTTTAGACCTTTGGCTCAGAGAAATCGAGGTTTCACGTTCTCCACGCACCTTGGTTGATTACCGCCTATCGGCCTCTCTTTACCATAAAGCGGTCGGCTTTCACTACCTACACAACTTTCAGCCCCATTTTGGCGCACTCTTGATGGCGTACCTTGTTGCTCGAGGTTTGTCTCAACGAACGGTATACAAGCATATCTCCAACATCCAAAGCTTTTTCTCCTGGGCTGAAAAAAACCGGCTTTTGAAGGAAAGGGTCTACCTCACAAAGCCTAGAAAAATCCAGAAGGAACCTCGAATTTATACTGTTGCACAGCTTCAAGCTGTTTTGTCAGAATTGCAGATGTCTATCGACAGGGCAGATACCGAATATCGAAAAATGTTGCGTGTTAACCAATTGAGAGCCTTCATCATGGCGGTTTATACTGCGATGAGAGGTGGGGAAATCTGGTCTCTTAAATTGAAAAACATCCGTTTGGATGAACGAATGATTTTGATTCGTGATGTGCCGGAAATCGGGTTTTTCGTGAAAGGTCGTCGGGAGGCAAAGTTGTCGATCGCCTCCGAGCTGGCCGCACACTTGATCCAGGATTTTGCTTTAAGGGGCCCGAAAGAAGTTTGGTACCTAGACGATGGCGAAGGCAATCAGCCCTACGTTTCTGAAGCTAAGTTAGCCCGTCCCTTTACCGCGCTCAATCGGAAGTTAGGCATTGGAGATGTCAAACCCCTGCACGGGATCCGCGCCTCTGTGATCACCCACCTTTTGGATCAAAACCAAGAAATCACCAAAGTTCAAGGCTTAGCCCGCCATACCTTGATCACCACGACCAAGGCCTACCAAAACACCCAGGGACAAAACTACCGTGATTTGGTGGAGTCCATTAAATTACTAGAGAATAACTTCAAATAAACCAACTAGTTATACACAAACTTCTAGTCCACTTGAGGGCAAAGACTTCGTTGAGTTCCCAAAATCGGATTAACTACAATCCAGGCCCAAGTTGTGCGATTCAGCTGAATCCATCAAATTATTAAAAATAATTCAAAAATAATTGAAATATTTTTTCACTAATAAAAACATATGTTTATAATAAAGGTCTTGGGTTCGACTCCCGCCACCTCCACCATAATTTAATAAAATCGCTGCATATCCTTTCAGTTAAAGGGCTTATGGGGAAAAAAGCTCACCTACACCAAAAAACCACGTGCTGGGTTGATCGTTGTTGAATAATGGATAAGAAGACTTCGTAAGCCAGAAATGAGGGAGACTCCACCAAAATTAGATTTATCAACACTGAAAACATGAGGCAACATGGTTAAAAAGAAAGATTGTTTCATTATAATGCCTATAGCGGATACAGAAGGCTATGCTCCGGGTCATTTTAATCATGTTTATGACAACATTATCCGCCCATCATGCAGTATGGCTGGCTATGAGTCGATTCGAGCAGACGAGGTAAAAGAAACAAATTTGATTCATGTTGATATTTTAAAAAAATTGGTAAATGCACCAATGGCCATTTGTGATTTAAGCAGTCGGAACCCAAACGTTTTGTTTGAGCTTGGCATTCGCCAAGCCTTTGATAAACCAGTAGTATTAATACAAGAGCGAGGGACCCCAAAAATATTTGACATTTCAGGTTTAAGATATGTGGAATATTCAAAAGAAATGAAATATCACGAGGTGCTTGCTGTTCAAGAAGATTTAAAAACAACCATTGAAGCAACAGCGACAGCAGAAGGAGATGACGGCAATATCAATTCTATCGTTAAGCTTCTAGCTTTAAATTCTCCTGCCAAAATCCCGGATATAGAAAATAGCAAAGACAGCTTGGCTCTTGATTATTTAAGAGCTGAAATGCGTGATATGAAAAAAATGTTCGAAATGTCTATGATGGAAGGGAAAAATCCAAGGCGGAAGGGAACAATATCTGCTATTGAATATGAAAAATTATCCAATGCTTTCGATAAATTAACTAGTCCACCCCTGTTAAATAAAATGTCTCAAGGCCAGCGGCATGAAGAACTGCATATGTTAATGCGTGAAACTCAAAACCTCATGATGAACTGTGAAGATAAATCAGATCATATGGTGTATCGACGATTAATGGATAAAATCATGCGCGCGCAATCAAAATACGCCTAGAAATCCGGTGACAGTATATGGTTCCTCCCGGCTGTCAAGGCAAGTTTAGCAAAAAAAGAATCAGATGCGTCAGTATATCCGGCGTCTTGTGTGGAGGCTTCGCTCCAGCGCCTCGATGGAATTTGCGTCCCCTATCCTTATAGTATACACGATTTCAAGAATCCACTGTCACCGGATTTAACATCCCAACAACATGATTGCGATCCATGCTATCCGCCGGGGTTTGATCGTCATCATGTAGTTCCCTTTTTCAGGGTCAAACTGAAATCGGGGTTCATGATAAAATCATCAAGGCTCCGCCCGTTCCTCCAAGACTCCGTATCCGACTCAGCCCAGCACAGGCAGCAGGTGTCTCCACCAGGGAACCACCGCTCCCCTTTGTCGTTGACCACCGGGTGAAAATCGACATGAAACCGCTTGCCGTCCAGCGCCTTGTGCCAAGGCCGGGTGTCGTTTGACCCGCTGTTGCGCCAAAAATAGAAGTCTAAGCCGGTTTTTTTGTTTGTATATTGCTCCTTTTGGCCAAAGAACCGACCGCTCAAGGTGCGGGCGGTTTCCCTAGCGACTTCCTCAGCAAGCCCGAACTCGGCCATCAGCCGGGACACCAAGTCCGTCTTGCCCTCTCGTTTGCGCCCGAAGGTCGCCGAGGGGTGGCAGTCGATCAGCAAACCGCAGTTCAGATGTTCAAACCCAAGGGACTCGAATTTGATTTTTTGGGAGGGGTCTAAAAAGGACAGGGTTTCCGCGTATTCGGCGATCCACTTCTTCATGCTCGCCAGCAGCTCGGGATCATCCCCCCAGAGATTCCCTTTCAAACCGACCACCGACGGGACGACGACCGGTTCGGCGTTCATCCCTGCATTGACGAGGGGTTGAGCGTTCATCCCCGCATCCCGAATCGCTTCCTGCTTGGCTTTCCAATCGGAGGGGTTAGTGGGTTTTTTAGAGGGAAGATGGGACGTATCGGGTCGGTTGGCTGCCTTCTTTCCTTCCGCCAAGATGCTGCGAATCAGGAGAATAAAACCAATAATAGGAACCAAGAAAAAGAAGAGTGTTTCCATCAGATCACCGATCATTAAATTTAGATTAATTTCGTAGGATAAATCAGTCTAAATTTCGTTGATCGGTAGGCGAGTTGTCAAGAAGAGGCTAGGTTCCGTAAATAACGCTGGTTAAATCGCTGCGTATTTCTTCCAGAAGTTTTTGAGGTAGTTCTCCGATTGGTTTGAGAATTTTTTTCATGATTATGGGGGTGAATCGTATGAGTCAGAGCGTACAGGAAAATAGCTTTATCTTGTATCTGTAGACAGATTCCCTCCTTTTTATCCTTCATTACTAGCACAATTGGTACGCTTTTACGGTTGAACGCAAAAAAAATCCGTTGCCAGTATGAAGTGGACCCCAATGTCCATACACCAAATCCACCTTTTTAAGATAGAACCAATGGTTTAAGCAGCCATCCCCTGACTGGGGTTTAGGCCAAAGTGAACCTCCGCTGGGGTTCTTCCTTGATGCGA